>JADMIO010634554.1_pt1 | contig 21839 bp, 22 predicted proteins | sample 8958161 | NCBI WGS metagenome assembly JADMIO01 (sample SAMN16585339, study PRJNA669376) | soil metagenome | isolation source: Crop rotation soil | place: USA: Cullars Rotation, Alabama | collected 2011
ACAACTTGTCCACGTGGAATTCTAAGCTTAGGATCCCAATGTGCTGGAAAGGAATTATGTTCAGCAAAATCATTTATGAACTGCAGTAGACACAGCAGCAATGACAGTTGCGTTTTTTGTCATTCCGACGTAGGAGGAATCCCACTCGCATGAGAAGATTCCTCGTACCTCGGAATGACAGTGCCGTTAGTCATGCTGACCAAGGAAGCATGACACATCACGGGTCATTTTCAATGAACTTTTCCGGGGACCCGAAATTACCACTCGCAATGACGACTCTTTTTTGACGAATAGAATTACCATCAGCACAAGAGTGCGACGCAAGCAAAGATGAATAGCGACAACACTGCCGGGTTCCAAAAAATAAAACATCCACTTAGAGATGGGTTGAAAATAAAACTGTTGGTCGTTACCAGGAAGTGACATTTAAGTGCTCATTCAAGCATAAAAAAAGCCCCGCCAAAAAGCGGGGCTTCACTTAAACAACGTGATCTAAAATACGCTATCGTTGAATTACTAACCTAAGTGTTTTTCGTTCTGTTGCGGTGTTAATAATTACTATGTACATACCTGCAGCAAGGTTGTCGACAGGTAACGGAACAATAGTACTGTTTAACCGCTGGCTTTGCCACAACACTTTGCCTTCGGCATTCACTATACTTACTGCGTAGTCGCTCACCACACCCTTCAACTGTAACGTTGCATTCCTGCTGGCAGGGTTTGGATACACAGAAGCGTCCAGGCTTGCTGTAACCCCTGTTACACTTTTCGCTGCAGGACTTGGCATTCTGAAAATATCCGGGGAACCGGTAGTAGTGAAACCGGCGACAGCAGTATAATCGCTGGTTATTATGGGCGAAGTGGAGCAAATGCTTCTAACTTTCCATTCGTAGCTTGTACCGGCGAACAGGTTCGACAAGTTGTAAGATGTATCGGGAACCTGCACTGTAACAAAAGAAGCAGCTCCAGTTTTACGGTATTGCAACTCGTAGCCAGTGGCACACTTTATCCTCCGCCATGAAGCAACCGCAGACACGTTAGTGATGCTTTTAGTAAGCGGATTTACAGGATTACCACAAGGAAGATACGTTACGTTTTTCGGCGCCGATTTTATTGAGCAACCATTGGCATTATATGCTTTAACAATGTAAGCATCGCCTGTGTTTGCCTGTAGGCTGCGACTGGTATCACCCGTCATCCATACATACCTGGTTGCGGCTGATGAAGTCAGCGTAACTACAGTACCAGGGCACAGGTTATTTGTAACGGCCGGAACTGTTGTGATGGTTGGAACAGGAGGTAAAGCCATAACAGTAGTGCTTACAGGCGGAGAAGTTTTGGTACAGCCAAAGGTATCGGTAACCATAACCGTATACGAACCTGCTGTCTTAACTACCAACTCACTTCCGGTCGAACTGTCGCTCCATAAATAACCTGCAAATGGCCCGCCTTTAACTACCAGCGTTACACTATCTCCTTTACAGAAGGTACGTGGCTTTGCAGAACCGATCGTTGGATTAAGATCAGCCCGTGTTGCAACTGTAACAACCGCCGTATCGGCACAACCGGAATTTTTAACGGCATACAAGGTATACGTTCCGGGACCAACAGACTGTGGTGTTGCGGTACTCCATTGCACTGATTCAAATCCTCTTGTATCGTACACGTTTTGTATGTTGGTAACAGAGCCGGCACAAACAAGTATCGAAGTATCTTTTCCAAGATCAGGTTTTGTGTTTTCGATCACGGTAATTACAGCGGTATCCTTACATCCGAACTGGCTGGTAACAACCAAGGTGTAAACACCCTTGCTTACGGCATCCGGATTTGGAGTGCTCCATTGCGTTGTTCCTAAACCGGTGGTTGTATAAAGCCGGCTGATGCTGGTTGTATTACCCTGGCAAACGTAAACGGTTGTATCAGCTCCAAGGTTGGGTTTAGGATTAGCGGCAACCGTTATCACAGCGGTATCCCTGCAACCGGTAGAGTTGGTGACAGTAAGCGTATAGGTGCCTGCGCCAACAACACCGGGCTTTGCTGTACTCCATACCACTGATGTATAACCGGTAGTTTTATACAGGTTAACCAGGCTTGTTGTTGAACCGGCACAAATTTGTACCGTTGTATCATTACCGAGTTTTGGTTTAGGATTGGCGGCAACAGTTATAACTGCAGTATCCTTACAACCAGTTGTATTGGTAACGATCAATGTATAAGTACCCGGGGCTGCTGCGTCTGGATTGCCAAAGCTCCATTCTGCAGTTAAGCCGGTAGTGCTGTAAAGGTTTTTAATATTGGTAGTAGAGCCTTCACAGATCTTTACAGTTTTATCCGCTCCAAGATTTGGTTTGGCTGTGTTGGTAACTTTTACAAGAGCCGTGTCTTTACATCCGTTGGCATTGGTAACGATTAACTGGTACGTTCCCGGGTTGATTACACTATCTGGCTTGGGCGTATTCCAAACAGCTGTAAGGCCGGTGGTTGTAAATAACGAGGTGAGGTTTACCGGCGAGCCGGCACATTTTGAAATGGCTTTATCTGCTCCAAGATTTGGCTTGTTCACTACGATGTTTTGCCCGTTATCGACTGAAGTAACAGCTGGCGAACTTGCAACAACTCTTATACGGTAACCATTTCCGTTTACTAGAGGATAAGGAAGTTTAGCAGTAATTGATACCGCCTTTAAATTGCCTGCCGGACCAGCTTTTACTGACCCGATGTTTACCGGTGTTGCAAAACTTCCCACTGCATTACTTAACTGGGCAATAAAATTGTTGGTTGAGTCGTATGCACCTGAAACTTTAGCAGTAACGGTAATTGCCGAGGAAGGACAAGGCTTAAGCGATGAAACTTTTACACTATCTATTGCAAGGTTATATACTACCACTGGTTTAGTAGCTGTATCACCCTTACAACCTGCCTTGTCAGTTGCATAGGTTTTTAGAATTTGTTCTCCGGCTGTATTCCAGCTTACAAAAGCCGCATCTTCACCGCCTGGAGTTACTGTACCTGGAGCCACGATGAACCATGACCAGCTTAGATCGGGTTTATTTGGAATATAGTACCTGCTGGCAACATTCGCATTTACATATGTTGGTCCCCAAATTAATTCGGTGTGCGGTCCGTCATTTACCGTAAAGGAATCAATGCTTGCAACACCTGTTACTACAGGATTGGTGCTGGTTATTCTTACCTTAAATCTGCCTGATGTTGCATTCACATGCGCGGGAAGCTTACATGAAATAATTCCGCTGGCAGTATCGGTAATTGAGCCAATTAAAACCGGTGCGTTGAAAGCGCCAAACTCATTGCTCAATTCAACTTTGAAAACGTTCCCCTCGTTAAAGGTGCCGGTTTCATGATAGCTTATTCTGAAAGTATCTCTTGTACACATTACTTTCCGGCTGATCTTATTTACAACAATGGCCGGGGCTGGTGGTACGCCACCTACATTGAATGACGAAATGTTGGTTAAGCTCCAGGAACCGCGGCTGTCTTTGGTTCTTAAATAAAACTTATGGCTGCCGGCTGTTAATCCCGTTGTATTCACTCTTATTACAGAGTCAGCCATTTTTGTAGCAGGATTAACTACTACAGGAATACCTTTTCCAATACCAGGATCAGTGTCAATAAAGTACTCTACTTGCTCAACTACTGCATCTGGCACCGGAGTTTGTTTAAAAAATAAGTGATTGCTGGTCAAACTCCATTTTCCATTTTCATCTCTTGTTCTTAAATAAATCTTATGAAAGCCCTGGCTAAGCTCTGCGATAGACGGTGTGAAAACAGTGCTTGAGACATTTTCGCCCGGGGTTACTGCAACGGCAGTCCCGCTTCCATAACCAGGATCAGTATCGAAGTAATATTCTGCACCGGTAATCTTTGCAGCAGGAACCATCTCTATTGCAGGCTTATAAATGATGAGGCTTTGTGTTAAGCTCCAGCTTCCGTTATCATCTCTTGTTCTGAAATATACCCTATGAAAGCCTACTGAAAGAGAAGATATAGACGCATTGAAACTAACATTCACCAGGTTTTCTGATGACGTAAAACTGATTGGATTTCCATTTCCAAAACCAGGATCGGTATCAAAGTAATACTCGGCTGTCTTTATTTTTGGGGTCAAAGTATTATTCACTTCCGGCTTAAACACCACCAGGCTTTGCGTGAGGCTCCATCTTCCAAATGAGTCTCTTGTTCTCAAATACAGCCTGTGAAAACCGGTAGCAAGAGTGGAAACCGGTGCATTGAAATCAACATTCACAAGGCTTGTTGATGGTGCGATGTTGATGGAAGTCCCCTTTCCGATCCCCGGATCGGTATCAAAATAATATTCTGCTGCATTTACAGTTGCAATGGCAGAAGAATTAACCGGTTGCTTATATACAACCAGGCTTTGTGTTAAGCTCCATTTTCCATTAGCATCTTTAGATCTTACATACAGGCGATGAAAGCCTTCAGCAAGTAAAGAAATGGATGGACTAAAAGACACGTTTGCAACATTGGGCGAAGGTGTAACCGGTATTACAGAACCTTTCCCATAACCGGGATCGTTATCGAAGTAATATTCTGCGGTTGTTATATTTTGTCCACCTGCCCTTATGAATACACAAAAGAGTGTAAGTATTATGAGAAAATGCTTCATAATAGAAGGTTGTTTTTACATTAACAATGGTGATAAACCAAAGAATGACAGGTGTATTAATTATTGCTTTTTGAACTGAATGTAACTTGTATTGTACTTCCGGTAGAGGTAGCTGCAGGCAGGCTTAACGAATAAATAGTTGGAATTGGCGGAATGCCGCTGAATACATACGGGCTTACACCGGCAAAAGCGCCTATCGGTGTGCTGCCGGCACCTGCTGTGAGCGCAGGAGAATTTGGACTTAACTGGAAGTTTTTATCGCCGCTGTTGTAATCGTTGTTAACAAAAACAGCACTTCCAGCCATAGCAACGCTGTTTTGATTATTGTTATTCGCAGGTAATGTATTTGTTTGAGCAATATTATACTGAACTGAAGAACCGGTATAATTTTGCACTGCTCCCGATCCGGCAATAATATTATTCCTGAAGCTGAAATTTCCGTTATTAAGATTTATTGTTCCGCTTCCGTTAATGCCGAACGAATTGTATTCGATCACACCGTTGTCGTTGCCAGAGTGAACACTAAATCCATAAGCAATTAAATTGTTCGACATTAATAAATTAGTTACCACTTCCCCGCCTGACGCACCAATTGAACCGATCCAGTTTTGCTTGATAACAATATTACTGTTTGGCCCCCAGAAGTTTATATTACCTACCGAACACCTCAAAATTTGAGTATTACCGGTATATAAGTATATGTTTCCTGTTATCTCCAAACCCAGCAGCAGCACATTTGATGCAGATACAGAACTTATACTTCCGATTTTGGCGGATATTGGGGTAAACTGGACAGAAGGCGACCAGCTACCTAAAAAATAACCGGTTCCTATTAAAGTGAGTGATTTGTTCAGGTCGCTGATATCGCCGTAAGAAGAGTTGCTTCCTTCAAAATAGAGCGTATCGCCATTAACCACAGATGAAGAAGTTACTGCAGCCTGTGCAGTAGTGAAGTTGGCATTTACACCGCCATTGTTATTTACACGCCACACTTTGGCAAAAGAAACACTACTTGTTAATACAGCAGCAAGAGCAAGAGATAAAATTTTCGATTTCATAAAAACACTTTTTGTTTTGGTTTTAAATTTTATAGTTAGTGATAAAATACAGCTGGTAAATAAAGGCGGGCATAGCATAGCCATCCTGCTTTTATAAGCATGGTTACTGTAGAATAAGGTTAAAACGATTAGTCTGTTTTCAATAGAAGCTCGCAGAAACGGTGGCGAGTTGAATACGGAGGCGTTGGAGATAGTCGGGTGCCTGTTTGTATTTGAATAAGAAAGCTTCAGCAACAAAAAAAGAGGGGTTGCATAAAAATGTTTTCATCAGGTTGCAGTTTTTTGTACGGTTATCTTTTGGTCTGTAATTTCTTTTCTAAGAAAATTCACTGTTAAAGGAATTGCTATAGAACCTGTTGTTCTGTTGTATTTTACGGGAATAAAATTATTGACACTGGCATTCAAGGAAAATACATAAATATGTGATAGCAGATGAACGGTAACGATGCTTGCCAAGCGGTCAAAAAGATGAACTAAATGATATTCGTGCCGGTAGCTTTATACAAAAAAGCCGCTTTCCAGGTTTTCTTAAAACTTTTTGTTACCTGCATTCCTGGTACATCGCCCTTATAAACTTTGTGTAAATGTTATTTTTTTGATACCGGCATCGAATCCGCTATGCATCATCGTTGCGTCGCAATCCTTTCATCTTTTACACCATGTGAATCGGTGTAGAGACGCAATGCATTGCGTCTCTACACACGGCGGTACAATTCACTCTATAATATTGTTGAATGTTGGTTTTCCGTACAAGGGTGCGACGCAACGGCTGTCCAATTAAAGAACTTGCTGCCGGCTACCCACAAACCTTCAACGAAAAAAGATCCGATTGTAGAAAAACAACTGGTTTCCGGGTACATTTCTTCTACGCAGCCACGCCTGGAAAACGATTAAAGAAAGGAAACTTTTAAAACGGCAGGTTCAAAACAACTCATTTGTAAGTGTTTTCGAGCTGTTAAGTTTTCTTAAGGCTCAACCAATTCGCAGTACATTTGTTATTCGTAGAACTCCTGTCTTTGGGGGAACTCAGAAAATTTTTTATGAACTGGTTATTTTACATCCTCATTACTTTTGGCACTTTTTGCTTTATGGAAGCTGTTGCATGGGCAACGCACAAGTATGTAATGCATAAATGGCTGTGGGTTCTTCATGAAGATCACCATAAAAAAACGCCAGGCTTTTTTGAAAAGAACGATGCGTTTTTTTTAATATTTGCGATACCCAGTATGCTTTCCATTTTGTTTGGAACAATGAACCACGAATACTGGCTGGTGTGCATCGGCGCAGGAATTGCGATGTATGGCGCGGCCTATTTTATTGTTCACGATATTATTATTCACCAGCGATTTAAACTCTTTAGCAGGAGCAATAATACGTATGTAAGGGTGGTAAGATGGGCGCATAAAATGCACCATAAACATTTGGATAAAGAAGACGGTGAAAGTTTTGGAATGCTTATTGTTGCAGGCAAGTACTGGCAAAAAGTAAAAAATGACTCTCAAAGGAACAAAGCAGGAAAATAAGATCAGGATATAATTTTTTGAAAATAAGTTTGAGGCCGTGAGAAATCATGGCCTTAGTTATAATTTCACCACTTTAAAAAATATACATGCAAACGGCTGAAGATATAAGATTGTTAAATGAAAGGATACAACACGCATCATTATTTATTGAACGCCTGAGGGGAGAATTGTCGAAAGTGGTGGTAGGACAATTGTATATGGTGGACCGTTTAATGATCGGCATGTTGAGCAACGGTCATGTATTATTGGAAGGAGTTCCGGGCCTGGCAAAAACTTTAACGATTAAATCGCTTGCGCAGGCGGTGCATCCAGTTTACTCCCGATCTTTTACCTGCCGATGTGATCGGTACGATGATCTATAACCAGCAGCGCAATGAATTCGTTATTCGCAAGGGACCCATCTTCGCCAACTTTATTCTAGCAGACGAGATAAACCGTGCCCCGGCAAAAGTTCAGAGTGCTTTGCTGGAGGCTATGCAGGAAAAACAGGTTACCATTGGCGAGGAAACACATAAGCTTGAAGAACCTTTTCTTGTACTGGCAACACAAAACCCGATAGAGCAGGAAGGCACTTATTCGCTACCGGAAGCCCAGGTAGACCGTTTTATGCTGAAAGTAGTGGTGGGTTACCCGGGAAGAAATGAAGAGCAAATGATCATCAGGCAACAGGTACAGGGCGGTGAGGTGCCGAAAGTAAACGCAGTGGTCAGCACTTTTGAAATTTTGCAGGCCCGTAGACTGGTAAGGGAAGTATATATGGACGAAAAAGTAGAGCAATATATTATTGATATCGTTTTCGCAACCCGTTATCCAGAACAATACCGTTTGGATCGTTTAAAGCCTTTGATCAGCTATGGAGGCTCACCTCGTGCAAGCATCAATTTGGCGCTGGCAGCAAAAGCTCACGCCTTTATGAACAGACGGGGATATGTAATTCCCGACGATGTTAAAGCTATCTGCAAAGACGTAATGCGCCACCGTATTGGATTAACGTATGAAGCGGAAGCCGAGAATATTACATCGGAAAAGGTAGTTGATGATATATTGAATGCGATTGCGGTTCCGTGAGAGCTCGGAGCAATAGAATAAGTTAATACTCAATTGATAAGTGAATAATACGTCCTTCAATTTTGTAAATTAGTATAGTGGCAAAAAAACTTAATATTTCACTTGACTTCATAGTTGATAAACTTACAAATTCTATAGAGAATATTATCACCGGCGACAGCTTTCAGACAGAAGTATCTGTAATTAATAAAAACGATCTTAAGACTATTAATAAAACAAGCGGTTGGCTTTTTGATTGGAACAAGGAGGCCAGGTTGGCTGACAGAGACGTATATAAGCTTACAATCGTTAATAATTTTGATATAATTCAAGGATTGGTAAGTCTCACATGTAAAGAAGATCATGTTGTTATGCATCTGATTGAAAGTGCACCTTTTAACAAAGGGAAATCAAAAGTATATGCAGGTGTACCAGGTAATTTAGTTGCCTTTGCATGCAAGCTTTCTTTTCAGCGGGGATCTGATGGTTATGTTTCGTTTATAGCAAAAACAAAACTGATTGATCATTATATAAAAACATTAAATGCTGTACATATAGGCGGACAACGAATGATAATAGACACTTTAGCAGCGTTAAAACTTATTGATAAATATTTTCCAAAATAAATAATTATGGGACTAATTAAAGAACCTTTGGAAGTTGACTTTTATGTTGATCCAAGACCAATGACAAAAGAAGATGAAAAGATTATAAGCGACTATATTAAAGCCGATAAATTAAAAAGAACTAAAAAGTCGAAAAGCAAGAATGTCAGAACCGTTTCTTCAATTAAGAAATCTGAAGCAGGTCGAATAAATGCCACCTAATATTTTTCTTTCTGGAAGGGTAACCATCATTCAACTGTCATCCGTCAACATTTTTTCCATGACCACCGCCGATATACTTAAAAAAGTTCGTGAGCTTGAAATTATCAGCAAGCGCCTGACCAATCATTTATTTACCGGTGAGTATCATACTGCCTTTAAAGGCAGGGGAATGTCGTTTAAAGAAGTAAGAGATTACGTTGCGGGTGATGATCCGAGATTTATTGACTGGAATGTTTCTGCAAGAATGGGCCATCATTACAGCAAAATTTTTGAGGAAGAAAGAGAACTAACGGTTTATTTATTGGTCGACATTAGTGCCAGCAGTTTGTTCGGAACATTTCGCCAAACCAAAAAAGACCTGATAACAGAAATGTGCGCTGTCCTTGCATTTTCTGCTATCAGCAATAACGATAAAGTAGGACTGATCTTTTTTAGCGATCATGTAGAGAAGTTCATCCCCGCAAAAAAGGGACGCGATCATGTATTGTATATGGTTAGAGAAATGCTGAGTTTTAAACCTCAATGCGCACAAACAGACGTGCTGAAAGCGTTGCTTTTTTTAAATAATACCACCCGCCATAAAAGCATTCTTTTTATTTTGAGCGATTTTGCAGATGCCGGTTACGAGCAAGGTTTACGGGTTGCAGCAAAACGGCACGACGTAATCGGAGTACAGGCATACGATAAGCGCGACGACCAGCTTCCCATGGCTGGAATGATGCAGCTGAGAGATGCCGAAACAGGCAAAATGGTTCTGTTAAATACCAATGATCCATACGCACGTTTCAAATACAGCCAGCAATTTCAAAAGGTACTGGAAGATGCAAAAATAGCTTTCAGAAAAGCAGGAGCCGATCTTTTGCAGGTATCGACGGGACAGGATTATGTAAAACTTTTACAACAATTTTTTATTAGAAGGGCATAAGTGAATAGAAAGAAATTATATAGCGTTTACTTGCTGGGTCTGGTATTGTGGTGTTTTACCCCAGTTGTATTTTCGCAAACAATCAGGGCACAGGTAGACAGAGACCGGATCTTTATAGGCGAACAGATTAAATTAACCTTATCTGTAGAGGGAGGCAAAGCAGGAATGTCGTGGTTCCGGTTTCCCGACAGCGTCAACCATATTGAAATTGTTAACAGGAGCAAGATTGATACAGCTTTAAAAGGCAGTTACACGAATTACTCTCAAACGATTGCCATCACTTCTTTTGATAGCGGCAGATGGGAATTTCCTTCGTTATCTCTTGCCGGCCTCGGGCAGTCAACCGCTCCAATTAGTATTGATGTGTTACCTGTTGATGTTTCTAAATTGGAGGATTATCACGACATCAAAGACATTGAAGAAGTACAACGGCAAACCAACTGGCTGATCGTAGGAATAATAGCCGCAATTACACTTATCGCTATCGGTATGGTGTATTGGTTAATTATAAAAAAGAAGAAAGTAATTGTGCCGGATACGGTATTGAAGGGAAACCAATCGCCGTTAGAATGGGCTTTAGCAGAGATCAATAAGCTGAATGCGCAGAACCTTCAGCGAAATGAGGCCAAAAAATATTACTCTGAACTCTCAAATATCAGCCGCACTTTTTTTCATTTGCAGTTGAACGAACAGTTACATCAAAAAACCACCGACGAGTGGATGGTAAGCCTTCAGTCTCTGCAGGTAGATAACGATGTAAAAACTTCTTTCTTCCAGTTTCTGCGGTTAGCCGATACCGTAAAGTTTGCGAAATACCTGCCGCCCGAACCTGAAAATGAAGTATCGGTAGATGCTATTAAACAGATGCTGCAAAAGGTGTCACTTTTACATTCCAATATTTATTCAAAATATCAACCCAAATAGTCCGGATGCTTTATCATTGGTTTCAAGATATCACCTTTGCCTACCCCGAAGCTTTGAGCTTGTTACTCATTGTTCCAATTTTGGCTGTTTGGTATTATGGTAATATTCAAAAGCGCCAGGGGTCGATGTTGGTGACGACAACCCATTTTCTCAGTGAGATCCGCACATTTAAAACCTGGTTCCGGAACTTCCCATTTATATTACGCTGCCTTGCCCTGGCGTGCTTAATAGTTGCACTGGCAAGACCGCAACATAAGTTTACCGAACAGCAAACCGAAGGCGAAGGAATTGATATCGTGCTTTGCTTCGACATCAGCGGAAGTATGACCGAGAAGGATTTTTTACCCAATCGCTTGGAAGCGTCTAAAGAAGTGGCGCAGGCTTTTGTAAATGACCGCCCGGGCGACCGTATTGGTGTTGTTATTTTCAGTCGTCAAAGCTTTACACTTTGTCCCATAACTACCGATAAAACCGCTGTCTTATCTCAAATCTCCAATATTCGCAGTGGCTACCTCGAAGAGGAAGGTACTGCGATCGGGTCGGGCCTTGCAACGAGTGTTGATCGTTTAAAGGACCAGAAAACAAAGACCAGGATCATTATTTTACTTACCGATGGGGTGGACTTCGGTGGCTTAATTCCTCCTGATATTGCGAAAGAAATGGCAAAGTTTTACAAGATAAAAGTGTATACGATTGGGGTTGGAAGCGAGAAGGAAATTGACGAGCAGGTTCAAACACCATTTGGTAACATGCGTAATAAAAAGAAGCTTGAGTTTAATGAAGGTTTACTCAAGAATATTGCTGCAGAAACGGGCGGCCAGTATTTTCACGCAGCCGACCAGGATGGGTTGAAAAACGTATACGCAAGCATCAACAAACTAGAAAAGACGCGAATTAAGATTACCTCCTACGATCGTTTCACTGAAGAGTTTTTGCCCTGGCTTGTAATTGCCCTGGCCCTGCTTCTGATTGAAACAATATTACGTTATACTGTATTTAAGAAATTTCCATAGAAGCCCTTTTTGGTACCAGCCATAGTCTTTCATAGCATCATCGTTGCGTCGCAATCCGTTCATCGCCAGTAGTTGTATGTAACATCTAAAACCTCATCGTTTTCTTCATTGCGGCTGCCAGTTGTTCTTGATAGCAACTGTGATTTGCTGAATATAAAAACAATAGTACAAGTGAGTGACACAACGATGATGAATAAAGAACAAAAAGTGGGCGAACAAAAAAAAACATTTTTATGTAAAGCGCTTAGATATTGAGATATTAAGATATTGAGATATTGGGATATTGGGATATTGGGATATTGGGATGTTGATATTTAGCTTTTCAGAGTTTATCTCTTCTCGCTTTTAATTCTCTCCATGTGGTTAAGATAATTCCCTGCTCGGCTAATGCTTTTTTAAATGCAGGGTCAGTCATAGCTAACAGATCTGCTTTGCGAAGCGGGCCGCTGTTACTGATGTATGGAAAAACGGCTGTAGTTGCGGTGCAGTGCATGATCATCATTGTTACTCCCGGCTTTAATGTTTTTATTGCTTGAATATATTTTTGTGTTTTAAATGACTGCAGTTTCTGATCGTCGTTCTCGATGTCTACAGGTATTTTCCAATCGTAGCTTTCATTATGAAGATCATCTAATACCGGTAAACCCGAAGACCAGAGTGTTTTGCCTATTTGCCGCAATTGGTTAATGAGCGATTCCTGCGCCTTCATTTCCTGCTGTATTAAAGTGTTATGGCCGCCGGGTAACATAACCGGGATATTTTTTTCAATTCCCAACTTAACGTACCGTTCTAAAAAAGCAGGGGAAGCGAACAAAGTTCCCATATGAGAATCTAAATGGGTGGGTGTAAATCCCATAGTTACTGCCCTGTCAAGCTGCGCCCTGATCTCTTTTTCCACTTCATCTGCCGAGGCGTGTTTTACCACATCTGCAACTGCGGGCCACAAATCTCCTTCAGTATCTGTTAAGCCGGGTACAGCAGTTTCCCCCGCTAAAGGTCCCCAACGGTATTCCTTCCATTCGGATGTTAATGTGAGATGCAGCCCGACATCGATAGTTGGATTCTGTTTGAAAAAATGAACAAAGGCAGGAACCCAGGAACATGGCATCATAACACTGCAGGAATTTGCAACACCTTTTGTCATAGCTGTGATCGCGCCTTCATTTGATTCGAAGCTCATTCCCACATCGTCTACATGTAAGATGAGCACTTTAGCACCTTTTGGATAACCAAGCTTTTCAGCATAGGTGCTGTCGATAGTTTGGGCTGAGCAAAAAGTTACCGTATAAAAAAGAACGACGAGAAAATAGCGCATGGCAAGCGTTTGGCGTGAGTTAAAAATGTACAGATCCATAAAACTACAATACAATAATAAATAGAATATGCATCCATGCACCTTTAATTTTCAAGTGCCGGTCTTTCTGTTATTTCATCAGATATACTGTTATTTGCGCCTCTTTTAAAGATCATGATTGCTTGTCAAAGCTTATCAATTTTCTTTTGAAGTGTTTGCTTATCTGCAGTTGTTTTCGCAAGTGAAAGTGCCTTTTCGAAATTCTTTTTTGCTTTCAGGTTATCAATATCAGTATACAGTTCACCGAGCAGTGTAAAGTAAAAGTGATTGGTTGCAAGGTTGAGTTTTTCCGCTTCTATAATTGCCTCTTGCTTCGAATTCGCTTTAGACAACGCATAAGTCCTGTTAAGCGCTGCAATCGGCGAATATTCTAATTGTAATAGCCGGTTATACAGCTGTAAAATATTTTCCCACTTTTCTTTGGTGTTCGTTTTCTGCGTATTCCAATAAGCGATAGAAGCTTCGAGGTGGTATTTAGAGAGTTTGTTTCCTGTTGCCGACCGGTGTAAAAAATAGCCGCCTTTACTGATCAATTCTGCGTTCCACAGGTTAATGTTTTGATCCTCGTATAAAATTATTTCGCCGTTTTCATTTACACGGGCTTCAAACCGTGAAGCATGAAAATACATGAGGGAGAGCAATGCATTAACCTCTGGCTTGTTGGTATAAGTGTTCTCGCTCAACATGGTACACAGCCGGATCGCTTCGAAACAAAGCTCTTCCCGTATAACCTTAGATTGACTGACTGAATAATAACCTTCAGTAAACAACAGGTAAATGGTTGTAAGAACCGCAGCTAGTCGTTCATCAATTTCGGATGAGTTCGGAAATTCGATTTTAATTTTTTGTTGCCGAAGTTTTTCCTTTGCCCTGGATAAGCGTTTATTGATCGTTTCCTTGCTTGTAAGGAATGCATCGGCAATTTCATCGATGCCGAAACCACAAAGAATACGAAGTGATAACCCGATCTGGGCTTCAGCAGAGATTGCCGGGTTACAAATTGCAAACATCATTTGCAACTGGCTATCATGAATGTTTTGCTGCGATAGATCGATCTCGATTACAGGCTCATCAGAAGTGGCAGCCTGGTGAGTTAACTCAGAGGAGATTTTACTTTTAAAAAGCAGGCTACGCTGTAGATAGTTTTTTGCTTTGTTTTTTGCCACATTATACAGCCACGCTACGGGATGGGCCGGCAGGCCATTCATAGCCCATGATTGTGCTGCCGCCAGGAAGGCATCGCTTGCAATGTCTTCCGCAATTTCCACCTGGTCAAATCCAAAACTTTTCGAAAGAACGGAAACGATCTTTCGATATTCGGTTCTGAACAAATGCGGTATTAATTCCTGCTGTTCCATAAATAAAAAAGCCCTGCCCAATAATGATTGCGCAGGGACTTTTGAAATTTTCAATGCACCCGATCGTTTTTTGCAATTTTCCGTACTTCCATGGTATTCCCTTCGCCCTGTAAAACAGGGCAACCCTTTGCGAATTCTACCGCTTCATCAACTGATTCTGCCTTAACGATCATGTAACCTCCAATCGTTTCTTTGATCTCGCCAAACGGGCCGTTGGTAACCACCTTGTTATGTCCTACAACTTTCGCGTCATCGAACAGTAAGCCGGTACCCGCAACGAATTTATTTTGGGCCGCAATTCCGCCAATCCAATCCATGGTTTGTTTCATCCATGCCTGCATTTGTTCAGGTGAAGCGATTTTGCTTCCATCCTGGTGTCTCATAATTAAAACGTACTCGTCCATTTTTTTAAGTTTTAAATGTTATTTAAAGTGTGGTGATATAGGAATAACAAATGAGATGGATGAAACTGGACATAGATGAAAATTTTTTCTTGAATGCGGTTTACTGTTTTAAATTTCGGTTATACACGTGTTATAAGTCGTCCTCTATTACCAGTAATTAATCCTAGTTTTTCTTTTGAACTACACAGAAGAGATTGCCGCCAGGATCTTCCAACGCGATAAAGGGAGCGCTGCTCATTTTTAAATTCGAAAGAAAACATAACCAAATGGTTCGCGTTCCTAAGGCGTAAAACAGATCCCATAAATATTTTGGTTAAATGCAGGTTTGCCTAAAGCATCAACAGGAAATGTATCTTCAAAAACAAAGCATTTCCATTTGTAAGTGTCAGCAATATATTTCACTTCTTCAATCATTGCGGTTAAAGAAGCTTTTGGATTGAAAGCGCCGCCGTAGTGAATGGTTAGACCCATGATTTTAATTTAATTCTCTCAGCTAATCTTCTACGACAGCAGCAAAACCCATTGTCGTTACAACCCTTTATTCACCTGCTTCAAGTAATGCATGTGCTTTAATATCTTCTGTTATTCTAAAGTCTGTCTGGTTAATTTTTTCCAGTAATGGCTTTATTGATAAAATAATTCCTTTAAGTTTTGCCTTGATAATTACACCAATTGTTCCGGTATAATCAAGACCCAGTCGTTCAGCAATTTTTCTTGCCCGGTAATCATCTAAAATTATTGTGCTGCCGGGTGTTTCAATAGCTAACGCGATGGCGCTGGCTTCACCTTTGTCCAATTGAATTTCCAGAAGTTGTTGTTTGTATTTATCGTTAACTGTTTCAATTTCTACCCACGATGGAAGTGCTTCTCCAAATTCAGTCACTATTTCAGGAGTGGTTACAATTTGTCCATAAACCTTTCGTAACAAATCCAGTTCTCCAATATTAGTCAATATGATAAAACAACTTGTGTCACAAATGATTGTTCTATGCATTAGCAACGTCTTTTGCGAGATCTGTAGCAGGATAATTAAAAATAGAAACGTTGTATTTTCCTAACAGTTCAGCGAATGTTCTCTTTGTTAAACCAGCTACTTCTGCTGCCTGGCCAAGAGATAGTTTACCCTGTTCATAAAGACGAGCTGCCACAAGCATCGCAACTTCATTATCTTCCATTTCCAAAGTATCAGGAATATTGAGGGTTACCGTTTTCATAATCAAATTTAATCAATTTTAAGAACTGATAGGATTTGAAGTTGTGGGCATACAACAGCGTTACTAAAATTTACGCATAACCTTATGTCTGCGTCTGGTGTGTGCAAAAAATAAAAATTGGTGTGAATGTCGGTAGTAAAAAATGGAGAAGAATTGAAAGTTTAGCTCTGCTCCCCGAATCAACTGTACAATTGATCATGAACAGGAGTACACACGGGCACATGAAGGAGATTGCTTCGTTACTCGCAATGACGCCTCTTTTTTGCCGAATATAATTGCCTTCAGAGGAAGTGTGCGACGCAACCGGCGCCCAATCTTATTCCTCGGCCGGCTACTAAAACCTTCCTTAAATAAAAAAAGCCACCATACAAAGAATTGTACGGTGGCGACCTATTAACCCGAACATTGAAAAAACTATAAACGGTTTGATTCTGATTCTATACTTGTCTTTCTTTCCCTGGCGGCTTTTACTGTGTTGCTGCCAAAGCGATATTGGAACGATAAACGTGCCTGGCGACTATCCCATCCACCCTGTGCGTTGAATGTGATGCCTGCATAGTTGCTCACCGATTTCCATTGGTTGGTTTTGAAGATATCGGTTACAGATAATTTGATCGTTCCTTTTTTGTCCATCACCAGTTTTTGAATTCCTGCATCCGCACTCCACATAAATTCTGTCTTGAACGTACCACCCCAGATTGACGGTGTATTAAACCATCCACTGAATTCTGCTGTATATCCTTTGCCCAATGTGAAGGTGTGCTGGTTATAATAGTTGACGGTGGTCACGCTGAGGTTGATTGATTTGCCATCGTCGAAATCTGCTTTGTATCGTGTGTGATTGGTGTTTACGTTTGCATACACATTCCACCACTTGGTTATTTTGAACGGGGCACTAATGTTAAGGCTATACACATCCTGCGATGCAAGGTTTTTGTTGGTAATGTAAGTGGCATTGGTACGCGCTGTATCGTTTATCGGTGTTATGTAATCTGAAATATGACTGTAAGACAAGCTGGTTGTTAAGAACGATTTATAGGTATGACTTAAGCTAAAGCTGTTGGTATACTGCGGACGTAAAAACGCATTCCCTTTTTCGTATGTAAGCTCATCCAGCTTGTTCTCGAATGGGTTCAGATCCTGGTAATGAGGCCTGTCGATACGACGGCTGTAGTTGATGTTGAACTGGTGTGTTGCACTTAATGTATAACTGATTGCTGCACTTGGAAAGAAATCGAGGTAACTTCTTTTTACTGTTTCAGTAGTATCATTCATGGTCGCCTTGCTCCTGGCTTTCAGCTCGCCTTCGCTGTTTGTCTGCTCTGCACGAACGCCGATCTGATAACTCCATTTTTTATACGCACGATTATAATTTACATAGGCAGCACTTACTTTCTCGGTATAAGTAAATCGGTTGCTGCGCTCCCAATCCTGCTGTTTCGAATTATTTATAACATTATAAAAGTCGAAAGTGTTATCTGTTTTTACCTGTGCGAATTTTGCTCCAACACCCAGTTTTCCTTTTCCGAACTTTTGCTCATAATCTGCTTTTGCAGTGGAGATATCGATGTTGATCGGCGTGCTGTTTGCAAATATTCTTTCACGAAGCACAGCGCCTGTTGCAGCATCCACATAAATGTTTGGCTGAAGGCTATTTCCTCTCGACCTGAAAAAACCGCGGTCAGCATCTATATTCAACTCCCTGCCCGAAGTATCAGCATAACGATAGTTGATATTGAAATTGGTATTACTCCTGTTTGAAGGAACACTGTTTCCCGACTTTAGTATTTGAGCAGGAAGTTTTGAGTTTTGCGGAGATATAAATGTTTGTCCGTCCGAGATCCATTCGCTGCTGTTATAGTTGCCATTATACAGGATACCGATCGTGTTTTTATCGTTGATAAAATAATCAGCTCCTAACTTAATATTTCCACCTTTTGAACTGTTGAAATTTAGAGTGCTTTGCTCATAAATGCTATCGCTTTGCAGCCGGTGAAATTTAAGCCAGTTCTCGCCCCGGTCTTTGTTAATGCTAACGTTGCTGAAAAGATTTACTTTTTTATCGCGATAGTTTAAGCTTGCATTGCCATACTGTTTTCCATAGATACCCTGGTTATGACCTACCGCTACTGTTCCGTTCGTTCCAAACTTTTTATTCTTTTTGAACTTGATATTAATGATCCCTGCGTTACCGCTTGCATCATATTTTGCAGACGGATTTTCAATCATCTCGATCGATTCGATATCGGTGCTTTGTACAGATTTTAAATATGCTGCAAGGTCGCTACCCGACATTGGTGTCGGCCTTCCATCAATATAAATGCGAACACCGTTTTTCCCTTTCATGCTAATGTTGTCGTCTTTATCCACAGTAACTCCAGGGCTTTTTTGCAATAATTCAAGCGCATTGCTGCCGGTTGCATTAATGCTGTTTTCAACGTTAAACACGGTACGGTCCGCCTTTACTTCGATCATTGGTTTTTTGGTGGTTGTAACTACAACCTCTTTCAATTCCTTGTTAGCTGCTGCCATTGAAGCTGCCGGGACAGCGTAAGAAGTTCCTTCTTTTAATTCAAAATTTGTAGAGTACCAGCTTCCAAAGTTTACGCTGCTGATCTTAACCATATAGGAGCCTGCTTTTACTTTTTCAAACTGGTAAGCTCCTGCGTTGTCGCTTACTGCTGCTTTATATAAGGAACTGTCTTTCGATACAAGCAAGCTAACGGTAGCTGCCGGCAAAGGCTTTGATGCATTATCGGTAACAGTTCCTTTTACCGACGAAGGGGCTTGTGCAAAGCCTGCAAGGCTGATTAATGAAGCGCTGATGAATAGTATAACTGTTTTCATGATTTGGTATTATTTGACGACAAAGCTATTATGCAGAAAACCTGCTGTTAAGTGCAATACATATGAACGGCGAGAAAAACCGCATGAAGGTATAGGAGGTCAAATAGAGTGATGAGCGTTTGGGGCGAGCGGCGAATGTAAGTGGTGAGTGGAAACAGGCTGTAGTGAAACATTAATAAGAGAGTTTTCTTTGGTAGCCAACAGTCTGAATTCTATTCAACATCGTTGTGTCACTCTCTTGTACTGCAAATCTTTATGCGCCAGCTACAGGAATCACAAATATCCGCCGCTGAAGCAAATCGGTTATGATTGCAACTCGTTTCACTTTCCGCGTTTCACTTCTCAGTTTCGATTTTTCACTTTCCACCTTATCCTTTATCACTTTCACCATCTCACAACTTTGCCCATTCCCCTCTTTGTCGTTGTTTTGCAATATGTATTTAGTTACAACGCCGTGGTGGTTACGAAAGCTTTATTCTCCCGGTCTTACCTGGAACATACCAGCAAAAGAGAATGAAGTATTCCTCACCTTTGATGATGGCCCTCACCCGACAATCACTCCTTTTGTCCTTGATTGCTTACATCAATACAATGCAAAAGCTACTTTTTTTTGCATCGGCAAAAATGTGAAGCAGTTCCCCGATGTTTACAAACGAATCCTTAATGAAGGACATGCGGTGGGGAACCATACACAAAATCATTTGAATGGCTGGAAGACAAACGATGCGTTGTACCTGAAGAACGTGTTATATGCAAACAAGCTTATTAAAGCCTCACTTTTTCGTCCCCCTTACGGACGAATAACTCGCTTACAGGTACAGCAGCTTCTGCAGGCATTCCACATTATCATGTGGGATGTTTTAAGCGGCGATTTTGACACTTCTCTTTCGCCTGCTAAATGTTTACATAATGTGACATCCAACACAACTGCCGGCTCAATCGTTGTGTTTCATGATAGCGAAAAAGCGTTTCCCAGACTTGAATATGCGTTGCCGAAGACGTTAAAATTTTTTACAGAAAAGGGCTTTGTGATGAAAGGAATTGAAAACACGTTGTTGAATGACAGATGACCGTTGTTGGAGTTGGCGGTTGACAGTTGAGGCCAAGTTAACGGATGACAGATGACAGAACATTGAGCGATGACGAAGAAAAGGCGTTCCCCCTTTAGGGGGTTAGGGGGCAAAAAAAAATGGGGCTGGGGTAGAAACCCCGGCCCTCTTTTTAATCCGTACCCTATGAAAACTTAGTTTTGATTTACTTTTTTCGCCTGGTTACTATAGCCATTCTTTTTTGTCAGGGTGTATAATTGAACAGGTAAAAATATAAACGCACTTCGTTTAACTTTTATTTTTCAATGGTATGAATAAAAAAAAATTAGATAAGTTAAGGGGCAGCATGAAGGGCATTCTCTCTGATGATTTTTTTTAATAAATAGGAAAAAAGACAAACTTTGCCGCATGAAATTAATAGATAGTCATACCCATTTATACTCGAAGGAATTTGGGAAAGATTTTGAAGAGGTATTGCAAAGGGCCCGAAATGCAGGCGTAGCAAGGTTTTACATGCCCGGGATAGATAGTGAAGTAATAGAGGAGATGTTGAGGCTGGAAACGCTCTATCCGTTAGAATGTTTTCCGATGATGGGACTGCATCCCTGCTCGGTAAAAGAAAATTTTTTGGGAGAGATAAAAATTGTTGAAGAATACTTATCGAAAAGAAGATTTGTTGCGGTTGGAGAGATAGGCCTTGACTTTTATTGGGACACCACTTTTAAGGACCAACAGTTCGACGCATTTACGAAGCAAATGGAACTGGCACTACAGTACCGGTTGCCGATTGTAATTCATACCCGTAATGCCATGAAAGAAACAATAGAAACCGTTAAGCCATTTGCAGCCAAAGGGCTTGGCGGCATCTTTCATTGTTTTGGCGACAATTATGAAACAGCAAAGCAAATTACAGACATGGGATTTTATTTAGGCATCGGTGGGGTATTGACTTATAAAAAAGCAAATGTCGGCGATTCAATAAAAGACATTCCACTTGATCGCATCGTTTTGGAAACGGATGCACCTTATCTCTCGCCGGTTCCTTTCAGGGGCAAACGTAACGAAAGCAGCTATTTGATCCACATCGCCCAAAAATTAGCAGAAGTAAAAAACATTAGTATTGAGGAAGTTGCAGCAATAACCTCCGCCAATGCAGAAAAAATATTCGGCCACTAATTTTCGTTACTTATTTTTGCAGCCCTTTAAGAGGAGAGTTGTCCGAGTGGTTGAAGGAGCACGCCTGGAAAGTGTGTATACTCGTAAGGGTATCGAGGGTTCGAATCCCTCACTCTCCGCCGATATGTTAGAAGAAAAATTCTTTGTCTACGTCCTTCAGAGTTTGAAGGATTTTTCTTTTTATACAGGCAAATATGATGATCTGGACAGAAGAATGTCGAACACTTTGACGGAATGAGCAAATATACCGCACCAAAAATACCGTGGCGTCTTACGTACTTCGAGCTTTATTATACGAGGACGGATGCTTTGAAAAGGAGGAGCAAATAAAGAATAAGAAGAGTAGAATGTAAATTGAAGACCTGATTAAAAACCGGAACAAAAGTAATTAAACATCTTACACTTGCCCGAGCGGTTGAAGAAGCCCCCATGCAGCGTAGAAAGAGCTTATACTGTAAGGGGCATGAAGGGTTCA
>JADMIO011851948.1_pt1 | contig 21838 bp, 19 predicted proteins | sample 8958161 | NCBI WGS metagenome assembly JADMIO01 (sample SAMN16585339, study PRJNA669376) | soil metagenome | isolation source: Crop rotation soil | place: USA: Cullars Rotation, Alabama | collected 2011
CTTTCCTCCGGCGGGAAGCAGCGCCTCGAGCGCCTCCTCCGCCGCGCGCCGGAACGGGCTCGGCGGCGGCGGCGCGGCGGCGGCCATCCTTTTCTCGATATCGGTCACGATGTCGCGCAGGATGGTCGTGAAGAGACCGGCGGCCCTGGGCCGGGCCGGCGCGGCCGATGCGCCGCGGCGATTCCGGGGCGGCCCCATCCTGAACCCGAGTCGCCGGAACAAAGCGGCGCAGGCCTCCTGACGATCGCAGCCGTCGCATCCGCTCTCGCGCATCCGGTCGAAGCATTCTGCGATCATGCTTTTGGAGCCACGGATCATGTCCCCGAACTGTGTTGCTGATCTAATACTCCAAATCGGCGACACAGCCAAGGGGAGGAGAGACGATGCGAAGAATCGGATTCATGGGAGCGGCCGCGGCGGCGGCCTTGATGGCGGGTCCGGCGGCGGCGGATACCGTCGCCGACTGGTGGGATTATGCGGGCCGGATCGCCAGCCCGCTGACCGCGGCGCCGCAGACGCCCGAGCAGTCGCGCGCGCTCACCCGCGCCTCGATCGCCATGTTCGAAGCGGTGAACGCGATCGACCGGCGCTACCAGTCCTATCTCGGCTTTCCCGCCGGCGATCCCGCCGCGAGCCAGGACGCCGCCGCGGCGACCGCCGCCTACAAGGTGCTGCTGGCCGCCTTCCCGAACCGGAAGACGGCGCTCGACGACAATTATGCGATCACCATGGCGGAGATACGCGACGAAAAGGCGCGCGAGGCGGGACGGCTGATCGGCGAGGCCGCGGCCAGGGCGGCGCTCGCCGCCGGCGGCATCGATCCGGCGATCGAGCAATCGCCCTACCGGCCGCGCACGACACCCGGCGAATGGGTCGCGACCGACCTGCCGAGCATCGAGGCTTATTTCTACGCCTTCCGTCCATGGGTCATCCCGAGCGTCGACGCCCTGCGCCCGCCGCCGCCCGTGGCGCTGACCAGTGCGCGCTGGGCGAAGGATTATGAGGAGATCCGCCGGTTCGGCGCGCGGGACAGCAAGGAGCGGACGCCGCACCAGAGTTTGATGGCGCGGTTCCGCCAGGCGCCCGATCTGACCCCGACGATGCGGGCGCTCGCCGACCAGCCGGGCCGCAGCCCGGTCCGCAACGCGCGCATGTTCGCGATCTACCAGATGGCGTTCGACGATGCGGCGGAGGCGATGGCCGCGGCGAAGATGCATTACAATTTCTGGCGTCCGATCACCGCGATCCGCAACGGCGCCACCGACGGCAACGACGCGACGCCGACGGATCCGGCCTGGGTTCCCCTCCTCGCCACGCCCAATTTCCCCGAATATCCGTGCGGCCACTGCACCGTCGCCGCCGCCATCGCCGAGGTGATGAACGCCGAGACCGGCCCGCGTCCGCCCGGCGGAGTCAAGGTCGGCTCGCTCGCCGTCCCCAATTCGATCGTGCAGACCCTGCCGACCTGGGACGAATGGGCCCAGCAGGTCTCGGACTCGCGCATGTATGGCGGCGTCCACTTCCGCTTCTCGAACGAGGCCGGCGAGCAGATCGGCCGCCGCGCCGCGCGGATGGTGCTGGAGAAGGTGGCGCTGCCGCTGCCGGCACCGCCAAAGAGGAAGCGCTGACTGCCCTTCTCCCGCTCGCGGGAGAAGGAGGGGCCCGTCGCGCAGCGACGGGAGGATGAGGGTCTTTTCCTCTGAGCTGGATCGCCCGACAAGAGAAAACAGACCCTCACCTTCCCATCGCCGCTTCGCGGCGACGGGCCCCTTCCTCTCCCGCAGGCGGGAGAGGAGTCGATAAGGGCTTCAGCCGCCCTTGCCGAAAGCCTCCCGCGCCAGTTCCTCCACCTCGGGATCAGCCTTGGGCGGGTCCATCGGCACGGCGGCTTCGAGCGCGTCGGAGACGGCTTTGAGGGCGGCGATGCGGGCGGCTTTCTTGTCGCCGCCGTCGATGACGGTCCAGGGCGCCCAGCGCGTGTCGGTGCGCGCGAGCATCTCCTCTGCGGCGGCGCGGTAATCGGCGCGGCGGGCGCGGTTGCGGAAATCGTCCGCGGTCACCTTCCAGCGCTTCCAGGGATGGTCGAGCCGCGCCTTCAGCCTCTCGTCCTGTACGTCCTGCGTGACGTGGAAGAAGAGCTTCACGATCGCGGTGCCGTCGAAGCATTGCTGGGCTTCGAACTCGTTGATCTCGTCATAGGCGCGGCGCCATTCCGCCTCGCTCGCATAGCCTTCCACCCGCTCGACGAGGACGCGGCCGTACCAGCTGCGGTCGAAGATCGCGATCGCGCCCGCCGCCGGCAGCTTCGCCCAGAAACGCCACAGGAAGTGGCGAGCCTTCTCCTCCTCGGTCGGCGCCTTGACCGGCCAGACCTCGAAGGCGCGCGGGTCCCAGCCCGAGGTCAGCCGCTGGATCGCCCCGCCCTTCCCCGCCGCGTCCCATCCCTCCGCGACGATCATCGCGCGCTTCCGGTGGACGATGGTGGCGACGAGGATGCGGTCGAGCCGCTTCTGGAGCGACTTGAGATCGGCATCGTAATTGCCGGCATAGCGGGCGCCGGTCTCAAAGTCTGAAAGGCTTATGGGCATCACCCAGCCCTAGTCGTTCGTCCCGAGCGAAGTCGAGGGGCGTCCGTTCCGAGTCTGAGCCAGCGCCCCTCGACTTCGGCCGAACGGCCGAAGTTTATCCTGAGCGCCGCCGCAGGCGGCGTCGAAGGGCTCGGGACGAGCGAGCTCTATCGCTATTCCGGCGCCACCAGATCATCGGGATTCTTCGCCTTCGTCCCGGCCGGCGCAACCACGCGGATATTCAGCTCGCGCAGCTGCTTCGCCGTCACCTCGGACGGCGCGCCCATCATCAGGTCCTCGGCCCTCTGGTTCATCGGGAAGAGCACGACCTCGCGGATATTGGGCTCGCCCGCCAGCAGCATGACGATGCGGTCGATGCCGGGCGCCGAGCCGCCGTGGGGCGGGGCGCCAAATTTGAAGGCGTTGATCATGCCCGAGAAGTTGCGGTCGACCTCCTCGCGGCTGTAGCCGGCGATCTCGAACGCCTTGTACATGATGTCGGGCCGGTGGTTCCGGATCGCGCCCGAGGACAATTCCACGCCGTTGCAGACGATGTCGTACTGGAAGGCGAGGATGTCGAGCGGATCCTTGCTCTCGAGCGCTTCCAGCTCGCCCTGCGGCATCGAGAAGGGGTTGTGCGAGAAGTCGACCTTCTTCGCCTCCTCGTCATATTCGTACATCGGAAAGTCGACGATCCAGCAGAATTCGAACTTGCCCTCGTCGATCAGGCCGAGCTGCTCGCCCACCCGCGTGCGCGCGGCGCCGGCCAGCTTCGCCGCCTGCCCTTCCTTGCCCGCGGCAAAGAAGATGCCGTCGTCGGGGCCGAGGCCGAGCTCGGCGACCAATTTGCGGGTCGCTTCCTCGCCGTGATTCTTGGCGATCGGGCCGCCGAGCTCGCCGCCTTTCTGGGTGATGTAGCCGAGACCGGCATGGCCTTCCGAGCGCGCCCATTCGTTCATGTCGTCGAAGAATTTGCGGCTGCGGCCGGCGGTGCCGGGCGCCGGGATGGCGCGCACCACGTCGCCATTCTCGACCATGCGCGCGAAGACGCCGAAGCCCGAGCCGCGGAAATGCTCGGAGACGTCGCTGATCAGGATCGGGTTGCGGAGGTCCGGCTTGTCCGAGCCGTAGCGGAGCATCGCTTCCCGGAACGGGATGCGCGGGAAGGAACCGGCGGGAGTCACCTTCCGGCCGTTGGCGAATTCCTCGAACACGCCGGCGAGGACGGGCTCGATCGCGGCGAACACGTCCTCCTGGGTCACGTAGCTCATCTCGAAGTCGAGCTGGTAGAATTCGCCCGGCGAGCGGTCGGCGCGGGCGTCCTCGTCGCGGAAGCAGGGGGCGATCTGGAAATAGCGGTCGAAGCCCGCCACCATGATCAACTGCTTGAACATCTGCGGCGCCTGCGGGAGCGCGTAGAACTTTCCGGGATGGACGCGGCTCGGCACCAGATAGTCGCGCGCGCCTTCGGGGCTGGAGGCGGTGAGGATCGGCGTCTGGAACTCGGTGAAGCCCGCCTCGACCATGCGGCGGCGGATCGAGGAGATCACCTTCGAGCGAAGCACGATGTTGGCGTGGATGCGGTCGCGCCTAAGGTCGAGGAAGCGGTAGCGGAGGCGGATATCCTCGGGATAATCGGCCTCGCCCGCGACGGGCAGCGGCAGCTCGTCGGCCGAGGACTGGACGACGACCTCGTCGGCCGAGACCTCGATCTCCCCTGTGGGCAGGTTCGGGTTGGTCGCCTCGGGTCCGCGCGACACGATTTCGCCGGTGATCGTCACCACCGATTCCGCGCGCAGATGCTCGAGGGTCTTCAGCGGCTCGCTGTTCGCCTTGGCGACGATCTGGGTCAGGCCGTAATGGTCGCGAAGGTCGATGAAAAGCACGCCGCCATGGTCGCGCTTGCGGTGGATCCAGCCCGACAAGCGCACCCGCTCGCCGACATTGGCGGCGCGAAGCTCTCCGCATGTGTGGGTACGATAGGCGTGCATCAACGCGTCCTCGGGCTTTGAAAATGGCTTGAGAAGTGGCCGGTCCGCTTCACGGCGCAGCCTTGCTTTGTCAAGCGGGGAGGGCGCCGCTATAGCCGCGCGCGATGCAGATTCACCCGCTGATTACCGATTCCGATTCGCTTAAGTCCTTGTGCGAACGGCTTTCCAAATCCGACTTCGTCGCGGTCGACACCGAGTTCATGCGCGAGAACAGCTTCTGGCCGGAGCTGTGCCTCATCCAGATCGGCGATAGCGAGGAAGCCGCCGCGGTCGACCCGAAGGCCGAGGGCATGGATCTTCAGCCCCTGCTCGACCTCATGGTCGACAATGAGGACGTGCTGAAGGTCTTCCACGCGGGCGGCCAGGATATCGAGATCATCTACAACCTGACCGGCAAGACGCCCCACCCCCTGTTCGACACGCAGATCGCGGCGATGGCGCTCGGGCTCGGCGAGCAGGTCGGCTATTCGAACCTGGTCGAGAGCCTGGTCGGAAAGACGCTCGACAAGGGCGCCCGCTTCACCGACTGGGCGCGCCGCCCGCTCGACAAGCGCCAGATCGATTATGCGATCGGCGACGTTACCCATCTCGCCACCCTCTTTCCCAAGATGCTCGAGCGGCTGCGCCGGACCGGCCGCGGCGCCTGGCTCGACGAGGAGATGGAGCGGCTCGCCGACCCGAGCAATTACGAGAACGACCCGAACGAGGCCTGGAAGCGCGTGCGGATCTCCGGCCGCAAGCCCGAGGTGCTCGGCCGGCTGAAGGCGATCGCGGCGTGGCGCGAGCAGGAGGCGCGCTCGAAGAATTTGCCGCGCGGCCGGATCATGAAGGACGAGACCCTTGCCGACGTCGCCGCCCATCCGCCGGCGAGCCAGGACGCGCTGGCGCGCGTGCGCGGCCTCTCGCCCGCCTGGGCATCGAACGATATCGGCGGCCGGCTGATGAATGCGATGGCCGCCGCCCGGCCGCTTCCGCCCGAGGAGATGCCGGCACGCGACGACAAGCCGGGGCTCGGCAAGGAAGGCGCCCTCGTCGCCGATTTGCTCAAATTGCTGCTCAAGATCCGCTCGCGCGAGACCAATGTCGCGGCGCGGCTCATCGCCCGTTCAGAGGAATTGGAGCTTCTTGCCGCCGGCCGCCGCGAGGGTCTCGCGATCCTCGAAGGCTGGCGGTACGACCAGTTCGGACGCGACGCGCTCGACCTGGTCGAGGGCCGACTCGCCTTCGCCGTTCGCGGCGGCAAGCTGGCGATGACTCGGACGGAGGCGGCGGAATGATCGTGCTGGGAGTGCTGGCCATGGCGATGACGGCCGGAGGAGCTCCGCCGGAGACCTATCCGGTCCACGGCGACAGCGGCCATGTCTGCAACGCCGCGAAGGCAAAGAAGCTGGTCGGCCGCAGGCGGAGCGCGCGGGTCGAAGCGGAGGCGCTCCTCCTCACCGGCGCGGCTCATGTCCGCTGGATCGCTCCGAACACGATGGTGACGATGGATTACCGGCCGGACCGGCTGAACCTCCGCCTCGACCGCAAGGGCCGCATCTTCCGCGTGGATTGCGGCTGATCCGCTCCCTTCGTCATCCGACAACTCCCACCGGCGGACCGTCCCGTATCCGACCCACCTCCCGTCATCCCGGCGAACGCCGGGATCTGGTGGAGGACGGGCAGCTACGTCTGTGCTGGCACTGACGGAGCGGCTACTCCCGCGGAGATCCCGGCGTTCGCCGGGATGACGAGGGGGGCGAGCGCGCGCCTAGCCGATCTTCAGCTCCGCCTTGCAACCCAGGGCCGAAGCCAGCCGCTCCAGGCGCCGCGCCACCGTCTCGCCGTAGAGCGCCTCATCCCCCTTCGGCAGCGTCAGCCGCACCACGCCCTCGTGCCGCGACAGGCGGCTGCGTTCGAGGCTGGCGGCGAGGCCGCCGCTGAGGCGCTGGCCGAGGCGCATGGCGAGGCCCCAGCGATGGGCGCGCTCGAGCATTTCCGGCGGGCAGAGCGAGGCGAGCTTGGCGTCGGCGAAGCCGCGGCCGCCGCCGAAATTGGAGAAGAGCGCCTGCGCCATCGCCACCCGGCCGCACGCATCGACCCCCGCCCAATTGCCGTGCAGCGCCATTTCGACGCCGCGCTCGGCGCGGAAGTCGGGATGCGCCTGCCAGGCGACGTCGGCGAGCAGGCAGGCAGCGAGGCGGATCCGCGCCTCGGGCGGATCGTCGTCGAAGATCGGCGCGATCCAGGAGTCGAGCAAATCGCCATGCTCGCCGAAGCGGCTGAGCCCCCTTCCCGCTTCCCGCGCCGCCTCGATCAGGGGATCGAGCCGGCGCACGTCGCGGCTGAGCTCGTCATAGAGAAGGCCTTCGCGGATGCCGAAGCTCGAGACGATCAGCTCGCTCGGCTCGATTGCGTCGACGAGCGCGGAGAGGATGATCTTCGCCATCGGCAAGGTCGGGATGCGCGAGGCGGTCAGCATCCGGATGCTCTGGAGGTCGGCGCGGTCGAGGGTGCGGATCAGCTTCCTCAATTCCTCCGGCCGCGACGGCGGCATCCGGTAATGCTGGGTGATGGGAAGCGGATAATCGCGCGAGATGATGTCGAGCCGCGCCAGTGCGCGCCACGAGCCGCCGACCATGTAGAATGGCCGGCCGCGCCCCCGCCCGCCCATGCCGGTCTCCTCGAGCGCGCGCCGCAGCTTCTTGCGCAGCTTTTTCTCCGTCTCGGCGGTCGGCGGCCCGAGGCGCAGCACGCCGAGCGGGAGCGAAACGCCGCCCTGGACCTCGCCACCCGACACTTCGGCCAGCTCGAGGCTGCCGCCGCCGAGATCGCCGATGATGCCGTCGGCCTCGGGGATGCCCGACAGGACGCCCTCGGCGGCGAGCATCGCCTCCTGCTCGCCGGTGATCACCCTGGGCTCGAAGCCGAGCGTCCGGATCGCCTCCAGGAATTGGGGGCCGTTTGAGGCGTCGCGCACCGCCGCGGTGGCGAGGATCCGGGGCGAGCGCACCTCCATCTGGTCGATGAGGAGGCGGAAGCGCCGCAGCGCGGCGAGCGCCCGCGTCTGCGCTTCGTCCGAGAGGCATCCCGTCTCGTCCAGCCCCTGGCCGAGGCCGGCGAGGACCTTCTCGTTGAAGATGATCGTCGGGCTTCGGGGGGCGCCCGAGAAGACGACGAGGCGGACGGAGTTGGAGCCGATATCGACGATCGCGACCGGCTCGCGGTTCAGCATCGCCGAAACCTCATTGCCGGCGCCGAAAGCGCAGCTTGGGTACCGCCCCGCTGCTCTCGAGCGCCGCGCCGCGGCCCGAGAGCGAAGGATTGGTCATGAAATAATGGTGGAGGTTGAAGGCCTTGTCCTCGTCGGCATGGATTCGCTCGTAACGGCCGTCGGGCCTGAGCTGCCAGCTCTGCTCATTGTCGAGGAGGTTGGCGACCATCACCTGGTCGAGCACCTGGGCATGCACGGTCGGATTCTCGATCGGCAGCATATATTCGACCCGGCGGTCGAAATTGCGCGGCATCCAGTCGGCCGAGCTGATGTAGACGCCGGCATTGCGGTTGGGCAGCTCGTCGCCATTGCCGAAGCACCAGATGCGGGCGTGCTCCAGGAAGCGGCCGACGATCGATTTCACCCTGATATTGTCCGAAAGGCCGGGCACGCCCGGACGCAGGCAGCAGATGCCGCGCACGACCAGCTCGATGCGGACCCCCGCCCGGCTCGCCTCGTAGAGCTTGTCGATGATGTCGGTGTCGACCACCGCGTTGAGCTTGGCCCAGATCATTCCGGGCTCGCCGCTCCGGGCGAATTCGATCTCGCGGTCGATCAGCCGCAGCAGCTCCTGCCGCAGGCCGTGCGGCGAGATGGTCATCGCCTCGAGCCCGCGCGGCTCGACATAGCCGGTTATGTAGTTGAACAATTGCGCGACGTCGCGGCCGACGCGCGGGTCGGCGGTGAAGAAGCTGAGGTCGGTATAGATGCGCGCCGTCACCGGATGGTAATTGCCGGTGCCGAGGTGGCAGTAGGTCCGGTAGGCCTTGTCCTCGCGCCGCACCACCATCGAGACCTTGGCGTGGGTCTTCCATTCGATGAAGCCGTAGACGACCTGCACCCCCGCCCGTTCGAGCGCCGAGGCCCAGAGCAGATTCTGCTCCTCGTCGAACCGCGCCTTCAATTCGATCACCGCGGTCACCGATTTGCCGGCCTCGGCGGCGTCGATCAGGGCGCGGATCACCGCCGACTGCTTGCCGGCGCGGTAGAGCGTCTGCTTGATCGCCACCACGTCCGGATCGGCGGCGGCCTGCTTCAGGAACTCGACCACCACCTCGAAGCTCTCATAGGGATGGTGGACGACGATGTCCTTGCTCTGGATCGCCGCGAAGCAGTCGCCGCCATGCTCGCGGATCCGCTCGGGGAAGCGCGCGGTGAAGGGCGCGAACTTGAGGTCCGGCCGGTCCTCCTCGTAGAGCGCGTCGAGGTCGACGATGCCGAGGAAGCCGGTCGATTCGGTGACGATCGCGTCGGTGGCGGCCAGGCCTTCCTTGAGCAGGGCGACGAGATCGTCGGGCATCCCCGCCTCGAACTTGACGCGGATGACCCGGCCGCGGCGGCGTCTTTTGATGGCGCTGCGGAAATAGCGGACGAGGTCCTCGGCTTCCTCCTCGATCTCGATGTCGCTGTCGCGGATCACGCGGAAGGCGCCGCCGCCGATCAGCTTCGTATCGGGGAAGATGGTCGAGATGCTGCGGCGGATCAGGGTCTCGACCGCGATGTAGCGCGCCACCTCGCCGGGGATGCGCACGAAGCGCGGCAAGGTGGGCGGTACCATCAGCAATTCGCGGATCGGCTCGCCGCCGGGGCGCTTCAGGTCGAAGATCAGCGAGAAGCCGCGATTGGGGATGAAGGGGAATGGATGGGCCGGATCGATCGCCTGCGGCGTCAGGACGGGGAAGACCTGCTCGCGGAAATGGCGGTCGAGCCATGCTTCCGACTCGCGGTCGAGCGCCTCCTCGCCGACCACGAGGATCCCGGCTCCCGCGAGCGAGTCGCGAAGCTCCTCCCAGACCGCCTGCTGGCTCTGCGTCAGCCGGTCCGATTCGACCGCGATCTCGGTGAGCTGCTGGGCCGGGGTCATGCCGTCGTCGGAAATCTCCTCGACGCCGAGCAGGCGGTGGGCGGTCAGGCCCGCCACCCGCACCATGAAGAATTCATCGAGATTGTTGCCCGAGATGGAGAGGAAGCGAAGCCGCTCGAGCAGGGGATGGGCGGGGTTGCAGGCTTCCTCGAGCACGCGGCGGTTGAAGGCCAGCCAGCTCAGCTCGCGGTTGAAATAGAGGTCCTTCGGCGCGAACGCCGGTGCGCCCTCGCCCTCCGGCCGGGTCTTCGGTGCGGCGGTGCCGTCCATCAATCCTGCGCTCTCGCCCTCTTTATCATGCCGCTTTCGCCAAGCGCGCGTTTCGCCATAGCAACCGTCATGCGGCGATGATGTGACAAAGCCGCGCGATCGAGCGCCTCGACCACCTGCTGAACGGCGACATGGCTGCGTTCGATCCGCGGGACGAGGAAGGCGGGGAGCTCGGGCGGCAGGGCGATGCCGCGGTCGCCGAGCAATTTGACGATGAGATCGCCGATCAGCTTGTCGTCGGGCGGGCCGATCGCGATCTGCGGAGTCGCGGCGAGGCGGGAGCGGAGATCGGGAAGCGCGACCCGCCAGACGGGCGGCGGCTCGTCGGCGATCATCAGCAAGGGCCTTCGCGTCTCCTGCGCCTGGTTCCAGGCGTGGAACAGGGCCTCCTCGTCATGCTCCTCGGCATTGTCGAAGAGGCGGCCGCCCGTCTTGCGGACAAAGATCCGCCCGAGCAGGCTGCGGCCCGACTTGCGCGGCCCGGTCAGCAGGGTCGCCATGACCGGCCACGTCGACCAGCGCTTCAGATGCTCGAAGGCGGCGCGGTTGGAGTCGGAGATGAGGAAATCCTCTTCGGCATCGGCCACCGGCCAGGCGAGCGGCAGCGCGATCTGGGCCAATTAGTCGCCTCCCCCCTTTGCGATGCGCAGGCTCGTGCCCGATCCGCTGACCTGCCAGCCCTGCGCCTGGAGCGCGGCCTGGAAAGCGGCCGAATCGCCGGCGAAGGTGACCCGCATCACCGACGTGCCGCCGAGCGCCAGGCTGGTGGTGATCGCCGAGGTGACGCCGCGCACCCGGCTGACGCCGAGCTCGGCGCGGCTGACCGCCGCCGCGTCGGGCGTCTCGACCTGGATGGTGAAGGTGGTGATGTTGCCGGTCGGGACCGGAGTCTCGACGGTCGGCGCCTCGGTCGTCTCGGTCGGCTCCTCCGGAGTCGCCTCGACCGGCGGCGCCTCGGGCACGATCAGGGTCGGATCGGGCCGGAGCGCGCCGGCGGACAAAGCGCCGGCGAAGATCGTGTCGAGCCGCCGCACACCCTCGTCCATCAGATGCGGGATGGCGGCGCTGTTCTCGACCCGCAGCACGACCCGGCCGAGCATTGCATTGTCCGGTCCGTGCCGCGCGGTGAAGGTGCCGATGGCGGGGCCGCCCGGCCAGAGCCGCTGCAGCTGCACCTCGGCCACCACCACGTCGGCGGCGCCATATTGGTCGAGCAGCATCCGCCACCAGGCGCGGCCGGGCCGCTTCGTCTGCGCGGCGTTGAGCAGCAGGGGATCGATGCCGTTGCCGACGGGGCGGACATAATCGACCGGGCTGCTCCCGGTGCGGAAGCGCGCCCAGGCCGCCTGCCATTGATTGCGCGATTCGAAGCTCTGGAAGGAGGAGCCGGTCTGCAACACCGGGATCACCAGCATCGGCGCCGACCGGTGGACCACGCCGCCGACGCCGAGCAATTCGCCGGTGCGGGCGCGGTCGAACAGGACGCCGAGGGTCGCGATGTAGCGCTTCGGCCCGATCTGCTCCTGCTCGACGACGATGCCGGCGACCATCGCGTTCAGCGCCGAATCGTTCAGCGCCGGCGCCTCGCTCAGCGGACGGCCGTTGGTCTTGGCCCAGAGCGCGCGCCAGCCTTTCTGCTGCGCCTCGCGCCAGCCTTCCTCGCGGGCCTTCTGGCCATCGGCGGCGACGACGTCGACGTCGATGCCGGTCACCTCGAAGGTGCTGGCGCTGTCGATCGGCGCGATGCCGCGGTCGGCGCCCTCGAGCTGCGCATAGACGGCGCCGCCGACGCCGAGCAGGGCGAGGGCGAGAAGGGCTAGGGGAACGCGGCCGGGAAGCTTCACGCCCGCCTTTTGGCGAGTTGAGCGTGGAAATCCAAGCCGCTTATCGCTACGCGCCGCGCATGAGCGAAAGCGAGAGCTACACCTACGCGAAGGCCGGCGTGTCCATCGCGGCCGGCAACGCGCTGGTCAAGGCGATCGCCCCCCTCGCGAAAGCCACGGCGCGGCCCGGCGCGGACGCGTCGATCGGCGGGTTCGGCGGCTTTTTCGACCTCAAGGCGGCGGGTTACCGGGATCCTTTGCTGGTCGCCGCGAATGACGGGGTCGGCACGAAGCTGAAGCTCGCCATCGACAGCGGCCGCCACGACGGGGTCGGCATTGACCTCGTCGCCATGTGCGTCAACGATCTCATCGTCCAGGGCGCCGAGCCGCTCTTCTTCCTCGATTATTTCGCGACCGGACGGCTCGAGCCAGGCGTCGCCGAGCGGGTGATCGCCTCGATCGCCGAGGGCTGCCGCGAGGCGGGCTGCGCCCTGATCGGCGGCGAGACGGCCGAGATGCCGGGCATGTATGCGGAAGGCGATTACGATCTCGCCGGCTTCTGCGTCGGCGCGGTCGAGCGCGACGCGGCGCTGACCGGCTCGCGCGTCGCGGAGGGCGACGTCATCCTCGGCCTCGCCTCGTCCGGCGTTCATTCGAACGGCTTCTCGCTCGTCCGGCGGCTGGCGGCGGACAAAGGCTGGAAGCTCGACCGGCCGGCCCTGTTCGACCAGGAGCGGCTGCTGATCGAGGCCCTGCTCGCGCCGACCCGCATCTATGTGAAGTCGCTGCTGCCCCTGGTGCGGAGCGGCCGCATCCACGCCCTCGCCCACATCACCGGCGGCGGGCTGCTCGAGAATATCCCGCGCGTGCTCCCCGACCGGCTGCATGCGCGGATCGATGCCGATGCCTGGCCGCTGCCGCGGCTGATGGCCTTCCTCCAGGCGCAGGGCAATATCGAGCCGGAGGAGCTGGCGCGGACCTTCAATTGCGGGATCGGCATGGTTGCGATAGTGGCCGAAGACGATGTGAAAGACGTCTCCCACGCGCTTGAAGAAGCGGGAGAAACCGTCCTCACCATCGGCCGCGTCGAAGCCGGCGAAAAGGGCTGCACCGTGGCCGGGTCGCGCGGCACCTGGTCCGCCCGAGACGACTGGACGGCCGTCCACAATGGCTGAACGGGTGCGGGTCGCCGTGCTCCTCTCGGGGCGCGGCAGCAACATGATCGCGCTCGCCGAGCACAAGAGGCGGGAGGAGCGCGCCTACGACATCATTCTGGTCGCCTCCAACGTACCCGAGGCACGCGGGCTGGTCGCGGCGCGGCGGCTCGGCATCCCGGTCTGGGCGCGCAGCCACCAGGGGATGGAGCGCGCGGAGTTCGACCGGCTGATCGACGCCGAGCTCCAGCGATACCAGGTCGAGCTGGTCGCGCTCGCCGGCTATATGCGCCTGCTTTCGCCCGAATTCATCCGCACCTGGGAGGGCCGCATCCTCAACGTCCATCCGAGCCTGCTGCCCGCCTATAAGGGTCTCGATACGCACCGGCGGGCGATCGAGGCGGGCGAGATGCAGGCAGGCTGCTCGGTCCATCTGGTGACGGACACGCTCGACGACGGGCCGGTCCTGGCCCAGGCGCCGGTCCGCATCCGGCCGCGCGAAACGCCCGAGGCGCTCGCCGCGCGGGTGCTCGCCGAGGAGCACAAGCTCTATCCGGAGACGCTGGACAGGTTCGCGGCCGAGTTTCGCGCGGGAGGAATGTCATGAACGAGCCGGCCGAGACGGCGGAAGAACGCAGGGAGAAAGCGGCGATCAGGCGGCGGTGGATCACGCTCGGCGAGGTGCTGGCGGTGATCGGCGTGCTGATCTCGGCGCTGGCGCTGTGGAACAGCTATGCCGAGCGGCGCAGCAACGAGGCGGAGCGGCAGGCCGAGAAAGCGGAGAAAGCCGAAAAGGGCAGCATCGAGCACCTGCTGCCGCTCAAGGCCTCGGGCGGCGGCAAGAAGCTGACGCTGGCGCCGCGCGGTCCGGAGCAGATCATCCGCAGCCAGACCATCCTCTTCCCCTCCCCGCTCGAGACCAAGGTCGATGAGCTGGTCGACCCGCGGATCGAAGCGGGCTGGGTCAAGCAGGCGGTGAAGAAGGCGCACGATCTCGGCCGCAAGGCAGCGAAGGGCCCGGGCGACGCGCGCATGCCGGTCGCGATCACGACCAGCTTCGACAGCGACGGCGGCGCCTTCTCGCAGACCGCGATCTACGACGTCGGCTACAAGGAGAGCGGCGGAGGCCTGTTCGGCGGCACCGACGTCGAGCTGCGCGGCCTCTCGCTGGTCGAACGCGTCAGCCCGGCAAAAGCGCAGGCCCGGCTCGACGCGATCTGGGCGGCGCGCGGGCGTTGAATAACTCCCTCTCCCCAGGGGGGAGAGGGTTGGGGTGAGGGGGCTCGGCTTCCGAGAATTACCTCCAGCGCCGAGCACCCCCACCCTACCCTCCCCCTCCAGGGGGAGGGATTTTGTGGGTTCACTCCCCGGGAGTAGTGTTCGCTTCCGAGCCTGTCCCACGCTCTCCAAAGCGCGCGTCGCGGGCCGCCTGCCACCGGGCGTGCATCGCCTCGACCGGCCGGTTGAATCCTGCCTTGCCGACGAAATCGTACCAGCCTTCGGCCAGCGTCACGACGCGCGCCGAATAGTCGTTGGGCGGCAGCTGGTAGGACCAGCCCCGCAGCGCGTGGGCGTTGAACAGCAGGAGAAAGAGCGCCGCGACCGCGATCACCTGGCTCGTCCAGCGCAAGGGATGCGGCAGCGGCATCGCCGGCTCGGGAAGATCCACGGGCGACAGTGTCTGAGCCAGCCCGGTCGGACCGGGCAGCGGCGCCGGCTCGGCCTGCCGAAGCGTCGGCCGCCAGGCGATCCGGAGCTTCCGGAGCGTCGCCGGGATCGGTGGGTGGGCGAATGCGGTTGCCATCTTCGAGCCCTCAGAACTGGTAGTAGATGAACGGCGCGACGCCTTCGGGGCGCATCGCGTCGACGATGAGAATGAGCAGCCCCGCGCCAAGGCCGACGGCGACCGCGGGCATCGTCCGCACCCGCATCGCCGCCTGCTGCATCGTGTAGCGCGGCATGAAGTGGAGCATCATGCCGAGCAGGATCAGGCCGAGCAGCAGCGGCGTCAGCATCATCGAGGGACCGCCGCGCGACAGGCCGCCGAGGAAGGTCATCGCGTCGCCGAAGCTGCTGGCGCGGAAGAAGATCCAGCCGAGCAGGACGATGTGGAAGGTGGTGACGATTCCGAGCCAGGCCGGCAGCGTGCCCCAATGCTGGGGCTTATATTCCCGCCACAGCCGCTCGGCGGCGAGGATCGTGCCGTGGAGCGCGCCCCAGATGATGAAGTTCCAGCTCGCGCCGTGCCACATTCCGCCGAGCAGCATCGTCGCCGCCAGCGAGAAGCAGAGCCGCCTCAGCCCGTGGCGTGAGCCGCCGAGCGACACGTAGAGATAGTCGCGCAGCCAGCTCGACAGGCTGATATGCCAGCGCCTCCAGAAATCCTGCAGCGACGATGCGCGATAAGGCTGGTTGAAATTGTGCGGGAAGCGGTAGCCGAGCAGCGCGGCGATGCCGATCGCCATGTCGCTGTAGGCCGAGAAATCGCAATAGATCTGGACCGCATAGCCATAGGCGGCGGCGGCGAGGTCGAGGGCGCCGTGCGCGGACGGATCGAAGAAGACCGGATCGACGAGGGCGGTGGCCAGCTCCGAGGCGATCACCGCTTTCTTGAACAGGCCCCAGACGATCAGCGAAAGGCCCATCGCCGCCATGCCGCGGTCCATCCTGGGCACGCTCTGGAATTGCGGGATGAGGTGCGATGCGCGGACGATCGGCCCGGCGACGAGGTGCGGGAAGAAGCTCATCAGCAGGACCATGTCGAGCAGGGCCGCCGGCGCGGTCTGTCGCCGGTAGATGTCGATGACGTAGCTCATCCCCTGGAAGGTGAAGAAGGAGATGCCGACCGGGAGGACGATCTGGAGGATCGTCAGGTCGCGGTCCCAGCCGAGCATGTGCAAGGTCTCGCCGACCTGCACCATGAAGAAGCCGTAATATTTGAAGAAGCCGAGGATGGCGAGGTTGACGCCGATGCCGGCGGCGAGCCACGCCTTGCGAAGCCGCGGCGCCGCGTCGGCGGCGAGGATCAGCCGCGCGGCGCCCCAGTTCAGCACGCCGCTCGCGATCAGCAGCAGGACGAAGCGCGCGTCCCACCAGCCGTAGAAGATCCACGAGGCGACGAGCAAAGCGATCTTGCGCCACTCGTTGCTGCCCTTGAGCAGCCAGCTCGCCGAATAGACGAGGAGGAAGAAGATCCCGAAGGTGAGGGTCGGAAACAGCATGTCAGGGCTCCGGCGGCGTGTCGGCCAGGGGAAGGATTTCAGCGGCGGCTTCGGCGGCGCGGGTCAGGTCGGCGTCGAGCATGGCGCCGATCCGGTTGCCGCCGTCGCGCGTGAAATGGACATGATCGTCGCGCATCCAGCCGGAGAGCCGCCATTGCGAGGAGGCGCAGCGCCCGCCCATCGCCGCCGACCAGTTCCAGAAGGCCAGGCCGAGATCGCGGGCGACCGCCTGCTGCCGGGCGCGGATCGTGGAGAGCAAGGGCGGGACGGACCAGCCGTCGCCGCAATCCCCTTCCCCGCCTGGCTGCCGCGCGGCCGCGTCGGGCGGTCCGAGCAGCAGCATCGGCACGCGCCGGCCCGCCAGCCGCCGGATACGCGCCACCTGCGCGCGCAACCCGGCCTCGTAGGCGTCGGGATCGAGGGTGGGCGAGAAACCTTCGTTGGTGCCGAAGGCGAGGACGATGAGATCGGGCCGATAGGCGGCGAGCTCCGCGCGGACGACCTCGTCGTCGGTGCGTCCGAAATGGGCGAGCTGGGAACCGACCACGCCGAGATTGGAAAGGACGATCCCGCCTGCGCGCCGGAAGGTGCCGAAGGAGGTGATGCTGACCGTCCCCCCGTCCTGCGTCGTCAGCGAGGCGGCCGCGACCGGCGCGTCGCTGTCCATCGTCCTGCATTTGGGCCTGGGCCGCGGCGCGGCGAGGCGCCAGGGCTGCTCGGCCGCGCCCATCTTCAGGAGCAGGGTCCCGCCGCCCGGCTGGGCGATGGCGCAGACGACGATCCGGTCGAAATCCTGGTCCGGCGCGTCGGTCGTGATCCCAAGCGTCTCGCCGCCGGCGCGGGCGGTCTGGGTGAAGCCGGAAATGCCGAGCGGAGGCGCGCCGTCCCGATACGCGCCGCCGAAGCTCGCATTGACGCTCCAGCCGGCGCTCTGGCGCGCGGTGACGCCCCAGGTCAGATAGCCCTTATAGGGCCGGCCCGCGGCAAGCACGCCGCGGCCGCCGGCGCCGTAGCGGGCCTGGAGCCGGGTGCGCCAGCCGCTGGTGATCATGTCGCCGGCGGTGTGGCTGTCGCCGATCTGGATGATGTGCACAGGCGCCCCGTCGCCGGGCCGGCTGGCGCGGAGGCGCGCGAAGAGGGGTTCGAGCGCCTCCGCATAGCAGAGGGTGGCGCGGCAGGCGGCATCAGGCGCCCGCGGCGGCGCCTCGGCGATCGCCGCCGAAACGGCGGGCATCAGCTCGGTTTCCGGGTCTGGGGACCGGCGTCGTTCGCGGCCTGGACGACCGGCGGCGCGGTATGCGCAGCCTCGGCGCGCGCCTCGGCGACCGTGCCGCGGATGCGGTCGGAGAGGCCGCGCATCGCATGGATGTAGCCCGGGATGGTCATGTGGATGCCGTCGTTGGTGCGCGCCATCTTGCGCTCGCCGGTCTTGGGATCGGCGGGAAGGTAAGGCTCGTAGCGGCCGCCGGCGTCGACGCTGAGCGGGACGGTGTCGTAATAAGGGACGCCGAGCGCAGCCATCCGCGCCGCGTAGAAATGGTTCATCCTGTCGATGTCGGCGTCGAAGGCGGCGTCGCGCATCCTCGGCAGGCCGACCCAATAGACCATCGCGCCGCGCTCGCGGAGCAGGCCGACCACCGCCGAAACCCGCGCGGTGACGATCCGCTGCCAGCCCTCGCTCATATAGGGATTGCCGTGGCCCTGGTCGTAAATGCCCTGCGTGTCGTTGGCGCCGAACGAGACGATGGCGATGTCGACCGGCTGCTTGTCGAGCTTGCCGCGAATGTCGTCGAGCAGGTTGAGGCTGCGGTAGCGGGTGAAGCCGGTCGCGCGCTGGCTGTACTGGTCGACCTCGAAGCCCGGGTCGCGGCGCAATATGTTGTAGAGGCCCGCCCAGACGCCATCGCCGAAGCTGTCGCCGTAGACGCCGATGCGGATCGGCCGCTTTTCCTTGACCGCCAAAGCGAGGCGCGGCGCGGCCGGGTCGACGGCGCGATGGTTGAGCGCCGCGGCCGCGGCGGCGGGCCTTGCCGGAATGCTCGCTTCCGCGCGGCTTCCCGGCGCGGCGCTCGGGAAGAAGGACATGGTGACGACCGCGCCCGCGGCGAGGCCGATGAACAGGACCGCGGTCCGGTCGAGGACGAAAACTGCTTTTTCCAGCGGGCGCATGTCGGCCCCTCTCGCTCATTCGTGCCCCGGATCGCGGACCGAACCGGCCCGCATCCGTCACCGACACTTGTAGATTTTCGCGAGAGGCGCCGCCGCCGTCACTTGCTGCAAAATCCTGCCGTACGAGGCCGGATTTTTACGTGCGCGTGCGGGAATTTACGGAAAATTCCTCAGCCGAAACCTTCGGCGGGGAATATGAGCCCAATTGCAGCCCCGGGAACCGTCCCCCAGGCGGTCCTCAGCCCACAATCTCTTCAGGCTTGAAGAAGAAGTCGATCTCGATCTTCGCATTCTCGGCGCTGTCGGAGCCGTGGACGCTGTTCGCCTCGATCGACTCGGCATGGACCTTGCGGATCGTGCCTTCGTCGGCCTGGGCCGGGTTGGTCGCGCCCATCACCTCGCGATTGCGGGCGACCGCATTCTCGCCCTCGAGCACCTGCACGACGACCGGTCCTGACGTCATGAAGGCAACGAGGTCGTTGAAAAAGGGACGCTCGCGATGGACGCCGTAAAAGCCCTCGGCCTGCTCGCGGGTCATGCGGATGCGGCGGGAGGCGACAACGCGGAGGCCGGCTTCCTCCAGCATCTGGGTGATCGCGCCGGTGAGGTTGCGGCGGGTCGCGTCGGGCTTGATGATCGAGAAGGTGCGTTCGGTCGCCATGGCCGGTCTGGAGCTCCAATTGTCCGGGTGGATTTGCGCGGCTCTCTAGGAGGCGGGCTAAGGAAGCGCAAGGCTCAGGGCTCAGGGGCCCTGCACCCATTTCCCGCGGTCGTCCTGCTTCCAGTAGCGCGGTTCGACATCCGCGTTCGTCTTGAGGCTCCGCCAGACGGTGCGCGCCTCGTCCAGCCGGCCGGCGTCGAAGAAATAAAAGCAGCGCTCGAAGCCCAGAGCCTCCTCGCGCCAGCGGCCGTCGGCGAGCGCCACATTGGCCGCCTCGTTAGCGGCGGCGGGCTCGGCCGAGAGCAGGATCGGCTGCGCCTCCGCATTGCCGGTGCCATGCGGCAAGAAGCTGTCCTTCGCATAGGACCAGAGCTGCTCGTCGAGGCGGGGGAGCATCTCCTCCTCCGCCACCACCAGCAGCCGCGCGCCCGAGGCGAGGATCTTCTCGCAGATGGACGGGAGCACCCGCTCCAGCGGCGAGGCGCCGAGGTGATAGAAATCGACGATCATTGCTGAGCCCCTCCCCTCGATGGGGAGGGGTTGGGGAGGGGTGGCGTTCGACATGAGGCGGGGCGGGTCTGGCAAGCCACCCCCACCCAGCCTCCCCCATCGAGGGGGAGGAGTCGTCTGAGCGGGGGATAGTTCACAGGATAATCGTCAACCGCTCGCAGCGATCACTTCTCGAAATTGTCGGCGATGAACCGGTCGAGCAGGGCGACGCCGAAGCCGGTCGCGCCCTTGTCGTGGAGGTTGCCGGCCTTCTCCGACCAGACCATGCCGGCAATGTCGAGATGCGCCCATTTGACGCCGCTCTCGATGAAGCGCTGGAGGAAGACGGCGGCGGTGATCGAACCGCCCTCGCGCGGACCGACATTCTTCATGTCGGCGATGTGGGATTCGATGAGCTTGTCGTAGGGATCGCCCATCGGCATCCGCCAGAGCTTGTCGCCCGTCGCCTTGCCGGCCGCGTCGAGCTTGGCGGCGAGGCCGTCGTCGTTCGAGAACATGCCGCCATATTCGTGGCCGAGCGAGATGATCATCGCACCGGTCAGGGTGGCGAGGTCGACCATCACCTCGGGCTTGAAGGTGCGCTGCGCCCAGGTCATCGCGTCGGCGAGGACGAGGCGGCCCTCGGCGTCGGTGTTGATCACCTCGATCGTCTGGCCGGAGAGGCTGGTGACGACGTCGCCCGGCCGCTGCGCATTGCCGTCGGGCATGTTCTCGGCGAGCGCGCAGATGCCGACGACGTTCGCCTTCGCCTTGCGGGCGGCGAGCGCGGTCATCGCGCCGGTGACGGCGCCGGCGCCGCCCATGTCCCACTTCATCGCCTCCATGCCGGCGGCCGGCTTGATCGAGATGCCGCCGGTGTCGAAGGTGATGCCCTTGCCGACGAACACGATCGGCTTGGCCGATCCGCCGCCGTTCCAGCGCAGGACGAGGAGGCGGGGCGGCTTGACCGAGCCCTGGCCGACGCCGAGCAGGGCGCCGAAGCCGAGCTCGGCCATCTTCTTCTCGTCGAGCACCTCGATCTCGACCCCGAGCGGTTCGAGCCGCTTGCGGGCGCGCTCGACGAAGCTCTCGGGATAGATGATGTTGGCGGGCTCGGTCACCAGCTCGCGGGTGAAGGAGAGACCGTCGAGCAGGGCCGAGCGCGCCGTCCAGGCGGCATCCGCCCCGTCGCCCGCGCCGACGATGACGATCTCCTCGAGCGTCGGCTTCTGCTTGCGGCTGAGCTTGGTGCGGTAGACGTCGTAGCGCCAGCTGCGCGCCGCGGCGCCGAAGCCGATCCGCGCCGCCGCCTCGGCGGAAAGGCCGAGGCCGGAGACGTCGATCACCAATCTGGTTTCGCCCGAGGTGATCAGGCGGCCGGCGAGCGTGCCGCCCACGCGCTCGTACACGCCCGGCTCGTCGCTCTTCGCGCCGAGGCCGACGAGGAGCAGCCGCCGCGCCGTATCGCCGTCCTGCACGAACAATTCGGCGACGGCGCCGAGCTCGCGCTCGAACCTCTGTCCCTCGGCCGCGCGGGCGGCGAGGGTCCGGGCCGGCTCGCCGAGCGCGGCGAGGCGGTCGGAAAGCGTGTCCTCGCTCCACACCGGAAGCGCGAGCGCATAGGAGCCGGCGGGGCGTTCGGAGGCGAAGCTGACGTTCATGGTGCGGGAATACTCCTTGATCAGTCGAAAGCTCTAGGGTCCGCGTCCGGTTCCCGCAACGGGCTCATCGACCCGCCGCAAGCCGGCCGTTGCGGCATTGCAGCTTCCCCCGTCCGGTGCGATAGGCGCCCTCGGTCGCGCGTGCACCTTGCGGCGGGGAAAGTGAAGAAGCCGAACCTCATCTGCCTCACCGCTCTGCCCTTGCTGCTGTGCATTTCCGCGGCCGCCTCGGCCCAGACGGAGACCCGGCCCGGCGCCGACGAGGGCCAGCCGCCCGCGCAGCCTCCGGCCGCTCCGGCCGACGAGGGCGAGCGGCAGGTCGCGTTCAGCGCGAACCAGCTGGTCTACGACAGCAACAGCGAGCTCGTCACCGCCAGCGGCGACGTGCGGATGAACAGCGAGGGCAACAATCTTCGCGCCGACCGCGTCGTCTGGAACCGCAAGTCGGACGAGGTGCGCGCCGAAGGCAGCGTCCGCCTCGTCACGCCGGAGGGGAACACCGTCTACGGGGACAGCGTCGTCCTCACCGACGACATGAAGAACGGCGTGGTCCGGAACCTCCTGCTCGTGCTCGAGGACGGCGGCCGCCTCGCCGCCGACCGCGCCGAGCGCAAGGACGGCTTCACGACCCTCTACCGCGCCGCTTACTCGCCCTGCGCGCTTTCCAGCACAGTGGGATCCGAAGCTTGGAATTCACGTGACTTGAAGTCGCGGC
>JADMIO011081476.1_pt1 | contig 21836 bp, 27 predicted proteins | sample 8958161 | NCBI WGS metagenome assembly JADMIO01 (sample SAMN16585339, study PRJNA669376) | soil metagenome | isolation source: Crop rotation soil | place: USA: Cullars Rotation, Alabama | collected 2011
GCGACAACTTGTCCACGTGGAATTCTAAGCTTAGGATCCCAATGTGCTGGAAAGGCCTCCATCAGCTTCGCGGGTATCGGCACGGCGCGATAAATCAGTTGCCGTCGCTTTAGCGTGCGGAACGTCACGCGATTGGTTTCGGCGTCGAGCATCGCGGGCGTGACACCGAGTGCTTCGCTAATCCGACAGCCGGTAAACGCCAATAAGCAGCAAAGCAGCTGTGTCGCGATCTCCGCTTTGCTTGCGGCGTCGAGAAAGCGCGGTACCTCACTGGCGCAGAGATACTTCCTTCGCCCAAGCGCGCTGAACAGCTGAATCTGATTGGCGGTCGACATCAGCCGTTTCCTCTGCTGTCTGCAACAGAATGGGGAATACGGTTCAAGGCGTGGCAGTCACACGCCGCGAAAAGCGTGGGCAAACCAACCTGAGTCAAAACATCGCAAATGCCGAGCATCGCTCCAGCCCTGGATAAACAAGCCGGTTGCCGCAACAGAATTCCCCATTTTGTTACTCAAGCCCTCTGTCGTCCCGGACAATTGAGGGAAAAATGCAACGACTTCTGGCGGGCCTTGCTGCCGCTGCATTCTCGCTTCCGTACGCTGGCGCCGCGGCGGCCAGCGCCTCCGGCGATCAGATGGCCTATGACTTGGCGCTCAAATGCTTTGTTGCCGAGGGTGTGGCGAGCGGCGATAGCGATGACGCAGGAAAACGCGAGCTTGCCGCTGGTTACGAAGCGAAAGCCCACGCCTCCTTCGATACAGCTAAAGTCCTTGGCACCAACCTCGGTTACTCAGGAAATCGCATTACCCACGATTTTAGACGGTCCCAGGCTTATGAGCTTCCGCTCATGGTCAAAGACAAAGCCTATCTCCATCAAGCGTTGGCGACCTGTAAAGCGGCCGGCTTGCTGTAGCTAGTGCAGTGGCAGTGATCCGCTTCGCGCAACACCCGTACTGACCCCTGGTCCATCCACGTGGGACGGCGTGACTGATACCTTCGCCGCGCGAAGCGAGGCGAGAAGTTCGGCGGGAAGGGCCGGGTTCGCCGCCGCCGCCGGCATCATGCTTGAAGGCGTAGGGGCTACGTCATTAGACGGCGCTTCCGGCGCAACACTCGGCGTTATCGCGTTCGCTAGCGCCTGTCGCCTTTGCTTGAGGTCGGCGAGCATCGGTTTGAACTCTGCACTGCGATCAGCGCCATGGCGACCAGCGTCTTGTAATTGTTCGATCGACAAGTCAGTGGCGCGCAAGTCGCCCTGCGGGGTGTGCTCGTTCGACGCTTCTGCGATGGCGCGGCGGTGTTCTTCCTCGCGGCGGCGGTAAGCTTCTTCGTCCTCGGCCGACGCGAATTGCAGATATGGATCGAAGATGCGTTTCTCGTAATAGGCACGCGTGAAGTCGGTTACGGAGGCGCGCGCGGCGGCGCTTGCTTGTTGCAAGGCGACTTGGGCGGTTGCCGAGCCCTGGGCGTCGGCAACGGCACCACGCGCTTCTGATGCATAAGCGTGTGTTGCCGCGATAGCAGCAGAGATGTCGGCGCGGAGGGTGGCCAGCGAGACGCCCTCCGCGCCGCCGAGCAATTGCTCGCGCAACGCGTTAAGGCGGGCAAGCTGCGACTCGCCACGGGCCAGTTGCGCGGCTGAGGAAGGTGAAGATGACGATTTCAAGCTATCAAGCTGTGTGGACAGTTCTGCGGAAGCGGCGTCGAGTTGCTTCGATAGATCACCAGCCGTGGCGGCTGCACGAGCACTTGGGTCGCCGCCCATCAGGACATCCGTAGGTGTATCGAGCTGTCGAGAATCGACATCGGCGGCTCGCGCATCGGGATCGCCGTAGATCATTTGATCTCGAGCCAGCGGCAGCGCGCGCCTCGCGCTTGGATTGCCGCCAATCACAACATCAGTGGATGGGAGATCTCCAGCTCTCACGCTGGGATCGCCTCCGAAAATGACATCCAAAACTGTAGGGTGGTCTGCGATACGTACCTCGCATTCTATTCTGCCAAGGATCAATTAAGAAATCGTTAACCTTTAAGTCCCTGAGCGGCGGTCCAATTCAGCAAAGAATGTGATGGCCTGGATAAAGCGACTGCTGGGCGCGGCACGCTGAAATCTCTTGGTGCCACTGGTCGAGCAACCCGCTTTGCCAAACCGTGTAGGCAAGTCCGAGCAGCGTCAATGCTGCTAGTGCTTTTCCGGCGTTGCCATCAGACGCGCCTACACTGCCGACCGGCGATGATGCTGCAAGTGTAGCGAAATCTGGTCCCGCTTCTTGGACGGACAGCAGCGGCAAGAAGGCGGAATGGATTCGTTGTGGCCGCTCGTCCGTCTGCACATATTGAACTTCATAGTAGGGGTGATCGGCGCGGTTGTCGTAGTGCAGGATTCCCGTCCACGCATTGGGCGCACCGAAGTATGCGCCGTCCAGACGAAGCACAACCGAATTGCGGTTCAGGATAGGCCTGCTTTTCTCGACCGGGAAGAACCCTCAAATCTGCGTAGGCATACTTGGTCATTCCGTTCAGCGTGTACGTGTAAACGGCGTAGGGCACAAAAGGGAGCGTTACAGTCATCGCAGCAAAACTGCTGGGCTGATCGCTATACGGTGCGTAGTCCATCATCGGGAATTCGGACTTGCTCAGATCATACGGGCGGTTGGGAAAGCCGCGAGTAAGCGAATAAACGCTTCCGATTTGCGCCAGGCTATCGACGTGGAACAGCCGTTCCCCGGGAAGTGGGGCGTTCGGTCCTGTGGTGATGTCGCGGATGCCGTGTTGGCAGACCTCAATCGTGGCCGGGAACCAGAACCTGCCCAAGGCTTCATAAGTGACAACCGTTGAGACCTTACATCCCGCGGGACCGGGATAGATGGTCCTCAAGATACTTGCTTGGTCATCCTGGTTGGGTATCGCGACTTGGGCCTCCACCCTGCTGAGGAAAAGCGCCAAACTGCATGCAAAGGTTACCCATGTGCGTAGCATCTAAGTGCCCTCTAAGGAAGAACGCCCATGAGGCGCATCAACGGGTGTGCGCAATAGTTCAGAAAAATAAGCAGAGCGATGATCAATCCCGTGTACAGCATCTTCTGAAGGTCTTGGCCGCGGCGCTCTTCAAACTTGTCCCAGAATATAGACGCCTCGCGCTGAAACTGGTCCTCGTGGGCCCGTTGCAAAGATGCGAGCAACTGCGCGTCCGTTCTTGGCGCGGACGCCGCTAACGGTTCGGGCAGCCGCTTGTTCGTTTCCGATGAAGCCAAGTAGATGGCTCCGCCGACAACGACTGCTGCGACAGCGGCAGCCGCAAGTGCGAGCCAACCGATTGGACCGGCGGCGATCGCAGGGGCGGCAATACCCGGCCCGAGTGCGAATAGGCCGCCGCCCGCTGCGGCGGCCGCCCCTGCCACGCCAATTCCAGCTACCGCTCCCGCCGCTGTACCACCTGCCGTCGCGCCCCCGATCCGGATTGCTTCATCCGTGACGCTGGTCTCGGCCGTGACGCACTCGATCCGGGCAGCGGGCGGAACGAAAGGTTTGCGTAGATTCTTGTCGAGCCAGGTGCGCAGCCGCTCGCGCTCAGTATCGTAAAAGCGAACAGTGTCCCACGTGTAGTAAGCCAAGCCCGTCACTAGTATGGCGACATAGGCGAATCCAATAGTCGACGCTGGTAGCGAGGCAATCCATGTGTTTGGAAACTCGCGGCGCAGCGCATCTGCAAGGCTGTCGATCGGCGATAGAAGAATCTCCTTCCAATGCGCCAAGTGAGCGAAGGCGTCTATTGCGGCGGCAGGCAACAGCCAGATCGCCCAGGCCAGCAACAGCGCGGAACCAACTCTGTAAGCAATTGGATAGGACGGTGTTTTTGAAGCTGTGCTTACGACGGACGCAGACATCATTACCCCCTGCAAAGGGCTTCTCGCCTAATAGAGAGTAGGAACAAATCGTCGAATTACAAATGTGGAGCAGTGAAATAATATTTCTACCGTAATATAGATGTAACATAACCGTGATATGACTTTGGTCATAGGAGAGGTTATGGGTGATGTATTAAAGGCAGACGTTGTGCTCGGCATGAGCGCAAATGTCTCGTCTGAGCTTGGGTTGGTTACGATGACTGATAACCACGGGAATGCCACACGAGGGCACACCCTTACATGTTCTGGCAGCGGACCAAGGCAGATGACAGATGTCGAGTGGGCCGACATGCACGCAGCAATCGTTCCAAGTTCGGCAGTCGCGATAAATGCGACCGGAGAAATTCCTATGTTGGGTGGTCTCGAAAGCCCGCTCCAAACGCTTTGTAGAAAACTCGAAGCTCACTCAAAGCCAAGCAAGCATTAGCGTCGGTAAGAAGGGGCGGCTCGCGCCGCCCCTTTTGCAATTAGCGGCTCCAGATCAGCTGGTGGCTGTCGCCGTCGGCGTTGCCGATGAGACGGCAGAAGATCGCCGATGCGAAGCTCGGATCGTCCAGCTTGATGGAGAGGTAGGGCTTCTTGGCCTCGCTGGTGCGTTCCCACGCCGCGCCGATCTCAACCCCCGAGGCGTACACCCGATAGTCAGGTGCGTGCTCGGCCGTCTTGCGAACCGGGCGGATCGCTGCCTTGGCCTTGAGTGCAAAGGTCGTGATGGTGCCGGTGAAGCCGCTCTCGTCTTTGGTGAAGGTGCCGATGGTCGTCATAACAAGTCTCCTTTGATGTGGAGGCCGCCCTATGCGACCTCGCATGCGCACCTAAAGGAGCCGCCGGCGTGGCCGGATCACCGCAGGGGAACGGGAATTTTGCGCGAAGCGGTCGCGAGGAATGCGCAGCAGGGGACAATTCTCGTTGAACCGGACGCGCAAGGCTCCAGGTTGCGCGATGTTGCGAGGGCATGGGATGCGGCGTTCTTGAAGGAGCGTTATTGGCGATAGACACCGAACCGCGAAGGCGGCTTAAGGCACGCGTCTCGTTGTCAGCGGACAGGTACGTCCCCGAGGTGTTAGCCCGGACCAATAGGGCAGCCTGGCTTGGAAGGTAGCGCCTTGTCGGGTCTAGGCCGCAAGTGCAAGCACTCCTCCACTTCGTTGCGGTCGCAAGCGATGCGGCACCCTCCGTCGGCGCAGGTTCTCCGCGCATGGCCGCGATGGTCGCGGTCGCTAACAACGGAGAACTTATGAAACCACTGACCACTATTGAGACGCGCGATAGCCGCTGGTTCGGCGTACTCGCCGTCGCCTGCGAGTTCATCGCGACGCTGTTCACGCTAGCGCAGCACCCCACCGCGCAACGGCGATCGTGCGCCCAGCGCGAAGTCGTCCGGCGCTCGATGTTCACCCTGGCTCGCTAAGGAGGCGCTTATGAAAGCTGCAAAATTAGCGGTGCTTCTGACGGCTGTTGCTCAGCTTGTTGCGGCGTTGGCCGCGCTGGTGGGCGCGATGCGGGGAGGGGGCGGCTGATAACCGGGATTTGATTGCCTTCCCCTAATAAGGAAATCATTGTCGTGCCATGGCCAAGGTCAATATCAAGTCATTACAAGCAATCCCCTATCTCGACACGACCGTGCTTCATGGCAGGACCGTCCAGATCATGGCGCTATGGGACGGCGAGCGTTGGAGCCATTGGCTGAATGCCGATGATGACAAGCAGATACTCATGCATCCGATTGACATCGTGCACGCCTCCTACGTCGCGAAATCTGTAGCCAGGGAAGATGACGTTTTCATCCCGTTTCTTGACTTCATGTGGCAACGCGCAAGCTGGTCCGATGTTGTCCGCCTCTTATTTGGGCTTCAGCAGGATTTCCATCTGCTCGCGACAAGTGCTGCAAAGCTCCGACACTACTTCGCCACACGGGAACAGATCGACAAACTCCTCATTCGCTCCTTTGTGCAAAGCGAACTTGAATACCTTCTGACCGCTTCACGGTCCGCCTTCGATCTCTTGCAGGAGATCGTTGCGAAAATCTGGAATGGCCACATCCAGCTTCTGGACCCTGAGCAGGAACGCCTCCGAAAGCGACATAAGTTGCCGGAGACATTCTCGGCGCTCGCGCTTGATGGAGATACGGTACGAACACCTTCCCAACTAATCGAGAAGTTTGCGCTCCCGCCTTCGATGGCGGACCTGTACGCAAAGTATGGTCCCTATTTTTCGTCGTTGCGCTCGGCGCGTGACAGTGTCGTGCACGGGGGGAGTAGTATCGAGGCTATCTACGTCACGGATGACGGCTTCTGCGTCTCCCATCGCGAAAAAGTTTTCGCAAATTTCGATTGGCAGGATGTGCACAAGCACAACGAAAATGTCTCGTCGCTATACCCATGGGTCGCGCATGTGGTGCAGCAGACCCTCGGTGCTTGCAGCGAATTGATGGAGGCTTTCGCGACCGTCGTTGCCTTTCCACCGGAGATCGCACCTGGCTACCACGTCTTTCAACGCGACCCCGCAAACCGCGCGCTGCTCGAACTGAGCGACGTGGCCCAAGGAAAGCGGGTGTGGTGGAGCGACAGACCCGTCGCCTGTGAAGTTCGTCAGGAAGAGCCGCCGGCATCGAGTCTCGATGCCAAGGAAGGTGCGGCTTAAAGGAAGGGCCTGCGGAATCGAGGCTCGTTCCGCTAACGGCCTTAGTGCTTGGTATCTCGACTTGGCTTACCCGGCGCGCCGGTGTTCACACCGGCTTCTTTCGCCGGCGCGGCGTCGATCGGCTCCCATCCCGGCATACCCTGTAAAATGCGCTCGGCATTTTTGACAGGCGTGATGTGGCCGTAGTGGTCCTCGATCATCTTGACGGACGTGCCCATCTGCTTTGCCAGGAAGTACACATCGACACCTTCGGTGAGCCGGAAGGTCGCGTAGGTGTGCCTGAAGCAGTACGTGCTGCGGCGCTTGCCCGTTGAACTCAGGAGAAGCTTGGACTCAATCAAAAGGCGTTCAAGCGTGTCGCGGTACAGACCAATGGATGTTTTTCCCTCGAAGGTCGAGAAGACAAAGTCGTTAGGCCCGGTGGCTTTGCTAATCTCGCGAATACGTTCGAGATAGTCGGCCACGTTGCTGGGAGCCACGAGATTACGGAATTTCTTCTTGCCCCGTACGCTCAAGACCACAAACTTGTAATCCTGGCCGTTCTTCCGGTCCTGCCGAACGTCTACGTCGCGCCAAAGAAGGTTGCGGGCTTCGCTAGGACGCATTCCGGTGTTCGTCATCACCAGAATGAAGTTATAGACGATGGTGCGATACCACCTGTTGTAATCGCTGCGCGATTGCTTGATCCAACTGCGAGCGAAGGTATGCAGCGCTCGGTATTCGGTGGGCGTGAACTCCTCGCGCTGTTGCTTTGAAAGCGGCAGGCGACCCTTTGGAACCTGGCTGTCGCGGATATACCGCTTGCTTGCGGCATATCCGAGAACAGCACGAAACGTCGCCATTTCGTCTCGGATGGTGCCCTCGCTAACGCGCCCACCAGTACGTCCCTTGCCCGTCTCCTGACGCCATGCCGGATACGACTTCCAGCGGTCTTCGCCGATTACGGTGATCTGCGTGCTGCCAACATATTTGTTCAGCTGGCAACGCACGTGGGACTCAATCACACGGTAGCGGTGCCGTGTGATTTCACCCGCAGACCACCGGGCTTTTGAGAAATCGACAAACTCCTTTGCCACCTGCGCGAAGCTTTTGTCGAATACCGGCACTTCGTGCTTCACGCGAAACCGAATGTCCGCGTCGTGATCGAACGCGCGGTCGCGCGCGTCGTTGAGGTCGGTGGTTTTCAGCGAGATGGTTTTGTAGCGGTCTTCGTTGGGGAGCTTGATGCGGCAGTACCAACGCGAGTGCGAAACGTCGCCGCGTCGGAACAGCAGCAAACCGGGCTTCAACTCCTGGGCATCTTCGATAAATGCCATGACCTAATCCGAACTGTGCAGAAACTGTGTAGGTGAAACGAGCTAACTAATTGTTTTGACTATATCTGTGTAGGTGATGTGCAGGCAAGTGAAAAGTGGAATTTCCATTACTTTCAGTTAGTTAGTATTGTCCTTTCATCACAACGCCAAAGCTGGCGCTGAGCCAGATCGCGGCCAGGATGATGCCGCCGTAGGGGGCGCCCAGCCGGTTCACCGCGAACGGCGTGTAGGTCGCGGCGATCATGATGAAGATCGCGGCGTGGTCGAGCCGCCGCAGGATCGCCTTCGACGGGCCATGCGGCGCCAGGTTGTAGGCGGCGCTGGCACAGATCATCCCGAGCAGGCCGATGCAGTAGACGAACACGCTGATCGACACCGACAGGCCGGTGACGTTCCACAGGAGCCACAGGCTGGCGTTGATGGCGAACAGGATGCCGAGCACATGCACCGTGGCGTCGGCGCGGTGCTCGAACCGGGAATAGATCCGTTCGGCCTTTTCGATCAGGGTCATGGTCTGCCCTATGTGGGGTCCGCCTTCCGCCAAGTCCACCCGGCAAAAGGTCCTAGTTGGATGCTAACGCCACTAGGATGGATGCATCTTTAACCGGCATATCTGCGCCGAGCCGGGCGCATTTTGCGCAAGCCGCATGACAGGGTTAGAGGGAGGCATCCTTCGGAGCCGCCCATGCGCATTGCCGTTGCCGTTATTGCCACGCTTCTCGCCCTGCCCGCCGCGCAGGCTGCCGATGGGCCGATCCAGGTGATGATCGTCGGCGATTTCCACATGAGCAATCCGGGCAAGGACATACACAACACGACGGTCGACGACATGCTGTCGCCGGAGCGGCAGACGCAGATCGTGGCCGTGACCGACGGTCTGGCAGGGTTCAAGCCGACCGTCGTCGCGGCGGAATGGCCTGCCGATATCGCCCGCACGCGTTACGCTGACTATCTGGCTGGGAAGCTTCCGCCCTCGCACAATGAGGTCGTGCAACTCGGATTCCGGCTCGCAAAAACAGCGGGCCTCACGAGCTTCGCCGGGATCGATGTTGATGGCGATTTTCCGTTTGAGGCGGTGCAGGCCTATGCGAATGCACACGGACAAAGCGCGGTGCTGGACACGGCCAATGCCGAGATCGGCGCCTTCGTTGCCGACCAGGACAAGCGGATCAAGACCGAAACGGTGGCGGGCGCGCTGCGCTGGCTGAACGATCCAGCGCTGATCGCGCATGGCAATGAGTTCTATCGCGCCACGCTGCGCATCGGGGGCGGCAAGGACCAACCGGGCGCCGATCTTCTGACGGCGTGGTACCGGCGCAACTTCCTGATCTGCGCCAACCTGATCCAGCTGGCGAAACCGGGCGACCGGATCGTGGTGTTCTATGGCGCCGGCCACACCTTCCTGCTGCGCCAGTGCATCGCGGAGACGAAGGGCTTCGAACTGGTCGAGCCCAACGCCTATTTGCCGAAGTAGCGCGGAGCGGCTTCAATGCGGGCATGCGAACCATGCTCGCCGCCGCCCTCGTCTTCGCCGCATCGCCTGCCTTTGCCGGCGGCTATGGCGCGCCACTGCCAGACCTGAACGTCAAGCTCGACAAGCTGGTCGCGAGCTATCCCGCGTTCCTCGACCGTCACGATGACCGGTTCCTGTACCTGAAGGACGGGCGGAAGTTCGCGATCAGCGACGGGCGCGCCAATAAGACGTTCGACGAGATGATCGAGCATGCGGACATCGACGACATGTTCTATGCCGCCTATCCCGCCGGTGGCCCCGCCGATCCGCCGCCGAAAGACAGCGACCCGGGCCGGGTGCGGTTCGAGCCGCTGTTCAACGCGATGTACGGCGACTGCGACCGCCGCGAGGTCACGCCCAAAATGCGATCCATCGCCTGGCTGCCGAAGCACCACGGCGGCAGCGTCTCCATCACCACCGCCAACGGCGTCGACAAGGCGCTGGAAGCCGTCAGCGCCGAGCTCGACACGCTGCCTGACAAGTACCTCAAATATCTAATCCCGAACTCCGGTACCTATAACTGCCGCAAGATTGCGGGATCGACCTCACGCAGCGTGCATGCGTGGGGCGCCGCGATCGACATCAACTCGAATGCGTCGGATTACTGGCGCTGGTCGAAGGACGGCTGGCACAACCGGATTCCGGTCGAGATTGCACGGGTGTTCGAGCGCCACGGCTTCATCTGGGGCGGCCGCTGGTGGCACTACGACACGATGCACTTCGAATACCGGCCGGAGCTGCTTCCGTGAGCAGCCCCGGCAAAGAAGGCGGCTAGTAGCCGCCCTCCTCCGCGTCGCCGAGCGTCACGACCACGTAGTCACCGTGGCGATTGCTGCGGTAGATCTCGACATGGATCATCACGCCGTTGACCTTGTTCACGATCTCGCGCAGCGCGCTGGGATCGGAGGTGCCGTCGTTGAGCATCTGCTCGAGGATGGCGCGGTTGTTGAGGTTGTTGAAATAGGTGTCGCTTTCGTCGCCCGCGTCCTGGATGCCGAACTTGTGGAAGTTGGCGCGATCCTGGCGGATGATCGCGGCCGCCGACGTCAGGCGCTGGCCGTTGGAGTTGTAGTGGTCGGCCTTCGAGAGCCAGGCGTTGTAGCTGGCGATCAGCTCGGCGGCGGAAGCCGGCGCGGCGGCCAGCGAAAGCCCGAGCACGGCGGCGCAGGCGAGAAGCGTCTTGCGAATCATGAAATCCCCCAGGGCGTTTCGACCGGTGCACGGTCGTGGGCGATCATGGTCTTTTGGCGGCAAACCGCCAAGGGGCCGTGGATTGGGTGTGATCGACTGCGGTAGGGTCCGGCCATGGCCGAACAGGACGACGATCTTCCACCCAAGAAGGAAAGCAAGCCGGATGAGGATTCGTTCGCCGGCGCGCTGGGGCTGACCTTCACCGGAGTGTTGTGGGTCGCGCTGTTCGGTGTGGTCGGCGTGGTTGTGCTCTACGCGCTGGTGCACGGGTTCTGACCCGCGTCAGGTGCAGGCTTCGCGCACGATCTGGTCGACGTTGGCCTCGTCGCCGCCGACCAGACCCAGCACCTTGCCGGCGGGAGAGACGAGCCATGGCCAGTCATACGATCCGCCAAAGACGAAGTACCGGTGCTGTGTGACGATCAGCTGGTCGCGGTGTTCCGGCAGGGTGCAGTTCGCCAGCACCTTGAGCCCGTCGCCGTCGATGACGAAGTGCTCCTTCCCCGAACGGAAGTCATAGACGTGGATCGCGCCCGACGTCGCCCAGGCCGGGGTCTCGGAATACAGAAGGTTACCGTCCGACGAGAACTGCAGATTGCTGAAGTCGCACAATGAATGATGAACATCGTCCCCGCGCACTGTCGTCAGCAGCTTCCTTGCGCCGCGTCCGTCGGCATTGACCGACCACAGTTCGGCCGGTTGGGCCTGCATCATGTTGGCCGAACAATCCGCGATCGGCTTTCCTGCAAGCGCGCGCCGGAAGACGACGCGTTTGCCGTCCGGCGCGATGACCGGGTCGCTGTCCTGGCCGGAGTGGGTGATCGCCTTGCCGTCCAAGAGGATGTTGCCGTGGTCGGCGGTGACCGTCGCGGCCTGCGCCGCCGTTGCGGCAAGCAGGGCGGCCGCGAAAACGAGCGTGCGCATGAATTCCTCCAGGACGGCGCGATCTTATCGTGGATTGCGGCGTGGGTGCGGCGGCGACGGCGGTCACAACCGAACATGATGAGCCTTCGTCAATCTGGCGTTCGAGCGCCAACGTACCTATGTGTTGCCGATCACATCGCTGGGGAGCGCATGTCCGATACCGCCATCCAATGGCCGCGCAAGACGCGCGAGGTCGTCAATTTCCTGATGGATTCCACCCGCTGGAACGACTTCAAGTTCCGCGACGACGACATCGTCATCGCCACCTGGTCGAAGTCCGGCACCACCTGGATGCAGCAGATCGTCAGCCAGCTTGTGCTCGACGGCGACCCGAACGTGTTCGGGCAATCCATTTCGCCCTGGATCGATTTCCAGCTGCGCGAAGGCGATCCGGATATGGCCAAGGCGCAAACGCACCGCCGGTTCATGAAAACACATCTGCCGATCGATGCGCTCGTGTTCTCGCCCAAGGCGAAATACATCTATGTCGGCCGCGACGTGCGGGACGTGATCTGGAGCTTCCACCACCACATCTCGAGCTTCACGCCTTATGCGCTCGCGCGCACGCAGACGACGGCGGCGATGACGGGCGACATGGCGCCGCCGCCGGTGCCGCCGGATGTCCGCACCTTCTATCATGTGTTCCTGGCGACCGACGCCGAGCGCCCGACCGGGTTCTTCGCCAACGTGCAGGGCTGGTGGGACCAGCGGCATTTGCCGAACGTGCTCATGGTGCACTACGCGAACCTGAAAGCGGACCTGCCGGGCGAGATGCGGCGCATCGCCAAATTCCTCGACATCGCGATCGACGAGAGCAAGTTCGCCGACATGCTGCTGCATTGCAGCCTGGAGCACATGAAGGACCGCGGCAGCGAGGACGAATTCCTGACTAAGATGTTCGACGGCGGCGCCCGCACCTTCGTGAACAAGGGCACCAACGGCCGCTGGCGTGATGTGCTGTCACCGGAAGAAGCCGCAAAGGCCGACGAGGTCGCCGCCCAACGCCTGACGCCGGAGTGTGCGCACTGGCTGAAGACGGGTGAGGGCGGGCTCTAGGCGAAATCCTTCGCCAGCGCCGCGCGCACATTGGCGGGCATCACGGCCATGTGGCCGTAGTTGGCGTGGGTCATGCCGATGACAACGGACTCGGCTCCGGCGCGGAAGGCGGCGATCTGGGTTGGTGTGAACGTGAAGCGCAGCCAGTGCACGGATGAAGTTTTACCCTCCGGCGTCGTGCGGTCCTCGTAGTCGGTCGGCGTGCCCTTGATACGGTCCTTGCCGATGTCGAGGAACACGGTGCCTTCGATGTCGCCAAGCTTGCGCAACTCGCGGTCGCGGCGGTTGCCGTCCTCGATCTCGATCATCATGGTGGCGATCAGCTCGGAGCCCTGCGGGATCAGCGGATTGTAGGCTTCCAGTTCGCCTTCGATCTGCGCCGCGCCGCCCTTCTCGATGCGTAGCATCTCCTGCACCTGAAGCCACATCGTGTTGTAGCTCTCGAAATACAGCGTCGCGTAGGGCCCGACCTCCATCCGCCGGTTCTTCTTCTCTTCGATCGAGGCGGCGCGCAGATCCTTGCGGCGCGCGTTGTAGTCGGCGTCCGGAAGGATATCGGCCAGCGTGATCTTGCGTTCAGCGAGAGACATCAGAGCAATCCGTAGGCGCGCGCCATGATCTGGATGGGATGTTCGGGCTCGCGCGCCTTGGGCTCGGTACCATCCTTCGCCGCCAGCTCCCCCACCTGCTGGACGATATGCTGGGCCGCCAGCGGGCAGTCGCTGACGATGTGGCCGCGCGCCTGCTGCTTGGCTGTGCGGAAGACGGGACGGCCGACCTTCACGGCGAGATCGTGCGTCGGCTTCACCACGCCGAACGTGCCGCCATGGCCGGAGCAGCGCTCGATCACGTCCACCGGCGTGTTCGGGATCATGCGCAGCATCTCGGCCGCCTTCGGCCCCATGTTCTGGGCGCGGGCGTGACAGGCGAGATGCACAGTGACGCCTTCGGGGAGCGCCCTCAGGCCTTCCGGCAGGCCGTTCTTCTTCGCCACATCGACCACGTATTCGTCGATGTCGAAGGTCGCTTCGGCGAGGCGCTTCACATCCGGGTTGTCCGGCACGATCAGCGGCCATTCGAACTTGAGCATCAGCCCGCACGACGCCGTGAGCGCGACGATGTCGTAGCCCTCGTCGATCAGCTTCACCAATTCCTTGCTCACCTTGGCGGCATTGGCGGCAACGCGCGAAAGCTCCGCCTGCTCCAGGAACGGCATGCCGCAGCAGCCGGGATAGGTGATCTTGGTCTCGACGCCGATGTGGTTGAGCACCGCGCGCGCCGCCATGCCCGTCACCGGCTTGTTGTAGTTCACGAAGCAGGTCGCATAGAGCGCCGCCTTGCGCTTGCCGTAAGCCGGCGCGGCCGCGTTGACCGTGAGCGGGTCGCTCTTGGCGGCGCTGACGAACGTCCTGGTGTGGAATTTCGGCAGTTCGGCGGTGCGGTCGATATGCGCCACCGCTTCCATCAGCGGCCGCGTCAGCCCGTTGTCCTTGTCCGAGGCCCAGTTCACCACCGGCGACACGAACCGCGCCGCGATGCCGTTGCGGTCCATTTCGGCCAGCTGCTTCTGGGTAAAGTCGGTCTTGCCCTTCTTCGCCTCGACCGCGCGCGCGCGCAGGATCAGGTGCGGAAAGTCGAGCTGGAATTCATGCGGCGGCACGTAGGGGCACTTCGTCATGAAGCACATGTCGCAGAGCGTGCACGCCTCTACGACCTCGTGGAAATCCTCCGACTTCACGCCATGCATTTCGTCCGGCTGCTCATCGACCAGGTCGAACAGGCGCGGGAACGAGTCGCACAGGTTGAAGCAGCGCCGGCAGCCGTGACAGATGTCGAAGACCCGCCGCATCTCCTTGTCGAGCGCGGCCTCGTCATAAAACTCTTCGCTCTGCCACGCGATCGGATGGCGTGTAGGCGCTTCGAGCGAACCTTCGCGGGACATATAGGATCTTCGGAGTTTTGGCGGTGATCACCTCTCCCGCCTGCGGGAGAGGTCGGCGAGCGAAGCGAGCCGGGCGAGGGAACGCAATCTTGCGGCAGTCCCCTCACCCGAAATTCGCCTCGCGAATTTCGACCTCTCCCGCAAGCGGGAGAGGTGAACAGTCTTACTTCCCGAGCGTGTCGAGTGCCTTCTGGAAGCGGCCGGCGTGGGACTTCTCGGCCTTCGCCAGGGTCTCGAACCAGTCGGCGATCTCGTCGAAGCCTTCGCTGCGCGCCGTCTTCGCCATGCCCGGATACATGTCGGTGTATTCGTGCGTCTCGCCAGCGATTGAGGCCTTGAGGTTCAACGACGTGTCGCCGATCGGCTCGCCGGTCGCCGGGTCGCCGACGGCTTCGAGATATTCGAGGTGGCCGTGCGCGTGGCCGGTCTCGCCTTCCGCGGTGGAGCGGAACACGGCGGAGACGTCGTTGTAGCCTTCGACGTCGGCCTTCTGTGCGAAGTAGAGGTAGCGGCGGTTGGCCTGGCTTTCGCCGGCGAACGCGTCGCGCAAATTCTGGGCAGTCTTGGAACCCTTCAGGTCGGCCATAGCGTCTCTCCTTGGAACCGGTGGAATTCACTTTCCGGCAGGAACAAGACACCGGCGCGAAAGCGCCTGTCAACAAGTTAGAACGGTTCTAATAAACTTGAGAACCGGTCGCAAAAAGCCGCGGTCAGGCTACAGTTTTGCGAACCCGCACGACCACGTCGATGCGCTCGACATCCAGCCCCTTGGGCGGGGTGGGAACGCCCGCCACGGAGATCGTCTCACCGGGGATGTCGATCAGCGTGCCCTCGTCCTCGACGAAGAAATGCTGGTGATCGCCGGTGTTGGTGTCGAAGTAGCTGCGGGAGGCATCGACCACCACCTGGCGCAGCAGCCCCGCTTCCGTGAACTGGTGCAGGGTGTTGTAGACGGTGGCCAGCGAGACCTGGATCCCGGCACCCGTGGCGTCGGCATGCAGCGATTCCGCCGTCATGTGCCGGTGGCCGCCGGCAAACAGCAGGCCCACGAGTTCCTGGCGCTGGCGGGTGGGACGCAGCCCGGCCGCACGCAGCCGCGCCACCGCTTCCACCCCATCCTCGCGAACTTTTTTGGCCATCCGTGGGTTACCGATTCCGTCAGACGCTGACACTCGCCTGCCAACTTTGCTATTCTCGACTACTACCGTACTCTGGTTAGAACACTTCTAACATAGAAACCGGCCCGCTGGCTACTGGGCCGATTCAAAAGGACATTGGACGTGGATACCGCCAACCCAGCCCGCAAATCCAGCTTCGACCTGGCCGGCCTGCTCGCCTGCGCCCGTGGGGAACTCTTCGGCCCCGGCAACGCCAAGCTGCCGCTGCCGCCGATGCTGATGTTCGACCGCATCACCCGGATCAACGACACCGGCGGCTCCGCCGGCAAGGGCGAGGTCGAGGCCGAGTTCGACCTCAATCCGAACCTGTGGTTCTTCAAGTGCCACTTCCAGGACGATCCGGTGATGCCGGGTTGCTTGGGCCTCGATGCGCTGTGGCAGATGGTCGGCTTCTTCCTCGGCTGGGCCGGTGGATTGGGCCGCGGCCGCGCGCTGGGCGTGGGCGAGGTGAAGCTCACGGCGCTGATCCTGCCGACCGCGAAGAAGCTCACCTACTACGTCGATATGCGTCGCGTGATCATGCGCAAGCTGGTCATGGGTGTCGCCGACGGCTGGGTGAAGGTCGACGGCCAGCTCGCCTATGAGGTGAAGGACATGAAGGTCGGCCTGGTTCAGGACGCGGTGGCCGCGATCCAGAACGCCGTCAACCCGACACCCGCGACGGCTTAAGACATCACCGCCTCATCCTTCGACAAGCTCAGGATGAGGTTCTTCAAGAAAGCCCTCATGCTGAGCTTGTCGAAGCATGAGGGTTGCACGGAAGGATTCAGATGAGACGCGTCGTGGTAACCGGCATGGGCATCGTCTCATCGCTCGGCAACAACACGCAGGAAGTCGTCGCCTCGTTGCGCGAAGCCAAGTCCGGCATCGTGACGGCCGACGACTATGTGAAGTACGGCTTCCGAAGCCAGGTGCATGGCAGCCTGAAGATCGATCTTGATGCCGTGGTGGACCGTCGCGCGCGGCGGTTTCAGGGTGACGGCGCCGGCTATTGCTGGGTGGCGATGAACCAGGCGATCGCCGATGCGGGCCTCGAAGAGAGAGACGTGTCCAATCCGCGTACCGGCCTGATCGTCGGCTCCGGCGGCCCCTCCACCAAGGCCATCGTCGCTGCGGCGGATACCACGCGCGCCAACAACAGCCCAAAGCGCATCGGCCCCTTCGCCGTGCCGAAGGCGATGTCGTCGACCGTCAGCGCGAATCTCTCGACCTGGTTCAAGACCAAGGGCGTGAACTACTCGATCTCGTCAGCCTGCTCGACCAGCGCGAACTGCATCGGCAATGCTTATGAAATGATCCAGTGGGGCAAGCAGGATGTGATGTTCGCCGGTGGCGGCGAAGAGCTGGACTGGACGCTGAGCGAACTGTTCGACGCGATGGGCGCGATGTCGTCCAAGTACAACGCGATGCCGGAGAAGGCCTCGCGCGCCTATGACAAGAACCGCGACGGGTTCGTGATCAGCGGCGGCGGCGGCATCCTGATCCTGGAAGAACTGGAGCACGCCAAGGCGCGCGGCGCCAAGATTTATGCCGAGATGGTGGGCTATGGCGCCACCGCCGACGGTGCCGATATGGTCGCGCCCTCCGGCGAAGGCGCGGTGCGCTGCATGCAGATGGCGATCGAGAACGTGAGGGGCCCGATCGACTACATCAACCCGCACGCGACCTCGACCCCCGTCGGTGACATTCCCGAAGTGAACGCGATCCGCGAGGTCTTCGGCGAGAATATGCCGCCGATTAGCGCCACCAAGTCGCTCAGCGGCCACAGCCAGGGCGCGGCCGGCGTGCACGAGGCAATCTACACGCTGCTGATGATGCAGTCGGGCTTCGTCTGCGAGAGCGCCAATATCGAAGAGATCGATCCGGCCGTCGCCTCGGCGAACATCGTGCGCAAGCGCATCGACAACGCCCGCATCGACACCGCGCTCTCCAACTCCTTCGGCTTCGGCGGCACCAACGCCACGCTGGTGTTCCAGCGCCATTAGTGTTGCGTCGCACGAGCCACGCATGAAGTTTGCATCGGACAGCCTGACCCTCTGTCGGCTGTCCCAATACGGAACAGAACCCAACAAAGGGCGAGGATAAGATGGCAGACGCCAAGCTGATGCAGGGCAAGCGCGGACTCGTGATGGGCGTGGCGAACGACCACTCCATCGCCTGGGGCATCGCGCGCATGTTGTCGGCCCACGGCGCCGAGATCGCCTTCTCCTATCAGGGCGACGCGCAGGCCAAGCGGCTGAAGCCGCTGGCGCAATCCATCGGCTCGCAGATCGTGATGCCGGCCGATGTCGAGAACGACGAAGAGCTGGACACCGCGTTCGACCGCTTGAAATCGCATTGGGGCAAGCTGGACTTCCTGGTCCATTCGCTCGCCTTCTCCGACCGCGACGAGCTGAAGGGCCGCTACGTCGACACGTCGCGCGAGAACTTCACCCGCACCATGTCGGTGTCCTGTTACTCGTTCACTGCCGTCGCTCGGCGCGCCGCCGCCCTGATGGACAAGTCTGGCGCGATGATCACCATGACCTATCTCGGCGGCACCCGCGTCATGCCGAACTATAATGTGATGGGCGTGGCGAAGGCCGCGCTCGAAGCCTCCGTCCGCTATCTCGCCGCCGATCTTGGCCGCGACGGCATCCGCGTCAACGCGATCTCCGCCGGTCCGATGCGCACGCTGGCCGGCGCGGGCGTCGGCGATGCGCGCATGATGATGAAGTGGAACCGCGCGCTCGCCCCGCTCAAGAAATCGGTCGAACTCGACCATGTGGGCGGCGCCGCGCTCTATCTGCTGAGCGATCTCGGCGCCGGCGTCACCGGCGAAGTGCACTTCGTCGATGCTGGCTTCAACGTGGTCGGCATGCCCGTCCCCGCCGACATGAAAGTCTGGAATGCCGTCGACAATGACGGCGAAAAGGAAAAGTCCAATGCGCGTGAGCCCGTCTAAGACCGTTCTTGCCGCCGCCGTGCTGGCGCTGACGGCAACCGCCGCCTCCGCCGGGTGGCAGGATCAGGCCTCCGATTTCGACAAGGGTCGTCTCGCCGCGCTGGGCGAAGCGAAACAGAAGGCGCTGGGTGAAGCGAAGGGTTCGGGCGGCAGCGGCGACGCGTCGGCGATCGACTCCGCACTCGGTCCGGCGAGCCATGCACCGTCGGCCGGCGAAGTCACCGGCTCGTGGCGCTGCCGCACCATCAAGCTGGGCGGCATCACGCCCTATGTCGTCTATGGCTGGTTCAACTGCCGCATCGCGATGCGCGGTGGCGGGCTGTTCCTCGAAAAGACCAGCGGCTCGCAGCGCACGGCCGGCTTCCTCTATCCGGGTGATGGCGGATTTGTGTATCTCGGCGCCTCGTCGGTGATCGGCGAGCCGCAGCACGTCTATTCCGGCAACGGCGCCAGCGGCGGCGCGAGCGCGACACCCGACGACCAGATCGGCCTGTTGACCGCGATCAGCGCCAACCACCTGCGCCTCGAGATGCCGTACCCGGTGCAGGAGTCGACCTACGACGTGCTGGAGTTCACGCGCTGATCCGCTCGCCGGCGTGTTAGCGTTGGCGCATGGTGACGCTGCGCCTCGCGACCGTTAACGACATTGCCTTCATCATGGCGACGGAACGGTTGCCGGGTTATGGCGAACTCGTTGGCCGGTTCGAGGAAGGCGTTCATCGCGCCAACCTCACCGACGACAACTGGCTCTACTTCATCGGCCTCGACGACGAAGGCACGCCGCAGGGCTTCGCCATCCTGCAAGATCGCAAGGATGGCACCGGCAGCGAATTCCTCCGACGCATCGCCGTGACCAACGCGGGCGGCGGGTTCGGCAAGCCGTTCCTCTCCGCCCTGATCGACTGGGTTTTCGCGGACACGGACAACACCCGCTTCCACCTGCACGTTCGCAACGCCAACGTCCGCGCGCGGCACGTTTACACGTCGCTGGGCTTCATCGCGCTAGGCCCAGAAGAGGGCGATGCGAACTCCACGACGATGGCGTTGACCAAGCAGGACTGGCGGGCGCGTTGACAGAGTCCGGCCCGCCGCATACACCGGGCGCGTTCAACCACCTCGCCAGAGGTTCTATGGCAGAGATTGTCACCATCCACTGATCGTCCGTGAAAGCGGACACCGACACGCGGCTCCCCGCGCGCAGGCGCTTGCCTGCTCGCAACGAACCGCGGAGTTCAGTGCGATGAAAGACAACACTCTTGAACATCTCGAAATTGGAACAGCGCGTCCTGCATTGCCTGGCGCAGGGCGGACGCATTCAGCACACCTGGGAAGACGGCCGCATCGTTGAGGTCGATTGCTTCAGCCGCGACGGCTACCGCCTCGCCGACTGCACAATCGACCTGTTCCGCAAACTGAAGCGGCGCGGCCTGATCCATTCCACCGGCGGCGGACCCTATCGCATCACTCGGCTGGGCCTCGATTCCGTCCGCGCCCAAGCCGACAACCGATAAGGAGAACAGATGATGGAAGACCTCAAAGCCCGCCTCGCCAAGCCGCGCTTTCCCCGCGCCGCAACCTACGATCCCAGGCTCGTCATCGAATGCGTGATGGGGCCGCACGTCCTGTGGCTCGCCGAATATCTCAGCGAAGCCCTGCCGCTCAAGCCCGGGATGCGTATCCTGGATCTCGGCTGCGGGAAGGCGCTGTCGTCGATCTTCTTCGCCAAGGAGTTCGGCGTGCAGGTCACCGCCGCCGACCTCTGGATCAAGCCGACGGAGAACCAATCGCGCATCGACGCCGCGGGTGTGGGCGGCCTCGTGACGCCAGTGTTCGCGGAGGCGCACGCATTGCCCTTCGCGGAAGAGAGCTTCGACGCCATCGTCAGCCTCGACGCCTACCAGTATTTCGGCACCGATGATCTCTATCTCGGCACCATCGCGCGTTTCCTCAAGCCCGGTGGCCGTCTCGGCATCGTCTGTCCCGGCCTGGCGCGCGAGATCGCCGTCGTCCCCGATACGCTCAAGCGTTGGTGGGAGTGGGACTTCTGCTGCTGGCATGCGCCGGACTGGTGGCGCCGCCACTGGGCGAAGACCGGGCTCGTGACCGTCGAAGACACCGACTGGCTGGAGGACGGCCACGCGCTGTGGTTGGACTGGTACCGGGGCTCGCTTCCCTTTCTCAAAGGCTTCCACGCGCAGTCGTCGGTGGACGGCATCGCCATGCTCGAAGCCGACACGGGGAAATTCTACGGCTTCGTCCGCGCCGTCGCGCGCAAGGGCGATGCGGCCTGGGTTGCGGTCGACGCAGCAGAGACTAGAAGGATGGACCGATGAGCGACCAAGACCTCAAGGCCCGCCTCGCCAAGCCGCGCTTTCCCCGCAGCTCGGGGTACGACCCGATGTGGATCGTTGACAACCTGATGGGCCCGCATGTGCTGTGGCTCGCCGAGTACCTCGCCGAGAAGCTGCCGTTGACTCCCGGCATGCGCATCCTCGATCTCGGCTGCGGCAAGGCGCTCTCCTCGATCTTCTTCGCCAGGGAGTTCGGCGTGCACGTCACCGCCTGCGATCTGTGGATCGCGGCGGCGGACAACGCCAAGCGCATCGCTGCGGCCGGCGTCGCCGATCGCGTCACGCCGGTGCATGCCGAAGCCCACGCTCTGCCGTTCGAGAAGGCGTCGTTCGACGCCATCGTCAGCCTCGACGCCTATCACTATTTCGGCACCGCCGATCTTTATCTCGGCACGATGACGGAGTTGCTGAAGCCGGGCGGCCGCATCGGCATCGTCTGTCCGGGCGTGGCGCACGAGATCGACGGTCCGCCCGATCACCTGAAGGCGTGGTGGCAGTGGGAGTTCTGCACCTTTCATTCGCCGCAGTGGTGGCGCCGCCATTGGGAGAAGACCGGGCTCGTGACGGTCGAGACCGCGGACCGGATGCCCGACGGCCGCGCCTTGTGGTGCGAATGGAATCGCCTGACCGCACCACTGCTGAAAGGCGCGCGCAGTACCGGCGCCTCCAGCGAAGCGGATATGCTCGACGCCGACAAGGACGACCTGCTCGGCTTCGTGCGCGTGGTCGGGCGGAAGGACTAAGCGTGGCGGGCTATTCCCCGAAAGGTCTGGCAGCGAAGCTCGGCATCAAGGCGGACATGGCGCTCTACGCCATCGCTCCGCCGAAGGACTACACCGCGCTGCTCGAAGTGGCGGTCACGATCGCCGC
>JADMIO010647513.1_pt1 | contig 21835 bp, 26 predicted proteins | sample 8958161 | NCBI WGS metagenome assembly JADMIO01 (sample SAMN16585339, study PRJNA669376) | soil metagenome | isolation source: Crop rotation soil | place: USA: Cullars Rotation, Alabama | collected 2011
GGCCGACGCCGCGGCGGCCGGCGCCGACGTCGTCGTCGGCTGCGCGTTTCTCCCCGACTCGATCTCGCTCGCGCGCGCCTTCGCCGCTGCGGGCGTGAAGCCGAAGCTCGAGGCGTTCAGCATCGGCCCGACCGATCCGGCGTTCGGCAGGGCGCTCGGCCCGCTCGCCGAAGGCGTCGTCGGCTCGACGACCTGGTGGCCGAGCCTGAAGACGAAGGGGAACAAGGACTTCGTCGCCTCGTTCACGCGGACGTTCAACCGCCCGCCCGTCTACCACTCGGCGATGGCGTACTCGTCGCTGCAGGTGCTGGCCGCTGCCGTTCGCGCCGCCGGGTCGCTCGACCAGGACAAGATCCGCGCCGCGCTCGGGTCGCTCCGGCGCGACACCGTCGCCGGGCAGTTCCACATCGACGCCGGCGGCCGCCAGCTCGGTTACGCCAGCTACCTGATGCAGTGGCAGGACGGCGTGCAGAAGCTGGTCTGGCCACGGGACGTGGCCGAGGCGTCTCTACGGCTGCCCGCCTGACCGGCTACCATCGGCGCCAATGAGGGTCTGGGGCTGCCTGGCCGCGTCGATCGTGACCGCGCTGCTGCTCGTCGGCTCGGCGTCGGCGATCAACAGCGTCCGCTGCGGCAGCACGATCAAGTCGCCCGGCTCCTATCAGCTCACCGCGGACTGCTCCGGGCAGGGGATCGTCATCAAGGCGAGCAACGTCACCCTCGACCTGCACCGCCACACGATGACCGGCACCGGCGGCGGGAACAACGCCGGGATCTGGGCGCAGAGCCAATCGAACATCCGGATCGAGGGGCCCGGGATCATCAAGGGGTTCTACATCGGGATCTACCTCCCCTTCGACAACGCCACCTTCGTCGGCAACGTGACGGTCAAGAAGACCACCTGGGACGGCGTGTTCACGTACTACGGCTCGCACCACACCTTCCAGGGGACGATGTCGATGAACACCGGCCACGTCGGATTCTGGGACGAGTCGACCGACCAGGACATGTTCGACAGCGTGACCGCGACCGGGAACGGGGCCAGTGGGATCTACGTCACCGGCTCGACCAGTGCGATGATCGGCGGCAGCACGCTGAACGGCAACGGCGACTCCGGGGTGGCGATCGACGGTCACTCGCAGGCGATCACCGTGCAGAACAGCACCGCCGACGGCAATACCGTGGGCGTCTACATCGGGAGTGGCTCGACCAACAACGTGATCACGAGCAACCAGGCCTTCTCGAACAGCTCGTACGACCTCGAGGACCAGAACTCGGCGTGCGACGCCAACACCTGGTCCGGCAACAGCTTCGGCAGCGCCAACCAGGGCTGCATCGGCTAAAGAAAAGGGACGGGCTTGGCCCGTCCCTTCAAAGCTTCGAACGCGCCTCTTGGCGCCTGGAGCTAGTCGCCCCAGTCGAAGTCGCGCGAGCGACCCCAGAAGCTGTCGTCCATATGAGCAACGGTGTCGTTGCTCTCGAGGTGCTGCTCACCCGGCCAAGGCAACGAAGCGCCAACGGCCATCGGCTCTGCGCCCACGAGCACTGCGGGCTCGGTTCCGTCCATCGTCTCCTCGAGACGAGCCTGCTCCTCGGTCTTGAAGAGCGGGTGGTTGTTGAACGGGTCATCGATCTCGTAGTTCGTGAGGGGCATCTCACCTTCGAGCTCGGCATTGCGCCGTTTCAGCTCGAGATGCTCCTGGATGACCTGGCTGAACATCGTTGTCTCTACGGGCATTGATTCCTCCGACGTGGGGGGCACGTGTTTCGGTGGGGGATTGTAACGCTTTTGTGAGGAACCGGCAGTTCTAGGGTACGACGCGAGACGGACGGAACCTTCACGGATGTGCAACATTTCTTCCATGCCTAAGCTCCCGCGTGGTGCCGGCCCCCTCGGGGCCGCGATGACAGCCTATGACCTCTGGAAGCGGCTCAGCCCCAAGCAGAAGGCGCTCGTCGTCAAGCAGGTCAAGCAGCACGGGCCGAAGATCGCCGGCCAGGCATTCCGCTCCGCACGAACGGCCGCGGAGATGTGGCGGAAAAAGTGATCGAGCGCTTCAGCGACAACGCGCGCAAGGCGCTCGCCGCGGCGGAGCGTGAAGCGCGATCGCTGAAGCATTCTCAGATCGGAACGGAGCACGTTCTCCTCGGGCTGCTGCGGGTCGAGGAATCGGTCGCGGCGCAGGCGCTGCGGCTGATGGGCGTCACCCACCGGAAGGCGCGGCGTCGCATCGCCGCGCTCGTCGATGTCGGCCCGACGAAGCCGGCGGGGCCAATCGCGTTCACGCCGCGGGTGCGCGAGGTGCTCGAGGACGCGTTCACGGGGACGATCTGGTCGCAGCAGCTCGGCGCGGCGGTGCTGGACCGGCCGTTTCGGGCGAGCCAGCCGATCGGCCGGCCCTTCAAGGTGCGCTCGGAGCAGGTGCTGCTGGCGCTGATCGCGCACGGCGAGGGAATTGCCGCGCGCGTGCTCGACGATCTGGGGGTCGACATCGCCAGGGCGGCGACGGCGACGACGCACATCCACATGCCGCTCGCGGTCCGGGAGCAGTTCGCACCCTGGCCGCCGAAGTTCGACTGAGCTACCCCAGCGCTTCGCGGACGATCCGGTCCTGCTCGCGCAGGTGGGCCGTCGGGTAGCCCTCGCTCGGGCTCGCGCGCCAAGGGCGGCCGACGTAGCGGAGCGGGACGTCCACCGGCCTCGCCTCCTCGAGGCGGTGCCGGATCGAGCGCCAGGCGCCCATGTTCTGCGGTTCCTCCTGCGCCCAGACGATCTCCTGCAGGTTCGGGTAGGAGACGACGAGCGTCTTCGCGGCTGCGGCCGGGAACGGGTAGAGCTGCTCGATACGCGCGACCGCGACGCCGTCGGCGCGGGCGCGCAGCTCGTGGCCGGCGATGTCGTAGTAGAGCTTCCCGGAGCAGAGGACGAGGCGGCGCACGCGCTCCTTGTCGGGGACCGACGGGTCGTCGAGCACGGGCTGGAACGAGCCCTCGGCGAGGTCCGCGAGCGTCGAGGCGGCGTCCTTGAGGCGGAGGAGGCCCTTCGGCGTCATCACGACGAGCGGCCGCGCGACCGGCTCGAGCGCCTGGCGGCGGAGCAGGTGGAAGTGCTGCGCGGCGGTCGACGGGTTCGCGACGCGGATGTTGTCCTGCGCAGTCGACTGGAGGAACCGCTCGAGGCGGGCGCTCGAATGCTCCGGGCCGTTGCCCTCGTAGCCGTGCGGGAGGAGCAGCGTGAGCCGTGAGGTCTCGCGCCACTTCGAGAGGCCGGCGGTGACGAACTGGTCGAGCATGATCTGCGAGCCGTTGACGAAGTCGCCGAACTGGGCCTCCCAGAGAACGAGCGCCTCGGGGGCGGCGACCGCGTAGCCGTACTCGAACCCGACGCAGGCGTACTCGGAGAGCGGCGAGTTGTGCACCTCGAAGGAGGCGGTCGCGTCGTTCAGGTGCTGGATCGGCGCGTACCGCTCGCCGGTGTGCTCGTCGTGGAGGACGAGGTGGCGGTGCCCGAATGTGCCGCGCTCGGTGTCCTGGCCGGTCAGGCGAATCGGGATCCCCTCCACGAGCAGGCTCGAGTAGGCGAGCGCCTCGGCGTGGCCCCAGTCGATCCCGCCCTCCTCGATCGCGACCGGCCGGCGCTCGAGCTGCTTGAGCAGCTTCGGGTGGACGGTGAAGTGGTCGGGGACGGCGAGCAGCTCGGCGTTCAGCTCGCGCAGGCGGTCGGCGCCGACGGCCGTGACGGGGCCGTTGCTCGACGACGGCGCGCGCGGCGGTGTCTCCGGCGGTGGCTCCTGATGAGCGAAGGACTCCTTCAGGCGTTCGTGTGCCTGCTTCAGCGTCGTCTCGACCTCCTGCTCGAGCGCCGCGGCGTCGCCAGCCGAGACGACGCCCTCCGCCTCGAGCCGCTTCGCGTACAGCTCGCGGACGGTCGGATGGTTGGCGATCACCTGCGCCATCAGCGGCTGGGTGTAGGCGGGCTCGTCCTGCTCGTTGTGGCCGAAGCGGCGATAGCCGACGAGATCGACGACGACGTCGTGGCCGAAGCGCCGGCGGAAGGCGAGCGCGAGGCGGATCGCCGAGATCGCCGCCTCGGGGTCGTCGGCGTTGACGTGGACGATCGGGACGTCGAAGCCCTTCGCCAGGTCGCTCGAGTAGCGGGTCGAGCGGCCCTCGGCCGGGTCGGTCGTGTAGCCGACCTGGTTGTTCCCGATCAGGTGGAGCGTGCCGCCGGTCGTGTATCCGGCGAGGCCCTCGAGGTTGAGCGTCTCCGCGACGACGCCCTGGCCGGCGAAGGCGGCGTCGCCGTGGATCAGGATCGGCAGCGCGACGCCGGGGTCGTGGACGCCGGCGCGGGTCGAGCGGTCGGTCTGCTCGGCGCGGGTGCGGCCCTCGACAACCGGGTCGACGGCCTCGAGGTGGCTCGGGTTCGCGCAGAGCGCGACGGTGATCTCGCCGCTCTGCGTCTTGCGGACGCCCTCGGCGCCAAGGTGATACTTGACGTCGCCGGAGCCGCCTTCGGGCGTGGAGACGACGGCCTCGATCGACCGCTCGCCCTCGAACTCGCGCAGGATCAGCTCGTAGGGCTGGCCGAGCGTGTGGGCAAGGACGGAGAGGCGGCCGCGGTGGGCCATCCCGATCACGACCTCGTGCGCGCCCGCCTCGGCGGAGAGCGAGATCGCCTCGTCGAGCATCGGCACCATCGCGTCGAGCCCCTCGATCGAGAACGACTTCTGGCCAAGGAACGAGCGCCGCAGGTAGCGCTCCATCGCCTCGACTTCCGTCAGCCGCTCGAGCAGCTTCACGCGCTCGTCCGCGGTGAGCGGCTGGCGGTACTTCCCGGACTCGATCGCCTTGCGCAGCCAGACGCGGAGCTCGTGGTCGGAGATGTGCTCGATCTCGTACGCGATCGTCCCGGTGTAGGTCTCGCGCAGGCGCGGGAGCGCGTCGGCGAGCGTCTCGGCGGGGACGTAGAGGCGCAGCAGCTTCGCCGGGATCTGCGCCTGGAGCTCCGGAGTGAGTCTGGGCTCGAGACGGTCGGGATCGAGCGCCGGGTCGCCGACCGGCTCGCAGCCGAGCGGATCGAGGTGCGCGGCGAGATGACCGTGCATGCGGTGCGCCTTGACGAGCGCCATCGCGGCGGCGACGCCGCCGAGCAGGAGCTCGTCGGGCGCCTCGGCAGACTCCGGTGGAGCAGGCGCGGACGGCGCCGGTGCGGCGGTGGCTCCGCCGTTCCCGCCGTTCGGGCGCATGGTCTCGAGCAGGCGCGCGAGGCCGGGGAGCTCGTTGACGAGCTCGCTGTCGCCGCTCTCGAAGAGCGCGCGCCACTCCGACGGGACCGACTCCGGGTTCTCGAGGTACTGCTCGAGGATCGTGGTCGCGTAGCCCGCGTTCAGGCCGTCTACGTCAGGCATGACTCACTCTGTTTTGTAGCAGGGGCCTCATCCCTGCCGACGTCGCGCTAGAAGACCGGCCGCTGCGTGATCACCGCGATCGCCATGCCGAGGACCCAGCAGGCCCCGGCGATCGCGACCGCGACGCCCGCGAGGCGGCGGTGCCGCCCGCCGATCCCGGCGGCGATCAGCGCGAGCGCGACCGCAGCGACGCCGATCCGCACCGGCCGCATCTCCAGATGGGTGCCGTTGATGCTGAGGTTCAGGTTCGTCGCCCCGAGGATCCCGAGGAAGATCGCCGTCGCCGACATCAGCCCCGCGAGTGTGTCCAGTCCGCCTCGGCCGCTCTCGGTCTCGGGATACGCGCTCACAGCGGCGCCTTCGCTCTCGCGACTCTCGCGTACCCGCGGCGGGGCGAGCCGTGCGGCCCACGCCGTGGGCGACGCGGCTCCCGCGTGTAGCTCCACCCCGGCCTCGGATCCGGATCGAGCGACGCGAGCTTCAGGGCCGGCTCGAGCGGCTCCGGCTTGGCGCGCACTGCCCACCAGACGACGCAACAGAGATAGACGATCGGGATCTTGAGGATGACGAGCATCCAGATCAGCTCCCAGGTCATTGCCGAAGTCTACGCGGTCATCGGTACCTCCTGCCTTCGTCGCGGCGATATCCCCACGCGGCTGTCACCGCGAAGACGACCGACCAGCCGAGCAGGAGCAGCCAGTCGTGCGGTCGCCAGAGCCGGCCGGTGGCCGCTCCCCAGAGCACGTTGCCGAGCTGACGGGTCGGGATGAACGGCGAGATCGAGGCGACAGAGGCCGGCAGACGGTTGGGTGTCGTCCAGAGCGCACCGAGAAACGCCAGGACGAGATAGAGCACGTTCGCCGTCGGCAGCGCGCTTCTCGGGGATGCCCAGTAGCCGAGCCCAATTCCCAGCAGCGCGAAGGGGACCGAGCCTGCCGTCAGCGCGGCCGCAAGAGCGAGCCAGCGCAGCGCGGAGAGCCGGGCATCGGTCGTCGCGAGCGCCGCGACGGCCACGAGCGCCGCCGACGCAAGCCCGAACAGCGCCGCGGACAGAACCCGGGCGGCGAAACGGACGCGCAGCCTGATCGGCAGCGTCCTGACGAAGCGTTCCCAGGCCGACTCCCGTTCGGCCGCGATCCCGACTCCGAACTGGAAGAAGGCGACGCCGAGCACGGCGAAGCCGGCGAAGGACGCCAGCAGCAAGGTCGGATCGGCATCGGTATCGGGACGCGGCGCGACGAACAGCAGGAAGAAGAGCGCCGGAAAGGCGAGCGTCGGGATGCAGAAGGTCGGATAGCGGAGGAGCTCGACGGTCGACGCGCGGGCATGGAGCAGCACGAGTCTCACGCTGCACCGCCGGTCAGCGCCAGGAAGGCCTCCTCGAGACCCTGGGTCGAAGCCAGGCCCGTCAACTCGGAGGCGGTCCCCTCGGCGACCACGCGGCCGCGGGCGAGCACGACGATGCGCGACGCGAGCCGCTCCGCCTCGTCGAGGTGGTGGGTCGTCAGCAGGACGGTGCCGCCGTCGACGCAGTACCGGTCGATCTCGGCCCAGACCGCGCGGCGCGACTCGACGTCGAGCCCGGCGGTCGGCTCGTCGAGGAAGATCGCAGCCGGCTCGCCGGCGAAGGCGAGCGCAACGGACAGGCGGCGACGCTCACCACCGGAGAGCCCGCCCGCCTGTCTGCGGTCGACCCCGGCCAGGCCGAAGCGGTCGAGCAGGTCGTCCGTGGGCGCGGGCGCGTGGTAGTGCGCGCGGACGAGGTCGACGATCTCGCGCACCTTCAGCGTGGGCGGAAAGCCGGACTCCTGCGGCGTGACGCCGACCGCGACTCGCGCGCGGGGATCCGCTGGATCGACACCGAAGATCTCGGCTCGGCCGAGGTCCGGCCGGCGGAGTCCGAGCAGGATCGAGAAGGCGGTCGTCTTTCCCGCAGCGTTCGGCCCTAGCAGGGCCACCACCTCACCCGGCGCCACCTCGAGGTCGACATCTTCGAGCGCGGCCGTGTCGCCGAAGCGCTTGGTCACGGATCGGAGCGCAGCTGCTACCAGGTCCGTCTCCGCTCCGCCTGGACGGCCCAGTCGACGAGGACGTTGTAGATCGCATGCGCGATGACCGCCGCCGCGAGCCCGCCTATCAGAAAGGCCGCCCCGAACGCGAGCCCCGTGATCAGGTGCACAGCGCAGCGACGGCCGAGACCGTGGCGATGCCACAGCGCGAAGCCGACCGAGGTCGCGGCCAGAGCGAGTGCCGGCCCGAGAGCGGTCGCCAACCGGGCTAGCGCGAGGCCACGCCAGACGATCTCCTCCACTCCGGCCGCCACGGTCAGCGACAGCCAGCGAACCGCAAGCGCCCGCGTCCATGCGCCGGGGCCGGCAAGCGGTAGCCGACCACCGGTCAGCGCGACGAAGACCGCCGCGCCGCACACCGGTCCGGAAGCGAGCCCGAGCTCAGGCATCAGCGGCCGTCCCGACCGCGAGCATGTAGAGGGTCGACTCGTTGACCCCGTCGAGGCCGAGGAACTCGTCGGTCAGCCGGTCGTAGAAGCCGCCGAGCGGAACGGCGCCGAGGCCGAGTGCCGTGGCGGCGAGGAGGACGTTCTGCCCGACGTGGCCCGCCTCGAGCAGCGCGAAGCGGTAGCCGCGCAGGCCGTACTTGAAACGCGTCCGCCCGAACACGGCGGCGACGACGATCAGGGCCCCGCAGCCCTCGACGATCTCGGGATAGGTCGAGAGGGCCGCGACCTCCTCGGCGGCGATCGAGCCGCGGACGAGCCCGAGCGAGCACTTCAGCGGATCGAAGTGGTAGAGCCCCTGGGCGATCTCGTCGACCCGAAGCGCAGCGACATAGAGCTCCAGCGGAAAGAGCGCTCCGCCCGACGGGACTGAGCGCAGCGGGAGCGTCTCCGCGTCCGCACGCGTCACGCCGTACGCGGCGGTCAACAGGGCGCCGAGGCTTCCGGCCGCGATCGGACGACCGCCGAACTCGCGGATCGACCGTCGAGCTCCGATCGCTTCCCAGAGGCCGAGCTCCGGGCGCCGCGGTGGCGGAAGGTCGCGCTGCGGTACAGGGAGCCGCCGGACCGCCCGCGTCATGCTGATCTGCAGATCGGGCGTCGCGTCGAGCCGAGCCGCCCCGGCAACCTGGCGGCCGATCTGCGCAGGGGAGACCTTCGACGCCTCGTGGTAGCACTCGGCCGGGTCGAACCGATCGGGGCGCTCGCCGTAGACCAACTCGAGCCACCGGGCGGTCTGCCGAGGCGCAGTCGCGATGTTCACGGGAAGGGATGGGGGTCGGGGTTCAGGTCCGCCGGCTCGAACGGCTGCGGGGCGAGCCCTGCGTCGAATGCGGCTCGGTACAAGCGGGTGCCGCCGAGAAACCGCGCCCCTTCGACGACGTCGAGCTGGCAGAGCTCGGGTGCCACGGCATGCACGACGTGCAGGCCCGCGGCTCTGACGTCCGGGCTCGTGACGTCCACGGCGTAGGCGGACACTCCGCGCGCTTCGAGCCGGCGCACCACTGCCTCGATCAGCTCCAGGACGTTCGCCCCTTCGAGCCCTGCGACGTCGCCGATCGGCCGCCGTTCCGAGGACGCGTCGAGGAATCCGGCCCGCTCGGCCCGGGTCGGGTCGGCGTAGAACAGCGTGTGATCGTCGAAGGTCTGGATCGTCGTCTCGGGCAGGCCCACACGCTCAGGCTCCTCGAAGGATCGGTCGCGGACCCAGCGCTGAACCGAGAACGCCTCGGCGAGCGCTTTCCGCCAAGCCGTCCTCACGTCCGGCGCGCTCGCAGCACCGACGCCGAGAGCGCCCAGCGCCCCGGGCCGCCCGTGGACGACCCCGAGCGCCGTGGGGACGCCGAGGAAGCCGCCGAGATCGACAGCCGAGTAGTGCAGGCCGGTCGGCGCGAAGTAGCGCTCGTCCAGTCGCGAGACCTCTGAGTCGTCTCGCCAATCGAGCAGCGGCAGCGAGAGGCGGTTGTGCCAGACGAGCATGAACGCATCGCGCTCGACCAGCTCGAGCAGACCGGTGAGCAGCGCCTCTTCGAGCGTCGGCCCGCAGGCGAGCCCGCTGCTCGTCGCGTGGCCGATGCGAACCTCGGCCGGCGACTGGCGCTGCCACGGCATGAAGACGAGTTGGGCCGGCAGGCGGCATCGCTCTCCGCCCGGGATCGAGAATCCGTCGACCCAGCCGACGACGGTGTCGCGCCGAAACGGGCGGAACGGGAACCCGGGGCTCGCGTACTGGCCGCGGGAGAAGAGCGCAAAGCGATCAGGGTCGACCGCGTCGTCGAGCTCGTCGGCCGACGCGACCACGATCCGGTCCGCAGGTACGTAGGAGCCCGAGTACCGCTCGATCGCCTCGCCGACCGCCGCTGCCTCGGCCGAGGCGCGCGACCAGTGCTCGCTCCCTGTGTACGCCTCGAGCGGGGCGCCGATCGTGAGGCTCCCGTCGGCCAGCTCGCAGCCGATGCTGACCAGCCGGGATTCGTCGGGAGCGGCGAGCGTCTCGGACACGCAGCGGACGACGCCGGTCAACGGCGACACGAACGAGCGGAGGCGCGGAAGCGCCGCCGCCGCTGGTGTCGCTGGCCGCGGCCTGAGCTCAACCGCCGGCAACCGGCACCTCCTTGTGCCACGGCAACGGCGGCGCGACATCGGCCAGACCGGAGCATGCTTCGCAGCGCGGGACGCGGTGAACGTGGTGCAGCTCGAGTGCGAGCGTCGGCAGCAGCTCGAAGGCGTAGAACGCCGCCGGCGCGTAGTGGTCGCCGAGGACCAGCCAGTGGAGCGCGACTTGGACGGCGAGGCCGCCGAGGATCGTGTCGAGCGAGGGCGCGGACGGGTAGGCAGCCGGCACCGAATCGAGCAGCGCCAGGTCGTCGCCGGCGCCGAGGTTCGCCCCACGGCGCAGGCGAAAGCACTCGTAGCACGCTGTGTCGCCCGGGAGGTAGAGCGGCCCGACGGCGGCGTAGCGTCCGTCGAACGGCAGGATCTGGAGCCACGGTTGATTTGCCGACAGCGCGTCGGCGTTCCACTCACCGAGCCGCGGAAGCTCCGCAGGCGAAGGTGCGCAAAGAACGAGGTCGAAGCCGCCCTCGATCCGCTCGACCGGCTCGGCCTGAGCGCCGGCGACCCGCAGAAGACGAATCGCCTCGACGCCGGCTCCGCCGCGGCCCGCGACTGCAACTCGGCACGACGCGACCGCCGCAGCCTCCTCTCCGACCGCTCCCCGGCGAGGCCTGAGCGACGTGATCAGCTCCGCGAGCCCGATGACCGGGCGTGAGAGGTCATCTCCGGCTGGTGGACCTTCGGCGAGGAGGCCGTACTCGGCGAGCTCGGCGAGCGCGTGCTCGACGGCCTCGCGGACGGGCTCCCCGAGCACGGCGACGATCTCGTCGACGGTCCGTCTCCCGTCGAGCAGCGGCAACAGCGCAGGCAAGAACCGCTCCGCCGCTGCACCCTCGAACGAGACGATCCGCTGCCCGTGCTCGAGGACGACTCGTCGCTCGCCGACCGCGACGCGATACCAGGGCGCGAGGTACGGGAGCGCGGGGAGGTCGCAGCGATTCACGCCCCGCACCTCGCATTCGGTCCCGGCGCTAGCTCCAAGAAAGCTTGCAGCAGGTCAGGCTGGACGACGAGCCGGTGCTGCTCGAGCTGCCGCCCCCTGCATTGTTCGAGGCGTACAGGGCGTTCCGGTAGCCCTTCTCGGTGACCCTGAGGTCGAGCAACTCCTCCTTGAGCTCGGTGAACATGGCTTCCTCCTCGCGTAGTTGTCATCGACGACAACGGTAGCCGCGGGGTTGAAACACGCGTGTGACGCGGGAGTGACGGAAGTGCACTATCCCGACGGTTCTAGCTCCGTCGGGTTCGGCTGCCTATTCGCTCTTTGGGACGCGTGCGGCCGAGCCGTACCGGAGCGGTGGCTCCGGCGACGGTAGATCGAACGCGAGCCGCGGGTCAGCCTGGGCCTCACCCGCGCGCAGCGCGAGCGGGATCACGCCGGCCCACACCGGCCACTCGTAATCCTCCTCGTTGTCCTTCGGCGGGCCCTTGCGGACCTTCGCGGACGCCTCCTCGAGCGGCATCCGCAGGATCGACGTCGCCTTCAGCTCCGACTCCGTCGGCGGACGCACCTCGGCCCAGCGGCCCGGCAGGATCCGCTCGCCGAAGGCCTCCAGCGCGCGGACCTTCTCGTCCGGCTCTGTGACCTCGACCGCGCGCCCGAGCACGACAACCGAGCGATAGTTGATCGAGTGGTTGAAGATCGAGCGGGCGAGAACGAGCCCGTCGACGATCGTGACCGTCAGGCAGGCGTCGACGCCGTCGCGGAGCGTACGCAGCATCCGGCTCGCCGAGGAGCCGTGGACGTACACCTCGTCGTCGACGCGCCCGTAGAGCGTGGGGATCACGAACGGGTGGCCGTCGTGGAGGAACCCGAGGTGGCAGACGAGCCCCGCGTCGAGGATCGCGTCGATCTCGGCGCGCTCGTACATGCCCCGCTGCGGCTCGCGCACGACGCGTGTCCGCTTGGACGGAGACCCCACGCCGGTGAGCTTAGTGGTCAGGCGAGGATGCGGAACGCCGTGGCGACCGGGCATCCGGCCCGGTTCAGCCGGCGGGCGAGGCCGAGATCCGCCGCAGACTCCGCCAGGAGCCGGGAGATGACCGAGTCGAACCCGAGACTCCCGAACTGCTCGCGGCGCCAGGACTGGACCGCAGCTTCTTCGGAGTCGTTCGCGGCAAGCGGCTCGTCGATCATGATGCTGGTCATGTCTGGAAAACGGCCGGGCCAGGCGGCCGGATACGGGCCGGACAGTGACTCTCGGAGGTACGAGGTAGCGCTCGGACTCCGCGCGCAGGGGCGCTACCGCGCCGCGCGCGACGAGCTGCTTCGCGCCGCGGGCGACGACGTCGCGGCGTTGGTCGAGCTCTCGCGGCTACACGAGGAGCTCGGCGAGGACGCGGAGGCGGAACGGGCTGCCGTGCGCGCAGTGGAGCTCGCGCCCACGTCGCCGGACGCGGTCGCGCGGCTCGCAGGCGTGCACCGGATCAACCGGCGGCCGTCCGAGGCGGAGGCGTTGACCCGCGAGCCGCACGGACACGGCGGACTGCTGGCCGAGCAAGGCGCCGCGCTGCTCGAGCTGGCGCGGCTCGACGAGGCGGAGGCGGCGTTCCGCGCGGCGCTCGGCGCCACCGAGAGCCTGCCCCAGCCGACCCGCGACAGGTGCGTCGTCGCCGCCCGCTGCGGCCTTGGCGCGGTCGCACGCGAGCGCGGCGACTACGAGAGCGCCGAGCGGCAGCTACGTGAAGCGATCGCCGAGAGCGAGCGTCGCTTCGGCCCCGATCTGCTCGAGACGGCGTCGGCGCTGAACGATCTCGGAATGGTCTTCAAGTACGCGGGCCGATTCGACGAGGCGGTCGAGCTCTACCGGCGCGCGCTCGCGATTCTCGAGGCCGCGGTCGGCGACGCCTCCCCGGATGCGGCCTCGCTCTACCACAACCTCGGCGGCGTCGAGCACGCCCGCGGGAACTACGACGAGGCGGAGCCCTACGCGCGCCGCGCTGTCGAGATCCGACGCGCCGTCGCGCGGCCCGACCATCCCGCCCTCGCCGAGGACGAGGCCGCCTACGCGTCCGTCCTGCACGCGCTCGGGCGGGACGACGAAGCGGAGCAGCTCCTCCGGCGCGCGATCGACGTGCTCGGGACCGCGCTCGGCGAGGATCATCCCGAGGTCGCCGTCCAGCTGAACAACCTGGCGTCGATCCTCCAGCGGAAGGGCGAGCTCGAGGAGGCGGACGCCGTCTACCGGCGTGCGCTGGCGGCCAAGGAACGCGCGCTCGGGCCCGCCCACCCGTCCGTGGCGACGACGCTCAACAACCTCGCGATCGTCTCGCGGAAGCTCGGGCGGCTCGACGAGGCACAGGCGCTCTACGAGCGCGTGCTCGCCATTCACCACGGTGCCGATGCGTCACGACCGCACGTCGCGCGCGCGTTGCGCAACTATTCACGTCTGCTCCGGAGCATGGGGCGCGCGGCGGAGGCGAAGTCGCTCGAGCAGCGCTGGAAGAAAGCCGAGGCAGATGCCGTCTTGAAGGATGAACCCAGTCCGTCGAACAGGAGGGAGTCCGCAATGCAGGCCGACGAAACCCGCGACGACTTCGAGGCACACCGGCTCGCAGCGAACGTGAACGAGGCGGAGGCCGACGACGAGGACATGCGGCGCGACCGGCTCGCCGGGAACGTCAACGAGATCCAGCTCGACGACGACGAGGACGACGACGAGAGCTAGAAGAACCCGCGAACCTGATCCGGGAACTCGCGGACGCTGATCGGCTTTTCGAGGTAGCCCTGGAAGCCGGCGGCGAGGAGCCGCTCGCGGTCGCCTTTCATCGCGAGCGCGGTCAGGGCGACCACCGGGATCGCAGCCGTCTGCGCGTCCGCAGCAAGGGCCCGCGCGGCCTCGGTGCCGTCCATGTCCGGCAGGCGGATGTCCATCAGGATCACATCGGGAAGGTGCTCCCGGGCGAGCGCGATCGCCTCCCCGCCCGTGGCGGCCTCGAGCGTCCGGAAGCCGGCATGCCGGAGCACGTCGCGGGCGAGCTTCAGGTTCTTCTCGTTGTCGTCGACGATCAGAACGAGCTCGTCGGCCACGCTCACGCCCCCCGCGCCGGAAGAGTGAACCGGAACGTGCTGCCGGCGCCGGGCGTGCTCTCCACCCACAGCCGGCCGCCCTGAAGCTCGATCAGCCGGCGCGACAGCGGCAGGCCGAGCCCCGTACCGCCGTGCCGGGCGTCCGCCTGGCGGAACTCCTCGAAGATCAGCTCCTGGTCGGCGGGCGCGATTCCCGGGCCCGTGTCCGCGACCGCGACCTCGACGACGCCGTTCGAGAGTCGCGCCGATACGTCCACGCGGCCGTCCGCCGGCGTGAACTTGACCGCGTTCGAGACCAGGTTGAAGACGACCTGGCGCAGCTTGAGCTCGTCCGCGTGGACGGTGATCTGCTCGGGCTCGACCGAGAGGCCGAGCGAGACGCCGCTACGGCTCGCCCGATCCGCGTGCATCGTCAGCCCGCTCTCCAGCGCCGGCCGCAGCGGGACGTCGGCGAGATCGAGCTCCATCTTCCCCGCCTCGACCTTCGACAGGTCGAGGACCTCGTTGATCAGCGAGAGCAGGTGACGCCCCGCCTCGAGGACGTCGTCGACGTAGCCGAGCTGCTGCTCGTTCAGCTCGCCGAAGAGCTGCTGTTGGAGGACCTCGGAGAAGCCGATGATCGCGTTCAGCGGCGTGCGGAGCTCGTGCGACATGTTCGCCAGGAACTCCGACTTGTGCTTGCTGACCGTCTCGAGCTCGCCGTAGAGGCGCTCGAGCTCGTCGTTCATCCGGTTCAGGTTCGCCGCCAGAGCGCCGAGCTCGTCCCGGTTGGGCACCTCGACGTGCTTCGAGAAGTCACCGGCCGCGATCTCGGCGAGGCGGGCTTCGGTGCGCCTGATCGGATCGATCAGCGACCGGGAGAGGACGAACCCGAGGAGCAGCGCGAGCGCGATGCTGCCCGCGCCGACACCGATGAACAGGTCGCGCGAGGACGCGTAGGAGCTGCGGTTCTGGGCGATCAACCGGTTGGTCTCGGTGCGGGTCGTGGCGGCGAGCAGATCTGTCTGGACGAAGAGGTCGTTGTCCGCGTCGATCGCCCGCGCCAGGAACGGCTGGACTTTCGCGCTCGGCGCGTTCGCACGGTCGAGCGCGATGATCTGTGTCAGCGCCGCCTGGAAGCGCCGGTAATCGGTCCGGATCCGGGTGAGACGCGACTTGTCCTCGGGCGGAGGGACGAAGCCGAACCGGCTCTCGTTCGAAGCGGGGCCGAGCTGGGCGAGCGCGGCCGCGATCGCCTGGTCGGACCTCGTCCAGCTCGTCCCGCTCGGGATCGCCGTTCCGCCTGCATACGCGTTCACGGATGCGTTGCTCACCCGTAGCCCGATCAGCTGGCGAAGCTGGTGCGCCTGCGTCTGCAGGCTCTGGTACGTCGCCGCGCGCAGCTGCAGCGTCCCGAGCGACTCGACCCTCGCGTTCGCCTGCCCGAGGACGCGCAGGCCGAGCACGGCGACGACGACGAGCAGCGCGGCGATGACCGCGAAGGACGCGACCAGCTTCGTGCGCAGCTTGACGGGCACACGGCCGACTGCCCTGGCGAGTGGGTTGCCGGCGTGGCCCGCCATCTGCGAGGTCAGGCCCCGAGCTTCGGTGTCGCCGCCTCGGAGCTCGTGATCAGCCACTTCCCGCCGATCTTCTGCACGTCCTGGTCGGCGCCGACGACGGCGGCGACCTTGCCGGTCTTCACGTCGACGTAGACGCACTCGAAGTAGATCGTGCCCTTGTCCCCGTTGACCGTCGTCCGGATCTTGTAGGCGGGCGTCAGCGACACCCAGTGGTTCTCCGGCTTGAACGGACCGGCCTTGTGCGCGAAGAAGTTCCGGATCTGCGCGGTTCCGGTGAGCGTGTCCGTGCCGATCACGAACGTCGCGTCCGGCGCCCAGAGCGTCATCATCAGATCGACGTCGTGCGTGGACGAGGCCTTGTGCCAGGTCCGCTCGATCTGGTCGATCGCGTACAGGTCCGACTGCTGCTGCGCGTCCGCACTCACGCTCGCCTTCTTGCCCGAGCCGCCGCACGCGGCCAGCACCAGGGGCAGCGCGAGAGCCAGTACCGCAATGCGTTTCATCTCAGCCTCCCGTCAGAAGATGTTGATGTTCTCACGTCGCCGTATGCTTGACCGCGGTGTCGCTTCGAGTTGTGCTCGCGGAGGACAACTACCTCGTCCGCGAGGGCGTGCGGCGCCTGCTCGAGTCCGAGGAGGACATCGAGGTCGCGGCGGTCTGCGACGACCTCGACTCGCTGCTCGCGGCTGTCGAGGCCGAGAAGCCCGACGCCGTCCTGACCGACATCCGCATGCCCCCGAGCGGCACCGACGAGGGGATCCAGGCTGCCGTTCGGCTCCGCGAGACGGCCCCGGACGTGGGCGTCGTCGTGCTCAGCCAGTACGCCGAGCCGCGGTACGCCCTGGCGCTCCTCGACGGCGGCTCCGCCGGCCGCGCCTACCTGCTCAAGGAGCGCGTCGACGACATCGAGCAGCTGACCGGCGCGATCCGGGCCGTTGCCGAAGGCGGGTCGGTGGTCGATCCGAAGGTCGTGGACACGCTGATGGCCGCACGGCCAGGCGCGCAGTCGTCGCCGCTCGACGAGCTCACCCCGCGCGAGCGGGACGTCCTCCGCGAGATGGCCGAGGGCAGGAACAACGCGGCGATCGCCGGCACCCTCTTCCTCACCGAGCGCTCCGTCGAGAAGGTGATCCACTCGATCTTCGTGAAGCTCGGCATCGCGTGGGAGCAGGAGATTCACAAGCGCGTGAAGGCCGTGATCCTCTACCTCGCCGAGGACCGGTAGGGGATCGAACCGGAGATCCTGGTCCGACCGGACTGGGTCTCGATCTCGACGGAACCGCCGGCGGCGCCCACGCGGTCGTCGAGCTCTGAGCGCGTCGCCTCGCTCGGGCCGCGGTCGACGAGCACCTCGAACAGCACGCGCCCGTCCTCGGCACGCGCCCGGACGGTCGCCTCGCCGTCGGGTGCGTCGGCCAGGGCGGCGAGGCACGCGAAGTACACGGCCGCCTCGACATCGGGGTCGTACCGTTCGGCGAACTCGGCCTCGACCTGCGTTCGCACCGGAAGAGTCGCCGCCGCGCCGCGAAGCGCTTCGCCGACGCCGTAGTCCAGGAGCAGGGGCGGATACACGCTCTGCGCGAGCGTCCGGACGCTCTCGAGCGCGTCGTGGACGTCGCGGCGAAGCTCCTCGGCCATCGCCTTCGCCGCCTCGGGATCCGTGTCCACCAGCTGGTGGAGGAGTTGCAGGCTGACGGCGAGCGCGATCAGGTGCTGCTGGACGCCGTCGTGAAGGCCGCGCTCGATCCGGCGGCGCTCGGCGTCCGCCTTTTCCACGACCCTGCCGCGCGACGCCTGCAGCGCCTCATACGTCTCGGTCATCGTCGTATGAGTTCACGCCATCGCCACGACGGCGTCAAGGGTGCCAGCACGGTATTGGGCGGGTTATACGACCGTCCCGGCCGGGAAGGCGAGGTACATGCCACGCGCAATCTGGTCGGGGACGATCTCGTTCGGGCTGGTCAGCATCCCGGTGCGCATGTTCGCCGCCGTCTCCGAGCACAAGCTCCATTTCTCGCTCCTCCACCGCAAGGACGACTCGCCGATCGGCTACGAGAAGGTCTGCAAGAAGGAAGGCAAGCCGGTGCCCGACTCCGAGATCGTCAAGGCGTACGAGATCGAGAAGGGCGAGTTCGTCTACGTCGAGGACGAGGACTTCGAAGCGGCGCAGGCCGAGGGCGGTCACGCATTCGACATCGAGCAGTTCGTCGCGATCGAGGAGATCGACCCGATCTACTTCGAGCACTCGTACTACCTCGCGCCCCAGGACGGCGGCGAGAAGGTCTACACGCTGCTCGTGCGCGCGATGGAGGACGCGGGGCTTGCCGCGATCGGGACCTTCGTGATGCGCGACCGCGAGCACCTCGGCTGCCTGAGGATCCGAGACGGGGTGATCACGCTCGAGCGGATGTACTTCGCAGACGAGATCCGGCCCGCCTCGGAGCTGAAGCCTGACCGCGCGCGGGTGAACAAGGCCGAGCTGGACATGGCGGCGTCGCTCGTCGAGCGGTTCCGCGGCTCGTTCGACGCGAAGAAGTACTCCGACACCTACACCGACCGGCTGATCGACGTGATCAAGCGCAAGCGGAAGGGCGAGGAGATCCACGCGGCGCCGGCGGTCGAGCCCGAGGAGACGCCGGACCTGATGGAGGCCCTGCGCGCGAGCCTCGAGTCGCGTTCGAAGCCGCGGCAGCGGCGCGCACCGGCGCGGCGGAAGTCCTCTCCTTCGCGGCGGCCGTCCCGCCGCAGCTCGTCCCGGCGCTAGGCCGTCCGCGGCCGCGCGAGGAAGAACCCGCCGGCGGTGACGGCCGCGAACGCGAGCACGCGCGTCGCCCCGCTGGCGCCGCCGGGAACAGGCTCGTCGAGGACGACCGTCCCGGCCGCGATCGGCAGCGCGTTCGTCAGCAGCGTGGCGATCCCGGCGACCGTCAGCGCCGCACCGGACTGGTAGCCGACCTGGAGCAGCAGCGTGCCGAGCAGATAGCCGAGGACGAGCGACGCCATGAAGGCGATGCGCGGCCCGCCCTCGGTCGCGATCTTCGTCGAGATGTCGCCGACCGAGAAGAAGAGCCCGCCGGCGACGCCCGACGCAACCGCACGTGTCGAGCCCATGCCGCGGAACGCGAGCACGAGCAGCGCTGCGCCTCCGCTCGCGCCGAGCCAGACGAGGATCCAGCCGAGCGACCCCTGGCCCCCCTCCTCGGCGCCCGCGCCGGCGAGCGAGACACCGAGTGCGATCAGGCCGAGCACCGACAGGGTCACGCCGACGAGCTCGCGCCGCCCGAGGGGCCGGCGCGTGACGCGCGCCGTGACGTAGGCGAGCACGCCGATGCCGCCGGCACTGATGCTCTGGACCAGCGCGAGGGACGCGAGCCCGAGCGCGGCGGCGTAGAGCGCGAAGCCCGAGCTCTCGAGCGCGAAGCCGGACAGCCACGCGCGGTCGCCGAGCAGGAGCCGGATCGAGCGCACGGGCCGGCGGAGCGAGAGCGGCGGCAGCTTGGAGGCGGCGTCGTGCTCCCGGAGGTACGCGACGCTGATCGCCGTCGTCGAAACCGCGGCGAGGCCGATCGCGATCCCGGTCGCGGCCGTCATCGTGGTGATTCTTTCCTGAGACGAGAGAGGCCCGCGTCAGCGGGCCTCAACCGAAGAGTCTTTGTGTGGAGCCGAGGGGGATCGAACCCCTGACCTTTCGGATGCCATCCGAACGCTCTCCCAGCTGAGCTACGGCCCCAGGGGTGCCCAGTGTAGCGCCGAACTCATATTCCTCAGCCCAGTTGATTCCTCGCCGCTGATTGTTCCGAGAAGGAGTCAGACGAAGCTGAACATTGCGCCTTGCGGGGAAATCCACGAATGGGAGGAAGTAGCACCGATCGAGCTCAAGTGAGTACGCGGCGAATGCGTCGACCTCATCCGCCGTGTATTTACGGGTGAGCATGCCGTCGCGCGTTCTCCGATTTCGGTAGCACCGGACGATGAGTACGTCGCCATAGCGCGCCGCCCACTTGCACTGGATGCGAACTAGACGCCCGTCGAGGTCGAAGATCAGGTCGCAGCGTGTGCCGTCATTTGCCGGCCGGTACACGTCGATGCCCAGCTTGATCGCCGCCGCGGCGATCTCGATCTCTGCGATCGAGCCTTTCTGGTCGGTGCTGAGCACCTTCCAAGGATAGTTTCCTAATCGGACAACTAGCCCGAAACAGCCTCGACCGAAACGGACGGTACGTCGCCCCACAGATCCTCGAGCGCGTAGTACTTCCGTGCGTCCGGCGTGAAGACGTGCAGCACGACGTCGAGGTAGTCGGCGACGATCCAGTTCGCCTCGCGCACCCCGTCGACCGAGCCGGGGAGCGTCCGCGACTCCGCCTTCAGCGCAGCGTGCACCTCGTCGTAGATCGCCTTCGTCTGCCGCGGGTTCTGCCCGGTGGCGATCACGAAGTAGTCCGTGTAGGTGCACACCGGCGTCATGTCGAGAATGACGACGTCCTTCGCCAGCTTCTCCTGGGCGAGAGCGGCGATGTGGCGTGCTTGTTCGAGCGGTGTCAGTCGGTCAGTGCTCCGTGGTCGGGAACGCGGCCAGTCTAGCCGCGATAGAGGCCCCGATCGGCGATCTCGGCGGCCACGGCGGGCGGGACGAGATTGTCGATCTGCTCTCCGTGAGCGACTTTTTCCCGGATCTCACGCGAGGAAACTGAAATGGGCTCGAGCGCGAAGAACAAGACACGGTCGCGCGGTTCGGCCGGCAGCTCGAAACCTGGGCGGGTCGCCACGCCGAGCCGCGCGAGCCGTAGAACCTCGTCCGGCTCCTTCCAGTTCGGGAAGTCCAGGTACTCGTCCGCGCCGATCAGGAACACCGGGTCGCGCCAGCGGCCGTCGCGGAGCATGTCCACCGTGCGCGCGTGGTGGTCGACCTCGACCGGCCGGTGCGGGAACGCCGCCTCGGCGAGCGCGACGCGGGTCTCGACCGGACAGTGCACCTCCTTGTGACCCGGATCGGCGACGACGACGATCACGACCTCGCTCAGGCCGAGCTCGCGCTCCGCCGCGTCGGCAAGCGCGACGTGGCCGATGTGCGGCGGGTCGAAAGCGCCGCCGAGCAGGCCCGTCATTCCCATACGAGCGTCTCGTCCCCGATCTCGACCTCGGTGCCTGCTCGGACACCCACTGCGCGGAGCGCGGCCTCGAGCTCCTCCGGCGGAGGTGGCGTGCCCTGCACGCGGAACCCGCGGTCGGTGCGAAAGATGCGAAATGTCGTCGCGCGCGGCTGCGGGCGGTAGACGAGGAACTCGGCGAGGCCCTCCGGGTCGACCTGCGGCGCCGGCGCCGGCGGGCAGAGCTCGAACAGCTTTCGCTTCAGGTCGTCGATCCCGGCGCCCGTCGCCGCGGAGACACGAAAGACGGCGACGATCCGATCGTCGTCCAGGTCGAACGAGGGCGGCTCGGGCAGCAGGTCGATCTTGTTCAGCACGACCGCCTGCTTGCGCTCCTCCAGGCCGGCGCCGTACTCCGCGAGCTCGTGGTCGATTTGACGGAACTGCTCCCCGACGTCGCCGGCTCCGACGTCGATCACGTGCAGCAGCAGACGCGCGCGCTCGAGGTGCGCGAGGAACTCGTGGCCGAGACCGACGCCCTGGCTCGCGCCTTCGATCAGCCCCGGTACGTCGGCAACCGTCAGCTGCCGCCCGTCCGGCGACTCGACCGTGCCGAGCACGGGCTGCAGCGTCGTGAACGGATAGTCGGCGACCTTCGGCTTCGCATTCGAGATTCGGCGGAGCAGCGAAGACTTGCCGGCGTTGGGCAGGCCGACCAGCGCTGCGTCGGCAAGCAGCTTCAGTCGCAGCTCGAGCTCCGCCTCCTCCCCGGGCAGCCCCGTCTCCGCGAAGCGCGGCGTCTGGCGGCTCGGCGTCGCGAAGTGCCGGTTCCCGCGGCCCCCTCCCCCGCCCCGTACGACCGCGACCCGCGCTCCGGGCGCGGCGAGGTCGGCGACGACCTGGTCGTCGGTGAAGACCTGTGTGCCCACCGGAACGTGCAGCTCGACGTCCGCGCCGTCGGCCCCGTGCTTGCCGCTCCCGCGCCCCGGCTCGCCTCGCCCCGCTTTGAAGACGCGCTTCGACCCGAGCGAGGACAGGTCGCGCAGGTCCGGGTCGGCGATCAGGACGACGTCGCCGATCCGGGTCACAAGGAGGTGCACTGTCCGGTCGAGACCCGC
>JADMIO011126989.1_pt1 | contig 21835 bp, 19 predicted proteins | sample 8958161 | NCBI WGS metagenome assembly JADMIO01 (sample SAMN16585339, study PRJNA669376) | soil metagenome | isolation source: Crop rotation soil | place: USA: Cullars Rotation, Alabama | collected 2011
GCTCGCGCGCCAGCCGCCGCACGTGCGGCGCAGCCGGGACCGGTTCGCGATGTTCAGGGCCTGCCGTACGAGCCAGGTCAGGCGGAAAAGAGAAACTGGGAACACCGGCCTTGGGTGGGTCAGGCGGAAGAGCTTCATGCTCGGTCTTGCCCTCGGAGGCGATCACGGCCTGGAAGGATTCGCGCACCCCATGCTGCCCAGACTCCGGCTCCGGCTTTGCTTCTTCCTTCTTTTGCGGAGGCGCAGATTCCTGTGGAGCGGAGACGCCCCCACCCTCCAGGGTGAAGATCACCTGGCCTACTTTGATCTTGTCCCCTTGCTTGACCTTGATATCTTTTACTTTGCCGCTTACCGAAGAAGGCACCTCGACGACAGCCTTGTCGGTCTCGAGTTCCATCACCGCCTGGCCTTGCGACACCTGGCTCCCCGGCGAAACCAGCAAGCGTACGAGGTCTCCCTGGGTGATGTTTTCTCCAAGTTCAGGCAGCTTGAATTCGGTAGCGTCATCCTGCGGCGCAGGGGCCTTCGCCGGCGCTGCAGCGGCTTGGGCAGACTGAGGGGCAGGTTTGGATTCTGCCTTCGCGGCAGATTTTGGCTCTTTCGGAGGTTCCTTCGAGGCAGCCGCTTCTTTCTTGGGTGCTGCCTTTTCTGTGGACGCAGCAGCCTTCGCTCCGGCACCGTTCTCCAGGGTAAAAATCACCTGTCCGACATTGATCTTCTCGCCTTCTTTGACTTTGATGTCCTTCACCGTGCCGCTCACGGAGGATGGGACTTCGACGACGGCCTTATCGGTTTCCAATTCCATTACGGCCTGGCCTTCGCTGACGCTCGAACCCGGCGAGACCATCAGGCGCACAAGGTCGCCCTGGACAACGTTCTCACCCAACTCCGGTAATTTGAATTCAGTCACAGATTGTCCTCATTCGATTTCGCAGCATCCTCGGCATGCGCAGCTAGTTAGCTGATCGCTGGGTTAGCTTTCTCCGGATTGATCCCGAGATCCTTCACTGCCTGCTTCACTACCTCAGGCTTGATCTGCTTCTCACGCAACAGGGCATGCAGAGTTGCCAGCACAATGTGTTTTGCGTCGACCTCGAAAAAGTCGCGCAACTGAGCGCGCCCCTCGCTCCGCCCAAAGCCGTCGGTGCCCAGCGCCACCAGGTTGCGTGGCATCCAGCGGCTGATCGATTCGGGCAGTACTTTCATGTTGTCGGAGGCCGCAACCAAAACGCCCGGCGTATCTTTCAGCAGATGCGTCACGTAAGGCACTTTTGGCGTCTCCGTCGGATGCAGCATGTTCCAGCGATCACAATCGTTGCCGTCACGATAAAGCTCTTTGTAGCTGGTGACGCTCCAGATGTCGCAGGCTACGCCGTACTTCTCTTCCAGAATCTCCCCGGCTTTCATCACCTCATACATGATGGTGCCGCTGCCGAAAAGTTGCGCGCGCAACTTGGCGTCTTTCTTTTCGGAAGCCTTGAAGCGGTACATGCCCTTCAAAATACCGTCGCAAACTTCTTTGCCCTCAGGCATCGCCGGCATGGGGAGAGGTTCATTGGTGACGGTCAGGTAGTAGAAGATCGACTCCTGGTCGACATACATGCGCTTAATGCCGTCGCGGATGATGACGGCAATTTCGTAAGCGAATGCGGGATCGTAGGCGCGGAGATTTGGCACGGAAAGAGCCAGCACATGGCTGTGGCCGTCCTGATGCTGCAGGCCTTCCCCTGCCAGTGTGGTGCGGCCAGCGGTACCTCCCACCAGGAAGCCGCGGCAACGCATATCGCCGGCTGCCCAGATCAGATCGCCGATGCGCTGGAATCCGAACATCGAGTAGTAAATAAAAAACGGGATCGTATTGATCCCGTGGTTGGCATAGGCTGTGCCGGCGGCAATAAACGAACTCATCGATCCAGCTTCAGTAATTCCTTCTTCCAGAATCTGTCCGTCCTTGGCTTCCTTGTAATACAGCAAGGTCGCCATATCGACTGGCTCGTAGAGTTGGCCTACGCTCGAATAAATTCCTACCTGGCGGAACAGCGCCTCCATGCCGAAGGTGCGCGCTTCATCCGGGATGATGGGGACGATCAACTTGCCGATTTCCGGATCGCGCAACAGCTTCGCCAGCAGCCGCACGAACACCATGGTGGTCGAAACTTCGCGGCCCTCGGTGCCCTTGTCGAATTCTTCGAAGTGCGCTGCGTTCGGCGGATTTATCGGCTTCGAACGGACTTTTCGCTGCGGCATAAATCCGCCCAGCGACTTGCGCCGCTCTTTCATGTATTGAATTTCCGGGCTATCGTCGGGCGGGCGATAGAACGGCGCGTCGTGCAGCCCTTCATCGGGAATCGGAATTCCAAAGCGCGAACGGAAGGTGCGTAATTCTTCTTCGTTCAGTTTCTTCTGCTGATGGGTGATGTTCTTACCCTCACCGGCTTCGCCCAGGCCGTAACCCTTGATGGTCTTGGCGAGAATCACGGTCGGCGCACCCTTGTGATCCACCGCGGCGCGATAAGCAGCGTGCACTTTGAGCGGATCGTGGCCGCCCAGCCGCATGCGCGAAAGTTGATCGTCGGAAAGGTGCTCCACCATCTTCAACAGACGGGGATCCGTCCCGAAAAGGTTCTGGCGGAAGTAGGCACCGCTCTCCACGAAGAATTTCTGATATTGGCCGTCGGTGACTTCGCCGAGGCGCCGTACCAGCAGGCCGTCGCGGTCGTTGCGGATCAGGTTGTCCCAGTCGCTGCCCCAGATGACTTTGATGACGTTCCATCCGGCGCCGCGGAAGATGGCTTCGAGTTCCTGAATGATTTTGCCGTTACCGCGAACCGGGCCATCGAGCCGCTGCAGGTTGCAGTTGATGACGAAAATCAGGTTGTCGAGCTTTTCGCGTGAAGCCAGCGTGATCGAGCCCAGGGATTCCGGCTCATCCATTTCGCCGTCGCCCATGAATGCCCAAACCCTACCGTCCTTGGCTTGCTTAAGTCCGCGGTTCTCCAGATAACGAATGAAGCGGGCGTGATAGATCGCCTGGAGGGGTCCGAGTCCCATAGAGACGGTCGGGAACTCCCAGAAGTCCGGCATCAGCCAGGGGTGAGGATAAGAAGAGAGGCCGCCACCTTCGGCAAGCTCACGCCGGAAATTCTGCAATTTCTCTTTCGGGAAACGACCTTCGAGATAGGCGCGGGAATACATGCCTGGAGTGGCATGTCCCTGGAAATAAACGATATCGCGGTCGCCGTCCGGCGTCTGCGCGCGGAAGAAATGATTGAAGGCTACCTCGTACAGGGTCGCGGAAGAGGCGAAAGTCGAGATGTGACCGCCGATCCCTTCTTGCTTCTTGTTGGCGCGCACCACCATGGCGAGCGCATTCCAGCGGACCAGGCTCTTGATGCGGCGTTCCATCTCCTGGGATCCGGGGAAAGGCGGTTGCTGCGCAGTGGGAATCGTGTTCTGGTAGGGGGTGGTGGCAGTGAAAGGAAGGTTAACTCCGGCCTCGCGGCGGGCATGCAGCGATAGTTGTTGCAACAGGCGTCCGGCTCGCTCCGGGCCACCCTTGGACAATACGTAATCCAGCGAATCGACCCATTCCCGGGTCTCAAGTACTTCCAATCCATCAGTCTGCGCTTCAGCCACGTCTACCTCTCGGTCGAATAATTGCCAAGCATTTAATAATAGACAATTACGCGAATTTTTGCCGGATCATGACATGCCGAAAGTGCTGCTGCTTGCCCGGTTCGATGTGAGTCAAGAGAAATAAGGAAACGGCGCCGCCCGGATGTGAATCCAAAATCTCGCAGGAACAAGAAGGAGGACTCGTCCTATGCCCACCAAGACTGCGGCGACGAACCATCGCCGGCTTAATGCACAACCCAGAATCCATCAACACGCCAAAGAGATCCAGAAATATGGCACCGTAACCCATGCCCTGCCCCTCGATTTGGAAGAGCCGGTTCGGCTGGAAATGACAGAGCATTTAAACCAGCTATTGGCCGACACTATGACGCTGCGCGATCTATACAAAAAATCACACTGGCAGGTTGCCGGACCAACGTTCTACCAATTGCATCTGCTCTACGACAAGCACTACGGAGAACAAGCCGAGTTGGTTGATACCATTGCCGAACGTATTCAGTTGCTTGGTGGATTGAGTCTCGCGATGGCTGCGGACGTCGCGGAAACAACCAAGATTGAGCGACCGCCGCGCGGGCGAGAAGAAGTTCCGGTGCAGATCTCCCGGCTATTGGACGCCCACCAGATCATCATCAGCCAATGCCGCGAGCTGGCCGAGCGCGCCGACAAACTGGGAGATGACGGCACCAACGATCTCGCAGTCAGCGACGTCCTGCGCACCAACGAACTTCAAGTCTGGTTTCTCAGCGAACACCTGGTCGACGTACCTTTGGTCGAAGCCGCCGACCCCGATGAGGATGCTGCCTAACAGGCCCACTGTAGAGGCGTAGTCCAACCTACGCTTCTACAGTTTATTTTCTGTCCTCGCGTTTTCGCAGCTAACACCCGGTTGCGGCCTGCCATCCAAACCGACGACCGAGGTACCCCATGGCTCTGCCGTTGCAGCGCGAAACAGAACTTACAGATAAAAACCCGTCGCTTACCGAACCCCCATCGAAGCCGTCGGATCTGAAGATCGTTCCGATACAGCCCTACGACGCAAAAACAAGCAGTTACATGGCTGATCTTGCTGCGGAAGAGGTGGAAATAGTCCTGAAGCAGGCTGGCGAGACAATATCGGCTGCGGCTGAACCCCTTCACGAGTTTGGAGAACGGCTGGTGCGAAGCTACGACGGCCTTGTCCAGGAGGCGGCTTTAGCTATCAAGTCTCAGGTCAAACGTTTGCGTCGCCACGCAGAGGACGATCCGGTTCGCTTTCTCACAATAGTGGCTGCTGGCGCATTCGTAGTCGGGTTTGCGCTCAGATTTATGACGAGGTCGCGACATGCCTGAGACAGCGGCAAATCGCTCTTTCGCGCAGCTGTTGGCGGAAGTCAAAGACGAACTTTTGGATTTTGCTGACACACGCCTGCGGCTCTTCGTAGGTGAGTGGCAAGAAGAGAAAGCCCGCTTGCGTCGGTCGGTTCCTGTGGTGATGGGTGCTGCCGTTCTTTTGGGAACCGCCTACCTGCTGTTTATCGCGGCTCTGGTGGCTCTGGTTGCATTGGCTTTTCCTGACAGCCAGTTCCGGTGGATCTTTTCCTTCGCGATTGTAGGTGGACTGTGGTTGTTAATGGGATTGGTGGCAGGAAGCATCGCCTGGCGATCCGCCCGCGAGCTGGAAGCATTCCCCAAGAAAACCATCTCCGTGCTTCGGGCCGATGGCATGTGGCTTGACGCAGCTTCCAACCATAGGACAGAGAGAACTGCGGCATGATTGCACCTGAAAACACGCACTTTGACACCGAGACCCTAAATGATCAGGCGGCAGAACAACGACTGCAATTGACTGCTTCGCTGGACAGGCTGCGGGAACGGGTCCGCGAAACCCTGGATCTGGAACGACCACTGCGTTCTCGAATATTTCTGATTTCCGGAATCACGGCAGTGGTTGCGCTGTCGATGGGTTTCGGATTGGCTGGGATTTTCTCTGGAGAATGAAGATAAGTTATTTTAAATCAGTAGGATAACCTAAGGCTCCGTTGCGGGTTTGATTCCGATGTTGCCGGCCATTCGCTTTTCGTCAGCCTAATTCCTCGAAAATTGTAGTTTTATGCCGTTGCGGTAGGTGGTGTATTCGTTTTAACATCATCGGCCAAGCCGGAGTTTTCCCAGGACTTTCCTTTACTCCGGTCTAACAAAGATTTTGTGGGGGAGAACTCCCACATTTCATAAAAGATGTCTGCCGGGCATGTCGGCAGCAAATTGATATTTTACAAATCCGGAACAAAAAGGCAGGAGCCCACGTTTTTTGATTCTTGGAATAAATCCCAAGAATCCAGTTGGTTATCTACCGAAAGCGGGGAAGACATGTTCTCAGGCGGCCAAAATCTCAGGGCTCTCAGAGAGCAATTGGGGCTCACGATGCGCGACGTAGAAAGCGCGAGTTCCCGAATTTCGAACAGACACGGCAACGACGAATACGCGATTCCGCCGAGCCGCCTTTCTGACATCGAGACTAAGGGAGTTATTCCCAGCATCTATCGTTTGTATTCCCTGGCCGTCATTTATCGGCGCGATGTGCGCGAACTTCTCTCCTGGTATGGTGTCGACCTGAACGGCATGGCGGCGGACCTCGAACTTTCGCTGCCACCAAAATCTCATTTGTCGGAAGCCCTGGCTGGAATTTCAGCGGTGAGGCTTCCCGTCCGCATGGATCCCAGCTTCGACCCTCGCCAAACCTCTAATTTCGGACGTTTGGTAGAGCAGTGGGGGCTAGTGCCCCTGGCCTACCTTAGCCAGTTCACTGATTGCCAGTTCACCTATGGATACATTGGCAGCGACGATCTGACGATGTATCCCATCCTTCCTCCGGGAAGCTTCGTACAAGTGGACGAGTCCAAGAACCGGGTTGCGGAGGGTGGTTGGCGTTCGGAATACGAACGGCCCATTTATTTTATTGAGACACGAAATGGCCACGTGTGCTGTTGGTGCACTTTGACCCACGACCAATTGATCCTGCAACCCCACCCGCTTTCGCCAGTTCCGGCCAAAGCGCTACGATTCCCTCAGGAAGCAGAGGTGATTGGGCAAGTTGTTGGGGTGGCTATACGCTTAGGTGACTGGCGAACCCTGGGCGAGTCTTCAACAGGTACGAAAGAGCGTGCAGCGCTGAACTAAAATGCGCCTCATAGCCAGGGTAAGACCCCGCAGGTAGTAGGAACTGGCCCTGCTCATTGAGCCGTTTAAGGTAGGAAACGGCAGTTAGACCCGCTCCCCGGCTGGATTCCTCTAAGTCCTCTAATAAGTGATACATAGGCATCGACAAGAGGTTAGAAGTCACTACTCGGTGTTCTTCCGCCAACGCCTTCGCGGCAGCCAATTCCCCGTGAACCCGGGCCAAACCCCAGTGAGTATAGCTACCTGCCCCATCTTTTAGGCCGGAAAGATATTCCAGCCGCCGCAATCCCCCTGCAATCGTTTTCAGGGTGGTAGATCGCAGGTCTTCCAATGCCGATGTCAGTGTCATAAAACGTTACACTTTCGGGAACCCGGTCATTACCGAGGTTATCTAGCGAGAGGCCTGTTGCCAGCACATTATCACGGTGCATTCCCAACTGGGAAAGGAAATCACCGTGAAAAGAACCTTAAGATACTTAGCCGTTCTGGCGTTTTTGGCCGCAATTTCAGTACCCGCTAGTTTCGCCGATGGAGGAGCGCCGCCGCATAGCTGCACCGGTGGCGTTTGCAAGCCTGGGCCGAGCAACTCATTGAATTAACAGTAGTTCCAATTTTGTAACGTTTTATTAGTCCAGTGTTGTGGGCCACCGGGAAAACGGTTATAGTTCGCCGGTGGCCCTATGACCCTTTGGGTGTTGTTGTGGCATTATCTTTGGATTGTCCCCCACGTTTTGCTGCTGGGCATCATCGCCCTCCTGTGGCGCCACCGCGAGTACAAGAAGTTTCCGATCTTCTTCGCTTATTTAATCTACGAATTCATTCAGTTCCTGGTCTTGTACCCAATAATTCTGGTTCCATCGGCTACTGGAATGGCGTACTACGTTGCCTATTCGGTTGGCGGCGCGATCAGCGTGGCCTTTCATTTTGGCCTGATTCACGAAATCTTTGCCGAAATGTCCCAAAACTACCCGCCTTTGCGGCGCTTGGGCAAACCGGCGTTTCGGTGGGGCACCGTCTTCTTTCTTTGGCTGGCTTTGCTGACTGCATACTTCGTAAAACCGAACGACCCCAATCAACTGATCGCCGGACTTCTGGTGATGCGCCGTACGGCCGACATCCTGCAGTGCGGACTGCTCATGATTCTGTTCGCGTTTTCGTCATATTTTGGGGTTTCCTGGAAAAACCATACTTTCGGCATCGCCCTCGGGCTGGGTGTCTTCTCAACCGCGGGCTTGGCAGAATCCGCACTGCGTTCCCATGTTGGCGAAAGCTTCATCCGGTTACTCGATTACGGCCTAATGGTTATCTACCACGCTTGTGTACTTATATGGCTTAGTTATCTGTGGCGGCCGGAAATGGCTTCACAGTTCACGGTCAAGACTGTGCCGGAGAATGATCTGGAACGCTGGAATGCGGAATTGCAACGCTTAATACAGCAATGATTATTACGCTTTTTATCGTCGCCCTATCGCTGTTGGCTTTGGCCTTTCTGATACGCCTCGCCAAGGGGCCCCGATTTCCTATTGTTCAAAGTGCTGATCATCCTATCCAGATTCGTCAAGTTGATGTGCGTGCCTTCCGGAATCTCATTGATCCTGCGGAAGAGGCTTACTTGCGGAAAAATCTTCCGCGTGGTGAATTTGCCACCATCCATCGCGAGCGCCTGAAGGCGGCCATCGCCTACATCTCCGCTGCATCGCAGAACGCGGTTGTGTTAATGAGAATAGGCGAAGCGGCGAGACGCAGTCCGGAGCCGGAAATTGTGGATGCCGGAGATAAATTAGTGGACAGCGCTCTTAGGCTGCGCATCTTCGCTTTTCAAGCGATCGTGAAGCTGTACATTGCCATTCTTCTTCCCAATGTACGAGTTTCGGCGCGGTCACTTGCCGAGGACTACGAGCGCATGACCGGCTTCGGTTTCGCACTGAATCGCCTGCAGACATCTACTCAGAGAGTTCCCTCGTAAGCAGGCAAGCAACGGCCCTGCCTATAACTTCATCCAATCCAACGATCTGAAGTAGACGAGTCACAAGCGCGTGGCCTTGTGGCGCAATGACTCCGCACCGATTAGTTTCAGGGTCTGGAGTTCGAATTCCTCCTCATGGATTCTCAGGAAACAGCAAGCCAATCCGTTCGACACAAGAGGACCCGCATGCCTCGCTGGGTACTCGTTGCCATCGGTATTGTTTTAGTGCTGGCTGTCGTGGCTGGCGCGCTGCTGAAGATCTATGCCGAGCCAATTCTTCGCCAGCGCGCCGAGGATATGCTCAGCAGCCGATTTCACAGCGAAGTGGAAATACAAGAATTTCACATCACCTTGTTTCCGATGCTGCGGCTGGCCGGCTCCGGTGTAAGCGTTCGCCTCCATGGCCGCCGCGACGTGCCGCCACTTATTTCGGTGCACGACTTTTCGGCAAGCACCAGTTTCTGGAGTATCTTCCGCAAGCCCTGGCACATTAATAAAATCGCGCTCAAAGGCCTGACGATTCAGATTCCGCCGCGCGAGATGCGGCAGGGCAAGCTCTTTCCGATGTCCTCCTCCGGACGCAAGCCCAAGGACGTGCAGGTCCACATCGACGAACTGATTTCCGATCAGGCGGAACTCGACATTCTTTCCGGGAAACCCGACAAATCGCCGCACCAATTTTTAATTCATAACCTGGTGATGCGTGATCTTGGGCCAGGACACGGCGCACCCTTTGAGGCGAACCTGACCAACGCAACCCCTCCCGGAGAAATTCACGTCAAAGGCAACTTCGGCCCATGGCAGGCCGACGACCCGCGCACTACTCCGTTGGGCGCGAGTTACACCTTCAAAGATGCTGACCTCTCGGTCTTCAAGGGAATAGCCGGGATACTTTCTTCCACCGGCAGCTTTAAAGGCGTTCTCGAAAGCATGGAAGTGGAGGGTGAAACCACCACGCCGGATTTCACCGTCGACACTGGCGGCAACCCCGTGATGCTCAAGACAGAGTTCAGTGCCACCGTGGATGGCACGAATGGCGACACGATGCTGCATCCGGTGACGGCACATATTGGAAATACGACGTTGGTCTGCACCGGCGGCGTAGTCGGGCCCACGGACAAGAACCTGCACGGCAAGCAAGTGATCCTCGATATTGTCGCGAAGAATGGGCGGATCGAAGACCTTCTGCGTCTGGCGGTGAAGGGGGATAAGCCGCCGATCTCCGGCCCCATGCAACTGACCACCAAATTCGACTTACCGCCGGCGGATCCCCGCACGAAAGAGAAAGTCATGGATCGGCTAAGGCTGAATGGAAGATTCAGCATTGATCAAGGACGATTCAGTGATCCCAAGGTGCGCGAGAAGATCGAGGACCTGAGCCGCCGCGGTCAAGGCCATCCGAAAGATGAAGATGTAGGCGACTCGTTGACTGCGCTCAGGAGCAACTTCAGCCTCAATGATGCATTAATTGGACTGACGCGATTGAGTTTCTCGGTGACTGGCGCCAACGTTCAGTTGGATGGCACGTATGGTATCCGTTCCGAGGAACTGGAATTTCATGGCAAGCTTCATCTTCAGGCGAAACCGTCGCAGGCGGTTACGGGAGTCAAGTCCTGGTTGTTAAAGCCATTCGACCCTTTTTTCCGCAAGAATGGCGTCACAGAAATCCCCATCAAAGTCACCGGCAAGCGCTCCGACCCAAGCTTCGGCCTGGATTTCGGCCATAAGAGCGGCGAAAGGGAAAAGCCGAAAAAAGGCAGCGCAAACGGCAAGTAGTAGCTCTCGAAAGTATCTCAATCCTTGTCACCCGTTCCTTCCCGGTCTGGGAACCCTTCGACGTTTGACCTCGTGAGCTCTTCCGTCGGACTTTATACTCAATCTTCATGCCAGAAGTGGATCTGCTCGAATCGCTACACCGTTATTGGGGGTATAGCTCATTCCGCCCACTACAGGAGCGAATCGTCAACAGCCTGGTGGGTGGACACGACACTTGCGTCGTAATGCCGACCGGCGGAGGCAAGTCGCTGTGCTATCAGCTTCCGGCGTTGATCCTGGGCAGGAGTGTGGTGGTGATCTCGCCGCTGATTGCGCTGATGCAGGACCAGGCTGCACAGCTTGCGCAAATGGGAATTCCGGCGGCGGTGTTGAACAGTGTAATGTCGTCCGCTGAGCAGAACAGCGTGATGAAGAAGGCTCGGGCAGGTGACTATCGTCTGCTCTACCTCTCGCCGGAACGGTTGGCGCGGGAGGACACAGTAGGGTGGTTACGGAATGTGCCGATTTCTTTCTTTGCCATCGACGAAGCGCATTGCATATCAGAGTGGGGACACGAGTTTCGACCCGAGTACCGGCAGTTAAGCCGGCTGCGCGCGCATTTTCCCCACGCCCACATCGCCGCCTTTACCGCCAGCGCGACGCAGCGAGTACGGCATGACATCCTTCACCAGTTGCAGCTTCGCGCGCCACACAAATACATCGCCAGCTTTCACCGCCCCAACCTGCGCTACGTGGTCAAGGAATGCAAGTCACAGCAGATTTCGGCGCGGCTGCTGAACACGCTGCGCCATTATCCGGAAGGCAACATCATCATTTATGAGCCGACGATCAGTCGCGTGGAGCAGACAGTAGATTTTCTCGAGGAGAACGGGACCGCCGCAGTCGCCTATCACGGCAAGATGGACGCTCCCACTCGCAAACGCAACCAGGAATCGTGGATGTCGGATGAAGTCCGCGTGCTGGTGGGCACGATTGCATTCGGTTTAGGCATCAACAAGCCGAATGTTCGTGCCGTAATTCACATGTCCTTGCCCAAGTCGATCGAGCAGTATTACCAGGAGGCGGGCCGCGCCGGAAGGGATGGAGAGCCGGCCGATTGCCTGCTGCTCTGGCAAAAACAGGACGCGGCGCTCCTGGCCCATTTCATCAAGCAGATCGGGGATGCCCAGGAGCGCGACCGCGCCTGGCAGCGCTACTACACGATGCGGGGGTTTGTAGACTCGCCCCAATGCCGTCAGCGTCAGATCTGCGAACACTTCGGGGAGAAGCCCAAGTGGGAGAACTGCGGAATTTGCGACGTGTGCAAGGGTGAGCCCAAGGAATTTGTGGAAGAGTCGCCGGCGGCAAAGACCAAAGCCTCGAAGGTCAATTCGATTTGCCCCATCGATGAAGACCTGCGCGCTTACCTGAAGGATTGGCGCCGCAACACGGCGAAGGCGCAAGGTTCTCCGGCCTTCGTGGTCATGCACGATACGTCGCTCGAAGAAATTTGCCGTCGCCGGCCACGTTCGATTGCAGAGCTTATGACCATTACGGGGTTCGGTGAGCGCAAAGCGAAAATGTATGGCCCGCAGTTGTTTGCGGCGTTAGAGCGCTTCCAGGAAGGCGCGAGGGCCAGCGACACTCCCCGCCAAACCTCGCAGCCGGCCGCCGAAACCCGTCAACTGCTCGCGGAAGGACACTCGTTACAGGAGATTGCCGCTATTCGCGGGCGGCAGCTCTCGATCGTAATCAATGCGGTCGCTGAGCTGATCGAGAATGGGGAAGTTGCGTTCAACAACGGCTGGGTGGATCTAAAAAAATGCCAGCAGATTGAAACTGCCTGCGCCCGGTTGGGGACCGCGGCATTGCGTCCGATCAAAGACGCAGTAGCCCCGGAAGTTACGTTCGAGGAGATTCGGCTGGTGGCGGCGAAAGTGCGCTGGGAAACAAAAACCGCGCGAGCGATCTGATCGTCGGTGCGGATTTGGAGCAGCCGCCGACTTCTCGCGGGCGAGGCGCCCGCGCCACAGGATTCACGTGCCAGGGCTTTTCCGGTAAAGTATTCATTCCACATGCTTGATCTCAATTTTGTTCGGGAAAACCTTCCGCTTGTTGAGGAAAAACTTCGCCAGCGCGGCATGAATCCTGCCGCCGTCCTAAAGGACTTTCGCGACGTCGATACACGGCGCCGCCAGGCCATCACCGAGGTGGAAACCCAGAAGGCGCAGCGCAATCGCTCGACGGATGAGATTGCCAAGCTGAAAAAGGCCGGGCAGGATGCCAGCGCCCTGGTCGCTGAAACCAAAGAGCTACGTGAAAAGATTCAGGCTGGAGAAAAAGCGGCAGCCGAGCAGGAAGACGCGTTGAAGGAGATCCTCACCGGAATTCCTAATCTTCCTCATAGCAGCGTTCCGGCTGGAGCGGGTGCTGATGACAATGTAGAAGTACGCCGCTGGGGCACGCCGCCAAAATTTGATTTCACTCCGAAACCGCATTGGGAATTGGGAGAACAACTCGGCGTGCTTGATCTGGAGCGCGCGGTCAAACTGACAGGTGCACGGTTTGCCGTCTACTGGGACCTGGGCGCAAAACTGGAACGTGCGCTGGCCAACCTGATGCTCGATCTGCACACACGAGAGCATGGATACACAGAAGTTCTGCCCCCGTACATGGTGAATTCCGATTCGATGTACGGCACGGGACAACTCCCGAAATTTGCTGCAGACCTTTTCCGCGTTCCTCACGGCGACCGTGATCTGTGGCTGATACCAACCGCCGAGGTTCCCGTCACGAATCTCTATCGCAATGAGACGCTGGAGAGCGCCCGGCTGCCGATTTCGCTCACGGCGTACACGCCATCATTTCGCAGTGAAGCGGGATCGTACGGTAAGGACGTGCGGGGAATTATTCGCCAGCACCAGTTTCAGAAAGTGGAACTGGTGAAGTTCACACGACCTGACGAGTCTTACGATCAGCTCGAGAAACTGACAAGCCACGCCGAGCAGGTGCTGCAAAAATTAGGCCTGCATTATCGGGTCGTGACTCTATGCACTGGTGACATGGGGCCATCTTCGGCAAAGACATATGACATCGAAGTGTGGCTGCCCGGACAGCAGTTGTTTCGCGAGATTTCCTCCTGCTCGAACTTCGAGGCTTATCAGGCGAGGCGTGCAAATATTCGCTACAAGCCTGAGGGCAAAGGCAAGAGCGAGTTCGTGCACACTCTGAACGGCAGCGGGCTTGCGGTCGGACGCACCTGGCTGGCGGTTCTCGAGAACTACCAGCAGGCCGATGGCAGCGTTATTATTCCCGAGGCGCTGCGTCCGTATATGGGGACGGACAGGATTACGGCGAAGACGTTTTAGAGGCGGTGTCTTGTCGTTGGCCGTTAGTCGTTGGTCGTTGGCCTTGCCGAGATGATGCCGGGGGACTTAACCGAGAGTAGGGCTCACCGTAAGTCGAGAACAGAAGTTAGAGTCTCTGCGGCATTGCGAACGACCAACGACAAACAGCCAACGACTGGTTCAGTCCCATTTGCCAAGCTGAGGAGTGAAAACTAGACTTGGACAGGCTACATGCAACCACGGTCAGACCGGATGCACCTTCGGTGCCGATGAGCAAGATCTGGCGCACAATTCGCGGCTATATTCTCTGGTCTTACGAACGCGGCACAATTCAGTATGACGTAATGGTTACTTTGATCCTGCTTTTTGTTTTTCTTTCGCCCATCTGGATCAACTTCAATGACAAACCGATCGATCGCAATCCGCATCCTATTGAAGTAGCCGTCATGCCCGACGGCCACGGCGGATTTATTTACCAGATTGATGGTTCCGCAGTAAAAGGGTCGGGCGATGAGGCGGTCCGGCACGAATTGCTCAAGGTGATTGAGCCGATCTCAGGGGAGGTCAGCATCACCAAAATTGAGACGGCAAAAGACCGCAGCGGACGGGTCGTAAGTTACAAGGTTTGGGTGCAGCGAGAATAGGGAAGGCAGCTATGAAGCTTCACCATCGCTTTTTTACGTTAGCAGCAGTGGCGCTGATTTCACTCTCCGCAGTTTCCCAATCCAATCCCCAACTGGAAAAAGTTCTGGATCAGATGGATAAGACGGCCGCAGCCTTCCGCACGACCGAAGCTGCCTTTGTTTGGGACCAATATCAGAAAGTTGTCGAGGAGACAGATACCCAGAAGGGAAAGGTCTACTTTCGGCGGGCCGACAACGAAACCCAGATGGCGGCCGATATTACCGAACCTGACAAGAAGTACGTCGTTTTCAGCGATTCGAAAGTTCAGATTTATCAGCCGCGCATCGATCAGATAACGGTTTACAACGCGGGGAAGAACCGGGCCGAATTTGAGAGCTTTCTGGTACTAGGCTTCGGCGGCAGCGGTCATGATCTACTCAAATCCTTCGATGTCAAGTATTTAGGATCAGAAAGGGTGGCGGAACTCGACACCTCCAAACTCGAACTTATTCCCAAATCTGAAAAAATTCGCAATACGTTTTCCAAAATCGTATTGTGGATTGACCCTGTCCGCGGCGTTTCGGTCCAGCAACAACTTTTTGAACCATCGGGCGACTACCGGCTGGCAAAGTATTCCTCGATTGAGCTGAACCAGAAGATTCAGGACAGCGTGTTCAAGATAAAAACCACGCCTAAAACCAAAACGGTTTCACCGCAAGGCTAAGATTTCATTAAATTTACGTCTAAAGATTAGGGCTGAAAAATTGCCTATCGGGGGTTATACTGCAAGGCAATAAGCGCAGGCGCCCTGAATTGCATCTGAAATGGGGCGGATTGCTGAGCTATGGCCAAAGTTTTCACGATTCCGGTGGCGCCACAACTCGGACGACGCAGGCGGGAAAACAATCCTGACCCGCGTTACGTGGATGGCCAGCGTGTCCTAGTGGAAGCAATCAAATATCTGGCGCAAGCCGATCCCGTTAACAATCGCGACGCCGTCGGCTTACTTTCTGAGCACGTTCGCACCCGCTTCCGGATGACCGATTCGCCGTTGACATAACCCTATCTCGTTATCATTTGGTGTTGTAAAGCTCCTCCAAAGCTTCCTGGACTCTTCCAGTGAGCTCGCGCATGTCGCGAAGCGTGAGGCCTTCTGTCGGGATGGGCTTGCCGAAGCGAACTTCCAGCGGGCGGCATTTTATGTGGTAAGTATCCATGGGCAGGAGTTGGTAGGTTCCGACGAGCGCCACGGGCAGAACCGGCACCTGGGCCTTGATTGCCAGGAAGAAAGCGCCGGGAAGAAATGGCTGGATGATGCCATCGCGCGAACGCCCACCTTCAGGAAAGATCACCAGCGGCATCCCTGCTTTCAGGCTCTTCAATGCCGAGCGGATTTCTCCGATAGATTTTGCCGGGTCCTGCTGGTCGATGCAGATCTGCTTCGACCGTTTCAAATGCCAGCCCACAATCGGATAGCCGCGCAGTTCTTTCTTGTGGATGATGCGGAACTGAAACGGCAGATAGGAGTAGAGCAGGGGGATGTCCACGGCGGAAGCATGGTTCGCCGCATAAACCATGGGCTTCGAGGGATCGACGTTCTCTGACCCAAGGACCGTTACCGGCGCATCAATCGACTTCAAAAGCAGCTTCGCCCAGGCTCGGGCAAACCCATGCAGCAAGCGGCCGTCGCGATCGAAAAAACCGGCGGGAATTGAGGCGATACCAAAGAGAAGGGTAAGAAGTCCGGCGAGCGGATCGTAGTAGAGATAGGACTTGAGGCGGCTGCCCCAGCCGTAGTGCCGGGGTAAGGTTTGCTGAGATTTCGGTTCGGCGCTGGTTTCGACAGGATTCATTCGGCCAACGCCTGCATGGCCTCGCCCACAACGTAGATGGATCCGGTGATTACAACAAGGGAGTCTTTCGGACCTAGCAAAGATAACGCACTAGTCATGTCTGACGAATCGTCGATCTGCGCTGAGATCCGAGTGGCGCTTTGGCGAATCTCTTCCCTAGTGGCAGAACGGGGATTGTCGGCGCGGGTGAGAATGACGCGCTCGGCGAGCGGGAAGAGAATCTCCGCCATTTCGGTAATTGCCTTGTCGCGCATCGCGCCGAAGATCAAGGTGAACGGCCGGTCTTCGTAATACGACGAAAGCGCAGAGCGGAGCGCCCACGCGCCGGCGGGATTGTGGGCCACGTCCAAGATATATTCGCGTTTCCCGTCTTCTGAGTGAACTAACTGAAAGCGCCCTGGCCAGCGGGTCTCGCGGATGCCACGTTCGATGGCTTCCGGCGTCACTGGAAATCCTTGCTTTGCGAGTTCCTCCGCGGTCGCAATCGCCAGGGCCACGTTGCGCAACTGGTGGCGGCCCGGAAGAGGGGACTCGACGTGAATCTCCTTGCCCAGCACCTGCAGCGGATAGCGAGAGACCAATTCGTGTTCGGCATGAAATTGGGCGCTAGCCGGCGAAACTGGAGGAACATAGGGCACCGCGCTCACGCCTTTCGCGCCCAGATTCATGATCGTATTCCCGATCACGTCGTTGGCTTGCGGTTGTTGCGGAAGCGTCACGACCACTCCGCCCGGCCGGATAATCCCAGCCTTTTCCCGGGCGATTTCCGGGATTGTGTCGCCCAGGAATTTCTGGTGGTCGAGCGAGATGTCGGTGATCACGCTCACCAGGGGATCGACTACATTAGTAGCATCAAGCCGCCCGCCCATACCGACTTCAAGGACCACGATGTCTACGCGTTGACGGGCAAAATACTCGAAGGCCATTGCAGTCAGCATCTCGAAGAAGCTGGGGTGCCATGGCAAGTCACCTTCGCTCACCAGTCTCTCGGCCGTGCGGTCAACAACGTCATGAAGCAGTGCGAATTCTTCGTCGCTGACGGATGTGCCGTTGATTTGGATACGCTCGTTTATTCGAATGAGATGCGGCGAGGTGTAGAGACCAGTCTTCAGCCCGCTCGCGCGCAGGATCGAAGCCAGTGTGGCCGCCGTTGATCCCTTGCCGTTGGTTCCCGCGATCAACACCGCTCGCAGACGATTCTCGGGATGCCCCAGAGCGGCCAATAGCACCTTCATGTGCGCCAGGTCGAACTTGTGCGACGGAGTCTGCGCCAGTTCGTGGCCTAGGGCATACATCCGCGAGATGGCGTCTTGGTAGGACATGGACGAAGTGTTCAGATTCAATCTTGAGAATTCGCGGTTCAGACTTCAGGACCTTGAGAACTCAGCTATAAGCATTCAGTTTTCAGCATTCAGCTATGGCATCAAGCTTATCAGTTTGGTGAGCCAAGCACTTCCCGCGCCACCCGCTTGCCGCTGGCAATGGCCCCGTTGACGGTCCCATTATTGCCTTCGAAATCAGTGGCTTCCCCCGCGAAGAACAGCCTGCCGTCGAGCGGCTGACCGAGATCGCGTTCGGCGCTCTGGCCACCGGCTTTAACATAGCTGTAAGCGCCGCGTGACCAGGGATCGGATTGCCAGTCGTGGGTATAAGCTGCGCGGAGGAGCGAGACGACCTGGGCCGTTTTCGTGTCCAGAATTTTTGCCAGGCTGTCCAGGCACTTATCGACAACAAATTTTTCCGGCTTACCCGACAGCAGATCGGCGGAGGGAAACGGCGCCCAGCCGGTTATTACTGGAGATTCCTCAAGAATTTGGGTCCACCAAGTGGGAAACCATTGGTCCTGGGAAAACAAAAAGCTGAGATTCGCAAGGGTCTTCTCGCTTCCTGGAGGGCGTAAATCCTTCCAGAAACGCTCGCGAAACACCAGAGTCACCCGAATCACGTGGCCCATCTCCAGGTTGTCCAGCGCTTCGCGTTTTTGCCTGGGCAGCGCCCGTTCAAACTGCACATCCCCCGACTGCAATACGCTGAGAGGAAGCGTAATCACGGCTTTATCAGCAAATAATGTCCTACCTCCGGCGGCCAGCCGTACCTGCCTTTCTGCCCACGAAACCTGTTTCAGCGGCGTGTTCAGACACAGGGTCACGCCATGCCGTTGAATCTCTCGTTCGAGAACGTTCATCAACGCGGCGTAGCCACCGGCAATGTGGAAAGCCCGGTCTCCCTCTATTTTTTCCTCTGCCTCGTTGCTCTTCACCAGCGAATGTACGCTGACTTTCCCGGGATCGGCGGCATGAAATCCTTGCACATAACTAAGTACCCACCGCTTCGCTTCGTCGCTCGCATCCGGGCAGCATGTCTTCAAATATTGTGTAAATGTCTGGTCCGGGCTCTTGTCATTCATGTACTTGAACACGTCGTCACGTTCCGCAAAGAAATCGCAAGGGCAAAGCTGTCCGTGGCGAAAGCACCACTGATCACCGTCGCGTTCGATAGTCTTCAGCTTGTAGTCGCGAATGATGTCCCATATTTCCGGCGGCTTGCCGTGGACGAACTCGGCGCCGAGTTCGACGGGAATTTTCGTCGAAGGGTCAATTGTGGTAAAGATTCGCCCGCCGATGCGGTCGCGCGCTTCCAGGATGGTGACGCGCAATCCGGACTTGGCGAGTTCGATGGCTGCCGTGAGTCCAGCAGCTCCGGCGCCAATGACAACAATGTCTTCGGACATAGGCATCCCTAGATGCGTTCCCAACTTCTGAGGGTGTCCAGTCACGTCCCAAAACAAAAACCCCGCCCAAGCAGAGCCTGGACGGGGCACCCCGCAAAGTTCGCTTACTTCTTGCCCGACTTGAACGCGTCGTAGCGTTTGTTGATCTCGTCCCAGTTCACGACATTCCACCAGGCCGCCAGGTATTCTGGACGCCGGTTGTTGTATTTCAGATAGTAGGCGTGCTCCCAGACGTCATTGCCGAGAATCGGGACCAGGCCTTGCGAAATGGGATTGTCCTGGTTAGGGCTGCTGGTAATTTGCAAGTCGCTCCCCTTGCCCACCAGCCACGCCCAGCCGGAGCCAAACTGCTTCACGCCGGCGTCGTTGAATTTCGTCTTAAAATCCTCGAAGCTGCCAAAGGATTTCTTGATCGCGTCGGCGATCGGTCCATTGGGCTCGCCACCGCCCTTGGGTTTCATGATCTTCCAGAACATGCTGTGGTTGACGTGGCCGCCACCGTTGTTGCGGACGGCTCCGCGGATGTCTTCGGGAATCGCGTTCAGGTCGCGAATCAGGTCTTCTGCGCTTTTGGAACCCAGCTCCGGATGCTTCTCGAGAGCGGCATTCAGGTTCTTCACGTAAGCCGCGTGATGCATGTCGTGATGCAACTTCATGGTTGCGGTATCGATCACAGGTTCGAGTGCCGCGTAGTCATACGGCAATGCGGGCAATTCATGCGCCATTATTTTCCTCCGGCTATGTAAGATGTGCGGTTGCGGACGAACGATTCAGGATGACCGGGCGGGACTGAACCTACGTTCCTCTTCGTTCTCAGTTTCTATTGTCTACCAAAGCGCGGCCTAATGCACGCCGCCGTCAGTATAACCACGGAGACACGAAATCACCGAGATTCAACGGTCTTCAATCTTCGTAGCTCTTGTGTCTCCGCGGTGAAAAACAAGCTACTGCACCGGCGCGGAAATATGCTCGTGCACGGTCAGCCATTTGCCACCCTGGTTTTCCCAAACAACCGTCCAGCGGAAGCTCCCCATTTCATGTTTCCCGCTCTTCATCACGGCATCCTCCTTAACGGTGGCGGTGCCCCAGGCCAAGTCACCATGGCGGTGGACTTCCGCATCATCGTTGACCGTCAGCTTGAGGCTCTTGTAGTCGGCAAGAAGCTTCTTCACCCCAGCTTCATACTCGCTCCAGTTGGCATACTTGAGCGGGGCCAGGTCATAGAAGGCGTGGGGGCCACTGGCGTAGTAAGGAGCCGCGTGCGACGGGTCCAGGGTCCCCCACGCATCGAGCATCTGCTGCATATAGGTTTTGTCAGGCCCGGCAGCCGGCTTCTTCATGGACTTCCTGGTTTGGGCGAAGGTGAAGCAGGTGGAAACGAGCATTACCAGAAGCAGTAATTTGCGCATAGATCCTCCGATTCAGCGGGAGATTTTCGCACAGAAAGCACATTTCGCGTGATAAATCTCCGTAGCGCCCATTCGTCCAATTCATAGACAGGCAAAACCCCGAACTCGTTCGTTTCGACTTTCGGCTCTGCCCATTTCAACGGCCGCATGGTTGAGGTTTTGCCCGCATTGACCGTCCAAAAAATAGCGTGATACGGTATAAAGTCTTACAACTTCCCACCTCACCGAGGACTCATTGCCCGCTGTCGAGGCGTCTGCCAGCACCAGAAAAACCGCTCTTAACACCCGGCACCGCCAGATGGGCGCCAAGATGGTGGAGTTCAACGGCTGGGATATGCCGGTGGAATACCCCTCGGCTGGCGGCATCATGGCCGAGCACAATGCAGTGCGTTCCGGCGTAGGCATCTTCGACGTTAGCCACATGGGCGATATTCTCCTAAGCGGGCCGCAGGCGCTTGCCGCTGTGCAGCACCTCTCGATGAATGACGCGTCAAAGCTGGCGGTTGGGCAGGCGCAATATTCGGCCCTGCTTTATCCCCAGGGAACGTTTGTCGATGATGTGATCGTCCATCGCCTGGGCGAGACCGATTATTTGCTGGTCATTAACGCCGGCACGCGAGAGAAGGATTTCAACTGGGTGCGCGACAATGCAGGCGGGTTCGACTGCATTGTCGAGAATCTTTCGGACAACTACACGCAGATCGCGATCCAGGGTCCGAAAGGCGTGTCCGTGTTGCAGAAACTGACCAACGTTGATCTCTCCTCGGTGAAGTTTTACTGGTTTACGCATGGCACGGTCTGCGGTCTCAAAAACACATTGATTGCGCGCACCGGCTACACCGCGGAAGACGGATTTGAGATCTACGTACCCTCGGATGAAGCGACGAGTGTGCGCGTGTGGGACGAAGTTCTCGAAGCAGGGAAGGAATTCGGTGTTGTCCCTTGCGGTCTGGGATCGCGCAATACACTGCGCCTGGAGGGCGCGCTCTCGCTTTATGGGCACGAGATTTCCGACAGCATCAACGTGTGGGAAGCCGGCCTCGACCGCTTCTGTAAGATGGAGAAACCGGAGTTCATCGGACGCGACGCGCTGGCCAAGGTGAAAAATGAAGGCCTGAAGCGGCAGCTCGTGGGACTGGAAATGATCGAGCGCGGCATCGCACGCGATGACTATAAAGTGTTGGACGACGAGGGCAAGCAAATTGGCTACATCACCAGCGGTTCGTTCGCGCCGTTTCTCAAGAAGAACATTGCACTTGCCTATGTGCCCCCGAAAGTTGCGCAATTAGGGACCACGGTGAAGGTGGAGATTCGTGGTCAGGGCGTGAAGGCGCAGGTAGTTCCAATTCCGTTTCATA
>JADMIO011294224.1_pt1 | contig 21832 bp, 18 predicted proteins | sample 8958161 | NCBI WGS metagenome assembly JADMIO01 (sample SAMN16585339, study PRJNA669376) | soil metagenome | isolation source: Crop rotation soil | place: USA: Cullars Rotation, Alabama | collected 2011
CCTGCCGCTACCCGCCCGCCCGTGCGTAAGTTTGGCTTTTGATGTTTGGAGTTTGGAGTTTTGCCATTGGCTGCCGCTTGCCGGCACGCCGCAGACGACAGTCGGAAACACGTTTGCGGCGTGGCGGCGAGCGCCAGCCCTGCCATTGGCGAAACGCTGAGGGGTTTCCGCGCTCAGCGAGAAATTCAATGCACGATCCCAAAACCGCCGCCTTTGTAAATGTTGACGCACGGCTCGGCGGTCTGGAGCCTTATCCTTCCGCCTCCCGTCCCATGCCCGAAACTTCGTCCCCCGCCACGGTGGCTGCGCGTTACGAATACGCCGCGGCGTTCCTGCTTCTCCGCCTGTTTCTCGGCCTGCGCACGCTGCAAGCGGGGATCGACAAGTTCGAGAGCAAGGGCACCTATTCGCTCGCCAACTATTCGGAAAACACCGGCCGCATCGCCACGGGCATCACCGGGGCGTCGTACCTGCCGTTGTGGGCAACGCGGGCGTTCGCCCTTTCGCTTGGCTACGTGCTGATCCTGGTCGGTGCGGCGCTGCTGCTGGGCATCCGCTCGCGGCCGGTGCTCGTGCTGGCGGGCCTGGTTTACCTGGCGCTCTCGTTCGGCCTCATGGTCGTGCAGGAAAGCGAGGGCGTCGCGCAGCTCGGCATCCACGTCGGCCTGATCGCCGCGGCGCTCGTGCTGGTGCGTCACGAGCGGTTCGCGCTGTGGCGCGACAAATCCAACTGAGATCGCCACCTCCGCCCATGGCCGAACTCGTCACCCGCCGCCATTTCCTGAGCACGAGCGCGAAGCTCGGTGCCGTCATTGCCGCCGCGCCGTACGTCGCGCGCGGCGCCGCGACCAGCGCGCCGACGGTGAACGTGGCGCTGATCGGCTGCGGCGAGCAGGGCCGCATCCTCACGAACGCCGCGCTGAAGATCCCGGGCGTCCGATTCCGCGCGGTGTGCGACATCTGGAATTACAACCGCACCTACGGCGAGCGGCTGCTGAAGAAGTTCGGGCACGACGTGAAGCCGTTCGAGGATTACCGCGAAATGCTCGGCGCGGTGCCGGACCTCGACGCCGTGATCGTGGCGACGCCCGACTTCATGCACGCGGAGCACACGAACGCCGCGCTGCATGCCGGGAAACATGTTTACTGCGAAAAGCTGATGTCGAACACCCCGGAGGGCGCCCGCTCGATGGTCCGCACGGCGCGCGAGACGAAGAAACTGCTCCAGATCGGCCACCAGCGTCGCAGCAACCCGCGTTATCTGCACGCCCGCGACCGGGTCGTTCGCGAGGCGCGGCTGCTGGGCCGGATCACGAACGCCAGCGGCCAGTGGAACCGCGCGGTCACGGAGGATCTCGGCGTGCCCGCCAACCAGGCGATCCCGGAGGCGAAGCTGCACCAGTACGGCTACGCGAGCATGCACGAGTTCCGGAACTGGCGCTGGTTCAAGAAATACGCCGGCGGCCCGATCTCCGACCTCGGCGCTCACCAGATCGACGTGTTCAACTGGATGCTCGGCTCCAATCCGATCTCGGTCATCGCGGCCGGCGGCGTCGACTATTACAAGACGCACGAGTGGTACGACAACGCGATGGCGATCTACGAATTTCCGACGAAGGAGGGCCTCGTCCGCGCCACCTACCAGGTGCTCACCACCACGAGCGCGGGCGGCGGCTACCATGAATACTTCATGGGCGACGAGGGCGCGCTGAAGATTTCGGAGAACCCGAAATACACGAAGCTCTACCGCGAGGCGCGGGCGCCCGAGTGGGACGAGTTTGTCGCCAAGGGCATCATCACGCGGCCGGGCTCGGGCGAAGGCGCGCCGGCACCAGTGAAACCGTGGGAGAAAGTCGGCGTGAAGAAACTCGGCGGTCCGTCGAAGGCGACGGTCGACGTGCGCGAGACGGCGGAGCTTTCGGCGTGGGATATGCCGGTGACGCTCGACAAGGCCATCCACCAGCCGCATCTCGAGAATTTCTTCGACGCCATCCGCCAGGGCACGCCGCTCAACTGCCCGGGCGAGTCCGCCCTCGCGACGGCCGTCACGGTGCTGAAGGTGAACGAGGCGATCGCCGCGCGGAAGATGCTGGCGTTTGCCCCCGAGGACTTCACCGCCTGAATTGCCAATCCATTCTACAGAAGGCAACGAAGAGAAACCAAGGAACACGCAATCAAAACAGTCGTCATCTTGGTTCCTCTTCGTTGCCTTCTGTGAAACTCTGCGCCCTTTTTTTCGATGATCCGTTCATTCTCCCTTTTGTTTGCCGCGCTCGTTGCCGCGGTGAGCGTTTCGGCGGCTGACACGAAGCCGCTGAAGCTCGAGCTGCCGAAGCCGCTGTTTGCCGGCACGCCGAAGCCAATCCAGATGCCGAACCTCGAGCCGCCGAACACGAAGCGCGCGGAGCTCATGGTGCCGGCGGGCACGGTGCTGCTGTCGAAGGGCGCCAAGGTGACGAGCAGCGATTCGCAGCCGGTGATCGGCGAGCTCTCGTTTCTCACCGACGGCGACAAGACGGGTGTCGACGGCAGCTACGTCGAGCTCGGGCCCGGCCTGCAATGGGTGCAGATCGACCTGGGCGCGCCGGCGAAGCTGGCCGCGGTCGCGGTCTGGCATTTCCACTCGCAGGCGCGGGTTTACCACGACGTGGTGGTGCAGGTGGCGGACGATGCCGAGTTCACGAAGAACGTCCGAACGCTCTACAACAACGACGACGACAATTCCGCCAGGCTCGGGAAGGGGAGCGACCGGTCGTACATCGAGACGTATGCCGGGCGTCTGATTGCCGCCAAGGGACAGACCGCGCGTTACGTGCGGCTGTACAGCAACGGCAACACGTCCGACGAGTTGAACCACTATTGCGAAGTCGAAGTCTTCGGCGAGCCGGCGACGTAGAGTGGCGAACGGGATAAGGAACCCGTCCTCGGTGGGACACGAGAGCGCGAAGCGTACTTCGTCGGCTCCCAACGTGTCGACCAGGGCAGAGACTTTGCGCTCCAGCATTGCCTTGCGCTCGGCAAAGTCAGCATGGAGAGTCCAGAGGTCATCGCCCCAATCGGTTGCTTGCTCAGCGGCGAGTCCGGTTTGGTAGACGAACACGTCACCGTCTATGAGAATAACAGTTTTAATCTTGGGCATTGGATTGCTGACGGGGTGCGCGAAGAGCGCGTGGCCGTCCGACGTGAAGCCGGGCGCGCGGATCGAACTCTTGATCCAAGGCTCCGACACTTCCGGCGTGGGGACGGTCGTGAAGGTCGATGGGGACTGGCTGGCAGTCGCCTTGGATGGCAGGACAAGCCAGTCCGCGCCGACTCAAGTGCCGCGCGAGAAGGTCACGTTCATCCGCGTCGCTGGGAACTAGAGAGGCATCGGGACGAAGATGGGAACCTTCCCGCCTTCGGCGACGACACCGCAGCCAACGATAGGCTTGTTTGCCTGCTCCTTCGCGTAGGCAAAGACGTAGGCTTTGTGGTTGATTCCGCAGCCCAACGTTGAGACCCCAAATGAGGTCCTTGCGCGATGCGTTGAACTGCGCGCCCGCTGTCGTGTGCGTGTGGCCGATGACGGTCCTCATGCGGAGCGCTCGAACGGAGTCGCGACGCGAATCGCGAACGAGCACGCGGCGAACCGGACCTGCGAAGGAAGACACCTGGGCCGCGGTGCTCAAAACAGCTCCGCGGCCGCATCCCGTGATGCGGCGCCTTACACGCGAATGCTCAGGGTGGCGGAATGCCCAGGCCGGTCCGTCGCGGTGGCCTCGAGGGTGAGCGATTCGCGCGCGGGGGTGTCGGTGGTTGCCGTGTAGATCCAGACGCCGTGCTGCTTGGTCGCCGGGCCTTCTTCGAGCACCTCGCTGTCGATGGTCAGGATTCGCACATCCACTCCGACGACTTCGATGTCGTCGGTCGCAAGCACCTTGATGAGGTCGCCGCGCTTGCGACGATAACCACTCGCCTCGATCAGGTCGACGCGGGGTGGGTTCAGGAAATTGGAAATGAGCAGGGCGTTGGGCGGCTGTCGACGCACGCTCCCCAGTTCGCGATAGATGCGTTGCTGCAGCGGATCGGCGAGGACCTTGCGCGCGTAGGCCGCGGCTTCACTGAACCTCGACTGTCCTTTCTTTTGGGCGCGGGAAAAGCCTTTCCGGCGGTCCGGGCGGGACTGGGCAATCGTTTCATCGCCGTGCTTGCGATACACGATGCTGCCCAGTCTTCCGCGCACGGAATGAACGGGGGACTTCGAACCGACTTTGGCCATGGCAGCGAGATGGGGGAGATGCGGGAGAGACGGCTTGCGTTGCCGTATTGTCTACAGTGTGTGTTCGGTCTCTGCCCAGTGCAACGTCGGAATACCGCTGGGAAAGTCCGGAAAAAGACCGAACAAACACTGGACACAGAGCGAATACGAAAGCCTATCGCACCGAGTCTCCGCCGGTGGCGTACCCTGCGGCCACGGTTTCTGTCTCGATGAGAATCGAGCTAGCCCTGCGCTAGCCCGGACCTAGGGCGCCCTTTTAAAGCCACGTTCAAAGCCCCCGCCGCGGCAGGCAGTCCGCGATTTCCTGCACGAGGGGAATCCGGGCAAACGAGAAGAAAAGGAGCTGACGCGGCTAAGACCCCGTCGAACTTAGATGTTGGCACGTGACCGCGAGTTTTTACCGGTGGGACAGCATGATCCCTAACATCGGTATTGCTGCCGGCGGCGGCGGTGGTGCGAGCTGGAACAGCACGGCTTGGTTGGCTTGCATTTGCTTGAGCGCTGCAAATTGAGCCGGTGTCAGGATTGATTGCGCGCGGGCGATCGCGGCATCGGTCACGGGAGCTTGCCAGTCTAGCACACTCATTCCGCCCTGTTGCCCAACTTGGATGAAGCGCCCTGAATACACCGACTGGGACACGACCGTTCCGTTGATGGTGTTGCCCGGCGCCGATTCGGCCCGCGGATTGAAGGCATTTTGGCTGAGAACCTCCACCAACTGCTCCGCTTGTTGTGCAGTGAGTGGTTCGTTGGTGTTGTAAAGCTGGGCCGCCAACTGGCCCGCGACATTTCGTTGGGAAATTGTCGCGGAGTATTGCTGGTACGCCGTGAAACCATCGTCACCGAGAATCGCACGTAGGGCGGCTTCACGCTGCTGGATGTCCTCCATTCCAATCTTTCTTACTGGGCCCATGACCACTTTCGACATCGCCTGGGGATCCTCGTTGTCGGCTCGATCATATCCCTGGGTGTGCAGCGCAGCCAAGAGATCCAGCTCACCTGTCCGCACCTCCTTCATTATATTCAATACCCGCTCCTGCTGCTCCGCCGAGAGGCCGGCTTTTTTGAAAAAGCCGTCGTAATGTCCCTTCCAGCTCAACATGAACTGCTCGACAAACGCTGCATGCGTCTCGGGATGCTCGAGCATGTAGTCGAGCGCGGCGTTGTCCGAGGCGACTGGGCGCGAAGCCGCGGCTGCGGGAGGTTGAGTTGCGTCGCCAACTCCCTTTTGCGCCGCGAGGTTCCCGCCGGACCGCTGAGCGCTTTTCTCCATTGTCGCCAATCGGGCCCGTAGAGCATCGCGTTCCTTCATCACGCTCGCGGTGGTCGCCGCAGCCTCCCGCGACGCATTGGCTTGATAAATGGCCGAGCCGATCGCGATCAGCGCACCCACCGCCGTGATTCCGGTTATGATTTTTGATGCGTTCATGATAAAGATTCCCGCGGTCCCTGCCGCACTTGCTCCCGCTGCCGTGCGCGCGCCCGTGATGGCCGCTGTGGTGATGGCCTCCGCAACACGGGTTGGCGCGGCCACGGCTACTTGGTTCGCTAGCAGCACCGCGAGCGCTCCGCTCGTCGACGCGATCCCGCGCTGTGCCAACAGCCGGCCGAGTTTCTCGAGTGCTCGGTCCACACGTTTGCGCGCCGCGTCTTCGCTGAGGCGCAGGGCAGTCGCGACGGACGCGAACGGCTGGCCTGCGAAAAAGCGTAACAGCACGGCCTGCCGATCTCGCTCGTCGAGTTCCTCTATCACGTCGTCCAATACGGGGCGGAGCTGCTCCCAGTCGGCCGTGGATTCGTGAGGCAATGAGATTTCTTCCATGATGTGTGCCTTTTCTTCGCGCTGCCGTCGGCTACGCTCGGCGCGCAGAAGGTCGAGCGCCGTATTGCGCGTCGCGGCATAGAGCCAGCCGGGGAGGGCCGGATGGCGGCTGAGCGTAGCGGCGTCGCGCGCCAGATCAGTAAAGACAATTTGCGCCACGTCCTTGGCGCGATGCGCATCGCCGTCGGTGCGCCGTAGTGCTGCGGAATAAACCAGGGTAAGATATCGCCGTACCAGTTCGGTAAACGCTTCTTCCGATCGATCCCGGGCGTAGCGTTTGAGGAGGGTGGAGTCGTCTATCATGGGTTTTCCTATTCTGTTAGCGGAGCCGTTGGAAAAACCGGACAAGATTTCAGAGCGCTCGAACGGGGTCACGAGGCGCCAAAATTGCAGTTGACGGGCCAGACATCGCGCCTACTCCTTGCACCCTGCTCTGCGGGCGTAGCTCAGTTGGTAGAGCACCACCTTGCCAAGGTGGACGTCGAGAGTTCGAGTCTCTTCGCCCGCTCCATTTTCTTAAGTCCCTCTTTCGAGAGGGACTTTTGTTTTTCCGAAAATAAACAGGTCGCCGTCGGTGCGCTTGATCTCGGTTTGGTAGCCCTCGGCCTTCTTCCCTCGCTTCAGGTCAACCAGGTGTAGCTCGACAACCTCGTGGCACTCCGATGGTGGAAGCGATTACGAGCTTTCACTCAGAGCATCGGCCAAATAGTAACCGGGAACCTCATGCCGCCGAAATCGTCCGCCCGCCGTAATCCCGAACGGTCTCGCCGGCGCCTGCTGCAGGCGGCCATCCGCCTTTTCTCCGTTCGGGGATATCACGGAGTCTCGGTGGACCAGATCGTGGCGGCCGCGCGCATCAACAAGCGGATGGTCTACCACTATTTTGGGAGCAAGGAGGCGATCTACCAGGCGGCGCTGCACGAGGTTTACGGACGGATCGAGGACGTCGAGTTCCATGCCCTGGAGGTGGACGGAACGCCCCGCGAAAAGCTCACGCGCCTCCTCGAGGGCTATTTCCAGTTTCTGGCCGAGAACCCGGAATTCACGCAGTTCCTGCTGTGGGAAAATGTCGAGCAAGGCCGCCACATCACCAAGGTAAGCCACTTCCTCTCGAAGAATCCGTTCACGCAACGCTTCCGGCTGCTGGTGAAGGAGGGCATGCGAACGGGTGAATTGCGGACCAACCTCAACGTCTCGCACCTCCTCATCCATTTCATCGGCCTGTGCTTCATCTACCATTCCAACCGGTTTTCGCTGTCGCAGAGTCTCGACATGGACCTGGCGGACGCGAAAGTCCGGGCGGAAGGACTTCGCCAGGTGGTGTCACTGGTGTTCGAGGGAATCAGCGCACCGGGACGCGCGAAGCCGCAGTCCTAGCGATGCGGGAGAGCGGGCAGCTGCGGTCACTGTCCGGCATGGCGCGAAACGGAAGGGCGGGGCGGTTTTGCCGGGTTTGACTCCTCACGCCAGCCAGCGATCGCGGTGACTCGCGACGAACGCGTCGTCGACAAGCCAGGGATAGGCGCGTGACACGCGCGTCAGTTCCTCCGCCTGGCCTGGCGACAGACGCTCGTCGGGATCAATGCAGTGATTATTTGCCAGGAGTCCCTGGCGTCGCAGCACCTCGTGAATGCCCGGGAGGCAGCCCGCGAATTCGTGCGCCGCGTCGAAGATCGCCGCATTCGCGTCGGTGAGCGCCGCATTCTTCGTCCACCATTCGCGGGCCAGATTCGCGCGCGCGCGGGCCCGCTTGAGGTCGGCGAACAGGGCGACGGCATTCGCCGTCCAGACTCCCCACTGGCCGAGCAGCCCGCCGGCGATGTGGCGGCGCCGCCCGCCGAACGCGAAAGGCGTGAGCAGGTCCGCGATGATGTTGTCGTCGTTGCCCGTATAAAGCGCCACGTCGTCGCGGCCGGCGTCGACCACCGCCCGCACCACGTCGATGGTCCGGTACCGGTTGAAGGGCGCCATCTTGATCGCGACCAGTTCCGGAATTTCGGCGAACTCGCGCCAGAAGCGGTAGGAAAACGTGCGACCGCCGACGGCGTTCTGCAGATAGAATCCAATGAGCGGAATCTCCGCCGCGACCGCGCGGCAGTGGCGCAGGATGGTCGATTCCGGATCACGCGCCCAGGCGCCGAGGTTGAGCAGCGCCGCGTGGAAACCGTGGCCGCGCGCAACACGCGCTTCTCGCCGCGCCTGAACGCTCCGGCCGCAGACGCCGGCGACGAGGACGAAGGGCCGCGGGGAGTGCACGAGCGCAGCCCGCACGGTCTCACCCGCCAGCTCGAGCACCGGCTCGTAGAGCCCAATTGCCGGGTCGCGGATCTGGAACTGGGTGGAGTGGACGCCGACCGCCAACCCCCCGGCGCCGGCGGCAACGTAGTAGCGCACCAGGGCGCGCTGGTGCCGTACGTCCCACCGTCGACGGTGCGTCAGGGCGAGCGGCAATGCCGGGATGACCTGGCCGGCGAGCAAATGTTGGCGGAGGTCCAGCGTCATGTCCGAACCGGAAGTCAGAACCGGCCATCGCGCCGTTCGAAACCAGTCGGCTTGTCCCAGGTCGTGCCGCCTTGCGTGAGCCAAGCCGCCACCCAGGTCATCATTTCTTCCGGCGAAGTTTTCGGCGGGCCGAAAAGCTGGTGGGAACGCTTCGCGTTGTTGAGCCAGGCCGTGGGGGCCTCCTGCCCGACGATGTGCACGGGGCGCCGGAAAAGCTCGCCAAAGCGTTCCGCGACGCGGCGAACGGAAAGCACTTCACTTCCCGTGATGTTGATCGGCACTGGCGGGCAACCGGCGACGGCCACGGACTGGATGACGTGATCCACGGCGTCGCGCTGCCAGATCGCGTTGAAGTATCCGGTGGTCACATCGATCGGCGCCTCGCGCAGCACCTTTGTCGCGATATCGACGAGGACGCCGTAACGGAACTCGACGGAGTAATTGAGCCGGATGAGCGCCACGCGGGTGAGATGCCGCGCGGCGCCAGCGACAAAGGCTTCCTCCCGTGCGATGCACGACGCGGCATACTCTCCGATCGGGTCGACCGGCGTCTCCTCGGTCGCGCCGCCGGTCTCGGGCCGGACAAAGGGATAAACGCACCCCGAGGAAAAAGCGACGATCCGCGCCGCCCGGAAGCGATCCGCCACGAGCCGGGGCATCTCGACGTTCGCTTTCCGCAGGAGATCAGGGGCGGACGTCGTGCCAAATTTCACCCCGGCGAGGAAAAACACGGTCGGCGCATCGGACAGGGCGGCGACTTCCGCCGGGTGGGTGAGGTCGCATGGTGCGGTTTGAACGCCATGCTGCTCGAAGGTGGCGCGGTCACGCAGCACCTGGAACCGGGATACGGCGGTCACCGCGTCGCGGCGCCCGAGCGCGTCCAACGCACGTCGGAGCATCAGGCAGACGTGCAGTCCCATCTTGCCCCCCGCGCCGAGCACGAGGAACGGGCCCGAACACTGCGCCACCGCCTCGATCACCGGCGGCGTGGGCTGCGCGAGGAACCGGTCGGCGTCGCCTGGAATGCACGGCAGGGACAGGCGAGGGGGCGCGGATTGCACGTTCGGCGTCATTTAAGTAACCGAGCAGTTATATCGTGTGATGGCGTGCACAAGCTCAAAAAAGCGGGCACGAGGGCCGGCGGACGTCCGTCCCTTCGCGAATCCCCATCGATCGCGCCGACCCGCGATTCGCGGCGCCAGCCTCGCACGCCACCGGCGCATGGACGTTTTCCCGGCCGTCGCCCCCCGCGCCGGGCGAAAAAACTTGCCCGCGGGGAAGGTAACTGAAGAGTTATCTGAACGCCCACTGCGATGTCGAACCGCCCGATGAGCATTTCGCGGGGAATGTCGGTGACCCTGTCAGCGCTGCTGAACCCCGGCATTGCTCCACTGCCCAGCGCCGCGGGTGTCGGCATCTCTGAATACGCTCCGCGTATTTGTGGATTGCAGCCTGGCCCCGGCCGCTTCGTTTCCTCCGGACGCAACCCCCCCTTCCACCCCGCCCATGCCGCCGCCTGATGTGGAAATCACCCGTTGGTTTGCGGAGGAGGTCCATCCCCACGAACCGGCGCTGCGCTCGTACCTGCGGTCGCATTTTCCGACGCTCCGGGACATCGACGACCTCGTGCAGGAGACGTATATGCGGGTCGTCCACGCCCGCAATGCCGGCCGGGTGGCGGAAACCCGGCCCTACCTTTTTTCGACGGCCCGCAACGCGGCCATCGATCTCTGCCGCCGCAACCGTATTGTCGCGTTCGAGCCCATAGCGGAAACCCACCGCCCGTTCGTGGTAGAGGCAGGAGCTGATGCCGCCGAAACCCTCAACCATGACCAGGAACTCGCGCTCTTGTCGGAGGCCTTTCGCGATTTGCCGGACCGCTGCCGCCAGATCCTTACCCTGCGCAAGCTCCATGGCCTTTCGCATCGGGCCATTGCCGAGAAGCTCGGCATCTCCGAAAACACCGTCAGCGCGCAGATCACCATCGGCGTCTTTCGCGTGCGGGAGTACCTCGTGGCACGGGGCGTCACCCATTCGCGCCTGATCCACGCGTCGCGGCCGCAGGACTAGTGCCGCGACGAACCTGTCCACCATGTCACGCAACGATACCAACGACGATCTCCCCCGGCGCCAACCAACGGCGATCGAACGGGAAGCGCTCGAGTGGGTCGCGCGACGGGACCGGGGTCTGGCGCCGGCGCAGAAGGCGGAGTTCGACCGGTGGCTCGCGGCGGACGCCCGCCACGCGGCGATCTTCGACGAATTCGACGGCACCTGGGCATTTCTCGACCGCGTGCGCGAAATGCCCGCGGCGGTTTCCGCGCGGGCCGATTCGGCGGCCCCGGCGCGCTCGCCCCGCGGGTCCGCGCCCGGGCAGGTGGGCCGGCCACCGAGGTGTCGCTGGATCGTGCGCGCCTCGCTGGCCGCCGCCGCGCTGTTCGTCGTCGCGTTTCTCCGCTGGCCGCTGACGAACACAGCCGGCGGAAAAAATTCAGCCTATGCCGCGACCCTCGCCACCCAACTGGGTGAACTGCGGAAAGTGGCCCTGCCGGATGGATCGATCGTCCAGTTGAACACCGACAGCGCGGTCGACGTTCAATTCTCCGCCTCGGCACGCCAGCTTCGCCTGGTGCGCGGCGAGGCTTATTTCATCGTGGCCAAGAATCCTCTGCGCCCCTTCACCGTGCGGGCCGGGGGAGTGGATGTGCGGGCGATTGGCACCGTTTTCAATGTCCGGCTGCGGTCCGAGGCCGTCGAGGTGCTCGTCACCGAGGGGAAGGTGACAGTAGGCGACCAGCCGGGCCCGCGCCCCGAGCCAGTCAGCGCCGAACCTTCGATCCGAAGCGAGGCGGCGCCGCACGCGGACTCCGCTGAGGCTGGACGGACGCCCGCGTCCAGTCGCGCGCTAGCGGCCGGCGAGAAAATCACCATCCCCCTCGCGCCCCATTCCGGCGCGGTTGCCACACCAGCCGCCCCCGTCGCCGTTTCGTCGGCCGAGATCGAGCACGCGCTCGCCTGGCAGGAACACCGCCTGGAGTTCGTGTCCGCGCCGCTCGCGGAGATGATCGCGGAATTCAACCGTTACAACCGGCGGAAACTGGTCATCGCCGACGCGAACCTCGCGGCCCAGCGTTTCGGCGGCGTCTTTCGACTGGACGATGCCGAGGGCTTCGTGCGCGCGCTCGAGGTCAACTTCGGGGTCGTGGCGGAGCAGCGGGTCAACGAGACGGTTCTCCGACTGGCGGCGCGGTAACAGGGGGAGAGCCGTGGTGGCTTTTTCGCGAGGCGAAAAATCCATTAGCACTTCGATCCTCGCCGCTCGTGGTTATCGGCGCAGCTCTTCGCTGGCCTCGAGGCCAGCGCCGTAGGATGAGCCATTACCTTCCCCCGTCCCGCCACGTCCGATTTGCCCTGCGCCTGTGTCTGGCGTTCGGGATCTCGCTGTTGGCGGGCGTGGCCCGGCCGTGCCTCCGCGCGGGCGAGGCGGCGACGGAAACAGCCCCGCGCACGAAGGCGGTGAAAAAGACCTTCGCGATCCCCGCCGGCGATGCCGTGTCCGCGCTCAAGCGCTTCATGACGCAGTCGGGCGAGCAACTCATCTACAAAGTCGAATCCCTCGAAGGCGTGCGGACGGAGGCGGTGCAGGGCAGCTTCACGCCGCGGGAGGCGCTCGAGCGCATGTTGGTCCGGACCGGCCTGGCCGTGGTGCAGGACGACAAAAACGGGGTCCTCGCGATCGTGCTCGCGACCAGCGGAAACGGAAAAAGCCGATCGGATGACTCGATTACGGCCCCAGACCTTTCCTCAAAAAAAAAAGATGAAATGACCATGAAACCCAAGAACCCCCTCGCCCTGATGGTCGGTTGGCTTGCGCTTTCATTGACTGCCAATCCCGCCGCCCACGCGGCGGATGCGTCGTCGGCGGGCACCATCGAGGGACGGGTGTCAAATCCGGCCAACGGTGAATACCTGGAAAAAGCCCGCGTCATGGTGGAGGGAACCTCGATCGAGACGCTCACCGATGCGACGGGCTTCTACCGCCTGAGCAACGTGCCGCCGGGGACCGCGCGGGTGAATGTGTTCTATACCGGATTCGGCGTGCAGACGGACGAGGTGCGCGTCGGCGGCAGCGAAGCCGTGCACCACGATATCGTGATGGGAACGGACAGCGGCGTGGTGCAGCTCTCCAAGTTCACGGTCAGCACGTCCCGCGAAATGACCGCGGCCGCCATCGCGATCAACGAGCAACGCTTTGCGCCGAACATCAAGGGCGTCGTTTCCGCGGACGAGTTTGGCAATGTGGCGGGCGGCAACGTCGGAGAATTCTTGAAATTCCTGCCCGGGGTCACCATCGACTTCGCCATCGGTGCGCGGGCCCGGGGAGTTTCGATCAATGGTGTCCCGTCCGCCTACGTTCCGGTCACCGTCAATGGCTTCAACTTGGCTAAGGGCCCCGCCGCCGACAACAACCGGAGCATGACCCTGGACATGCTGTCCGTCACCGCCATCTCCCGCGTCGAGGTGATCTACTCGCCCACGCCCGAATCGCAGGGATCGGCCCTGGGAGGATCGATAAATCTCATCCCGCCGAGCGCCTTCGAACGTTCCCGGCCCGAGTTCAAGTGGGACGTTTTCCTGATGATGCGGGACAACGCCCGCGACTTTCACAAGAGCGCGGGACCGCTGGAGAGCCCCACCCGCAAGGTGACCCCGGGCTTTGAATTCTCCTACATCCGGCCCGTCAACAGCCGGTTCGGGTTCACGGTGTCGGGCGGCCATTCGGAGGACGGCTCGAACGACGACCAGATCACGAATTCGTGGCGCGGCGTGACCGTGCCCACGAACGGCACCGCCTTTCCGCACACCACGCCGGACCGGCCTTATCTCACCAGCACGCAGGTCCAGGTGGGCACAAAGCTCACGTCGCGGAATTCGTTCGGCGCCACGCTGGATTACAAGCTGTCGTCCAACGACCAGTTGTCCTTTTCGTACCAGGTCTACGACACCGATCTGCTGTCGATGAACCGCACGATCTCGTTCAACATCACGGGGGTCGCGGCGGGCGATTTCACCCCGACGTCGACGCGCGGCGCCCCCGGCCAGGGAACCCTGCAGCTCGACACGATCTCCTTCCGCCGGCATAACCGCATCGACACGCCGTCGGTGGTGTGGCGCCACAACGGACCGGTCTGGAAGGCGGAGGCGGGCGTGGGAATCTCGCGCGGCACGGGCACGTTCCGCGACATCGACCACGGTTACTTTCGTTCGTCCACCGCGCGCCGGACCGGGGTGACCGTTTCGTTTGCCGACATCTTTTACCTGCGCCCGAATACCATCACGGTGACGGATGCAACCGGCCAGACGCCGGTGGACCCGTACAACATCAACAATTACGTCATCACCGGGGCGACCGCGCGCCCGATTGACGCCTTGGACGGGCAGCGCGGCGCCAACGCCAGCGTGTCGCGCGAATTTTTCGGGCGGCTGCCGCTCTCGCTCAAGGCGGGCGTCGACTTCCGTGAGGCCGAACGCGAACAGCGGTCGGCGACGATCCCTTATACGTTCGTGGGCGCCGACGGCCGCACGAGCACCGCGCCCGCCGGCAGCGACGACCTGGCCGCCCCGTTCTTCGCGACGAATTATTCGCAGCGCAGCATGGGCTTCGGGTTTCCGCGGGTCCAGTGGGTCGACAACGGAAAACTCTGGGACTACTACCAGGCCAATCCGGCGCGCCTGACGGTCGATCCCAATGCGGCTTACCTTTCCGCCGTCGCCGGTTCGATCCACGCGGTGGAGCTTGTATCCGCGGGCTACGTGCGCGGCGACCTGCACTTGCTTGAACGCCGGCTCAACCTCACCGGCGGCGTGCGGGCGGAACAGACGAACGTGAAGGGACAGGGCCAGTTGACGGACCGCACGCGCAACTATCGCCGTGACGCCAGTGGCAACGTCATCCTCGTCAATGGGTCGCCGTCGTTGATCGTGCCCGCGAGCAATGCGCTGGGGGTGTCGCAACTCACGGTCATCGACCGCGGGACCAACGTGGAGAAGGAGTACCTGCGCTGGTTCCCCAGCCTGAATGCCAACTTCAATGTCCGTGAAAACCTGATCGCCCGCGCCGCGTATTACGAGTCCATCGGTCGTCCTGATTTCACCCAGTACGGGGGAGCGCTTTCGCTCCCCGACATCACGCTGCCGCCCTCTCCCACCAACCGGATCGCCGTGAACAATCCGGGCATCAAGCCCTGGAGCGCCAAGACGATCAACATGCGTCTCGAGTATTATTTTCAGGGGGTCGGCCAGATCTCCGTGGCCGCATTCCGGCGCGACTTCAAAAATTTCTTCGGCAACACGATCTTCCGGGCGACCGGAGACTTTCTCGCTCTCAACGGCCTCGACCCGAATCTCTACGGCAGCTACGATGTCGTGACGCAGAGCAACATTCAGGATAACGTGCGGATGACCGGCGTCGACGTGAGCTACAAGCAGGCGCTGACCTTCCTGCCCAACTGGGCCCGCGGCGTGACGGTCTTTGCCAACGGTGCGGTGCAGCGCGCCGAGGGCGAGGCTTCCGCGAATTTCGCCGGCTACATTCCGCGCAAGGCCAGTTGGGGCATCAGCCTGACGCGTCAGCGATTCAATGCGCGGATGAACTGGACCTACCAGAGTCGCAACCGGCTGGGGGCGGTCGCCGCCGGTCCCAGCATCGGCCCCGGCACGTTCAACTGGCAGGCCAAACGCGGATTCCTCGACATATTGGGCGAGTATTACATCACGCCCCGCGTGGGGATCTACGCCACGCTCCGCAGCGTCGGCGACACGCCGGATGATTTCCAGGCGGAGGGACCGCTGACACCGGCCCCGGCGCAATTCGTCAGCCGTCTGTACAGCGGATCGCTTTGGACTTTCGGAGTGAAAGGCACGTTCTGACCCGAGGCGGGCGTTTCGGCAAATCGCCCGGCCTTTGTCGGTTCAACAACCGTTGATTTCATGATCCGCCGCGTCGTCGCGCAGACTGCAGTTGTCGCCGTCCTCCTCGCGCTGGGCCCGTTCCCCCTCGCGCGAGGTCAAGGCGGCGACCCGGGAACGCCCCGGGCCTTTCGCGTCTGGGTTTCGAGCGATCCTCATATTGGCCGCGATCTGCAACACGGCCGCGAAAGCCTCGCCGACGCGATTCGCGACTCCGAGCAACCGGGCGGCGACAACGCGGCGGCTTTCAACTGGGACATTGCCCTCATGCTCGGCGACTTCTCGGGCAACACGCAGCCTCCGGACGACGCCGAAGGAGCCGAACTGATCAAGCAATTCGGCGCCCTGCGGAAGCACCGCCGCGAAGACATTTACGAACTGCTCGGAAATCATGATGCGAGCGGGCCCGACGAGCCCACGCAATGGTGGTTCAAGAAATGGGTCGATCCACTGGGCGAGAACACGCGGTTCTCCGGCGTCGACCGGACGCGGCGGCGTTACCCCATCGAGGGCACGTGGGACCGATATTCGTTTCGCGTCGGGAATCTGCTGTTCCTGATGATGGGGGACCGAAATGACGGCGGCCCGCCCATTGGTCGCGCAAAGACGGAGGGCGGATACCCGTCGGGCGCCGTGACCGGCGAGACGTTCGAATGGTGGAAACGCCAGGTGGAGGCCAATCGCGACGCGGTCATCGTGTCGGCCCACCATCATATGCTCAAGGAGACGACGGTCGCCTCGGGCCCATGGGAGGGCTATACCCGTGGGCCGGACGGAACCTGGCTCATGAAATACCATGGGTATATCGCCGACGGCGGTCCGGAAGGCGCCTCCTATCTTTATTGGGTCGACGGGAAACCCGATGCGCAGGCCTTTGAGAAATACCTGGCGGCTCACCCCGGCGGAATCGATTTCTGGCTGGGCGGCCACACCCACACGAATCCGGATGACCACACTGGCGGCCGCTCCCACGTCGAGAAAAAGTGGGGCGTGAACTTCGTGAACTGCGCCGCGCTGACGAAGTACATGGCGCCGAAGACGACGGTTCCGATGAGCCGCCTGTTTACCTTCGTCGACGGGAGCGATGAAGTGTTGATCCAGTGCTTCCTTCACACGGACCAGTATGCGCCCAAGGGCTGGTACAAGCCCGCCGAGCGCCGGGTGAAGATCGGGAAACCGTTCCGAATGCCTGCCATCACGCCGGGGCGAGACGCACGGGACCAGCCGTGACCACGGGTGCCCGCCTCGCACCGCGGGACGAAGGCGGCTACCGCGGCGGGGAATCGCGAAGAGCGGTCAGCCTTTTTCCGCACCGCTCGTCGCGTAAATGTGAGCGGCGATCCCGGGCCGATCGTTCTCGCCGAGATACATCCGCGTGAAGCCGCGCTGCACGTGGAAGCCGAGTGCCGCCAGCCGCGCGCAGGCGGGCGCGTTCGGCGCCGGCACGTCCACAAGGATTCGCCGCCGCGGTACTTGGCCGAGAAAGGCGAGGAGCAGGGTATCCGCGATCGCCGGAGTCCGTGCCGCCGAAGGCCCGAGTTGGATCGCCTCGCTGCCTTCGCGGGCGATCAGGTAGCCGGCGATTTCCCCCGCCTCGCGCGCCACCGAGCAGAAACCCGGATTTCGGTCGCTGAGCGCAGCCAGCACCTGCGGGCGAGCGACGCCGAAGCTGCAGCGGTCGAACGCGACCAGTTCGTCGGGCGGCACCGTTCGCAGCGGCTCAATGGAAGCAACGACCTTGGCGGGCGCAGCGCCGGGCCCGGCGACGCCTTCGTAGCGCCGGACCTCGTACTCGTCGACGAAACCGAGCGGCACGTAGACCTTTTTCCCCATCGGCGTGGCATCGAGCTTGATCGAGCGGACGCTGTGCGCGCGCAGATGGTCGATGGCCGCGCGCAAGAGTGCCGTGCCGATTCCATACCGGCGCCTCTCCGGATGGACCAGCACCATGCCGATCCATCCCAGCCGATTGGACTCGTAGCGGATCGTGGTCGCCGTGCCCACAACCTGGTCTTCGGACTCCGCGACAAAACAACCGTCGGGTTCGAACGCGAGGTAGCCGAGCCAGTCGGCCGGGCTTTGGTTCCATCCCGCGAGGCGCCGCAGTTCTTCCGCTCGAGGAATATCGCTGCTCCGAAATCGGCGGATCGAAACGGCTGGGTGGGTTACGGACACGGCAGGCTGCTCAAGGCTTGTTCGGCCGGGCCACTGCCCGACCATAGACCTCGATCCAGTCGAGGCGCGAGGAGGCGGGCGAGCGCCCGCCGCGCATCAGATCGGTGAAGCCGATTTCCTCGATTCGCCGAAGGTCGGGATTCGGTTCCGGGTTTCCTTCCACGACCTTCTCGATGTCGAGCACTCGCCACGTGACCTGGGCAAGGTTGAATTCGCAGACGCGCCACTCCGCGGCCTCGCCGTCCGCTTGGTCGCTGACCAGCCACCGACCATCGGCCAGTCGCACGATCACCCGAAGCTGGCGATAGCCGCTCTGTTTCGCGCGCCAGCGGATTTTCGCCGCTCCGGAGAGATCGAAGTCCAGGGTGCGATGTCGCAGGCTGATCGCCCAGGTGGCCTCCGTGTCACCCGACCACACGTAGAACGGATCGTCCGGTATCTGCGGGTGATGGCTCTTGCGAATTTGCGCTTCGGCCGGGCCGCGCCGGGCGACCACGATATCGGGATTGGCCACATGCTCCTGCGTCACGGGTGTCGTCGCCGGCGTTTCCTTCCAGTCCTCTCGAAAAAGCAGCCGGATTTCTTCGGCGGTCAGGGCGGGCACGGCGACGAACGCCGCGGCAGCCCACAACGCGGGAAAGGATTTGGTCAGTTTCATCGCGGTGGGATCAAAGGTCAGGCGAGCTCGAGCGACGTGCAGTGGGCGGTTGCGGCAGCGGCGGCCTGTGGTGCGTTCGGTCATTCATAGTAGGCGGGCGCATGCTTCAGCTTCCGGAAATTGGCGGCGTCGTGTTCGATCCAGAGCTGCCCGCCCGTTTTCCTGATCAACGCTTCGATGGTCGCGCGGCTCGCGGCGGATTGCTCGGGGCTGAATTCGATCGGGCCAACCTTGTTGGTGCCGCGTTGCTCCTGGAAGTGATAGAGGTCGCCGGCCAGAATGATTAATCCGGTCTTGGCCAATTTCACCTGCAGCACCTGGTGGCCCTCGGTGTGGCCGTAGGCCGCTTTGATGACGACGGTGCCGTCGCCGAAAACATCGTAGTCGAGGCCATCCAGGAGCCGGGTCTGGCTGTTCGCCAGCGCCGAATACAACTCCCGTTGCGCCGGCGTCCGCCGTTCCGAGAACATCGCGTCGCGTTCCAGTTTTTGCACCAGCCAGGTCGATCCCGCGAAAGTGTTGGCGTTGCCGGTGTGATCCCCGTGGGAATGCGAAAGGGCGAAATACGTGATGTCCTTCGGCGCATAACCCACCTCCGCCAACTGGGATTCGAGCGTCCTGGTGACGACCGCAGTGTAGAACTTGCCGACGAAGCGAGTCTGTCCGCCCTGGAGCTGTGCGTCCGGAATGACCCCGGAATCCCAAAGCAACGTGCCCTTGGGATGAACGATCAGGTATGAAGCGGCCACAAACTCGGTGGCCGCCACGGCTTCCCGCGTCATACCGAACCGGGCCGGATCGACGCCGAGAATGGTGCCGTTATCGAAAACGTACAAGCGAAGGGATTGACCGGCCGGTTCGCCGCCCCGAAGGAAACCCGACCAAATCAGGACGGCCGCGACGAGAAACACCCGGCGGGATGGAAAGTGATTCATGGGGAAATTCGCTTCGACGGAAGGGACCGATCATTTAGAGGGCCGGTTGGGCACCGGCGCCTGAAACTTGAAGGCCGAAAGGCTGCGATACTCGAAGGGCAGCGGCGTCACGGGCGGCATCGCATCGAGCACGGGTTGCAGTTTCAACTTCGCGGCCTTCGTCGCGGCGTCGAGCGTGACGAGCGGGAATTGCTCGAGAGGGTCGGCTTCAAGATCGAAGAGCTCGCCGCGCTGGTTCAGCTTGTAGCGGGCATCGCGGACCACGCGATCGGCGCCATATTCATTGAAGATCCATTTCCGCGGCGCCTCGCCCTGGCCTTTCAGGAACGCGGCGAAGGACTGGCCATCCAGTTTCACCCCGTGCGGCCGCGGTGCCTGAACCAAGTCGCAGATCGTCGGAAAGATGTCGGTGAAGTCCGCCAGCGCGGCGGTGCGTCCGCCGGTGATCCGCGCCGGACAGTTCACGATCAACGGCACATTGCCCCCGGCTTCGTTGATTTCATACAGGCCGCCCTGGACCACGCGGCCGTTCGCGCGGGCCGAGAGGGTTTTCGCGGTGCCGTTGTCCGAGGCGATGAAGACGATGGTGTTGTCGCGCAGGCCCAGCCGGTCCAGCTCGGCGAAGAATTCGCCAACTTGGTTGTCGGCGTAACGCAGCATGTCCGCGAACTGGGTGTGCTCATCGACGTGCGGCTTGTCGCGGTTGAGCGGGGTGCGAACCGTGTGCTCCACGAAATTCTGGCCATGGGTCAGCACCATCGGCCAGTACAGGAAGAACGGACTCTCGCGATGTCGCTGCACAAAGGCGTGCGCGGCCTCGGCAAACACATCAGGACCAAACCGTCCCGTCAGCCGTTCGCGCCGGCCATTGCGCAGCACCACGGGATCCCAGTAACGGCTCTCGATGTTGCGGGTGATTTCGGAGAGAACCGCGGCGTCGCGCCGTGCCAGGGCGTCGGCGAAGGCCCGCCGGGAGGCCGCGTCCATCTTGTCGCGGTCGACGCTGCCGGGCCACACGAGCTGCTCCTGGAAACCATGCTGCGTGAGAACATCCGGTTCGTCGTAGAGATTGTTCACCTGCCATTTGCCGGTGATGCCGGTCGCGTAGCCGGCATCGCGCAGCACCCGGGCGATTGTCACCTCACGCCGGGGGTCGAGCCCGCCGCCGCCGTAAAGGGCGGCATCGTGATGCAGGTACCAGCCCGTGCGATGCGGATAGCGGCCGGTAAGCAACTCCACCCGGCTCGGGCCGCAGACCACGGTCGTGTAGCAGTTCTCGAAGCGCACGCCCGTCCGCGCGAGCCGGTCGATGTTCGGCGTGCAACCTTCCTCGCTCCCCTGGCAGCCGAACCACTCGCGCCCGACGTTATCCAGCAGGATGAAGACGATGTTCGGCTTCTCGGCGCCGAAGCTGCGAGCAGGCAGATGGAGGAACAGCAGCAGCGGCACGAGCAGACGGACAGTGTTCATGCGATGGGAGGTTGGAGTTCGTTCAGCAGAGCGCGGCGGACCTGGCCGGCGGGGCCGATGACGACGCGTGGTGAACTTGCGAACGTGGAGCGGATGGCATCACCACGAGCGGGCCGGGAAAAAGTGCTAAGCGGTTTGTGATTTCCGAAAAGAAATCAGGAGCAGGCTTGCCCCGGTCGGCCCACCCATCCCTGTCTGGTGAACATGCCGAAGACAGCGTTCTACGTCCTCGCATTGGCCATTCTCACCCCGTGGCTCGCCGCGCAGGCACCATCGCCCGCTGACCGCCTGCACGCCCCGCCGGACCTCGCGATCGACCTGGTGCTGCGGGAGCCCGTGGTCGCGCAGCCGGTGTTTCTCAACTTCGACGCCCGCGGCCGGATGTGGGTCGTGCAGTACCTGCAGTATCCGCATCCCGCCGGGCTCAAGGTCGTCGCGCATGACGAATTCTGGCGGGCGATCCACGACCGGCCGAAACCGCCGCCGCCCTACGATACGCCGGCGAAGGCGCCATTTCGCGGGCGCGACAAAATCACGATCCACGAAGACGTGCGCGGCGATGGCAGTTTTTCAAAGACGACAACGTTCGTCGACGGGCTCAACATCACCACCGCCGTCGTGTGCGGCCGGGGAGGGGTTTGGGTGCTGACGCCGCCGCATCTCGTTTTTTATCCCGATGCGAATCACGACGACGTTCCTGATGGCCCCCCGGTCGTGCACCTCGAAGGGTTCGGGATCGAGGACACGCACGCGACGGCCAATTCACTGCGCTGGGGTCCGGACGGCTGGCTCTACGGGTCGCAGGGCTCCACGGTCACCGCGGACATCATCCGGCCGGGGATCGATCGGACGCCCTGCGCACACATCGTCGGGCAGTGCATCTGGCGATATCATCCCGAGACGCGCCGGTTCGAGGTTTTTGCGGAGGGCGGCGGCAATACCTTCAGCGTCGAGATCGACGCGCAGGGCCGCATTTTCTCCGGGCACAACTTTCCAGCACAGTGGGATCCGAAGCTTGGAATTCACGTGACTTGAAGTCGCGG
>JADMIO010549072.1_pt1 | contig 21830 bp, 15 predicted proteins | sample 8958161 | NCBI WGS metagenome assembly JADMIO01 (sample SAMN16585339, study PRJNA669376) | soil metagenome | isolation source: Crop rotation soil | place: USA: Cullars Rotation, Alabama | collected 2011
GACTTCAAGTCACGTGAATTCCAAGCTTCGGATCCCACTGTGCTGGAAAGGCTTGCGCTCCGCGCGATCCTCGCGACCCACCATCATGGGGACCATGTCGGCGGCGTGGCGGCGCTCGTGGCGCACTGGAAATGCCCCGTCTTCGGTCCCGCGGGCGAGAAAATCCCGCAGGTCACGAAAAAATTATCCGAGGGCGACCGGATCGTCGTCCCCGGCCTCGACCTGCCGCTGGAAGTGCTCGACGTCCCCGGCCACACCGCCGGGCACATCGCCTACGTCCATCGCGATGCGGCGGATCCCTTCGTGTTTTGCGGCGACACGCTCTTCGCGGGCGGCTGCGGGCGCCTCTTCGAGGGGACGGCCAAGCAGATGGTCGCCTCGCTCTCGAAGCTCGCCTCGCTGCCGCCGCAGACGCACGTCTACTGCGCCCACGAATACACCCTCGCGAACCTGCGCTTCGCGCGCGCCGTGGAGCCGGAAAACGCGGCGCTCGCCGAGCGCCAGTCGCGCGAGGCGGCCCGGCGCGAGCGCGGCGAGCCCACGGTGCCCTCCTCCATCGGCATCGAGCTCGAGACCAATCCTTTCCTGCGTTGGCGCGAGCCCGCGGTCGTCGCGGCGGCCGCGCGCCACGCGGGGCGGCCGTTGCAGGATCCCGTCGCCGTCTTCGCCGAGATCCGAGAGTGGAAAAACAATTTCTGATCCGTCCGGCCGAGCCGGAAGACGTCGCGGAAGTCATGCGCCTCGTCCGCGCGCTGGCCGAATACGAGAAGCTGTCGCACATGGTGGTGGGCACCGAGGCGCAGCTGCACCAGGCGCTCTTCGGTCCCCGGCCCGCCGCCGAAGCGCTGGTCGCGGAGCGCGAAGGCCGCGCGGTGGGCTTCGCGCTTTTCTTCACGACCTTCTCCACATTCCTTTGCAAGCCGGGCATCCTGCTGGAGGACGTGTTCGTGGAGCCGGCGCATCGCGGCCTCGGCATCGGCAAGGCGCTGCTGAAGGAGCTGGCCGCGCTCGCGGTGGAGCGCGGTTGCGGACGCCTCGAGTGGCACGTGCTCGACTGGAACGAGCCCTCGATCCGCTTCTACGAATCGCTCGGCGCGAAGCTGCTGAAGGAATGGATCCTCGTCCGGATGACGCACGGGGAATTCCAGCGTCTGGCGGTAAAATGACGCCTCACTCGAGCCCTTCGGGCGATAGAGGCGTCATCCCCGGGTCGTCGGGGATCCAATGAACGAGATTGGATTCCCCCCTTCGCGGGAATGACGAGATCCGCCTTCCCGAGAACGACCGCAATGGACCTCAGATCAAGCTTCCGGGCCGCCGCGCCCGCGGTGGACTTTTGCGCGCTGCGCTTCGTCGACGAGACCAGCGAATTCCTCCAGGTGCGCCAGGACGTGGCCGAGCCGCCGCAGCTGTCCACGAGCCGCGGGGCGATGGTGACCGTGATCGACGAGGGCGGCCTGGGTTACGCCGCGACGAGCGACCTTTCGCCCACGGGCGTCGCCGAGGCGGTGCGGCGCGCGCACGAACTCGCACGGCTCACGGCCGGACGCTGCGTCGTCGACTACGGCGCGATCGAGCTGCCGCGGCCGCGGGGCACGTACCGGTCGAAGGTCGAGCGCGATCCGGCATCGCTCTCGCGCGGCGCGAAGTACGACCTCATCGCCGACGAGGCGAAGCAATGCCGCATCGACGACCGCATCGTCGACTGGGAAGCGAACCTGTGGAGCACGAGGACGCGCCAGCTCTACCTCACCGCCGACGGCGGCGAGGTGGAGCAGGAGTTCCAGTTCGTCGTGCCGAACCTCTCCGCCACGGCGTATGCCGATGGACAGACGCAGACGCGCACGCACGGCGGCCGCTACAACGGCTTCTGCCGCCAGGGCGGGCTCGAGGTGCTCGACGCGTTCGGCCTGAAGGGCGCCGGACGCCAGTGCGCGGAAAGCGCGCTCGAGCTGCTCGCGGCGCCCAACTGCCCGGGCGGCCGCATGGACGTGCTGCTGATGCCCGACCAGATGATGCTGCAGATCCACGAGTCGATCGGGCATCCGCTGGAGCTCGACCGCATCCTGGGCGACGAGCGCAACTTCGCGGGCACGAGCTTCGTGACGCTGGACATGTTCGGCAGCTATCGCTACGGCTCGGATCTGCTGAACGTCACGCACGATCCCACGCGCATCGAGGAATTCGCCTCCTACGGCTGGGACGATGACGGTGCCGCGGCCGAGAAGCAGTTCCTCATCCGCGGGGGCATCCTCGAGCGCCCGCTCGGCGGCACCATCTCGCAGGCCCGCGCGAAGATCGCCGGCGTTGCGAACACGCGCGCGTGCTCGTGGAACCGCCCGCCCATCGACCGCATGGCCAACCTCAACATCGAGCCCGGCTCCTTGCCGCTGGAGCAGCTCGTCGCGTCCATCGAATATGGCGTGATGATGCGCACCAACGTCTCGTGGTCCATCGACGACTCGCGCAACAAGTTCCAGTTCGGCTGCGAATGGGGACAGGTCATCCGCGAAGGCCGCCTCGCCGAGGTGGTGAAGAACCCGAACTACCGCGGCATCTCGGCCACGTTCTGGCGCTCGCTCGCCGGCGTGGGCGATGCATCGACGTACCACGTGAACGGGACGCCCTTCTGCGGCAAGGGAGAGCCGGCGCAGGCCATCCGCGTGGGCCACGCATCGCCCGCGTGTCGCTTCACGGGCGTGGACGTCTTCGGCGGGGAAGGATGATGCGCGATTATTTCGAGTCCCTCGCGAAGTTCATCGACACGCTGGCGCAACCCGGCGAGGTGATCCTGTCGCGCTTCTCCGGCGAGACGAGCGACTTCATCCGCTTCAACAAGAGCGCCGTGCGCCAGGCCACGAACGTGCGCCAGGCCTCATGGTGCCTCTCGCTCATCCGCGGCTTGAAGCGCATGGACGCGACCACCTCGGTGGCCGGCGACGAGCGTGCGGACCGCGAGACCCTGAAGGCGCTCGTCTCCGGGCTGCGCTCCGGCATCGCGGAGGTGCCGGACGATCCTTTCCTCCTGTACGAGACCGCCGCGGTCACCACGGTCTCGGAGCGCCCGGGCAGGCTGCCGGGCGCGGCACAGGTCATCGACGAAGTGCTCGCCGCTTCGCGCGGCACGGACCTGGTCGGCTTCCATGCCGCGGGCCCGATGCACAAGGGCTTCGCGAGCACGCTCGGCGCGCGCCACTGGCATGCGGTGGAGAGCTTCTCGCTCGGGTGGTGCCTGTATCACGATCGCGACAAGGCGGTGAAGACCACGTACGCCGGCAATGCGTGGGACGGCGCGTCGTTCCAGTCGCGCATGCGATTCGCGCGCGAGCAGCTCGCACGGCTGGGCGACAAGCCCAGGGATCTCGCACCGGGGGAGTACCGCGCGTTCGTCGCACCCGCGGCGATGACGGAGCTGCTGGGGATGCTGTCGTGGGCGGGCTTCGGCCTGAAGAGCCGCGAGACCAAGCAGAGCGGCTTGATCCGCATGGTCGAGCAGGACGCGAGGCTCTCGCCGCTCGTCACGCTCGCGGAGAACACCGGCGAAGGGATCGCGAGCGCGTTCCAGGCCGAGGGCTTCGTGCGCCCCGCGCGGGTCCCGCTGGTCGCGGGCGGCACGCTCGCCGCACCGCTCGTGAGCCCGCGGTCGGCGCGCGAGTATGGCGTTTCGACGAATGGGGCCAATGCGGGAGAGACGCCGGAGTCGCTCGATCTCGGCGCCGGCACGCTGCCCGAGGCCGACGCGCTGCGCGCGCTCGACACCGGAATCTACATCGGCAACCTCTGGTACCTGAACTTCTCGGACCGCTCGGCCTGCCGCATGACCGGCATGACGCGCTTCGCCTCGTTCTGGGTCGAGGGCGGCATGATCCGCGCGCCGCTCAACGTGATGCGCTTCGACGACACCGCCTATCGCATCTTCGGCGAGAACCTCGAGGCCCTCACGCGCGAGCGCGACCTCATCCCGGACGCGGACACCTATGGCGCCCGCTCGACCGTCTCGATGCGCACCCCGGGCGCCCTGGTGCGCAGTTTCGCGCTCACCCTGTGAGGCAGAGCATTGACGCGCCGGGAAAGCGCGCGTAGAGTGCAAAAACTCGAACAGAAACAAGCACTAATTTGAACGAGTTGAGACGGAAGTTTAAGTTTTGCGCGGTTGCCGCGGCATTGGCCGCCGGCGGCGCACTGCTGCTTCCGTCGGTGGGCGTCGCCGCGGTCAAGCCCGCACTCCCTTCCGCCTTCGAAGCGCCGGACGAGGTGCCGCTGCCGGACCCGGACCTGTGGCAGCGCATCCGCGTGGGATTCGCGATGGAGCCGCTCGACTCCCCGCTCGTGCAGGAGCACGAGACCTGGTATGCGGGCCGCCCGGATTACATCAAGCGTTTCGTGGACCGCGGCAGCCGCTACCTGCACTACATCGTGGAGCAGGTCGAGAAGCGCGGCATGCCCACCGAGATCGCGCTGCTGCCCGTGGTCGAGAGCGCGTTCACGCCGCGCGCGCAATCTCGCGCCAAGGCTTCCGGCATCTGGCAGTTCATCCCCTCCACCGGGAAGAACTACGGCCTCACGCAGGACTGGTGGCGCGACAACCGCAACGACGTCGTGGCCGCCACGGATGCGGCGCTGAATTACCTGCAGAAGCTCTACAACCAGTTCGGCAGCTGGGAGCTGGCGCTGGCCGCCTACAACTGCGGCGAAGGCTGCGTGGGACGCGCGATCGCGGCGAACCAGCGCCGTGGGCTGCCCACCGATTACCTGAGCCTCAACCTCCCGCCCGAGACGCGCAACTACGTCCCGAAGCTGATCGCGGTGAAGAACATCGTCCTCGCGCCGAACACCTATGGCGTGGAGCTGGATTCGGTGCCGGACAAGCCGTACTTCACGACTGTGCCCGCGCCGGCGAAGATCGACGTGAAGGTGGCCGCGCGCCTGGCCGGGATGAGCGAGGAGGAGTTCATCGCGCTCAATCCCGCCCACAACAAGCCCGTCGCCGTGAGCGCCACCGGCACGCTCGTGGTGCCCGTGGACAAGGCCGAGGCCTTCCGCGAGAACCTCGAGAACTACGACAAGCCGCTGGTCACGTGGACCACCTATACCGCCAAGCGCGGCGAGTCGCTCGATTCGATCGCGCGGCGCCACGGGGTCGCAGTGGCCCAGCTTCGCGCGGTGAACGATCCCTTCAAGCTCGACCGCAAGGGCCGCCTGAAGGCCGCGGGTCCCGTGCTCGTGCCGGTGAAGGCGGGCAAGCCCGCGCCGGCCGTGCGTGTGGCCGCGGTGAACGTGCCGACGGCTTCCGTCGGCGGCACCGCGCGGGCGGCGGCGCACGCCCATTCCGGCGGCGTGCACGTGGTGAAGCCCGGCGAGACGCTCTACAGCATCGCCCAGCGCCACGGCACCGGCGTCGATACGCTGCGCTCGCTCAACAAGCTCGGCCCCCACAGCGTGCTCCAGCCCGGGCTGAGGCTGCGCCTGCCCTGAACGTGCGGCGGCTGCGATCGGCCGCGCTGGCCGCGATGTGCGCCGTCGCGATTCCCGCGATGGCCCAGGTCCACATGTGCAAGGGTCCCGACGGCCGCAAGGTCTTCTCCGACGTTCCGTGCGGCGACGACGCGAAGGTGATCGACGTGCGCCCATCCGGCGGCGGCACGGCCGTGAACCCGTCCACGTCGCTGCGCAACGAGTACTACGACATCCGCGGCACGACGTACACGGATTTGCAGCGGGAGATCGCCAACAAGGGGCCGGAAGGCCGCTGGTGGGGCACGGCCGCCACGCGGCTGAGCTTCGAGATCACGTTCAAGCGCGTGCCCGAGGGCTGCGCGATCGACACCGCCCGCGCCAAGGCCGACTCGACGGTGCGCCTGCCGCGATGGGCCAACCGCCACGACGGGGACCGCCGCACGCAGGACCAGTGGGACAGCTCGTTCCGCTCCCTCGACCTGCACGAGCGCGGCCACGTGCAGATCAGCCTCGACACCGCACGCGACCTCGAGCGCTCGTTGCGCGAGATCCCGCCCGCGCCCACGTGCGATGGCATCGTGTCCCAGGCCAAGGTCCGCGCCGAGGCGCTCAACGCACGCGAACGCGACCGCCAGGTCTCCTACGACCGCGACACCAACCACGGCGTGAACCAGTGGAGCCCGTATAAATAATTGGGGTCGTACCCCAATTAAGTTAATTCGACGTACGTCGGTGCATTCGCACAATTAACTTAATTGGGGTACGACCCCAATTATTTTCTATTTCAGCTCCGCGAAAAACGCCTCGTTCGACAGCGGCCGCCCCAGGAATCTGGCGATCATCGCGCTCTCGTCCTGCTGGCTGCCCTGCGAGAGGATCGCCTCGCGGTAGCGCGCGCCGACGGCCGGGTCGAGCATGTCCTTGCTGAACGCGGTGAGCAGGTCGAAGCCGATCACCTCGGACCACAGGTAGCCGTAGTAGCCCATCGCGTAGCCGCCGGCCAGGTGGTCGAAGGCCGCGGGGAAGAGCGTGCCGTCGACATGGCCCAGCGGCTTCTCGGCCTCGATCGCGGTCCACACCTCGAGCGGCGGGCGCGGGTTCTCGGACAGCGCCATGTCCAGCCGTGCGTAGCTCACCTGCGTGGCGTAGCGATAGCCCTGCCCGAAGCGCCGGGCGGCCTCGAGGCGGGCGATCTCGTCGCCGCTGAGCTGCGGGCAATCGGCGCACACCTGCCTGAAGAGCGCGAGCGACTGCTCGCGCCGCCCCCACGCCTCGAACATCTGCGACGGCGCCTCGACGAAGTCCCGCTTCACGCTCGTGCCCGCCTGCGCGACGTACTCGGTGCGCGACAGGACACCGTGCAGCACGTGGCCGAACTCGTGCAGCAGCGTGCGCAGCTCGGACTGGTTCAGGCCCTCGCGATTGAAGTTCGTGACCAGCACGGAGACCGGCGTGCGCCCCGCGACGCGGCTCGAGCCGCGCACGCCCCACGCCGCGGCGTGGCTGAACTTGCCCTCGCGCGGGAAGAGGTCGAGGTAGAAGCCGGAAATGAATTCACCGGTCTTCGCGTCGCGCACGTCGAAGTAGCGCACGTCCGGATGCCAGACCGGCACCTTCGCTTCCTCGAACTTCACGCCGTAGAGCTTCTGCGCGACCAACAGGGTGTAATCCAGCGCGGCGCGCGTGGGGAAATACCTGCGCAACGCTTCCTGGTCGATGTCGAAGCGCAGGCGCCGCAGGCCTTCCTGGTAATACGCGACATCCCAGTAGTAGAGCCGCGTCTCCTCGACCGGGGTCTTCAGCAGGCGCGCCTTCTCCGCGCGCAGCTCGTCCAGCTCCGCGCGCTCGCGCCGGACCACCGCCTTGTTCACCTGCTCCAGGAACGTCGACACCGCCTCCGGCGTGGCGGCCATCTTGCGGCGCACGCCGTACTGCGCGAACGAGGTCAGCCCGTAGAGCTGGGCTAGCTCGCGGCGCAGGCGATACATCTCCTCCAGCAGCACCAGGTTGCGCTCGCCGCCGCGGCTCTGGAACGCCATGTAGTAGCGCTTGCGCGCGGCCTCGTCCTTCGCGTTGGACATGAACGGGAAGTACGCGGGATAGTCGACCCCGAGGACGTAGTTGCCGTCCGCGTCCCGTTTCTGCGCCTTGAGGTAGCTCTCCGGCAGGCCTTCCATCTCCGCGGGCGTGAAGCGGACCTTGATGTCGTTGTCGCGGACGTTGCGCGAGAATTCCTGGCGAAGCGTGGTGAGCCGATCGAAGATCTGCTTCGCACGCGCGCGCTTCTCGGGCGGCAGGGAAACGCCGCTGTCCTCGAACGCATCCGACAGGTCTTTCTTGAGCTTCCGCCGGACCGGCGTCGTGGCCTTCGCGCCCTGCGCTCGCGCGAGCAGCTTCTCGTCCTGGAAGATCTCCACGCCCAGGCGCGAGTATTTCTGCGTGCAGGCCTCCGCGGCTTCGCGCACCGCCTTGTCGGGATCGACGTTGGCGATGAAGCCGATGGGGTTGCCGGTGTCCTGGATCGCGATCTGCAGGCGGTTCCACTCGTCGAAGAAGGTCTCGCCGTCCGTGCCGGACTGGATCGCCGCGATCATCTTCCTCGCGGTGGCGAGGCCTTCGTCGCACTTCACCGGAATTTCCGCCGCGGTGAAGAGCGGGATCAGCGGCCGCTCGGACTCGGCCGCGAATGTCGGCAGTGAGAGTGACGCGACCAGTAAAGCGGGAAACGCAGACTGCCGCAGACGACAACGGACAAAAGACGGGACTATGTATGTGGTGCCCATGGATGCTTCGCCTTGTATCTGCAAGTCTGCGATTGTCTGCGTGGGTCTGCGGCCGTCTGCGTTCACGCCTTTGTATTAGCGCCGGCCGGTGATCTCGGCGAAGAAAGCCTCGCTCGAAGGATCGCGCCCGAGGAACTTGCGCACGTCCTCCATCTCCTCGCGCTGGCCGCCCTGCGAGAGGATCTCGCGGCGATAGCGCGCGCCGACCTCCGGGTCGAGCATGCGGCCCTTGAACTGGGACAGCATGTCCAGCGCGATCACCTCCGACCACATGTACCCGTAATAGCCGGCGGCGTAGTTCGACGCGATGTGGCTGAACGAGGCGGGGAAGATCGTGCCTTCCACGTGCCCGAGCGGTGTGGCGCTCTCGAGCTGCTTCCACACCGCGAGCGGCGGGCGCGGATCGGTCGAAAGCTCCATGTCGAACTTGGCGTAGAGCCACTGGCGCGCATAGCGGATGCCCTGCCCGTACTTGCGCGCGGCGTCGAGGCGCGCGATCTCGTCGTCGGTGAGGTGCGGGCACTGCGGGCAGACCTTCTCGAAGAGCTGCAGCGAGTCCTTGCGGCGCGCCCACTCCTCGAACATCTGCGAGGGCGCCTCGACGAAATCGACCTTCACGCTGGTGCCGGCCTGCGCGTTGTAGTCCGCCTCGGAGAGCACGCCATGCATCACGTGGCCGAACTCGTGCATCATCGTCTCGAGCTCGCCGTGGTCCAGCCCCTCGCGGTTGAAGTTGGTCACGAGCGCGGAGAGCGGCGTGCGCTTCGTGAGCCTGCTCACGCCGCGGATCGGGAACGCGGCCGCGTGGTTGTACTTGCCCTCGCGCGGATAGAGGTCGAGGTAGAAGCCCGAGATGAACTTGCCGGTCTTGCCGTCGAGGACGTCGAAATAGCGCACGTCCGGATGCCACGTCGGCACCTTGCGCTCCTGGAACCTCACGCCATAGAGCGTCTGCGCGACGAGCATGGTGTAGTCGATCGACTTGTCGGTCGGGAAATACTTGCGCAGCTTCTCCTGGTCGATGTCGAAGCGCTCGCGCCGCACCTTCTCCTGGTAGTAGCTCACGTCCCAGCGCTCGAGCTTCGTCTCGGCGAGCGGCGTCCCGAGCTCCTTCGCCTTCACGGCGCGCAGCTCCTCGAGATCCTTCTTCTCCAGCTCCGTCACGGCGGACTTCACGTCGTCCAGGAACTTGTTCACCGTCTGCGGGGAGCCGACCATCTTGCGGCGCAGCGAATACTCCGCGAACGACTTGAGGCCATAGAGGCCCGCCAGCTCCTGGCGCAGCTTGAAGATCTCGTAGAGCAGGTCCAGGTTCTGCGCGCCGCCCTCGTTCAGCTTCGCGAGGTAGTAGCGCCGGCGCGCCTCGCCGCTCTTCGCGTTCGTGAGGAACGGGACGTACGAGGGGTATTTCAGCGTGAGGACGTAGTTGCCCTCGGCGTCGCGCGTGCCTTCGTGCGCCTTGAGGTACGCCTCGGACATCCCCGCCATCTCCGCCGGCGTGAACTTCACGCGCGTGGGATCGTCCCGCACGTTGCGGTCGTACGCCTGGCGAAGCTCCTCGAGCTTGTCGAAGATCTCCTTCGCGCGCTTGCGCTTGTCCGCGGGAAGCGCGACACCGCTGTCCTCGAAGCCCTCGATGAGGTCCTTCTTCAGCTTGCGCTCGCGGTCGTTGGCGGGCTTGAGGTCCTGCACGCGCTTGAAGAGCTTCTCGTTCTGGAAGAGCTCCGTCGACAGCGTCGAGAACTTCTGCTGGCAGGGCTCCGTGGCGTCGCGCACCGCCTTGTCGGGGTGCACGTTGCCGATGAGGTAGATCGGGTTGAAGACATCCTCGATGTCGATCTGCAGCTTGTTCCACTCGCGATAGAGCCCGGCGCCGCCGCGGCGGCCCTCCATCGCCTTGATCTCGTCGCGCGCGCGCTTCAGGCCCGCCTCGCAGCTGCCGGTGACGCGCTGCACGTCGTACTGGGCCACGAGCGGACGCTGGGGTTGCTTCGCGGGGGCGGAGGCGGCAGGAAAGACGAACGCGGCCGCGACGGCGGCAAGGATGATTCGCATGGAAAGCTCCGTGGAAGTCAGGCGAGCGTGGCGGCGTGCTCGAGGCCCTTCGGGATCGAGGACAGCAGCCGGCGGGTGTATTCCTCGCGCGGGTGGCGATAGATCTCGTCGGAGTCCGCCATCTCGACGATGGCGCCCTCGTTCATGACCATGACCTGGTCCGAGATGTATTTGACGACCGCGAGGTCGTGCGAGATGAAGATGTACGAGAGCCCGTACTCGTCCTGCAGGTCCTGCAGCAGGTTCAGCACCTGCGCCTGCACCGACACGTCCAGCGCGGAGACGGACTCGTCGCAGATGAGCACGTCGGGCTTCATCGTGAGGCAGCGCGCGATCGCGATGCGCTGGCGCTGGCCGCCCGAGAACTCGTGCGGATACTTGTAGAAGGATTGCTCGGCAAGCCCGACGCGCTTCAGCAGCTGGAAGGCCATGTCGACGCGCTCGCGCTCGTCGCGGCCGATCTTGTGGATGCGCATCGGCTCCACCAGGATCTGGCCCACGGTGAACCGGGGATTCAACGACGCATACGGATTCTGGAAGATGATCTGGATGCGGCGGCGGTAGGCCATCATCTCGCGCTCGGTGAGCGAGAGCAGGTCGCGGCCCTCGAAGAGCACCTCGCCGCTGGTGGCCTCGTGCAACCGCATCACGGTGAGTCCCACCGTGGTCTTGCCGGAGCCCGATTCGCCGACGAGGCCGAGCGTCTTCCCCTTGGGCAGCCGGAAGCTCACGTCCTTCACCGCGGGCACGGCTCGCTTCCCGAAGAGCCCCTCCTTCAGGAAGAACGTCTTCGTGAGGCCCTTCACCTCGAGGATGATGTCGTCCGACGGCGAGCTGCCGCGATGGCGCTCCTCGAGGTGCACCTTGCCGTCGCCGCGCATGAAGTCGTCGATCACCGGGAGGCGCTTCGGCCGGCGGTCGAGGCGCGGGCGGCATGCGAGCAGCGCCTTGGTATAGGGATGCTGCGGCGCCTCGAAGATCGCGCGCACGCTGCCCTGCTCCTGGATCTCGCCGTTCTGCATCACGACCACGTGGTCCGCGATCTCGCCCACGACGCCGAGATCGTGCGTGATGAAGAGGACCGACATGTGGTGGCGCTGCTGCAGGCCCGCGATCAGGTCGAGGATCTGCTTCTGGATCGTGACGTCGAGCGCCGTCGTGGGCTCGTCGGCGATGAGCAGCTTGGGCTCGCAGGCGATGGCCATGGCGATCATCACGCGCTGCTGCTGGCCGCCGGACATCTCGTGCGGATATGAATTCACGCGCAGCTGCGGATCCGGGATGCCGACCTCGTTCAGGAGCTCCACGGTGCGCGCCCGCGCTTGCCGCATGCCCATGCCCATGTGCAGCCGGAGCGACTCCGCGATCTGCTCGCCCACGGTGAACACCGGGTTCAACGACGTCATCGGCTCCTGGAAGATCACCGAGATGTCCTTGCCGCGGATGTCCTGCATCTGCTGCATCGACGCCTTCAACAGGTCGCGGCCGCCGTAGAGGATCCGGCTCTCGGGCGAGACGATGGCGTTCTCGGGGAGGAGCCCGAGGATCGCCATGGCGGACACGCTCTTGCCGCTGCCCGACTCTCCCACCAGCGCCACGGTGCTGTTGGCCGGGATGTCGAACGAGATGCCCTTCACCGCGCGGAAAGGCTCGCTCTTCCGGTCGATGCGGAAGCGGATGTCGAGGTTCTGGATGCTGAGCAGCTGCTGCGCTTCGTTGGTCATTGACTTTACTTTAGAAGACTAAAGCGGTTGACACAGAGGCCACAGATGAAAGCAGAGAAACCGTAATGGCGTTCCGTGCCCAATGCCACGTCGCGACCAAGTGCACGAAAACAAAACCCGCTTCTCTCTACTCTTGTCTGCCTTCATCTGTGGCCCTCTGTGTTCCAGCTCGAACGCCGCGCAGCGGCTACTTGAGCTTCGGATCGAGCGCGTCGCGAAGCGAATCGGTGAGCAACGAGAACGCAGTGACCAGCACCGCCATCGAGGCGCCCGCGGCGACGAGCTGCCACCACTTGCCGATCACGAGCTCGTTCTGGGCCTCGGCGAGCATCGTGCCCCACGAGACCATGTCCACCGGGACACCGAAGCCGAGGAAGGAGAGGATCACCTCGGCCTTGATGAACCACACGGTGTGCTGGGAGAGCTGCACCAGCGCCACGTGGCTCACGTTCGGCAGGATGTGGTGGAACATGCGCGAGAAATTGCTGGCGCCGATCGCCTGCGCGGCCTTCACGTATTCGCGGTTGCTGTGCTTGATGTACTCCGCGCGCAGGAGCCGGTACGGACCGGTCCACCCGGTGAGCGCCAGGATCAGCACGATCGGCATGATCCCCTTGCCGAACTTGCCCGTGGCCGCGGCCACCGCGGCGAACGACAGGATCAGCAGGATGTACGGGATCGACGTGAAGATGTTGTAGAACCACTCGAGGAAATCGTTCGCCCAGCGGCCGAAGTAGCCGGCGATCGCGCCGAAGATCGTCCCGATCGCGGTCGCGAAGAGCGCGGCGACCAGTCCCACGAAGATCGAGACCTCGGCGCCCTTCACCGCTTTCTGCAGCACGTCCCGGCCCCACTTGTCGCCGCCGAAGGGCAGCGTCTCGGAGCGCTTCACCTCGGTGACGGCGATCTTCGCGGCGCGCTCCTCCCACTCCTTGTAGCGCGGCGCGAGCGGGTCGATGTCCGAGAGATCCACGGGAGGCGCCTTCGCGGCTTCCTTCTGCGCCATCGCCCGCGCTTCCAGGTTCTCGGCGCCGGCGAGGAAGCTCGGGTTCGCGTACGAGACGCCGCGCTCCTTGTTCCAGTCCTTCGCGATGAGCCCGGTGTAGGAAGCCAGCATCATCAGCAGGAAGATCGACACGATCACGAGCGAGACCATGCCGACGGTGTCCTGGCGCAGGCGCCGCCAGGCGAGGGTCCAGAGGCCCGGCGATTCCTGCGCGGGGGGGCGGGGCAATTGGGTCCCGGCCTGCGCCGGGATGACGGGAGCGGTCATTTGAAAGACACCCTTGGGTCGACGAACTTGTAGAGCACGTCCACCAGCAGGTTGATCAGCATGGTGAGGATCGCGAGGTAGACGGTCACCGCCTTGATGACCGGGAAGTCGCTGCGGTTGACCGCGGTGATGATCTCGCGGCCCAGGCCCGGGATCGAGAAGAACACCTCGAGCAGGAACGAGCCCACGAAGATGCCGGGCAGCGCGATGCCGATGTTCGTGAGGATCGGGATCATGGCGTTGCGCAGCACGTGCTTCATCATCACCGTCTTCTCGGGCACGCCCTTGGCCCGCGCGGTGCGCACGTAGTCCTGGTTGATCTCGTCGAGGAAGAACGAGCGGTAGAGCCTGAGCTCGGGTGCCAAGCCCACCAGCACCGCGAGCAGGATCGGCAGCGGGGCGTACGTGGTGAGGTTCTTCCAGAAGCTCTCGGTCCAGCCCTGCACCGGGAACCATCCCAGGATGAAGCCGAAGAGCCACTGGAACACGATGATGTAGACCAGGAAGCTGATCGACATCGCCGTGGTGCAGACGATCATGATCGTGCGGTCCGTGAAGCTGCCGCGCACGTACGCGACCATGATCGCGAAGATCACCGACAGCACCGTCGTGAGGATCAGCACCGGGATCATGATGGTGAGCGTCGGTCCCACGCGCGTGAGGAGGATGCGCGAGACCTCCTCGTTGGTGGACCAGCTGCGCCCGAAGTCGAACGTGAACACCTGCTTCACGAAGATCAGCAGCTGCTGCCAGTACGGCAGGTCCACGCCCAGCTGCTTGCGGATGTTGGCGATCTGCTCGGGGTTCGAGATCTTGCCGGCCAGCACCTGAGCGGGGTCTCCGCCCACCCAATTGAACAGGAAGAAGATGAGCAGGATGACGCCCGCGATCGTCGGGATCATCTGCCACAGCCTTCGAATCACATACGCGGTCACGTCACGCCCCCTTTTGGCAGAGCTGCTACTTCTTCACGATGGCCGCCTGTTGGGCCGCCACGTCGATGTCCAGGTACTTGAAGTTGGTATACAGGATCGGATGCTTCTTGTAAGCCTTGACCCACGGGTATTGCAAGTGGTTGTAGATGCGGTGCACGCCCAGTCGCCAGGGCGCGTACACGAGCACCAGCCGGATCATTTCCCGGTAGAGGCGGTTGCGCTCGGGGCTGTCCGGCATGGTGAGGGATTTCTCGTAGAGCCGGTCGTATTCCGGAAGGCGGAAACGCGCCTCGTTCTGCTTGTCCGTGTACGGGCCGTACAACAGCTGCAGGAAGTTCTGCGCGTCGGGATAGTCCGCGGTCCACGCCGAGCCCGCCATCTGGAAGTTGCCCACCCGCTTGTCGTTCAGCAGGTCGGCGAACTGCACGCCGATCGCCTCGGCGCGGATGCCCACGTTCGCGCAGGACTTGACCCACAGCTCGCCCAGCTGGCGCGCTTCCTGGCCGCCGACGTTGTACTTGTACTGCAGCACGAGCGGCTTGCCGTCGGGCTGGTCGCGCCAGCCGTCGCCGTCCTGGTCGACGTACCCGAACATGTCGAGCAGCGCCTTGGCGCGCGGCACGTCCGGTTCCTGGGACGGTGAGCGCAGGTTCGGGTCGTAGCCCACGATGCCCGGAGCCACGGGCGATTGCGCCGGGATGCCCTGGCCCTTGCGGATGATGTGCAGCTCGGCGTTGCGGTCGTGCGCCATCACCAGCGCGCGGCGAAGTGCGACGCGCTCGGCCGAGTAGCCGCCGACCGCGTTGGGCTGGCCGTTCACCACCTCGTCCATGTTGAAGACGTCGTAGGTGATCTCGGGCTGGTCCTCCTTGAAAACCGTGACCCCCTGCTTGGCGAGGGACTCGCCGAGCTTGCCGTTCGGCAGCACCTGGTGGATGAACGACACCGGCGTCTCGTCGAGGATGTCGTGCTCGTGGTTGAGGAACGCGAGATAGCGCGGCTGCTCGTCCTCGATCGGATAGATCTCCACGCGGTCCAGCAGCGGCAGGCGCTTGCCGCGCAGCGCGTCGATGGCTCTCCGGTCCCATTCGTCGCCGGCATCCGCGTAGCGCACGTCCAGCTCGTACCCGCGATGGTTCGGGTTGCGCTCGAGCACGATCTTCGCGCGCCGCACCCATTCCTTCAGCACGAAGGGGCCGGTGCCCACCGGATGCGCCATCGTGTCCTGCGCGTACATCTCGACCACCTCCCGCGCGACGGGCGCCACGTTGGGCATCGCCATCGTGTAGAGGAAGTTGAAGTCAGGCGCCTTGAGCTTGAAGCTGATCACGTAGCGGTCGCGCACCTCGATGCCGGCCACCGGGGCGTCGTAGTCGAAGCGGCCGGACTTCTTCGCGCGCTCGACCAGCTCGTCCAGTCCCACGATGTTGCCCTCGAAGAGCCACTCGTACGGGCTGCGATTGGCGGGATCGCGGAAACGCTTCACCGCGTATTCCATGTCCTTGGCGACCAGCTCGCGGCGCTGCCCCTTGAACGCCGGGTCGTCGACGTAGTAGATGCCGGGCCGGATGCGGAAGGTGTAGCGCGTGCCGCCCTCCTCGGGCTCGGGGATGCTCTCGGCGGCGAGGGGCGCCAGCTTCACCGGCCGGGCGAGATAGTCGTACGTGAGGAGCGTCTCGAAGATGTTCTCGAGCACGCCCACGGAATAGCGGTCCTGCACCTTCTGCGGGTCGAACCCGGTCTCCGTCGTGCGGAACGCGAGCCGCAGCACCTTTTTCTGCGCGATGGCCGGTGGCGTGGCGAGCGCGAGCGCCAAGGCGGCGAAGCAGGCGAAGGAGCGGACGAAATTCAAGGCCGTGGAGGAGGACAAAACCCGTCGATTTTACTTGGTTTCCCTCGCCTGCCGGTCGAGGTCGATGTCCGCGTAACGCAGGCCCTCGTGCAGGAACGGGTGGCGGTGCCAGCCCAGGATCCAGGGCTGGATCACCTGGTTTCGCACCCGGTGCACGTTCAGCTTCCAAGGGGCGTAGGCGACCACCAGGCGGGCCATGTCGCGATAGAGGGCGGTGCGCTCCGGGCCCGGCGGCAGGAGGCCCGCGCGGTCGTAAAGCGCGTCGAATTCCGGGAGCTGGAAGCAGCCGTCGTTCGAGGTGCCGCAGTTGGGGCCGTAGAGGAGCTGATAGAAATTCTCGCCGTCGGGATAGTCGGCGCCCCAGGAAAGCTGCCAGCTCTGCAGCTGCTGCAGCTTCGCCTTCTTGCGGTTCTCCGGCCAGGTGGCGACCTGCGTCTCCATGCGCACGCCGATGGCCGCGAGGCTCTTGCCCCAAAGCTCGCCGTAGGGCCGCTCCTCCTGGGTAGGCTGCGTCGTATAGATGAAGACGAGCGGGCCGCCGTCGGGCCGCTCGCGCCATCCGTCGCCGTCGCGGTCCACGTAGCCGTACATGTCGAGCAGCGCCTTCGCGCGGGCCGGGTCGTACGTGTGCTCGAGATGGAAGCTCGCGTCGTAGCCCAGCACCCCGGGCGGGATGGGCGACTGCGCCTCGACGCCGCCGCCCTTGCGGATGATGCGGATCTCGGCCTCGTTGTCGTACGCGAGGGAGACCGCCCGACGCAGCGCGACCTTGTCCGGGGTGTATCCACCCCACACCGGGTCCTTCATGTTGAAGTACATGTAGACGAGGTCGGGCTCCACGTTGCGCATGAGGCGCATGCCCCGCTTCGCGAGCCACGGCGCGGCCTTGCCGTCGGCGACCGCCGAGGCCACGAACTCGGACGGCACGTTGACCCAATCGGTCTCCTTGTTCAGGAACGCGAGCCAGCGCGGCTGGCCCTCCTCGATGATCGCAATCTCGACGCGGTCGACCATCGGCAGGCGCTTGCCCTTCACCTGCGCATAAAGCGCCTGCGAGACCGCGTCGTCCGCGTTGGGCTCGGCCTCGAAGTACTGCTCGCGGTAGCGCGCGTTGCGCTCGAGCACGATGCGCGCCGAGCGCTTCCACTCCTTCAGCACGAACGGCCCGGTGCCCACCGGATGCGCGCCGATGTCCGCGGCATAACGCTGCACGACCTCGCGGGCCTGGGCGCCGATGTTCTCCATCGCGAGGATGTAGAGCAGGTTGTAGTCCGGTTTCTCGAGGCGCAGGCGCAGCGTGTAGCGGTCGACCACCTCGATGCCCGGGATCGGCGCGTCGTAGTCGAAGCGGTTTTCCTTCCGCGCCTTCGCGGCGGCTTCCGCGACACCCTTGATGCGCCCCTCGATGAGCCACAGGTTGGGGGAAGCGACCTTCGGGTCCATCAGCCGCTTCATGGCGAATTCGTAGTCGGCCGCGGTGAGCTCGCGCGGCTTGCCCTCGAACGCGGGATCGTCGGAGAAGTAGATCCCCTTGCGAAGCCGCAGCGTGTACGTGCGCGCCCCATCGGTGATCTCCGGCATCGCCTCCAGCGTCTGGGGCCTGAGCTTCGCGGGTTGTGCGTAGAAGTCGTACGTGAGCGGAGCCTCGAAGATCTCCGCCGTGACCGAGTTCGAGTACACATCCGACACGTATGCCGGATCGAAGTTGGTCTCCGCGGCGAGGAACGGGACGTGCAGCACCTTGGTCTGCGCCGTTGCCGCCAATGTCCCGCAGAGCGCCGCGACGCGCAGCGCGCGAACGAGTGCCCTCACCGCGCGGCGACCTGCTCGAGCCGCGTGGTGTCGATGTCCACGTATTTCCAGAAGCCGCGCATCACCGGATGGCGCCGGTATCCGAGCAGCCACGGCTGCGCGATGTCGTTGTAGTAGCGGTGCACGCCCAGGCGCCAAGGCATGTAGACGGCGAAGAGCCGGTTCATCTCGCGGTAGATGGCGTTGCGCTCCGGGCCGTCGGGCAGCCGCTTGGCCTGCTCGTACAGGCGGTCGAACGCCGGCAGCTTGAAGCGCGCGTGATTGGCCTGGCCGCTGTTCGGACCGTAGAGCATCACGAAGAACGCATCCGCATCCGGCACCGCCGCGCTCCATCCCAGCCCCCACATCTGCAGCTTGCCGGCCTTGGACGCCTTGAGCAGGTCCGGCCACTTCTCGCGCCGGAAGGTCATGCGGATGCCCAGCTTGTCCATGTTCTTCTTCCACAGCTCGACGATCGGCTGCTGCTCGCCGCCCGGGGCGGCGGCGTACTCGATGCTGAGGGGCTTGCACGCCTCGCCCTCGCCCTTGCGCGGCAGGTCGCGCCAGCCGTCGCCGTCGCAATCGACGTAGCCGTACATGTCGAGCAGCGCCTTGGCCTTCGCGGGGTTGTATTCGTTGGTGGTCGTGCGGAATTCCGGGTCGTACCCCATGGCGCCGGGGCCGATCGGCGTGTGCGCGGGAATCGCCTGGTTCTTGCGCGGGATGCGGATCTCCTCCTCGACGTCGTTGCCCATGACGATCGCGCGGCGCAGCGCGATGCGCTCCGACGTGTAGCCGCCCACGACCGGGTCTTCCATCGCGAAGTACGAATACGTGAGCTCGATGCCCGGCGTGCGCTCGAGGTAGCGCCCGCCCTTCACCAGGTTGGGCGCGAGCCGCCCGTTGGGCACGGCGATGTTGGCGAACTCGTTGGGCAGGCGCTCGACGAGATCGTGCTCGTCGTTCAGGAACGCGAGCCAGCGCGGCTGCGGCTCCTCGATGATGAAGACCTCCACGCGGTCGAGCATCGGGAGGCGCTTGCCCTGGTTCGCCGCGAGCGCGCGCTGGGCGCCCGCGTCGCCCGAAGCGGGCTCGCCTTCGTAGTATTCCTCGCGGTAGGTCGGGTTGCGCTCGAAGACCATGCGCGAGGAGCGCTTCCAGAACGCGAGGCGGAAGGGCCCGGTGCCGACGGGATGCTCGTTGATCTTTTCGCCATAGTGCTCGGCGACCTCGCGCGCGACCGCGCAGGTGATGTTGCAGTACGCGAGGTAGTAGAGGAAGTTGTAGTTCGGCTGCTTGAGCCGGACCTGGTAGGTGTAGCGGTCGAGCGCGCGCAGCCCCTCGATGCGCGCGTCGTAGTCGAAGCGGTTCTCGCGCCGCGCCTTCGCGAGCACCTCGTCCATGCCCACGATGTATCCCTCGAGCTGGTACAGGTTGGGCGAGCGCAGCGACGGGTCGAAGAGCCGCTTCAGGGAGTAGACATAGTCCTCGGCCACCAGCTCGCGCTTGCGCCCCTTGAAGGCCTCGTCGTCGGCGAAGAAGATGCCCGGCTTCACGCGCATCGTGTAGACCGTGCCGCCCTCGGTGACCTCGGGCATGGCCTCCAGCGTGTTGGGCTGCAGCTTGACCGGCCGCGCGAGGTAGTCGTACTTGAGCGGCGTGTCGAAGATGTTGTCGATGAGGTTCGACGAGTAGAGGTCCGACAGCTGGGCCGGGTCGAAGCCGGTCTCGGCGATCGGGAACGCGTAGCGCAGCGTCTTTTCAGCCCCATGGGCCGAAAAGACCGCCAGCAGCAGCGCCGCCGCCGCGAGGCGATGCGCTAAACTTCGAGCCCGTTCCGTCACTCGTCCCATCGCTCCATTCTAGGGGAAGGACACCGCCACATGGGCTTCCTGCAGGGCAGGCGCATCCTCGTCACCGGCATGCTTTCCAACCGCTCGATCGCGTACGGCATCGCGCGCGCGTGCGCCCGCGAAGGCGCCGAGCTCGCGTTCACCTACCAGGGCGAAGGCATCCGGGAGCGGGTCGCCGACCTCGCGAAGGAATTCGGCGCCACGGACCGCGTGTTCGCCTGCGACGTGGCCGACGATGCGCAGATCGACTCCGCGTTCGCGCAGCTGCGCGGCCATTGGGACAGCCTGGATGGACTGGTGCATGCGATCGCCTTCGCGCCGCGCGAGGCGCTCAAGGGGGACTTCCACGAGGTGACGACCCGCGAGGCCTTCCGCATCGCGCACGACATCTCGAGCTACAGCCTGGCGGCCCTCGCGCGCGCCGCCGCTCCGATGATGTCTTCCGGGCATGGCTCCATCGTTACGCTTTCTTACCTCGGCGCCGAGCGCGCGGTGCCCAACTACAACGTGATGGGCCTCGCGAAGGCGAGCCTCGAGGCCGGCGTGCGCTACCTCGCCGCGAGCCTGGGCCCGAAGGCCGTGCGCGTGAACGCGATCTCCGCGGGCCCGATCAAGACGCTCGCCGCCGCGGGCATCGGCGGGTTCTCGAAGATCCTCAAGTTCGTGGAGGCTCACGCGCCCCTGCGGCGCGGGGTGAGCATCGAGGAGGTGGGCAACACCGCGGCGTTCCTGCTCTCGGACCTTTCCAGCGGCATCACCGGCGAGGTCATCTACGTCGACGCCGGATTCAGCACCACGACCGCGGGGCTGGGCGACGAGTAGGCGCGGCGGGGAGTGATGCGGGCGCAAATCCTTGGAAGCGCCGATAGCCGCCGATAGCGCGCCGATGACCGCCGAAAAACTCGTGGCGTTCTCGTTCACGTTGTTGCGGCGGGTCCAAGGATTTGCGCCCGCCGCCAGCCACGATTCCTACTGCTGCGTGGCTTTCTTCTCCAGCGCGTCCTTCTTCACCTTCACGCCCACGCGCGAGCGCAGGCTCGAGAGCGTCGCCTCCAGCTCCTCCATCGCCACGGCCTCGCGCAGGCGGTTGCCCAGCTGCTCGCGCTGCGCCTCGTCCACCTTCTCCGGCTCGATCACCTTCGTGACCTTCACGAGCGAGTAGCCGATCGGCGAGTCGGCGCCCACGTAAGCGGGCAGCTTCTTCGCATCGGCACGGAACGCGCGGTCGACGACCTGCGGGAAGAGCCCGCCGGTGCGCTGGCGGTTCACCGCGAGCGGCGCGGGCCATTTGAGCCCGGGGTCCTTGCCGGCCTGCAGCTCCTTCAGCTTCGCTTCCCCGTCGGCCTTCGCGAGCTTGAGGGCTTCCTCGCGCTGCAGCTTCTTCTCGATGCCGGCGCGCTCGGGCTCGAAGGGCCGCTGCTGCGCGGCCTTGTGCTCGATCACGTGCGCGGCGACGAGCACGCCGGGCGCCACCTCGACCGCGGACGTGTTGCGCTTCGCCTTGATCGCGTCGTCGGAGAAGATCTCGCCGGTGAGCTTCGCGTTGTTGAACGGGGCGACCGAAGGCTGGCCCTTGCTGATCCACGGCGACTGCTTCACCTGCAGCTTCAACGCATCCGCGGCGGGCTTGAGGCTGGTGGACTGGTCGTAGACGAGGTTGGAGAAGTTCTCGGCCGCCTCGGCGAACTTGCGCGACGCCGCGTTCTTCTTCATCTGCGCCTCGAGCTCGGGTGCCGCCTCCGCGAGGCTCTTCACCTTCGCGGGCTTGATGTCGGTGACCTTGATCACGTGCCAGCCGAACTCGCTCTGCACAGGGCCCACGATGTCGTCCTTCTTCGCGCCGAATGCGGCCTCCTCGAAGGACTTGACCATGGCGCCCTTGCCGAAGAAGCCGAGGTCGCCGCCCTGCACGGCCGAGCCCGGGTCCTGCGATTCCTTCTTCGCGACGTCGGCGAAGCTCTTCGGGTTCTTGCGCACCTGCTCCGCGATCGCCTGCGCCTTCGCCTGCGCGGCCTTCTTGTCTTCTTCCTTCGCGTCCGCCTTCACCGCGATGAGACTTTCCAGCACATTGGGATCCTAAGCTTAGAATTCCACGTGGACAAGTTGT
>JADMIO011251694.1_pt1 | contig 21823 bp, 17 predicted proteins | sample 8958161 | NCBI WGS metagenome assembly JADMIO01 (sample SAMN16585339, study PRJNA669376) | soil metagenome | isolation source: Crop rotation soil | place: USA: Cullars Rotation, Alabama | collected 2011
CGGGCGCTTCTTGCCGCGCCCTTCCGGATTGAACTCGGCGCGCGCAGTCTCCGCCGCACAGACCAGCAGCAAGGCGGCGAGGCAGACGCGGGACAGCGCGCGGCGCATTCTTCCGATAGCCTACGCGGCGCTCCGGCCCCACGCTACCCTGCCCCGCTTTCGCCCGATCGACGCGCGCGAGCGGTGGCTCGTGGTAATGCTTCGCCCCGTGACGAGCCCGGAGCCAGAGGCAAAATCGCCGGAGGCCTTACTCGAAAACCCCTGGGGGATCGCGGCCCGCTCGGTCGCGCTCGCGGCGGTGCTGGTCGGGGCGGCGGTAATGTGGACCCAGTACGCCATCAAGGCCCGCTGGGTGCCAGACTTCCTGATTGGCAATACGTTGCCCGAGCCCGAGCTGCGCGCGCGGTTGGTGGGGGCGTACGTCGCGGGCGTGCTGGCCGGAGCGTTCGGAGCGGGCGGCACGCTCTATTGGATGCGCCGGCGCGGGCTGGCTTGGGCGCTGTGCGAGCGCTGGCTGTGGTTCGTCTCTCCGCTGATTGCGCTGCCGCTCTTGCCGCTCGTGTTTCGCTACAAGCCCTGGCAAAACCGGCAGGAAGAGCTGCTCGTGGTGGTGCTGGTGGGCGCGCTCGTGCTCGAGCGGCTGATCTTCCGCGCCCTTTCGGACGTGCCGGACGGCGTGCAAAAGTGGTGGGAGGCCACGCGCGCGCAGATCCCGGCGGAGGTGCGCGCGCGCGGTCCGCGCTGGGTCGTGATCGTCGCCGTGCTCGCGTACGTGGCGTTCATGAGTTTTTTCCTTCTGCGCTGGCACCACAAGCTCCGCACGCACAACTTCGATCTGTCGATCAACAACAACCTGATTTACGGCGGGCTGCACGGCAAGTTCCTGCAGAGCACGGTCGTGTTCCCCTCCGACCCGGGCAAGTACCTGGCGAACCACGCGAAGTTCGGCACGTACTTGTTCTTGCCGCTTTACGCGCTCTTTCCGCGCCCGGAAACGCTGCTGGTGTTGCAGTCGGCGCTGCTCGGCGCGAGCGCCCTGCCGCTGTTCGGCTTCGCGCGGCGCTACGTGTCGGAGTGGATGGCGGCGATCATCTGCCTGGTGTTCCTCTGCTACTACCCGATGCACAGCGCGAACTTTTCGGAGTTCCAGAACGTGCCGATCGCCGCGTTCTTCATTCTGGTCGTGGTCTGGGCCGCGGAGGTGAAGCGCTACTGGCTGTGCGGCCTGTCTGCCGCGGCGGCGGTGCTCTTGCGGGAAGACGTGCCGATCGGCATCGCCGTGCTCGGCGGCTATTTTTTGCTCACCGGCTATCGGCCGCGCGCCGGCTTGTGGCTCATGCTCGGCTCGCTCGCGTACTTCGTGTACCTGCGCTTTTACCTGATGGATGAAGCCGGCGAGTGGTGGTACCCGAACATGTACAAGACGCTCTGGGCGGACGGCGTCAAGGGCTACCCGAGCGTGATCAAGACCTTGATCTCGAATCCGCTGTTCGTGCTCTCCAAGATCGTGGTCGAGCGCAAGGTCTATTACCTCTTGCACTTGCTCTTGCCGCTCGCATTTTTGCCGGCGCGGCGCTGGTATTTGTGGATCGCGTTCGTGCCGGGGCTCCTGCTCACCTTGCTCGTCACGGACTACGATCCGCCGACCTTATTTTCGTTCCACTACGTGATGCATTGGGCGCCGTATCTGTTCTTGGCCACGCCGCTCGCGCTCGCGGCCATCGCCCGCGAGGGCAAGCTCGGCTTGCCACGCATGCACGCTGCGGCCGCCACCATGGTCTGCAGCTCGCTGGTCTTGACCTACAACTACGGCGCGTTCGCGGCCCGGCCGGGCTCGTTCAAGGGCGGCTACAACTACGTGGAGTTCACGATCACGGATGCCGAGCGCGCGCGCTTCGCCCAGCTACAAACGCTGATGGTCTTGATCCCCAAGGACGCCTCGGTGGCCGCCACCGAAACGGTCGGACCGCACGTTTCCTCGCGCGTGAACATGTACGCGATGCGTACCGGTCCGCACGGGGCCGAGTACATCCTGGGCTCGGGCAAGGAGCTCAAGATCTCGCACACGCGCGAGACCATGAAGGCCGCGATCGAGAGCGGCGAGTACGGTGTGCTCAAACGCGTGGGCGAATTCGCCTTGCTCAAGCGCGGGCTCGATCCCTCGCAAAACGCGCAGCTGTTGAGCGATTGGCAGCTGTAGAACCGCCTTCCCGGCTCGGCCAGCTCAAGCGGCGCCTGCGACCGCTGTTGATGCTGATCGCGCTCGGCTTCGTGGTGTTCGCAGCTTGGCGCCTGGGCGCGCGCTGGCAGAGCACGCGCGTCGCGCTCGAGGTACCGCTCGCGCTCGCGTCGATCGTGCCGCTCGCGCTCGGCTGCGTGCTGCAGGGTCGCGCTTGGATCGCACTGATCGAGCGCATGGCCGGGCGGCGAGTACCGCGCACGGCGGCGCTCGCGCTCTACATGGACTCGCAGCTCGCCCGCTACACGCCGGGCATGGTCGGCTTGCCGCTCGTGCGCATGGCGGGTGCCCAGACGCTCGGCGTGCCCGCGCTGGTCGTGGGCTCGTCGGTGGGGTTGGAGATGTTGTCTTGGACTGCGCTCGGCGGCTTGAGCGGCTTCGGCGCGCTGCTTGCGGCCGGGGGAGCGCCCGAAGGTGTGCTCAGCACGCTCGCGTTGGCGCTCGTAACGGGGTTTGCCCTGATCGCACTCGTGCTGAGCGCGGTCGATCGCGCGCGCTTGCCGGCGTTCGTCGTGCGCCTGCTCGTCGCTGAAGGCTCGGGGCCGCTCATTCCGTATCAGCTGCCGCTGCTGCATGCGGTGTACTGGGCGAGCTGGCTCGCGCACGGCGTTCTCTTGAGCCAGGCCTTTGGCGCCTCGAGCGCGGGCGCACTCTCGAGCTCCGGGGTCTACGCGTTGGCGACCGTGGGCGGCTTCGTCGCGTTGGCTGCCCCGGCGGGAGTCGGCGTGCGCGAATCGATCTTGTCGCTCGGCCTCGCGCCCGTGCTCGGCGCGGCGCCGGCGGTCGCGCTCGCGGTCGCGTCGCGCGCGGCATCGCTGATCGCGGACGTCGCAGTCTGGCTCGCGCTGCGCTCCGCGAAAGCCCCGACTCGCTAGAGATTTCGGAAACCAGGGCGGACCGTGACCGATGTGTTGGGTCATGGTAGACTCGCTAGACGACGCGATGCTCAGGCTGGAACGACTCGAATCGGACGTGGGCGACATCAAAGGCGCCATCGTCAATATCTCCGCCCTCCTGCTCAGGCACGAAGAGCGCCTCGATCACATGTCCAGTCGCCTCGATCACATGTCCAGTCGCCTCGATCACATGGCCGAGCGTATGGACACCTTGTGCGAGCAGCAGGCGAACGTGGTCGATCGCCTCGATCGTTTGATCGAAGTCACAATCAAGGCGCGTACGCAGGACGCCGAGCGCATGGGTGACTTCGAACGGCGCCTGACGCGGCTCGAAGAGCACGTCGGTATGCCCAAGGCCTAGCGCGCGACTGCGGTCGGACGGCGCTCGCTGCTCTCGCGCAGTACGCTCGGCTCTTGGTGCGCTTCGCGCTTGAGCACGTAAGGCAAATCCGTGCGCGCCAGGTGCACGATCAGCTCGGCGATCAGGCCGGTTGCCAGGATTTGCACGCCGACCACGATCAACAGCACCGCCAGAATGAGCAGCGGGCGGTGGCCAATCGATTGGCCCATGCACCAGATCACCGTCAAATACGCGCCGAGCGCGACGCCCACGCCGAGCGTGAGCATGCCGACTGCGCCGAAGAAATGCGCCGGCCGCCGCCCGTAACGGAGCAAGAAGACGACCGTCAGAAGGTCCATCAGGCCACGGAAGAATCGGCCGCCCCCGAACTTACTCGTCCCGTAGCGGCGCGCGTGGTGCTCCACCGGCAGCTCCGCGATGCGATAGCGCTTCCAATACGCGAGCACGGGGATGAAGCGATGGAGCTCGCCGTAGAGCCGCACGTTCTCGAGCACCACCCTGCGATAGGCCTTGAAGCCGCAGTTCACGTCGTGGAGCCGTACGCCGGTGGCGACGCGCACGAGCAGGTTGAATACGCGCGACGGTATCACCTTGGTGAATGGATCGTTCCGCCGGCGCTTGTAACCCGAGACGAGATCATAGCCCTCTTCGAGCTTCGCCAAGAAGCGCGGGATCTCCTTGGGATCGTCCTGCAGATCCGCGTCGAGCGTGAAGACCACGCGGCCCTGCGCGGCAGCGAAGCCGGCCGCGAGCGCCGCGCTCTTGCCGAAATTGCCCTGCAGCTCCAAAAGGCGCACTTCGGGGTGCTCGCGTACGAGCCGCTCGGCCTCCGCCAGCGAGCCGTCGGTGCTGCCGTCGTCGACGAAGATCAGCTCGAAGCGCTCGTCCGCCGTAAGCAGCGGGCGCACGGCTTCCGCGATGCGATCGTAGAGCTCGCTGAGCGTTCGTTCCTCGTTCAAAAACGGGATCACGAACGAGAGTGTGGGCGGGCTCGCGGTCATCTCGGCTCGTAAGCTGAACGGAACTTTGCCCGAGCCGATCGCACTCGGCAAGGCGCTCAGCCGTCAGCTGCCTGGGACCTTGAGCACCGCGTAGGCCGGATTCTGATAAACCACCGGGAAGTCCGAGAGCCGCGCGGCGTTGCCGCGCCGTTCGACCACGAAGCTTGCGCCGTAGCGGCGCGCGACCGCGAGCACCTGGTCCGGACTGAGCGCCGAGTAGCCCGCCATGTCGTGGGCGCCGGTGACGTTCCTGCCCGTGACGGCCGACATGCGCGCGTGCCACTCGAGCAGATCGCGCGGCAATATCGGCGCTGCCTTCCAGTCGACGACGATGGCGCGCTTGCCGTGCAGGCGCATGCCGTCGAGATCGGGCGGCGTGAGTAGGATCGCGTCGCGCGGCGTATTTTGCGCGATCCAATCGTAGAGTGAAAACAGCAAATCGCTGTGCGGCTTGAGCAGCAGCGTGGAGCGCTCGGGAATGGTGGTCAGCGTGGGGCGCGCGGCGAATAGCAGCGCCGCGAGCGCGAGCGGTACGCCGGACCACGCGAACACGTGCCCCATGCCCGCTCGCAGCCGCGCAGGCACCCGCGAGCCGAGCAGGCCGAGCCCGGCGTCGACGCCCCAGACCACGAGCGCGAGCGCACAGTAGCCGAGCACGAGCTTGGGCAGCGGCGCATCGTCCTTGGTGCGCAAGAACAGCCCCAGCACGCCCACGCCGGCTGCGCACACACCGAGCAGCGCGCCCGGATAGAGTCGGATGCGCGACGGCTTCGCGAGCAATTGTGCCAACCCACAGACAGCGAGCAGCTGGAACAGGAGGTCGGCGAACGGTGCGAAGCGCCACACGAACAGCTGCGTGATGCGCGGAATCACTATCCAGGTGGTGAGCAGCGTCCCCACCCAAATCAGCGTGGAAAAGCCGGCCAACAGGGCCCCCAGCCGCTTGCCCGCGGCCGTGCGTAGGAGCGGCCAGCCGGCGCCGATGCCGAGCAGCACGTAAGCAACGCCCGGCATGAAATTCCGCTCGCGCGCGGCGGGAGCGTAGTGGTGCGGCGAGCGCACGTTGAACAAGATGTCCTGCGCTTGCTGCGCCCCCTTGGCGGTTGCGCTGGCTCGGAGCATGGGCAAAACCGCGATCGTGACGAGGACGGGCGGACCGAGCTGGGCCTTCAGGCGTGGCCATAGGCCGCGCGTGCCGAGCAGCAGGTGGGCGAGCCCGAACACCGGGTACGCCAGCAGCAGATAGTTGACGTGGAACGCGCCCGAACAGGCCAGGCCGATGCCCGACGCGAGCCAGCGCTCCTCCATGAAGTAGTAGATGGCGACGACCAGCCCCAAGCTGCCGAGCGTGGACGGCTGCAAGATGAAGTCGAACACGTAGCTTGCCATTACGCCCGAGGTGCGGGTGATGAACATCACGGCCAGCAAGAACCAGAATGCTGCCAGCGCCTGGCGCGCCCCGGCGAGCACGCGCACGATCCGGTAGATGACGAACGTGCCGGCGGCGATCACCGCGCACTGGGCGAGCGCGATGCCCCAGCCGTCCCTCCGCAGGGCCAACAACAGCGCCGCGAAATAGGCGAAGGTCGGGTGGTACTGCGTGCTGTGGCTGGTGTACCAGTCGGAGCGAAGCAGTCCGCGGTCCACCAGCGTGAGCGACTTCAATAGGTAGACGACCTGGTTGTCGACGCCGTAGTTGAAGCCGTAACTCGCCGCGAATGCGAGGCAGGTCAGCGCCACCAGCCCGAGCTCGAGGCGCCTGCCGAGCGCGCTTTCCGCGAAGTTTTGCAAGACGCCTCTCTACGGTCCTGGCTGCGGCTATAACATGGCCCCGCTGCCCCAGGGAAACCCGCACGGATGAGCGAAATCCAAGCCCGCCCAGATCTCGTTCGGGCCGAGCCCTGTGAGCTCTCGGTGGTGTCGCCGCTCTACAACGAGCAGGGCAACGTGGCGCCGCTGGTCGAGGCAATCGAGGCTGCGGTCGCGCCGCTCGGCGTAGCTTTCGAGATCGTGCTGGTGGATGACGGCAGCGCCGATCAAACCTGGCTGCGCATTCAAGAGCAGGCAGCGCAGCGTGCGAGCGTGCGCGGCGTGCGACTGGCTCGCAACTTCGGCCAACAGCCCGCGCTCTTGGCGGGGCTGCTCGACGCGCGCGGCCGCGCGGTCGTGAGCCTGGACGGCGATCTGCAACACCCGCCCGCGTTGATTCCAGAGATGCTCTCGGCCTGGCGGAGCGGCTTCAAGATCGTGTCCACGCAGCGCATCGACGGCGAAGAGACTTCGTGGCTCAAGTCCGCGAGCTCGCGCTGGTTCTATCGCGTGTTCTCGCGGCTCACGGGCGTGGGCATGGCTGCGGGCAACTCCGACTTTCGGCTGCTCGACGCGAGCGCGATCGCCTCGCTGCGCGAAATGGGCGACCACGATCTGTTCCTGCGCGGCATGGTCAGCTGGCTCGGGCTGCCGACCGCCACGCTGCCGTACAAGGTCGGCCGCCGCCACACGGGCGAGTCCAAGTACACGCTCGCGCGCATGCTGCGCTTCGCCGCGGGCGCGCTCTTGTCCTTCTCGCTCTTGCCGCTGCGGCTCGGTATCTGGGTGGGCTTTCTGACCAGCGCCTTCGCGGCGTGCGAGCTGATCTACATTCTGTATCGTTACACGCAGGGCCAGACGGTGACGGGTTGGGCGTCGGTGATGACGTTCATGTCACTGATGTTCGGGATTCTGTTCGTGCTGCTCGGTGTCGTCGGTACCTACCTCGGCAAGATTTATGAAATTCTCAAGAACCGTCCGCGTTTCCTGATTGGAGAACGCACAAAGTGAGCTAGAACGCGCCGTAACCATGAGCGCTCGCAAGATCACCATCGGTCTCGTGCAGACCACCGCGGGTACGGACAAGGCTCAGAACCTGGAACGCACGGGCGAGCTGATCCGTCAGGCAGCCAAGCGTGGGGCCAAGCTCGTGTGTCTGCAGGAGCTGTTCGCCTCTCCCTACTTTTGCCAGGAAGAGAACACCGCGTTCTTCGACCTGGCCGAGCCGCTCGACGGACCGAGCGTGCAGGCCATCGCGCGCGTGGCCAAAGAGTGCGCGGTCAGCGTGGTCACGCCGATCTTCGAGCGGCGCGCGCCGGGCCTCTATCACAACAGCCTGGTCGTGCTCGGCCCGGGCGGTGAATCGCTCGGCGTCTACCGCAAGATGCACATCCCGGACGACCCGCTGTTCCTGGAGAAATTCTACTTTACGCCGGGCGATCTAGGGTTTTGCAGCATCGAGACCCCGGTCGCCAACGTGGGCGCGCTGATCTGCTGGGATCAGTGGTACCCGGAGGCCGCGCGGCTTACGGCCATGCAAGGCGCGGAGCTGCTCGTCTATCCCACGGCCATCGGCTGGCACCCGAAAGAAAAGGCGGAGTTCGGGGCCGCGCAGCTCTCGGCCTGGCAGACCATCCAGCGCAGCCACGCTATTGCCAACGGCGTGTTCGTGATCGCGGTCAACCGCGTCGGGCACGAGGGGCCGGCCGACGGTGGCCTGGATTTTTGGGGTCATTCGTTCGTGTGCGATCCGTTCGGCGTGGTGCTGGCCGAGGCCGGCGAGCAGGAAGAAGTGCTGGTCGTCGAGTGCGACTTGTCGCGCTCGGAGTGGGTGCGCCAGAACTGGCCGTTCTTCCGCGACCGGCGGATCGACGCGTACGGGGACATCACTGCGCGGTTTTCGGATCGCAAGCGATGAGCGCCGCTCCTCCGACGCTCTTCGACCAAGGCTTTCGCATGCCCGCGGAGTGGGCCCCCCACGCGGCCACCTGGCTCGCCTGGCCGCACGAGCCAAAGGATTGGCCGGGTAAGTTCGCGGCCGTGCCCTGGGTGTTCGCGGAGATCGCGCGCCAGCTGCAAGACGGGGAGCGCATCCGCCTGATCGTGTCGAGCAAGGCCGACGAAAAGCAAGCCAAGCAGGCGTTTTCGGACAGCGGCGTGGCGCTCGAGCGCGTGGACTTTTTCCGCTGCCCCACGGACCGCTCGTGGACGCGCGATTTCTTGCCGCTGTTCGTGAAGAACAAGAAAGAGCGCGCGCTGGTCAAATGGCGCTTCAACGGTTGGGCGCGCTACAAGAATCATCAGCGGGACGAAGACGCGGGCATGGCGGTCGCGCTCGCCCAAAAGCTGCCGCTCGCGCTGCCGGAAGTGTCGGTGCGCGGCCGCCGCCGTCGCTTCGTGCTCGAGGGCGGCGCTATAGACGTGGACGGCGAGGGCACGCTGCTCGCCACCGAAGAGTGCTTGCTCGACGGGCGACAGGCGCGGAACCGCGAGCTCGGCAAGGCCGGCAGCGAGAGCGTGCTGCGCGATTACCTCGGCGCGGAAAAGGTGCTCTGGCTCGAGCGCGGGATCGCGGGCGACGACACCGCCGGGCACATCGACGATTTCTGTCGCTTCGTCGCTCCGGGAAAGATCGTGCTGGCGCGCGAACCGAACCGCAAGGATCCGAATCACCGCGTGCTCGCTTCCGCCGCAGAGCGCCTGCGTGGCGCGCGCGACGCGCGTGGCCGAAAGCTCGAAGTGATTCCACTGCCGATGCCCTCGCCGGTGGCATTCGCCGGACAGCGCCTGCCGGCGAGCTACGCGAACTTCTATATCGGCAACGGCGCCGTACTCGTACCCACATTCAACGACGTGAACGATCGCGTAGCGCTCGGCCTTCTGACCGAGCTGTTTCCGAGCCGCCGCGTGGTCGGTATCCATTCCACGGACTTCGTTCTCGGTTTGGGAACGATCCACTGCAGCACGCAGCAAGAGCCGGCCTAGCTTCCCGCGCTGCGTTTGAATAAGGTGGAGGGTTCTGCCGTCGAATATTTCGGCGGTTGGTGGTCCACATTCACGGCAAGGGAGTCGCCATGCGTAAGGTGTCCGTCGTTCTTCTGGCTGCTGCATCTGCTCTGGCTCTGTTTCGACCGACTCTGGCCAGCGCGCAGGAGGATCCGGCAGCCGCGGCGCCGCCTGCTCCGCCCCCGCCACCTCCGCCGGGCATGATGATGCCGGCTCCTCCGCCGCCCGCCCAGGAGGACATCAAGCACATGGCGGTCAGCTTTTACCCGCTGTCGCTGTTCATCGGCCGCTACAGCGCGCAGTTCGAGTACCTGCCCGTACAGAATCACGCCATCTCGTTGAACCCGTTCTATACGAGCCTCGACGGCGGCTCGGTCAACGGCGCGTCACTCGGCAAGTTCAGCGGCTTCGGCGCCGAGCTCGGCTACCGCTTCTATACGGGCAGCAAAGGTCCGAACGGCTTCTTCGTCGCGCCCTCGTTCCTGTTCGCGTCGTACAAGCAGTCCGGTTTCATCTGTACCGGCGCCAGCACGAGCTGCAGCACCTCGTTTACGAGTTACGGTGCGGCGCTCGACATCGGCGGGCAGGCCGTGATCGGCGGCTTCGTGATCGGCGGCGGTGGCGGGCTTCAGAGCACCAAGAACAGCAAGAGCATCGCCACGGACGGCCTGAACTTCGCGAGCGCGATCATCGCCGGCGGCGGGCTCCGGCCCCGCGCGTTGCTCACGATCGGCTACGCGTTCTAGCGCTCCAGCGCGAAATTTGAAAATCTGGGCGATCCGAGCCACCTTGGGGCCCGGAATGGCCCTACTTCGTCCCTCAACGAGCGCTTGGCCCAGGGCCGCCGCCCTTTGCTTCCTCTTGGCGGCAGGCGCTTCCGCCGAGGCGCAGCCGTTCGTGGCAGACAAGCCCGCGCCGGGCACGCAGGTGCAAAAGACGGTCGAGGAGCGCGGCGTGAACCCGTGCGACACGCCCGACCCTGGCTTCGGCAACTACGCGCGCTGGGAAGGCGGCATCACGATGGGGCAGATTTTGATGCCCCTGCACGGCGTTGCGCGCAAGGACGGCGACTTCGACGTGATGATCCATTTTCACGGGCACGAGCCGGCTCGCAAAGAGTGGGTGCAGGCCATGGATCACTCGGTGCTCGTAGGCATCGACCTCGGGCTCGGCTCGGGCGCGTACGAAACGGCGTTTCAAGCTCCGGACGTGTTCCCGCGCCTGGTGGACAGCATCGAGCGCGCGGTCGCCAAGAAGGCGGGGCGCAAGGACGCGCACGCCCGGCACATCGGCCTCAGCGCGTGGAGCGCCGGCTACGGCGCGCTGCAGTGGATCCTCGGCCAAGAGTTCGCGAAGAAGCGCGTCGATACGGTCATCCTGCTCGACGGCTTGCACTGCGGATACCTCGGACCCTCGCTCAACGGCCAGCAGATCGCGCCGTTCACAGAGTTCGCGAAGCTTGCGGCCGAGGGCGAGCGCTTCATGTTCGTCAGCCACTCGTCGATCATCCCGCCGGGTTACGCGTCCACCACCGAAACCGCGAGCTATTTGATCCACGAAATAGGCGGTAAGCCGCGCACGGTGCACGGCTCGGGGCCGGCCGGAATGGACCTGATTTCGCGCTACTCCAAAGGGAACTTTCACGTGCGCGGCTATTCAGGCAACGACAAGATGGATCACTGCGCGCAGATCGTGCTCTACCGGGACGTGCTCAAGGTGCACGTGAAACCCCGCTGGAGCGCACGCGGGCGGGGCGAGTGAATGCGACGGTGCGCACGGCCTTCAAAGACGCCGTGATCGTCGCGCCCGAGCGCGCAAACGGTCAGCTTCTGGATCGCGTGCTGCGCGAGGCGCACCCGGGCGCGAGCTGGGCGGACGTGCGCCGGCTGGTCGAAACCGGAAAAGTGAGTGTCGACGGCGAGCCGGAGCGCAACCCGCAGCGCGTCGTCCGCGCCGGCGCGCGCATCGAAATCTCGATGAACGCACGCAAGCGGCCCGCGCAGAGCGCCCTGCCGCCCGGCGCGATCGTGCACGTGGACGCGCAAGTCGTGGTCGTGAAAAAGCCCGCGGGCATCAGCACCGTGCCGTACGAAGACGAGCCGGGTACACTCGCGGATCTGGTGCGCGCCGAGCTCGGCCGGCGCGAAGCCCCGCTCGGCGTGGTTCACCGCATCGACAAGGAGACCTCGGGTCTCGTTGTGTTCGCGCGCACGCTCGCCGCCAAACGCGCGCTCAAAAATCAGTTCCGCTTCCACACCGTGCACCGCCGCTACCGCGCGATCGCCCACGGCCGCGTCGAGAGCCGCACGTTTTCCAGTCGGCTGGTGCAAGATCGCGGGGACGGCCGGCGCGGCTCGACCGAAAACCCGAAGCTTGGCCGCGAAGCGATCACCCACGTCAAATTGCTCGAGGCCTTCGGCGCCCGCGCGAGCTCGCTCGAGTGCCGCCTCGAAACCGGTCGCACCCATCAAATCCGCATCCACCTGGCCGAAGCCGGCCACCCGCTGCTCGGCGAGCGCGTCTATGTCAAAGGCTTTCGCGGCGAGCTCTTGAGCGCGCCGCGGCTCATGTTGCACGCGCAGGAGCTCGGCTTTCGGCATCCGCAGAGCGACGCGCTGCTGGAGTTCGAAGAGCCGCTGCCGGAGGACATGGTGCGGGTGTTGGCGGGGTTGCGGTCGGGGTGAAGCGATCACGCCTGGCTATCGACCAGCGCGGATCAACCGAAAGAGCCCGCGCTCAGCTCGCGCGAGACGCCCCAAGTCGCGGCTGCGCGAGCACTTCGCGCAGCTTGGTTACGAGCTCTACGGGCGTGATCGGCTTGTGCAAATAGGCAGCGACGCCGCTGGATAGGCCATAGCGCAGAACGCTGTCGTCCGGGTCAGCGAGCCCTCCTCCTGTAGAACGAGCTTTGCGTCCGTCGGTGAGTCCTCGACTAGCAACAGGCGAATGGTCACGCTCATGGCCTCGCGGCGGGCGGCGGCTCGTTGTGTAGCAACCAGAACAACCCCAGCGTCTGCGCCGCCGCCAAGAAATCGCCGAACTCTACGGGCTTGCGCACGTAAGCGTTCGCCCCCGCCAGGTAGCTGCTGATGACGTCCTCGTCTTCCTTGGAAGACGTCAGGATCACGACTGGCAAGACGCGTGTGCGCTCGTGCGCGCGGATCCGCTTCAACACTTCGAGCCCGTCGATCTTCGGCAGTTTGAGATCGAGCAGGACGACCGCCGGTACCTGATTGCTCGTGCCGGCTGTGTGCAGGTATTCGAGCGCCGCCGCTCCGTCGCGCTGAACGACGATCTCGTTGCTGACGCCGCAACCTTGGAAGGCGAGCAGCGTGAGCTTTTCGTCGCTCGGATTGTCTTCGACGAGCAGGATCTGTTTCGTCACGCGTGCCCTCCGCTGGTTTGTCGTGGCAGTGAAAAGTAGAGGGTGGCGCCTCGCCCGACGCTCCCTTCCGCCCAGATCCGACCACCATGGCGGTGGACGATGCGCTGCGCATTGGCGAGGCCGATGCCGGTGCCGGCGAATTCGTTCGCGGCGTGCAGCCGTTGAAAAGGCCCGAACAGCTTGTTGGCGTAGCTCATGTCGAACCCCGCGCCGTTGTCGCGGACGAAGAAGCACGCTGTCCCTTCGTGCTCCGTCCGACCGAGCTCGATGCGGGCCTTGCTGGCCTGGCCCGTGAACTTCCAGGCGTTGCCGAGTAGATTGTCCAGTAGCGCGCGTACGAGCGTGGGATCTGCGTCGGCGCAGAGCTCCGTGTGGATCACGAGCTCGACCTCTCGCTGGGGCTCGCTCGCCTTCAACTGCTCGAGTACCGCCAGGCCCAGCGCCGACAGGTCCACGCGTTCGCGGCGAAGCTCGCTACGGCTGAGCCGAGCGAGGTTCAAGAGCGCGTCGATCAGCTGCGCCATCTTTCGCGAATTCAGCCCGATTTCTTGCAAGAAATCCTGGCCTTGCGCGTCGAGCTGCTCGCGATACTTGTTCGACAACAATTGAGCGAACGCGTTCATCGCCCGGAGCGGCGCGCGCAAATCGTGCGCCACGGAATAGCTGAAAGCTTCGAGCTCGCGGTTCGCGCTCTCGGCCGAGTCGCGGGCGCGCGCCAGCGCTTGCTCGCTGCGCAAGCGCTGGCTGATGTCCCTTACGATCTTGGCCGCGCCGAGCACGTTCCCGCGCTGGTCGCGAAGCGGAGAGCTGGTCACCGACACGGGTATTTGAGTGCCGTCTTTGTGCAGGCGCACGGTGTCCAGCCGCACGGACTCGCCATCGGCCAGACGGGCCAAGATGCGTTCTTCCTCTTGCTCGCGACCGGGTGGAAGCAAGATCGAGATCGAGCGGTCGACGACCTCCTCCGCGGAATATCCGAACAACCGCTGCGCGCCCTGGTTCCAGCTGGTGATCACACCGTCGAGCGTCTTGCCGATGATCGCGTCGTCTGAAGCCGCGACCAGGGCGGCGAGCCGCGCGCGTTGTTGCTCGTTCTTCTTGCGCTCGCTGATGTCTCTGATCGCAGCGGAGATGAGCAGTCCCTGCGTGGTCTGTACGGGCCCCAAGCTGATTTCGATTGGGAACTCGCTGCCGTCCTTGCGTAGCGCGTAGAGCTCGAGACCGCTGCCCATTCCGCGAACGCGGGGCTCCTCGAGGTAGTTGGCCCTGTGCTGGCGGTGCACCGCGCGCATGCGTTCCGGGACGAGCCGTTCGATCGGTTCCCCGGTCAGTTCTTCGCGCTCGAACCCGAACAGGCGCTCGCCTTGTGAGTTGACCAGCACGATCTTGCCTTGCTCGTCTACAATCACGACGGCGTCCGGCGCGGTCTCGACGAAGCTGCGAAAGGACGCCTCCGACCTGAGCGCTTCGCGCAAATGCTCGATCGCCCGCGCCAGTCGCTCGCTACTGCGCAGGTCGAGAACGAAGGCGGTACACTCGTTGGTCTCGCGCTCCAGTAGCGATCCGACGAGCACGGGCACGCGTGTCCCGTCTTTCCGCAGGTACTCTTGCTCACGAAGCGTCGAGGCCCCGCTCTCGAGTGTTTCTCGAATCGCGCGCTGATCGGGCTCTTGCCATTCGGGCGGCGTCAATTCACGCCAATTGACCGACCCGGACAGCAATTCGTCTCTCGAGTAGCCCGTGAGCTGGAGCAGGGCGTCGTTGACCTCCAGCACGCGTCCGTCGAGCGTGCCGACGAGGAGGCCGATGATGCCGGCGCCGGCCAGCCTGCCGAAGCGCGCCTCGGCGGCCCTGCGCGCGCGTTCGACGCGCTGGCGCTCTCCGACGTGCCCGATCAGTACGAGCCGAGCCTCGCGTTGCTCGAAACGAATCGGTTGGGCGCGAACCTCCACGCGACGCACCTCCCCGCTGCGAGTTCGATGGCGTGTCTCGAACGGATCGGGCGTCGGAAGCGCGCGGGCAACCAGCTCGCGCTGGGTCGCCAAGTCCTCTTCCAGCCATATGTCGAGGAGACTCAGCCGAGTCAGCTCTTCACGCGTGTAGCCGTAGAGCAGCGCCGCTGCTTCGTTGATTTCCAGAAAGCCGAGTGTCTCGGGATCGAAGACGAACATCGGCTGAGGATTGTTCTCGAAGATCAGGCGGTAGCGCTCCTGCGCGCTGTGCTCGACGCTCATGGATCGCCCTCACCCTCCTATGGACGACGAGACGTCACTCGTGGCTATCATTGCGTTTGCTCGCGACCCGACATGAGCATCCCTCGTGACATGCGCAGGATGGCGTGCGCACTCAAGCAACATATCAGAAAGTCACAAACCGCAGTGAGATCCGCGAGCTGCCGACCAAACCCGCAAAATCGGGGAGATTTGACCCACGTGAATCTCAATTTGGACACTTCGAGTGCTTATTGGCGCGCTGCATCGACCGTTACTTGGAAAGGATACCGGACGCCTCGGCGTCAGGGAGAACGGGAGCCATTCTGTGAACCAAGTCCTGGACCCAGCCGAACGCTCGACCAGCACGCCGCGCGTGCTGATCGTCGACGACTCCGAGACGGACGCGAAGCTCCTGCGCTTGGCGCTCGAGGCAGGCTTCGAGCGGCCCGTGGAGTGCGAGCGCGTGGACACGGCCGCAGCCATGCGCGACGCCCTGATCGGGAAGCCCTGGGACGCGGTAGTCTGCGATTGGGCCATGCCCGCCTTCAGCGCGCTCGCTGCGCTGGCTTTGGTGAAAGAGTTGGATCTGGATCCGGCGTTCATCATCGTGTCCGGCACGGTCGGTGAAGAGACCGCGGTCGAGGGGATGCGTGCGGGCGCGCACGACTACATCTTGAAGGGCAACTTGACCCGCCTCGTACCGGCGATCGAGCGCGAGCTCCGCGAGAAGACCGTGCGCAGCGCCCAGCATTTTGCGGACGCGGCGCTGGCGGCGGTCACCGACTGCGCGCCGGCCTTCATTTTGGCCGTGAGCGAGGCCGGGCGGATGCTGTTCATCAACCGTGTCCTGCCGCAGTACTCGAAGAGCGAGGTGATCGGCTCCGACTGGCTGCTCTACATCGCTCCGGAGGAGCACGAGCAGCAGCGCGCTCGCCTCAAGCGCATCATCGAAACTGGAGCCTTCGAGACGTACGAGACGACGATCGTCACACCCGATAACAAGACGCTCTGCTTTTCGGCGCACATGGGCCCCATGCGCCTGCACGGCCGTGTGATTGGAGCAGTCCTCGTGTCCCTCGACGTTACCGAGCTCAAGCAGACGCAGGCCGAGTTCGCGGCGGCCCAGCGCCTGGCGGCGGTCGGTACGCTCGCAGCGGGTATCGCCCACGAGATCAACACGCCGATCCAGTTCGTGAGCGACAGCGTGCACTTCTTGCGGGGAGCTTCGCGCGACACCATGAGCGCGCTGGAAAAGCTGCAGAACGTGCGCCGGCTCGCCGAGCAGGGTCAGCACTCTGCGGAGCTCGCTCGAGCGCTGACTCTCGCGAGCGAGGCCGAAGAGCAGGCAGATTTGGAATACCTGTACGTGAACGTGCCGCAGGCCTTCGAACGGTGCGTCGACGGGCTGCAGCGCGTGAGCAACATCGTCCGCTCGATGAAAGAGTTCGCTCATCCGGCGCAGGTCGAAATGCGGGCGGTGGACTTGAATCGCGCGGTCGAGAACACGCTCACCATCGCGCGCGGCGAATACAAGTACGTCGCCGATCTGGTCACCGATTTCGGTGAGCTTCCGCCGGTGGTATGCCACGTCGATCAAATCAACCAGGTGGTGCTGAACCTGATCGTGAACGCGGCCCACGCCATCGGCGACGTGGTCAGGGACAACAATTCGCGCGGTACGATCCGCGTGCAGACGCGACAGGAGGGCGATCACGCCGTGATCTCGATCGGCGACACCGGCGGCGGCATCGACGACTCGATCGCGCACCGCATCTTCGACCCGTTCTTCACCACCAAAGCCGTGGGCAAGGGGACCGGGCAGGGGCTGGCGCTCGCCTGGTCGGTCGTGAAGGACAAGCACGGCGGGGAGCTCAAGTTCACGAGCGCCGCCGGTCTTGGCACCACGTTCTTCGTCCGGCTACCGATCGCCGGCAAACCTGGGGCTGCGAGCGCCGAGCCGTCATGAAGCGTATCCTGTTCGTCGACGACGAGCCCAATGTCCTCAACGGGCTTCGGGACCTGCTGCGCAAGCAGCGCAAGCACTGGGAAATGGTGTTTGCAGCGAGCGGCGAGCAGGCGTTGCTCGAGCTCTCGCGCGCTTCTTTCGACGTGGTCGTCTCGGACATGCGCATGCCCGGTGTCGACGGAGTGGCGCTGCTCGCGCAGGTGAAGCAGGCGCAGCCCGCGGCGGCGCGTATCGTCCTGTCCGGACAGGCCGAGCGGCAATCCGTGATCGCGTCGCTGCCTGTCTCTCATCAGTTTCTCAGCAAGCCGTGTGATGCGGAGGCGCTGATCGGCGCGATCGAGCGCGCCAGCAACTTGCAGTCGTTGCTCTCGGACGAGCGCCTACGCGACGTGGTCGGAGCCGTCGACCGCTTGCCGACGGCTCCGCGCGTCTACTGGGAGCTGGTCGAGGCGATGGCGCAGCCCGCCACGCATCTTTCCGATCTGGCGGCGATCGTGGAACGAGACGCGGCGATGGCGGCCAAGGTCCTGCAGCTGGTGAGCTCGTCGTATTTCGGCATTGCCCACCGGCCGACCTCCGTGTCGCAGGCGGTCGGCTACCTGGGTGCGGATCTTTTGAAGACCCTCGCGCTCGGCCTGCACGTCTTCTCGCCGCCGGTCGCGCCCGCAGTGCCGGGCTTTTCCTTGGAGGCGCTGCAGCAGCACTCTCTGCTAGTTGCGCGCATCGCCAAGCGGTTCTTGCGCGACAAGTCGCAGAGCGCGGAGGCTTTCCTGGCCGCTCTCATCCACGATCTCGGCAAGATCGTGCTCGCGATCAGCATCCCCGACCGATACGCCGAAGTGCTGGCCGAGGCCGCTCGCAGCACGCGCCCCGATCATGTCGTCGAGGCCGAGCTGCTGAGCGTGACCCATGCGGAGGTGGGCGCTTACTTGCTCGGTCTCTGGGGTCTGCCAATCGACGTGGTGGAAGCCGTGGCGCGGCACCATCGGCCCGAGCTCGGCGCGCGTACGAGCACACTGATGGCCGTGCACGCGGCCGACGCATTGAGCCACCCGGCCAACGAGCTCGGCGAAATCTTGAACGTCGCGGTCGTGGAGAGCTCCGATTGGGGTCCGGAGCTGCCACGCTGGCGAGAGATCGCCGCCGAAGAGCTCAGGCTGGCCAGCTCGGTTTGACGCGAATTCCCGCGGACGTGCACCCAAGCAACGTTGCACGCACGCCAGGGCGAAGATGCGCCGGAGCGCGACGCATCCTTTTCCTTCGATTTGCGAGCGGCGAGCGCAACTGCGGCGGCGCGAGCGCCATAGATCGAGTTCTCAACTCAGGAGAAACCCCAATGGTCCGACCTTTCGAGTCTCGTTCCGTCTGCTACGCGCTGCTGTTGTTGAGCGGCGTCGCCGGTTGCGCTTCGCATGCTGATTCGAGCGACGAGAGTGCCGCCGTGCAAGAGGCTTCCAATGGCAACGCGGAGCTGCGCGCGCTCGACGATTGCGAGCCCACGAGTTTTGGCGCGCTGTGCAATCCGGCGTTTCACGGTGGGACCACGCTGGCCGCTTTCCAGGCCGAGCTTGCGGCACGCATGAGCGTCGGAAAGTGGAAATGGAGCAGCGCGGTGAACACGCATCCGGGCAGCCCCGTGAATCTCGTGAGCCGCGGCGGGGAGACGCACACGTTCACGATCGTGAAGAATTTCGGCGGAGGGCGCGTGCCCGCGCTCAATACGGCGTCGGGCAATCCCGTTCCGGCACCGGAGTGCCTGCAGCCGGAGAGCGCGACCAACATCACGATTACGTCCGGCGTGACGAAGACGATCACGACCGGCAACGGCGGCACGCTGGCGCCGGGCCACTACAAGGGCCAGTGCTGCATTCACCCCTGGATGCGCACGGAAATCGACGTGCGCTGAGCGCGCAACAGCGTCGCGTTCGCTATTCGGCGCTGCAGCCTCGAGCCGGAGCGCTAGCGCGCGGCTTTGTGGGTGAGCTGCGCCAGGAGCTCGTCGCAGCTCGCCCAGAGCTTTATGTCCGGATCGATCGACAGAAAGCGCCCGCTCTGCGAGACGGTCACCATGCAGCGCGCGGGGCGCAGATTTTTGAGAACATTGTCGCTATAGACCGACGGATCGCGCACGAGGTACGTGGTGTCGCCGCTCGTGCTGTGGGCCTCGGCAAAGGGTGGCAAACGGTCACCGCGCGCGATCAACCGATCCGGAAGGAGGAACGTATAGACCGCCTCCACTTCGCGCGGTTTGTTGTCGGTCAAAATCGGCAGATTGCGCTCGTACGCGTCACGCAAGATCGCTGCCTGTACGGCATTCTGGCGGAACCCCCCACCGCCGTTCGGATACACGGCGGAGTAGCTGGCGAGCCCTAGCACGAGCGCGGCAGCGAGCGCGCTCAGCGCGGGACGGCGCGCGAAGAAGCCGAGCAGCCTGCGCACTCGCTCGCTCGGCTCGGAGCCTATGGCGCCGAGACAGAGCGCAGTGAACGCGCCGATCACGGCGATCACGAGCGGCGTGGCCGACTCGACGTAGCGGGAGTCGAAGATTTGCCAGAGCCGGATCGGATGCCAGCTGCGAACGCAGAAGGTCAGGAAGAAGAGCTGGCTGAGCGGCAGCAGCAGCAACACGCGCGCGCCTCTGCTGCGTGCCAGCGCGAGCAATCCGAGCGCGCTCGCCGCGAAGAACGCGAGCAGGAACTTGAGGCAATCCTCGAAATTCGGGTTGGAATAGCGATCGAACAGCTGCCACACGCTGGCGACGATCCCGCCTTCCGTGGCGTGAGGCCCGCGCTCGATGACCGCGAGCCGGTGGGGGTACGCCGTAAATATGCGGTAGAACACGGTCTCGAGCGCGATGCCTGCCAGGATGACGGCCAAGTAGACGAGCAGCGCGCGCCGCCGCTCGCGCCCGCGTTTGCTCTCGAGCGCGATCGCCAGCGCGAAACCGGGCACGAAGAACAGCGCCGTCTCTTTGGCCTCGTAGCCCAGCAGGCAGAAGAGCGCGCAGCCGAGCAGCCAGCGCGTGCGCGCGCGCGCTTCGGCCGTCACGAAGCGCAGGAACAGGTACGTGGCGACAGCGATGTACGTGCCCGCAAAGCCGTCGGGTAGGAGCTGCGACGCGGACCGTGCCGCGGTTGGAAAGTAGACGAGCAACAGAGCAGCCGCGAAGCCGCCGAGTCGATTCGAGAGGCGCTTGGCGATCAGGTAGACGAAGGGGATCTGCAGCACCGCCATGGCCATGGGCGCGATGTAGTAGGCGCGCCAGGAGCGGCCGAAGCCGAGCTGCGCGAAGAACGCGAGCACGTTGACGCCCATGCGCGTCATGTGGTGCGTCCAGAGCGCGTGGCCGAGATCCGGATGGTGGAACCATTGGCGGACGAAAAACCACTTTTCGTAGGCGTCGCCCAGCATCTCGAGCGGTTCGGGCTCGAGCAAATGCACGACCAGGCAGAGCGCGCTCAGGGCCGTGATACACGTCAGATCGACCCGATTGTCGATTAACCAAACTTTCAACGGAGCGAGCCGCTCGACCCACGCTCGCGAGGGCGGCGAGCGCGGGCTCGCCTCCGCGCCGCTGAGGAGCTCCGCGCTGGGCTCGAGAGGTCGTTGCGTGGCCATGACTTGCGGCGCTCGCGGTGGCAGGACTACTGACTGACGCCGCCTGAGATCGTTTACATGTCGGCAGCCAAGGAATCAACGACGCCAATTGCTACGCGGCCCAAGCGTGTTTTTTTCACCCTACTGCGGCTGTCGCTCGCACTCGGTGCGCTGGCGTACATCGGCGCGATTGCCTATAGAGATTTGCCCCGCGTGCTCGCGTTGATTTTGCCGTTCAACTTCGAGCGCGCCGCTTGGCTTTTACTATGTACGCTGTTGCTCGCGGCGGGTCCGTTCATATCCGTAGCGGTCTTCCGGATTCTGGCCACGCGCTACCGCAGCGATTCCCTGCCTTATCGGGAACTATTGCGGTTACTACTCATGACCAACCTGATGCGCTACCTGCCGGGCCGCTTTTTCGGCGTAGCCTATCAAGTGAGCGCACCGCCCGCCGGGCTCGACGGGCGGACCATGCTCCAGCTGAACGTCGAGCAGCTGGTGACGTCACTCGTAGGTAATACGCTGGCGGCCCTGGGCGTGTTGACGTTCGTGGCGGGCCAGTTGCTACTCGGAGTTGCCCTGGTGGCCTCGGCGCTGCCGGCCATGGCCATGCTCTTGAGTGTTCATTTTCCGCGCAGGCTAGTCCAGCGTCCGCTCGCCGCCAGAGCGCGTTGGACGATCGCACTGCTCAATCTCGTCTCGCTCGTCCCGTACCTGTTGGCCTGGCACTTCCTCGCAGGTGTCTTCCCCGCGCTTCAGAGCCAGCCACTGCTCGCGCTCGGGGCTTCGTACATCGTGGCTTGGGCGGCGGGCGTGATCGTGTTCGTCACTCCCGGCGGCCTCGGCGTGCGCGAAGCGGTGTTCGTGCTGCTCAGCCCGCCGGCCACGCGCGAAGCGCTGGCGCTGCTCGCGCTGTTCGCGCGCGTCTGGCACCTTTTTGCAGATCTGAGCGCGTGGGCGCTCGGGGCGCTCGTTCCGGCCGCGTTTTCGCCTAAAGTCGGAAAAGCTTGAGGTTCACGGCTTTTTTTTCGGGCTGCCTGCTGCCGGCCCTGCTGCTCGCGTGCGGCGCTCCGAGCCCGCGCACTTCCGGCGCGACCGTGAGTCGCCAGCATCCGCGCCGGATCGGAGCGGACGCGCGCTCCGGACGTGAAGCCGTGTGCGGGCCGCTGCCGGCCGCCGCGTTCGAGCTGAAAAAGCTGTTTTCCCTGGCAGGGCTGCCCTCGGACGTCCGCTTCGCCGATCTCGACGGCGACGGCGCCACCGATCTCGCGCTGTGCGAGCCGGACGGCACGGTTCGCTTCAGAAAGTCACTCGCACTCGCCGGCGGCGCGGAGATCGAGCGCAAAGAAA
>JADMIO011460679.1_pt1 | contig 21823 bp, 13 predicted proteins | sample 8958161 | NCBI WGS metagenome assembly JADMIO01 (sample SAMN16585339, study PRJNA669376) | soil metagenome | isolation source: Crop rotation soil | place: USA: Cullars Rotation, Alabama | collected 2011
GCCGCGACTTCAAGTCACGTGAATTCCAAGCTTCGGATCCCACTGTGCTGGAAAGTCACGGATTGAATCGGGAATGCGAGGGACGCGGGCGGGGACGGCCGTTCTTGCGCTCACGGATTTTCAGCTGTCGATGCGGTTGCGGGGGCCTGAGGTCGCGAGGCGAATGTCGGACGCGTTGGGGATCGCCACCGGCGCCTGCGGCTTTTTCCAGCTCATCGACCATGCGTGTGATTCGGTCCGATAATTTTTCGGAGCTCAGACTTTCGCGAAATCGTTCCACGAGGAGCGGAAAAGCAAACGGCGTTGGGCGCTGAATCTGTTGGCAGCGCAAGGATTTGTTTTGGATCTGAAGCAGGGTGGCTTTCAAGCGGTCGACATCCAACTCCTGGCGAAAAACCTCCTGCTGTGCCTGGGTGAGCAGCAGGTTGCCGGGGTCGTATTGGCGAAAGACACCGTAGAAGAGGTTCGAAGACGCCTGTAATTGCCGGGCACTTTTCGATCCGCCCGGAAACCCCGGGAACACAAGCCCGGCGATGCGGGCGATTTCCCGGAATCGGCGTTGACTCAGTTCGCTTGCATTGAGACAGCCGATCACATCCTCCAGGAGATGGTCGGTGCTGAACAATTCCGGGCGAAGGCATTGCTCCCAGTTCATCTCGATGGCGGAAAGGATTTCGAAGCCGTAATCGTTGACCGCGATGGAAAACGTGTTGGGCTTTCCCTGGCTGATGCGCCAGGCCAGCAGGCTTGCCAGGCCCAGGTGCACGTTGCGTCCGGCGTAGGGATACAGGAACAGATGCCAACCTTCCCGTGTTCGCAAGGTTTCTGCCAGGAGGGTGTGTCGCGTCGGCAGAGCTGACCATTTCATCTGCACGTCGAGCAGCGGCTTGACCAGCTGCATCTCCGGACCGTCGTGATGGCCGTGGGCGGCTGCATCCATTCTCGCAACGATGGCGTCGGCCAGTTCGCTCGACAAAGGCATCCGCCCGCCATTCCAAACTGGCACTGCGGGTTTTCCCCCGGTGGCCGGGCGGACGTAAGCGGTCATTTCGTGGATGCGGACCAGTTCCAAAAGTCGTCCGGCGAACAGAAAATGGTTTCCGGGTTTAAGACGGGCCACAAATCCTTCCTCGATGGAACCGAGCGTTTTGCCGCTCCCGCGTTTGCTCCAAAATTTCACCGACAAACTGGCATCGCTCACGATGGTGCCAATGGTCATGCGATGTCGGCGGCCGAGTTGGGCATCCGGCACGCGCCATACCCCTTCTGCGTCGGGTGTGACCCGTCGATAATCCGGGTAGGCGTCGAGCGAGCTGCCGCCGTGTTGCACGAAATCCAGGGCCCACTGCCATTCTCCGTCCGTGAGCTCACGATAGGCGAACGACGTGGCCACCTCTGCGCGCAATTCATCGGGCGTGAACCCACCACCCAACGCCACGGTGACCAGGTGTTGCACGAGCACATCCAGGGGTTTGTGAGGCGACAGGCGAGGCTCGATCTGGCGTGCAGCGATCGCGTCCTGCGCAGCGATGGATTCCACCAGTTCGAGGCTGTGGGTGGGAACGAGGGTTAGCCGGGAAATCTGGCCGGGCGCATGCCCGGATCGTCCCGCGCGCTGCATCAGCCGTGCGATGCCCTTGGGCGACCCGATCTGTAACACGCGTTCCACCGGAAGAAAATCGACGCCAAGGTCGAGGCTGGAAGTGCAGACAACAGATTTGAGCTTGCCGGTTTTCAAGGCGAGCTCCACCCAGGCGCGCTCCTTTCGATCGATGGACCCATGATGCAACGCAATGAGACCGGCCCAGTCGGGACGTGCTTCCAGTATTGCCTGATACCAAATCTCAGATTGCGACCGGGTATTGGTGAAAATGAGCGACGTCGAGCTGTTTTCAATCTGTTCCACGACGCCCGGCAGCATGCGCAACCCCAAATGTCCAGCCCATGGAAAACGTTCGATGCCGGGAGGCAGGAGGGTGTCGATGTGGAGTTTCTTGTCGAGCCGTCCTTGTACCAATTCTCCGTCTCCTTGGGGCAGCAGGACCTCCAACGCGTAGGGCAGATTTCCAAGGGTCGCTGACAAACCCCAGGTGATCAGCGTGGGTTGCCACGCTCGCAGGCGTGCCAGAGCCAGCTGCAATTGAACTCCTCGCTTATTGCCGATGAGTTCGTGCCATTCATCCACCACCACCATGCGCAGGCCGGAAAATTGCTCGCGGGCATCGGGTCGGGACAGAGCCACGCTCAGGCTTTCGGGCGTTGTGATGAGCGCCGTGGGCAAACGCCTCGATTGCCGGGCGCGTTGCGACGTCGTGGTGTCGCCGGTCCGAACGCCGACGGTCCACTGGATGCCTAAATCCTGCAACGGCACATTGAGTCCACGTTCCGTGTCGGCTGCGAGGGCGCGCATCGGCGTGATCCATAACACGGTGAGTCCAGGCGCTGTGGACGCGCGCGGCCGCGGTTTTGGATCTTTCGAAAACTCAGGCGAAGGGCCGAACCGATTCAAAGCTGCCATCCAGACGGCATACGTTTTGCCGGAGCCGGTGGTGGCGTGAAGAAGCCCGGATTTTCCACGCGCCACCGCTTCCCAAACCTCGCGCTGAAAAGGGAAGGGCTCCCAACCCTGCTTCGTGAACCACGCCGCGCCAAGTGTGGGCGATGCAACCACGGCGTTTGCGGTCGGACATTTCATAATAAATTCAGCGTCGGTTCCTGGTCCGGCTCCGCTGGTTCCGGCACTACCGAGGCAGGCAACAGCGCACGCAAGGTATCCACCGTGTCCGCCTCCGCCACAGGTTTGTCCTGACGCCAGCGCAACATGCGCGGGAATCGCACTGCGATGCCGCTTTTATGCCGGGAACTCAGCGCGATGCCTTCGAAACCGAGTTCAAACACCAGGGTCGGGGTCACGCTGCGCACCGGCCCGAATTTTTCCACGGTGGTTTTGCGTATGATCGCGTCCACCTTGCTCATTTCGGCATCGGTCAACCCGGAGTAGGCCTTGGCGAACGGAACCAGCTTGCGATCGGGGATCTCAGGGGGCCCATCCCAGACCGCGAATGTGAAATCCGTATACAGACTGGCGCGCCGGCCGTGTCCGCGTTGCGCGTAGATGAGCACCGCATCGACTGAGTAAGGCTCGATTTTCCATTTCCACCAGACGCCCACGTCTTTTGTACGGCCAACGCCGTAATGGGCCTGGCGATTTTTCAACATCATGCCTTCCACGCCCAGGCTGCGGGACCGCGCGCGCTGTTGTTCCAAGTCCTGCCAATCAGTTCCGTGTAACAATGGGGAGAGTTGCAAGGAAGGCTGCGTGCATAGTGCGAGGATGCGCTCGAGCAGGACGCGGCGGTCCGACTGCGACCGTTGCCGGCAGTCAGCGCCCTCCCATTCAAGCACGTCGTAAACCAGCATTGCCACGGGCGCTTTTTCCAGCACCTTTGTGTTCACGGTTTTGCGCCCGATCCGTTGTTGCAGGAGCGCGAAAGGTTGCGTTTGACCATTTTTCCAGACCACAATTTCGCCATCGAACACGGTGCCATCCGGCACATGCGGGCCAAGCGCGGCAAGTTCGGGAAAGCGGTCGGTGACCAACTCCTCGCCGCGTGACCAAATCCATATTTGACCCTGGCGCTTGACCAATTGAGCGCGAATTCCGTCCCATTTCCATTCGATTTGCCAGTCGGATGGCGGCCCCAGTTTTGCCTCGAAGTCCGCGGTGGGAAGTTGCAATGGATGCGCCAGGAAAAAGGGATAAGGCTGGCCCACGTCCCGTGGAATTTCGTCGCCCTCCGTGCCGCTGGCGATCAGGCGTTGAAAATTCCCGGCAGTGGGCCGCGCGGATAGCTCCGTGTAACCCACGAGTCTTTGGGCGATCCTTTTGGCGTCGATGCCGGCAACTGCTGCCAGGGCGCGCGTGACCAACAACCGGGAAACGCCGACTCGAAAGCTGCCCGTGATCAGTTTGATGCATACCAACTGGCTTCTTTGATCCAGTTGTTTGAACAACGGCGCGAGGCACGAAAGCAGTTCTGTCGGTTCCATCGCGCGCAGTGGTAACAGCTTTTCCTCGACCCAAACGGCGAGGCCTTCTTTCGAGTCCAGTTCGGATCGCGGCAGCAGGAGCGAGATGGTCTCAGCAAGATCGCCCACTGCCTGGTAACATTCTTCAAACAACCACTCCGCAAGTCCTGAACTTTCGATCGCCAGTGCCCGCAGCAACTTGGTGGGCACCAATTGCCGGGGCCTGCCGCCGCAAAGAAAGTAAACGGCCCACGCGGCATCCGCCGGATTGGCGTTGCGGAAATAATCCTGCAACGCGACGAGCTTGGCGTTGCTGCTGGTGCTGGCATCCAGTCGCGCGTAGAGATCCGCGAATGCTTTCATTCCTGCGATGATTCCCCGGGGTGGCTCTCGGTGCTGTCCGAGCTCAAAGTCATTGAAGCCGCGATTTCATCTTCGTCGTCACCGTATTCGGTCGTAAACGCCTTTGCGTCCAAGCCGCGCTCCCGCAGCCAACGGACCATGATGTTGATCTGGCCGTGCGTAACGAAGACCCGCTCCGCCCCGGTGGCAGTGATGGCGTTTTCCAATCCCGGCCAATCCGCGTGATCCGACAAGACGAAGCCACGGTCCACCCCGCGACGGCGGCGGGTGCCGCGGAGTTGCATCCAGCCGCTGGCAAATCCGTCCGCATAATCGCCAAACCGCTTTAACCAAGGCGTTCCCTGTGCGGAAGGCGGAGCCAGCACGATGCTTCGGTCGAGTTGGGAAGCATCGAAATTCACGCCGACGTAGCGTGTCGGCGGCAGTTGAACTCCGGCATTTCGATAGACCTGGTTGATGGGTTCCACTGCGCCATGCACCAGGATCGGTCCAATGTCCGGATCCAGGCCGGAGAGCAGTCGTTGCGCCTTTCCGAGCGCATAACAGAACAGGACACTGGTGCGTCCAAGTGCCGCGTTGCCCCGCCACCATGCATTCATGTCCGCAAAAATCTCCGTCTGCGGCCGCCACTGGTAGATGGGAAGCCCGAACGTCGATTCCGTGATAAACGCATGACAGCGCACCGGTTCAAATGCCGCGCAGGTGGTGTCGCGCTCGATTTTATAATCGCCGGAAGCAACCCAGACTTCGCCCTTGTATTCGAGGCGCACCTGGGCGGAACCGAGGACATGTCCGGCGGGATGCAGGCTGATCGTGACGCCCTGGTGGACGCGGGTCTCACCATACTCCAGCGTGTCGAGTTGAATCTGGTCTCCGAGGCGTTTGCGCAGAATTCCCGCTCCGGCTGCGGCTGCAAGATAATGCCGACTTCCGGCCCGCGCATGATCGCTGTGGCCGTGGGTGATGACGGCCCGCTCCACGGGCAGCCAGGGATCAATATGGAAATTTCCTGGCGGACAATAGAGCCCTTCGGCGCGTGCGACAACAAGGTCCATCCTATGTCATCGCACAATTTCAGGTGCTTTGCGTCCGGATTTTTTAGCGCCAAAGGCGCGGCCCTATCACAGCCTGGGGTAAAGTATCTGTTTCGCGAAGTTGTCGGGTTGGAGCAACCTTCGTCCCGGAGGGACAGCGTGAGAATAGCCCGGCGTTTTAACGCCGGGAAAAGTCGACGATTGGTGAAAGTCCCGAAGGGACGGCCGACGATCGGGATGTAATAAACCGTGCTTGGAGTGTCGGCCGTCCCTTCGGGACTTGAGTTCATTTCGGCTCCAACCCGGCGTTAAAACGCCGGGCTATTCTCGAGTGTCCCTCCGGGACAAAGGGGCGAGACCACGCCAAACACGTACCTGGCCAGGCTGGGATAGTGACGGGCCCTTGGCCCTCAAAGACCCTTGGGCCTGTTGATACATTTTTGATCTCTGGAGGCTGGGTATTGATTAACCCCGGTCCCAGATCCCTGCGAGTTTAGCTTCGTGAACAGTCCGAGATTCATTCGAATCGCTTCAAAGTTCTTTTGGAAACTGCATGAAATGCGGGCGCACTGGCATGGCGTCCATCGCGGCCCCGTTTGCGACCACCCGATTCCAGGAGCGCATTCGGCGGAAGCCATTCCCAAACCGGATGGAACGGAAGAAAGAGTTCCAGCGAAGCCGGCTGAGGATTGGCAGGAACTCCCGTGAACCCCTATCCATGAGCGACCTCATCTTCATCGGAATTGTCGTTGTGTTCTTCTTCCTCAGCGGCCTTTACGTGCGCCTCTGTGAGAAACTTTGAGCAAATTATGGAAACCATCCTCGTCGGCGTCATTGCCCTGTCGCTGTTTGTCTATCTGTTCGTGGCCATGGTTCGGCCGGAAAAATTCTGAGACAGGGCCATGTATACTTCTGGCTGGCTGCAGTTGGCTTTTTACGTGATCGCGCTTGGCGCGATTACCAAGCCGATGGGGCTCTATCTCATGCGCGTGCTCGATGCCAACGGCAGGACGTGGTTCGACCCCCTGCTCGGGCCGCTCGAACGGTTCACGTATCGCGTGATGCGAGTGGATGCCCACCAGGAGCATGATTGGAAGCAATACACATCCGCCCTGCTGATGTTCAGTGGCGTTGGCTGCCTGTTCACTTATGCGATTCTTCGGCTCCAGCATTTTCTGCCGCTGAATCCGCAACGGTTCGACGGACTGAGTGCGCACCTTGCATTCAACACGTCCGTGAGCTTCACCACGAACACGGACTGGCAGAGCTACGCCGGCGAATCGACCCTGTCCTATTTCTCACAAATGGTCGGGCTGGCGTTCCACAATTTTGTCTCGGCCGCCACAGGCATCGCCATTGCCGCGGCGCTGGTGCGCGCTCTTGCGCGGCCTTCGGCCAGAACTCTTGGGAACTTCTGGGTGGATCTCGTCCGCGCGACCTATTACCTGCTGCTGCCGATTTGTGTGATCTTTGCCCTGTTCCTGGTGTCGCAAGGGATGATCCAGAATTTCAAAGCCTACACGACAGCGCAGTTGGTCGAACCAATGAGGATCCAGGTGGAGAAAAAAAATGCCCAAGGCGAAAGCCTGCATGGGCCGGATGGGAAACCGCTGATGGAGGAGCAACTTGTCGAGCAACAAATCATCGCGCAGGGTCCGATGGCTTCCCAGGTTGCCATCAAGATGGTTGGGACCAATGGCGGTGGTTATGTGAACGCCAATGCCGCCCATCCTTTTGAGAACCCGTCGCCACTGTCGAACTTTCTACAGATGCTCTCCATCTTTTCCATCGGGAGCGGGCTGACTTACTACCTGGGGCGGATGGTGAAGAACCAGGGACACGGGTGGGCGGTTTGGACGACGATGATGATTTTGTTTCTCGGCGGCACGCTGCTCGCATGGTGGGCGGAGTCGGCGGGGAATCCCATCCATCACCACCTCGGGGTGGCGGTTGCGGATGGCAACATGGAGGGCAAGGAAGTGCGTTTCGGCATCTTTAACTCCGCCTTGTTTGCCACGATTACGACGGACGCCTCGTGCGGTGCTGTGAATTCCATGCATGACTCCTTCACGGCTTTCGGGGGCTTTGTGCCGCTGTTTAATATTCAACTCGGCGAGATCATCTTTGGCGGCGTGGGCGCAGGTCTTTACGGAATGCTCGTCTACGTTGTGCTGGCGGTTTTCATCGCGGGCCTGATGGTCGGTCGCACGCCGGAGTATCTCGGCAAGAAAATCCAGGCCTACGATGTGAAGATGGCGATGCTGTCGCTGCTGGTCCTCGCCATCACCATCCTGGGTTTCTCCGCATGGGGCGCGGTCAGCGCATCGGGCAAGGCCGGACTAAACAATCAGGGTCCGCATGGCCTGAGCGAAATCCTGTATGCCTTCAGCTCTGCCGGCGGCAACAACGGCAGCGCCTTTGCGGGGCTGACGGCCAATACGCCATGGTATGACGTCACGCTCGGGCTCGCCATGCTCATGGGTCGTTTCCTCATGATCGTGCCGATCATGGCGCTGGCTGGATCGCTCGTGCAGAAAAAGGTTTCGCCACACAGTTCAGGCACGTTTCCAGCCAGCGGCGGCACGTTCGTGGTGTTGTTACTGGGGACCGTTCTCCTGATTGGCGCGCTGAACTTCCTGCCCGCGCTGGCGCTGGGTCCGATTGTCGAACACTTCCTGACCTTCGAGGGGAAGCTCTTCTAGGGCTCAGTTTATGACACAGGAATCTCCCTCTCTATTTGACTGGCGCATCGTCGGCCCGGCGATTGGCGATGCGTTCAAGAAGCTCGATCCGCGCCTGATGCTGAAAAATCCTGTCATGTTCGTGACCCTTGTTGGCGCGGTCCTGACGACCGCCGGGCTCCTGACAGCGAGCGCGGACCGGGGCTTCATTGCCCAACTCGCGTTGTGGCTTTGGTTCACGGTGCTGTTTGCGAACTTCGCCGAGGCTGTGGCTGAAGGCCGGGGTAAAGCCCAGGCAGACAGTTTGCGCAAAGCGCGAAAGGATAGCGTGGCGCGCCGCCTCAAAAACGGTGGCGAGGAAAAGGTTTCCGCTCCTGAACTCCAGAAGGGTGACATCGTTGTCTGTGAGGCGGGCGACATCATTCCCGCGGATGGTGAAGTGATCGAAGGCATCGCAACCGTGGACGAAGCGGCGATCACCGGCGAGTCGGCGCCCGTCATCCGCGAAAGCGGCGGCGACCGCAGCGCCGTCACAGGAGGCACCCGGGTCATCAGCGACCGCATTGTCATCCGAATCACGATGGAGCGGGGCCATGGCTTCCTGGACCGCATGATAGCGATGGTGGAAGGAGCCAGGCGTCAGAAGACCCCAAATGAAATTGCGCTCACCATTCTGCTGGCGGCGCTGACCCTGATCTTCCTGCTGGTTTGCGTGACGTTAAAGCCGCTGGGCATTTATTCGGCGACGGAATTTTCCGTCCCGGTTCTCATCGCGCTGCTCGTGTGCCTGATCCCCACCACCATTGGAGGTTTGTTAAGCGCCATCGGCATCAGTGGCATCGACCGTCTCATCCGCCGCAACGTCATTGCGACGAGCGGGCGCGCGGTGGAAGCGGCTGGTGACGTGGATGTGTTGTTGCTCGACAAGACCGGCACCATCACCCTGGGCAACCGCATGGCGTCAGCATTTCTGCCCGCGCCTGGCATCAAGCCGGAGCGCCTCGCAGATGCCTCGCAACTTGCGTCCCTGGCGGACGAAACCCCCGAGGGCCGTTCCATCGCGATTCTTGCCAAACAGCAGTATAATTTGCGCGGACGCGACGTTGCCGCCCCCCCTGCGATTTTCGTGGCGTTCACGGCCCAGACCCGCATGAGCGGCGTGGATTTTCCGTCGCGAGACGGGCAGCCGGCGCGCGTGATCCGGAAAGGTGCTGCCGATTCCATGCGCGCTTACGTTGCCAAGCTGGGCGGGCAGTTTCCCCATGCCGTCACGCAGACGGTGGACGACGTTGCGCGCGCCGGCGGCACACCGCTTGTGGTCATGGAAGGCAGGGAGGTGCTGGGCGTTGTGCAGCTCAAGGACGTGGTGAAAGGCGGCATCAAGGAACGATTTGCCAAGCTCCGAAAAATGGGAATTCGCACCGTGATGATCACCGGCGACAATCCGCTGACAGCCGCCGCCATCGCGGCAGAAGCGGGTGTGGACGATTTCATGGCGCAAGCCACACCCGAGCAGAAGCTAAACCGCATCCGGGAGGAGCAAGCCAATGGGCATCTCGTGGCCATGACAGGCGACGGGACGAACGATGCCCCGGCGTTGGCCCAGGCAGATGTGGGCGTGGCGATGAACACGGGGACCCAGGCGGCGCGCGAAGCGGGCAACATGGTGGACCTCGACAGCAACCCCACGAAACTCATCGACATCGTGGAAATCGGCAAACAGATGCTGATCACTCGCGGATCGTTGACGACATTTAGCATCGCCAATGACGTCGCGAAATACTTCGCCATCATCCCGGCAATGCTGATGGCCACATTCCCAGCCATCGCGCCGTTGAACGTCATGCATCTTGGTTCGCCGCAGAGCGCCATCCTGAGCGCCATCATCTTTAATGCGCTCATCATTGTTGCACTGATTCCCCTGGCGTTGCGCGGTGTTGCCTACAAACCCATGGGTGCCCTGGCGATCCTCCAGCGCAACCTGCTGGTTTACGGCCTGGGCGGGGTCATCGTGCCGTTCGTTGGAATCAAGGTCGTGGATCTTCTCCTCACTGGCCTCAGACTCGTTTGATCCCATGAACACACTTTTTTCTGAAATTCGTCGCGCGGCGATGGCGGTCTTCGTTCTTGCGGTTGTGTGTTGCGGTTTGTATCCGCTGGTGGTGTTCGGAATCGCCCAGGCCGTCTTCCGTGACAAAGCCAACGGGAGTTTGATTGTGGACAACGAAGGAACCGTGCGCGGATCCGGTTTGCTCGGGCAGCAATTTACTGGCGAAAACTATTTTCACGCGCGTCCCTCGGCGGCCGGCAACGGCTATGATGCCGCCAATTCCGGCGGGAGCAACCTCGGCCCAACGTCCCAGAAACTCCACGACGCAATCCGGGAACGCATCGAGGCGTATCGCAAGGAGAACGGATTGGGCGAGACCGACGCCGTTCCCGCCGACGCGGTCACCGCGTCGGGCAGCGGGTTGGACCCGCACATCAGCCCGCGCAACGCCCGGTTGCAAACCTTGCGCGTCGCCAAGGCACGCGGCCTGAGTGAGGCTGTGGTGCGCCAGCAAGTCGCCCTCTACACCGATTCACCCGGGTTGGGAATTCTGGGTGATGCGGGTGTGAACGTTTTAAAGCTGAACCTCTCCTTGGATTCGATTAGATAAGAACGTGCCGGAAGTCATCCGTCCAAATCCAGATTCGCTGCTGAGTTCAATTCAGCGCGCGGAAGCCGCCGGCCGGCGCGGACGGCTGAAGGTTTTTCTGGGCATGGCGCCTGGCGTGGGCAAGACCTACGCCATGCTGGAATCGGCGCGGCGTGAACGGGCGTCCGGCCGCGACGTGGTCATCGGCTACGTCGAAACCCATGGGCGCCCGGAGACGGATGCCTTGAGCCAGGGCCTGCCCATCATCCCGCGCGTCGCCGTGGATTATCGCGGAGTCACACTCACGGAGACCAATCTCGATGCGGTTCTGGAGCGAAAACCCCAACTCGTTTTGATGGATGAGCTGGCCCATACGAACGCGCCCGGTTCGCGGCATCCCAAGCGTTACCAGGATGTGCTCGAATTGATCGAGGCCGGCATCGACGTATTCACGACGCTCAACATCCAGCACGTCGAGAGCCGGGCCGAGGCGGTGCGCCAGATTACCAATGTCACCATCCAGGAAACGGTGCCTGACACCGCATTGGATCACGCGGATCTCGAATTGGTGGACTTGCCGCCCGACGAACTCCGAGCGCGCCTCGCCAGCGGAAAGGTCTACGTCCCCGAACGCATCCGCGATGCGCAGGAACACTTTTTTCGACCCGGAAATCTTTCGGCGTTGCGCGAACTCGCCCTGCGTTTCGCCGCGGAACATGTGGGCCAGGACGTGCTGGAGTATCGTCAGGCGCTCGGCATCGGTGACTCGTGGAAATCCGGCCAGCGATTGCTCGTCGGGCTCAGCGCCAGTCCCACGTCGGCGGCGCTCCTGCGCTGGACACGCCGCCTTGCGGGCGAACTCCAGGCTCCCTGGCTGGCGGTCTATGTCGAACTGCCCCGGCCATTGTCGGAAAGCGACCAGGCTCGCCTCACGAAACACCTGGCGATGGCACGGGAATTGGGTGCGCAAGTGTTCACGACGACGGAGGACGATCTCGTGCGCGGCCTGGTGCGGGTGGCTCGCGAGCACAATGCGACTCAACTGGTCGTTGGCAAGCCGGCAGGCTGGCGCTGGGTCGAATATTTTCGGGGCTCATCGCAACTCAATCGACTCATCCGCGAAAGCGGCAACATCGACGTGCATGTCATCCGCGCTGAGGGGGAACCGACAGCGATGTCTCGGCCGCATGCACCGCGTTTCGAGGTGGGGGATGGAGACTGGCGCGGATACGCCGTGGCGCTTTCCGTGGTGGCCTGTGTGACGGGAGTCAACGCGCTGCTCCAGCGCTGGCTCGGATATCAATCGCTGGCGCTAAATTATCTGCTCAGCGTTGTGTTGCTCGCGATGTTGGTCGGACGAGGCCCCACCCTGGTGGCGGCGACCGTCACCGCATTGCTCTGGAATTTCCTCTTTGTGCCGCCCGTGTTGACGTTCCACATCGGCGGGGCCACGGACCTCATGCTGTTTTTCACTTACTTCGTCGTGGCGCTGGCGATGGGGCAGCTCACCGCGCGCGTCCGGGCCCAGCAGATGGCGGAACGCCGCCGCGAGGAACGGGCCACAGCGCTCTACCTGCTCACGCGCGAACTTGCCAGGACGCCCGACCTCGTGGAACTTTTGGCGGTGGTGGTGCGCGAAATTGGAAAAGCCACCCAGGCGGACGTGGCGATCTCGTTGCCTGAAAAGCCGGAGGCGTCCACGACGATCGTCCCTTATTTCGCCGGCACCTGGCCGTTGGGAGAAAAAGAACTGAGCGTCGCCGCGTGGGCTTTCACGCACCGCCAACCCGCTGGACGCGGCACGGACACACTGCCGTCCGCGGAAGGTTTGCACCTGCCCCTGGTCGCCGGCGAACGCGCCCTGGGCGTGCTCAGCCTGCGTTTTTGCGATTCCGCATCGCCCCCACCCGCGCAGCGCGATCTGCTGGATGCGTTCGTCGCCCAGATTGCCGTGGTCTTCGACCGGCAGCGCCTGCGCGATGAAGAGCACGAAGCCCAGTTGCTGGCGGCTTCGGAACGTCTCAGCAAAACCCTCCTGAACTCTCTTTCGCACGAATTGCGTACCCCCATCGCCGCAATTACCACCGCCGCCAGCGGTCTCGCGGAGGAGACAAAAGAACAGTCCGATTTTCAGCAGGCAATGGTGGGCGAGATTCGTGAAGCCGCCGCGCGCTTAAACCGGCTGGTTGGGAACGTGCTCGATTCGACACGGGTTGAGTTGGGCCACGTCACGACCCGACTCGATTGGTGTGATGTCCACGATCTGGTCAATGCCAGCCTGCGGGAAACGGCAAAGGATTTGGCGCGCCACCAGGTGAGAGTCGATGTCGCACCAAAATTGCCGCTGGTCCGAATCGACCAAGGTCTGATGCAGCAAGCCCTGACCAATCTCCTGCTGAATGCCGCGCGCCATACAGCAGCCGGCACGCAGGTTCAGGTCAGTGCGACTGCTGAAGATTCGGAGGTGGTGCTGACCGTTGCTGACCGTGGGCCGGGACTTCCACAGGAAGTTTTGCCCCGGCTCTTTCACAAATTTTATCGCGCGCCCGATGCGCCCGCGGGCGGAGTCGGCCTGGGCCTTTCCATTGTGAAAGGTTTCGTCGAGGCCCAGGGCGGGCGCGTCCACGTGGCGAATCGTGCGGATGGCGGGGCCATCTTTACAATACGCCTCCCCATCGGCAAGGCTCCCGCCATGCCTCTCGAAGGAACCCCGTGAGCGACGCTCCAGGACACAAACCGGTTGCACTCGTGATCGACGACGAACCGCAAATTCGCCGTTTGCTCACCGTCGCGTTGGAAGCCAACGCCTACCGCGTCCTGACTGCAACCACGGGACAGGAGGGACTGGTCATGGCCGCCCAAGGCCAGCCCGCCGTGGTCATTCTGGATTTGGGTTTGCCAGATCTTCCCGGTCGGGAGGTGCTGCGCCGTCTGCGTGAGTGGAGCAGTGTCCCGGTCCTCATTCTCTCGGTGCAGGATGACGAGGCCGGGAAAGTCGCGGCCCTGGATGCCGGCGCGGACGACTACGTGACCAAGCCCTTCAATACCAGTGAACTGATGGCACGATTGCGGGTGGCGCTGCGCCATGCCGAATCGAAAACCGAACTGCCGGTTTTTCACTGCGGTCATCTGGTGGTGGATCTCGCCAGCCGCCGGGTGACGGTGGATGGCCAGGAAGTTTCCCTGACCGCGACTGAATACACCCTGCTTCGCCTCTTCATCCGACACGCTGGCAAAGTGCTCACCCATCGGCACATTTTGCGCGAGGTTTGGGGACCGAAAGCCGAAAGCCAGACTCATTATCTGCGGGTCTATCTTGCGCGCCTTCGAGAAAAGCTGGAACGCGATCCAGGTTCGCCGGAACTGTTCATCACGGAGTCCGGGGTTGGATATCGGTTCAAGGAAGGTAACGATCACACGGGCAAAACAAGGCCTACGGGAATGTGAATGATTTTCGTGCACCTTCGACTACCTGCGATCCCTCGGAGCATCCTTTGACTTTGAGGCTTGCGCTGGGCCAGCCCGGAGGGCTGCCAGAAATTAGGACGGTATCCGGGGGTGTCGCTCCGCTCGCTGTGCTCGCTGCGCTCAACCCCCGGCTAATTTCTGGCAGCCCTCCGGGCTGGCTCAAGCCTGAATCAATCCTTTCTGGTAACCAATTTCTTGGTTGAGCCGGGAGGATGCCGGATTTGACAATGCCCGCTCCAACCGCTTGTGATGTCGCGAAATGGCTCTTCGATCATGACCCCCCCGGCGCATCCTCGCGGGCTCTACACTCTGTTCTTCACCGAGATGTGGGAACGGCTCAGCTACTACGGGATGCGGGCGTTGCTCCTCCTTTTCATGATCGCCAGTGTGGAATCAGGAGGACTGGGCTTTGATGCCAAAGTGGCGGCTTCGATCTACGGGCTCTACACGGCCGGCGTCTATCTCGCCGCGTTGCCCGGCGGATGGATCGCGGACCGATTGCTCGGCACGCGGCGGGCAATTTGGGTGGGGGGCTCCTTGATTGCGCTGGGTCATTTCACCCTGGTGGTCCACCGAACTGAAACGTTTTTTGTCGGGCTGCTGCTCATCGTGCTTGGCACCGGCCTGCTAAAACCGAACATCAGCGCATTGCTGGGGGAACTCTACCCGGAAGGCGGGGATCGACGTGATGCCGGCTTCACCATCTTCTATATGGGCATCAATCTGGGTGCCTTCATCGGACCGCTCATCTGCAGCGCACTCGGCGAACGCGTCAACTGGCACTACGGTTTTGCTGCCGCCGGAATCGGGATGGTTTTTGGATTGGTTCAATTTGGACTGACGCAGCGGCATCTGGGCGATGCAGGCCGGCGCCCGCTGCAGGAGCCGGAACGATCGCGAAAGGATTGGACGGCTGTCGGGATTGGGGTCGCGGTGTTGTTGATTCTTGTGACGCTGGCCCTGTGCCGTGTCATCGCGCCCGACCCGCTCTGGCTCGCCAAGAAGGCCGCATTCGGCATTGCCGGCCTGGCCGTCGCCTATTTTGGCTGGGTGTTTGGCTTCGGAAATCTCGACAAAGTGGAACGGGGCCGGATGCTGGTGATCGCAGTTCTGTTTCTGGCGTCGACTCTGTTTTGGGCGGGGTACGAACAGGCCGGATCCTCGCTCACGCTGTTTGCCGAGCAATATACTTCGCGAATCCTCGGCGGATGGGAAATGCCGGCCGGTTACTTTCAGTCTGTGTCAGCACTGTTCGTGATTCTCCTGTCCCCGGTCGTCGCCGCTCTTTGGGTGTGGCTGTCGCGCCGCGGAAAGGCGCCGTCGATGCCTGCAAAATTCGGCTGGGGACTGATCCTGCTGGCGTGCGGCTTCTTCGTGGTGGCGATTGGTTCATGGCGCGCACTGAAGTCGGGGCCGGTCTGGCCCACGTGGCTTGTCGCGACATACCTGTTTCATGTGTTGGGTGAGCTTTTTGTCAGTCCCGTCGGGTTGAGCTCGGTTACAAAACTGGCTCCTCCGAGGCTGGTGAGCCAGATGATGGGGATCTGGTTTCTTGGGACGTCTCTCGGTAATCTGCTCGCCGGCCTGTTTACCGCGGTCGCCACTGGCACGGGAGGGGAATCCTTGCCGACGGCCTTTGCGCGGGTCGCCATTTTCGCCGCGGTAATCGGGTTGCTGCTGTTTTGTTGCGCCAAACCGATTCGCCGTCTCATGTCCGGCGTCACTTGAATCAGGAACATCATGAAAATTGCCCGAGTATTCCTTCCGCTGTTGCTGTGTCTGCTGTCCTGGGTTTCACACAAGGCCGCCGGGGCAACAGTAGGGCCGGTTCCCGATCCGGTGCGGCGCGATTTGAAACTGGGCGAGTTCTATCAAAAGCACATCGACCTCGATGGTTTCGCGGTGCTCGGCTCCTCAAACGTTTCGGATCACGCCATGCTCGAGGCGGCCTGGATCATCCGGCAGATGCTGACCAATCGCGCTGACATCGTCCATGCGCTGTCCACCAACCGGGCCCGGCTCGTCGTGATGGCCCACAACGAGTACACCACCGACATCCCAGAGCAGGCGTCCATGAAACCGAAGGTATACTGGGACCGCCGCGCGCGCGGGCTGGGCGGGCGCATCGCCAGTTGCGCGGAGGAAAACATGCTGTGTTTCCCGGGCGATCCGTATTCGACGGAGAACATCCTGGTGCACGAATTCTCCCATGTGATTCATGGCGTCGCATTGCGCTCGCTGGATCCCAGCTTTGATCGCCGGTTGCGCGACGCGTATCGAAGCGCGACAAACGCCGGGCTTTGGAAGGGCACCTACGCGGCGACGAATCCCGGGGAATATTGGGCCGAAGCCTGCCAAAGCTGGTTCGATAACAACCGGCAAAATGACGCGCTGCATAACCACGTGGATACGCGGCCGGAATTGAAGGAATACGATCCGGCGGTGGCGAAGCTTTGCGGGGAGGTGTTTGGCGACATTGCGTGGCGATATAAGAAGCCGATGGATCGCGACCCTTCCGATCGCGCGCACCTGGCCGGATACAACCCCGCCAACGCGCCGCGGTTCAAGTGGCGTTCACCGCCCGTGCCGGAACGTCCGCGAGTCTCGATCGAGACCGCGTTGGGCGTGATTGAGGTGGAGTTGGACGCCAAGGCGGCGCCGGCAACCGTCACTAATTTTCTGCGTTACGTGCAAGCCGGGCTCTACAACGACGGCGAGTTCCATCGAACGGTCACGCTGTCCAACCAGCCGACCAATGCCGTTCGAATCCAGGTCATCCAGGCGTCGGCCAATCCTGCCAAAACAAACGAGTTGTATGCCCCCATCCCGATCGAGCGGACGCGGACCACCGGATTACAGCATCGTGACGGCACGATCTCCATGGCGCGCGACGAACCCGACAGCGCGCAGGATCAGTTTTTCATCTGCGTGGGGGATCAGCCGGAATTGGACTTTGGCGGGAAACGCAACCGGGACGGGCAGGGCTTTGCTGCCTTTGGCCAGGTGGTGAAGGGGATGGACGTGGTGCGGAAGATTCAATCGGCGCCGGCCGATGGACAGACCTTGAAGCCAACCGTGCGGATTCAGCGCGCACTGCGAATTAATTAAGGGATGCCCCGGACGGGAGGGGAGTGGGGGAGTGGGGGAGTGGGGGAGTGGGGGAGTGGGGGAGTGAGGCGAGCGTCCTCCCACTCCCCCACTCCCGCACTTCCCCACTCCCCCACTCCCCCACTCCCCTCCCGTCCGCGGTTCCTTTCAATTGGACAAACTGTGCCGGGCGCGAGCAAAGTCGGCGCTCTTAACCTCATGCAATCCTTGTTGAAATCGATTTTTCCCGCACTGCGGACTCCCTGGGTTTTTGTCATCGGCCTCGCTCTCGTGTCGGCGCTGGAGGGTGGCGCGGCGGATTCCAAGCCGGCGTATTCGGATCTCCGTTTTGATTTCGCCCTCATCGGGGACACGCCTTACAACGAGATGCAGGAGACCAATCAATTCCCGAACCTGATGGAGGAACTCAACAGCCAACGCCTGGCGTTCATCGTGCACGACGGGGATTTCAAGAGCGGTTCAACTCCTTGCACGGACGAATTGTTTGAGCGCCGTACGAGGGAATATGGGGCATCGCGCAACCCGTTCATCTTCCTGTTTGGCGACAACGAATGGACCGATTGCGGCCGGCCGAAGACCAACGGCTTCGATCCCGAGGAACGGCTGGATAAATTGCGCGCGCTGTTCACGCAGGGCGATCGCTCCCTGGGTCACCGCACCATTCACCTCGAGCGCCAGAGCGAAATGGCAGGGTTTTCCAAATTTCGGGAGAACGTCCGCTGGGTTCGCGGGCGCGTGGTTTTCGCGGGGTTAAACGTGCCGGGCAGCGACAACCACTTTGGGACGCCCGAATTCGGGCCGCGCAACGCGGCGAACATCACCTGGATCCGCGACACGTTTGCCATGGCGGCGCGGGAACGGTTTCGCGCGGTGATGTTTGTAATGCAGGCAAACCCGCAATTCGACAAACTGGCCACCAACAAAGTCCGGGCCGGCTTTAATGAAATGTTGAGTGTGCTGGAACGGGAGACGATTGCCTTTGGCCGCCCCGTGGTGCTGGTTCACGGCGACAGCCATTACTATCGAATCGACCAGCCGCTTCTCGGCGCCCGATCCCATCGGCGCATCGAGAACTTCACGCGCGTCGAAACTTTCGGCGACCCGGATGTCCACTGGATCCGGGCCACGGTGGATTGGCGGGATCCCAACGTCTTCACGTTTCGCCCGCAATACATTCAGAAAAATTTCGTCAAACACTAGCACTGCATCATTATGAAAACGAAATTTTTGCGCTGGCCCCTCATGGCGTTGTTCGTTGCGACAGCCACTGTTTTGGCCCGGGCGGACGACGTTGTCGTCACACTGAAACCAGGCGATGACGCACCGCCGTTGCTGGCGACAAAGTGGGTCCAGGGCGAACCGGTGAAGGCTCTGGAGAAAGGCAAGGGCTACGTTGTGGAGTTTTGGGCCACGTGGTGCGGTCCCTGCAAGGAAACCATTCCGCACTTGGACGCGTTGCACCGGAAGTTTGCAAAAAAGGGGCTGGTTGTCATCGGCCAGAATGTTTGGGAGGAGGACGAAAGCAAGGTCGGTCCTTTCGTGAAGGAAATGGGCGACAAGATGACCTATCGGGTGGCCCTCGATGACAAGAGCAAGGAGGAGGATGGCGCCATGTCTAAGAAATGGATGGCGGCCGCCGGGGAGACCGGGATTCCCACCGCGTTTGTGGTGGATAAAAAAGGCAAGATCGCCTGGATTGGTGACCCCTCCGACTTGGACGAAAAAATCCTCGACCCGGTCCTGGACGGGACGTTCGACATTGAGAAGGCCGCCGCCGCACGCGTGGAGGCAAAAAAAGTGGAGGCCGAACTAGACAAGCTTTGGACTCAGCTGGACAAGGCCATGGAAACCGAGAAGTGGGACGAGGCCGATGCCGTTCTCAAGGAGATCGGAAAAATCCTGCCGGAAAAGCGGCGCGGCGCCCTGCCGCGCCGAGAGTACAAAATCCTTTTGGGAAAAAAGGATTACAAAAGCGCCTACAAAATAATGGCAGAACTCAGCGACAAAAATCTGGACGACGCGCAGCTCCAAACCAATCTGGCCTGGGAGATCGCCACTCGCGAAGGACTCGAGAATCGCGATCTCAAGCTGGCCGAAAAAATGGCGACCCGCGCCATCGACATTTCAAAGGGCAAGGACCCCACCATGCTCGACACCCTTGCCCGCGTGGAATTCTTGCTGGGCAAAAAGGACAAGGCCATCGCCACCCAGAAAAAGGCCGTGGACGCGACAGAGGATGCATTGACCAAAAAGCGTTACCAGGAATCGCTCGACAGCTACAAGGCGGGGAAGCTGCCCGTGGATAAATGACGAATGACGAATGACGAATGACGAATGACGAATGACGAATGACGAATGACGAATGTGCGCGGCGATCCGGTGGAAAAGTGGGGAGAAGTAAAGCGCGTCATTCGTCATTCGACATTCGTCATTCCCCTCCGGTTGTGCCACGTTAGCGCACCATGCCCGCGGCCATGTCCGACACGAGACCGTTGTGTCCACAATGCGGCGCGCCCTTATCCGGTGGCGCGGCGGATTCGTTGTGCGCGGCGTGTTTGTTCGAGGTGGCTCTAAAATCGGAGGAACCCTCCGGGGTGCCGGCGGTCCCGGCTTCAGGTCCGGGTCCGACGTCGGGAGGCGCGCCCCAAACGCGGATGTTCGGCGATTACGAATTACTGGAGGAGATCGCCCGGGGCGGCATGGGCGTTGTCTATCGCGCGCGACAAGTCAGCCTGAAACGCGTCGTCGCTCTCAAGATGTTGCTGGCAGGTTCCTTTGCGTCGCGCGATTTCGTCCATCGCTTCTATCGCGAAGCTGCGGCCGTCGCGCGGCTGGATCATCCGAACATTGTCCCGGTCTTCGAAGTGGGCCAGCACGACGGCCAGCATTTTTTCACGATGCGCCTCATCGAGGGCCAAACGCTGGCCCAGCGGCTTCGGGGGAAAACGATTCCAACGCGCGCTGCCGCGGAATTGATCGTCAAGGTGGCGCGTGCCGTTCATTACGCCCACCAGCACGGAGTTCTGCATCGCGACCTCAAACCGGCCAATATACTTCTGGACGCCAGCGGCGAACCGTTCGTCACGGATTTCGGGCTGGCCAAGCTCACCGAAGGCGATCAGGCGTTGACCCGCCCCGAGGGGATTGTCGGCAGCCCCAGCTACATGGCCCCGGAGCAGGCGGAAGGGAACATCAGCGAGCTGACCACGGCCACCGACGTTTACAGTCTCGGTGTGGTGTTGTTCGAAATGCTCACCGGGGTGCCTCCGTTCAAGGGCGACAGTGTCGTTGAGGTGCTTCACAAGATCGTGCACAAGGAACCGGTGCCGCCGCGGACGTTCGATGGCCGCATTGAGCGCGATCTGCAGACCATCTGCCTTCGCTGTCTGGAGAAGAGACCGCAGGCCCGTTATCCGTCGGCGGCGGAGCTGGCGGATGACCTCGATCGCTGGCTGCGGCAGGAGCCGATCCTGGCGCGCGCGGTGACGAGCACTGAACGCGCCTGGAAATGGGTGAAACGTCACCCGGCACTTGCGGGGGTCGCGGCGATGCTGGCGTTGCTCATCCTGGCGGTGGCCGTGGCGTCGCCGATCGCGCTGTGGCACATCACACAATTGCGCGAAGCGGAGTCCTTGCAACGCAAGCGCGCGGATCGGGAGCGCGATTCCGCCGAACGCCGTCGCGTCGAAGCGGAAAAGGAACGGCTCGAGGCCGACCGCCGCCGCCTCGAAGCCGACCAATTGCGGCTCGTCACCGAATTCAACCTCTACGTCGCGGACATGAGACTGGCCCAGGACAGCTGGGAGCAGGGCGATGTGACGCGCATGAGCCAGATCCTCACCAACCATCTGCCGCGGGGAACGGGACCGGATTTCCGCGGGTTCGAATGGTTTTATTTGAAGCGCGCGCCGTTCTCCGAGCACGCAGCGGTTTTCAGCGGCCATTCCCACAAGGCCGTTCAAGGGGTCGCGTTGTCCCCGGATGGCCGATGGCTCGCCACGGCCTGTCCCACCGACGTGCATCTGATCGAACTGCCCTATCGCACCAACGTGACGGAGTGGTCCGTGCCGGCGCCGGTGGATTCGGTTTATCGACGCGGGCTGGCGTTTTCGGCTGACAGCGAATGGATGGCTGCGGCCAGCACGAACGGTCTGGCGCTCTGGCGCCGGGGCACGCGACAAAGCCGGCTCGCCGCGGCCATCGGGCCGTGCTCGACCGTTGCGTTTGCGCCGACCGGCCATGTCGTTGCTGTCGGGATCGTGTGGCGCAATGGCAATGGCTCCGGCACCTCCGGTGCCGCCAGCAAGGTGCGTTTGTTGGATCTCGATAAGAACACATTACTCGGGCAGTTCGACGCCGAGGCGCTCGCGCTGGGTTGGTCTCCCGATTCACAAACGGTTTCAGCCGTGAGCCGCAATGGCACGGTCCGCATGTTCAGCCGGCCGGACAATCGCATCACCCGGTCCATCGCCGGCTCGAACACGCTGGCGGGTGCCGCTAT
>JADMIO012771071.1_pt1 | contig 21818 bp, 17 predicted proteins | sample 8958161 | NCBI WGS metagenome assembly JADMIO01 (sample SAMN16585339, study PRJNA669376) | soil metagenome | isolation source: Crop rotation soil | place: USA: Cullars Rotation, Alabama | collected 2011
CTTTCCCCGGTAAGAAAGGCCGTGATGGCGTAGCTGCTCCTGGGCTCTGTTCGTTCTCGCAGACCAGTGCCACAACGATTGCAGAAGCTTATTTCAGAAGTAACGGGCGTACCGCAGTTTGAGCAATACATTTCGGGGCTCCTTCTCAAAGGCGAAAGTCCAATGTCGAAGGTCGAACGTCGTGAGTCCTTCGACTTTTGACTTTGGACATTCGACTTTGAACTTCTACTGCAAAAACGGCAAGCAGCTTTTTAAGGTTCCAGTTATCTCTTCGGAACGTACGTCAACCAAAAATAGATGGCCTGGCCTACCCCAATGAAGAATCCAATTATCGCCCCAAAAAGCTCAATTGTCTTCAAGTGATGCTGGGCAACCGAGAGGACTAATTCCTCGAGTTTCTCAATCGGATAATCCGATACCTTCTTGCGGACGAGCCCACCCACATCAAATTCCGCGATTGCCAGCGGTAGACGTTCGCGGGCAACCAGAGTAATTCGCTCAACCAGAGCCGAGCTTGCTTTTTGCAGGGAGTTTTGTGAGACATGATCGCCAAGCCGGCCGATAGGCGCAATGAGAAGGCGTTCAACTTGTGAAGACAACACGGCGTTTACAGTGCGAGCCGTATCGTCGCGCGCAAGTAGACTGAGTAATCCACGATTCAAAAGACCTTTTGCCTGTTCGATCGTTCGCGGATCGATCTGGTTCATCACTTCGCCAACAGTTTGGGGCGCCAGGCGGTCCAAAGCATCACTAAAATACATCGAGACTGATGTAGACAAACCTTCGCTTCTCAGGAACACCAGCAGACGTCTCGTGATCTGATCTTTAAGATCCTCGAATCTGATTGACTCAAATTGTCCTAACAATTCGTTGAGTGGTCGCGCCAGAACATTATCGATCGTCGCATTCAGAAAGCTTTCTGCCTCCTGTTCAAAAGCCTCGCCGCGTAAGTACTCCTCTACCCGTTTCGGTAGCGTTTTGTTGACCAGTTCGTCAACCTCTCGGTGAATGCGTTCACGCGAGATGAAGATCTTCTTAATCAATGAGAGTTGCTCGTAATACTGGTCGACCTCTAACTTGATAAGAGATCCAATTTGTTTGCGTGTTGATTGACTGGTCGCTATATCTGCCAGGTGATGGACGATTGGCGGTACTTGTTGATCGATTCGATCCTTGATGAAGGCAATTGTTTCAGGCGTGAATGTCTCAGCAAGCGTGGCGTTACTGTTGGCAAGATCGTCAAGACGACCCGAAACGAAGTCACGAACCTTCCGTTCAATACTTTCTTCGTTGATCAAACGCTGGACACGTTCCTCAAGAGCTTCCATCAATTTGTCCAAAGACTTTGTGCTTACCAGGTCACCGAACCGTCGTTCAGAAAACTCGTCCACTTGTTTGTCAATGAAACGTTCGATTGATGAGGCCGTCTCGTCACTTTTAAGCATCGATGCGATGTACTCGGCAAGCCGGTATTGGAGCGCGGAGATGGTGTCGAGTATTGGAGCACGAGCCTGGGAAGGTAGAGCATCCAGAAATGACGGATAGACTTTTCCGAGTAGATCATTTGTATAGGAGTTGACGAAGTCTTCAACCTTGTTTTGAAAAAAACTTGTTTCAAACAAAGCGTCGAAAACTGTCTGCTGAGAAACGAGTTCGTTTCCGACTGCGTTGCCAATGGACTGTGCAAGCCGTTCACGATGCCTCGGAATCATTCCCTGGGGCCACACGGTAACTCCGAAGAATTTTACTGAGTGGTACGGGTGAAAGAGCATCCAGATTGCCAGCCATGCCGCTCCGAAGCCGTGGACAGCGGCAATGACAATAATGGCAATCGCGATCAGTAGTTTGAACGTAAACGGATCTATGTTGCACCTCTAGCGACAAAAAGATCTATTTTCCATTTGTCATTTTCCATTTATCAGTCGGTCATTTTTCTGAAGCTCGATCGGATGTCTTCAAATGACCAACTGATAAATGGAAAATGACCAATGACAAATAGATCTTTGTAGGTTACGAAGGTTTGGGGGAGGAGGTTTCCACCGGATACCCGGCATTGACCCACGCGCTCGTGCCGCCCATTACATTAATCAAATGAGTGTAGCCGTGCTTCTGTAACAAACTCGCGGCCGCACTCGAACGATAACCACCAGCACAAATCACGGCAGTCTCAGCGTCTTTGGTAAGAGGAAGATCTGTAATTCGGCCTTCGAGTCCAGACAGCGGTGAAGTTAAAGCACCAGGGACATGTCCGGTTGAATACTCCGCAAGGCGGCGCACGTCGATCACTTGCAACTGGCCGCTCGCAAGTCGTTCGCTTAGCTGGCTCACGTTAATCTGGTCGATTTTTTCGACCTTCAAACCTTCGCGACTCCACTCGTCAACTTCACCAGTTAAGTAACCCTTTACATTCTCGATGCCAACGCGTGCCAATCGCACAACCGCTTCGTCTACCTGAGCATTCGTCTCCGCGACAATAACAATCTCGGCGTTAATCGGAAGCAAACTTCCTGCCCACATTGCAAACTGTCCGCCGAGACCGATATTGATCGATCCTGCAATATGGCCCTCGCCAAAAGCCTGGGCGTTCCGAACATCAAGAATGATATGTCCGGCAGAACGCGCTGACTCAACTTCAGGTGCGGTCAGTCGTCTCGGCGGGGCGAGTTCTGAAAGACCACGAGCGCCGGCGCGATTAATCTCAGCGTCCTTAGGAAAGTATGCGGGTGCCTCGGCGAGATCGGCCGTCATCATTAATACAAACTCGTCTTTGCTCATCGGCTTCAAGGCATAATTGAATTTGCGCTGCTCACCGATTGTTGACGAAGTTTCCTTCGACATGTTCTTCCCGCACATCGAACCGGCGCCATGCGCGGGATAGACCTCAGTTTCGTCAGGAAGCTTCATTAACTTCCCGTGCAGACTGTCGTACATCAGCTCAGCCATTTGTTGTGGAGTGAAGCCTTTACCACCGGCGAGATCAGGACGACCAACGTCACCGATAAAGAGCGTATCACCCGTCAATACTTTTTGTGGCTCTGGAGAATCAGCAAGGTCGACTACAAGAATGCAGATACTCTCTGGAGTGTGACCGGGCGTTTCCATGAATCGCAGGACAAGACTGCCCAGCGGTAGTTCATCCCCGTCCTTCACTGGATTGTGCGCGAATGTCGCATTGGCCTGCGCACCAAAAACAATCGACGCTCCTGTTCGCGCGGCAAGTTCCTGATGACCGCTGACGAAGTCCGCGTGGAGGTGTGTCTCGATAATGTATTTGATTTTTAACCCGTGATCTTCGGCCTCAGTGATGTACTCATCAACGTCGCGCTGAGGATCGACAACCACAGCCTCACCGTCGGAGCCGATCAAGTACGAAGCATGGGCCAGACAACCGAGATAGAATTGTTTGAAGTACATGGTGATTTTGTTAGTGGTCAGTGGTCCGTGGTCAGTGGTCAGTGGTTTTTGGTCTTTGGTTTTCGGCCTTCGGTCTTCGGATTTTGTTTCTACAGGAGAGCTCATTAAAACCAAAGACCGAAAACCAAAGACCAAAAACCACTGACCACTGACTACGGACCACTAACTCCTTCCGGCAGTTTGTAATATTCCCGCGCTGGCTTCAAGGGACGCAGCATCCAATAAGGGCGGCGCGTTCGATCTGGAGAGTATTTGTCGGCTGGCCGCGTTAACGCCAACCACTTCTTGAAAACCTCTCGTGACTTTGCGGTGTCCACAAAAATATCACCCGGGGTGTCGGCTGGTTCAGCACGACGAACACGAACCGCTTGATGCCAGCAGTGCATGCCGGAGATCGGATCGGGGTGAACCGGGAACGTCATGTTTTGATGAACGCCCGCATCTTTCCACCAGATCCTCTGCGTATCAGCATCTGTTGATTCGTAAGGTTCGATTCCTCGTTCACGTTTCAATCCCCACTGAGTTCCGTTGCGATCCAGTTTTACAGTCGCCATCAATTGTCGCTGTCCCTCATCGGTGAGTTTCCAACGGCCCATGTGATGGCTGCAAGCAACGATGCCGGGCCGAATGCCTTCAGTTACCCAGGCTGGGACAACGTAATATCCGATTTCTGTCTCAACGCGAAGAAGGTCGCCTGTAATCACGTTAAGTCTGTCGGCATGAGTGGGGTGTATCCACAAAGGATTCGTGTGCGCAATCTCATCCAGCCACTTTGAATTCGCGCTGCGTGTGTGAATCTGAACGGCGAGGCGAAACGTTGATATCAGGATTGTTTGATCCGGTTCGAGATTGTCAGGGTGAACATGACTCTTGAAATAACTTGGAATCGCGTATTCAGGCCAGCCCCAATCGTTCAAAGTTTTTGAGAAGAACTCGAGTCTACCGCTCGGCGTTGGAAACCCGCGCTTGATCGTGTCGCCGAATTTAATACCAACCAGTCTTCGGCCTTCCTCATCGCCATCCGGCGACGGCAGCGGGACTATGTTTGGTCCAGCCGGCTTTGCAGCGCGAGTGAAAACTCGACCAAACTCATCGACCCGTGCGTCTTCCAGCTCTTCCCGGCCAACTACTTCTTCATAGATTTTTCCGATTTTGTTCTTAACTTCAAATGCGCCATAGCGTCGCATGAATTGCAACGGTGTGAGGTTTTCCGTCGCAGCTTTTTCCGGCAGTCCCGGAACAGAGTTGTCAAAGATCCACTCGTAATATTCATCGACGCCAAGACGCGTACCGGGATTCTTCTTTGACTCTGCATATTGCCGAATACCAAGACTGCCATCCGGATCGATTCGCCACGTTAGTTCAAGCCAGAATTCGTTCTCCTCCCAAACTTCGCCGGGGTTTACTTCGCGAGTGTCGTTGATGTTTCCGCCCTCGCGCTGCTTCAGTGCTTTGAGAACTGGCTGTCGAAAACCGAGCCATTGCGAATCGTGAGTTTCATATGAATGAATGTCGTGGCGCTCTGAACCCACTCCCATCGGCAAAACATAATCCGCGTAATAAGCGGTCTCGTTCCAGGTGGGTGTTAGTGCGATGTAACAACCGACCAAATCCGGATCCGTCAGCATCTCAATCCAGGAGAATCCATCCGGATTTGTCCAGACAGGGTTGTAGACTCGTGTGAAATATGTATCGAGCTTTGTCCGTCCTTCCATCAGGAGGTGCGGCAAGAGGAACGACATTTCGTTCATTGACAAAGGGTACTCACGCGGCCACGTTGTCTCGTTCCACATCTTTGGGTGAGGCGGCGTGTAGATTGGCCGGGGCACAAACTTGTTCCAGGCATTCGGAAACACTCCACCTTCAGTCGCCACAGCACCCAGCAACGCGTTGATGAAAAAAAGACAACGCGCGACTGACCAACCGCCGCTTACACCTGACGAAACACTTCGCCAGTTGTGACTGGAGAACCGGGTACCTGCGGTCGCAACGACTTCAGCAATCTCTTCTATTACTTTTGCCTCAACCCCGGATTCCTTGCTGGCGAATTCGAACGTGTACTCGCTGTAGAGCTCTTTCAGAATGTCTTCAAAATCCGAGAAGCTTGGCGGCTCCTCTTTAAAATCGAGAGTGAAGGTCGAGGGTTGGGCCACGTATTCGCGCCAGTTCCACCACGTCTCGACAAATTCCCGGTCATAAAGATTGTTCTGAATCAGATAGTTTGCGATAGCCAACAAGATCGCCGCTTCAGAACCTGGATAAGGAGCAATCCAATAGTCCGCGTGTGTGGCAGTTGATGAAAGGCGCGTGTCAAACACGATCAGCTTCGCACCGTTAGCTTTGCCATCGATAACGCGTTGCGCGTGCGGATTGAAGTAGTGACCCGCTTCGAGGTGCGCACTGATCAGTAGAATTACTTTGGCGTTTGCATGATCGGGGCTTGGGCGATCGAGACCCATCCAGAGTTGATAACCTTCACGACTTCCTGATGAACAGATATTTGTGTGCGAGTTGTGCCCATCAATTCCCCACGCGGCAAGTATTCGCTCAGTGAATCCATCTTCGCCGGGACGACCAACGTGGTACATGACTTCATCTCGTCGTTCTTCGACAATTGCTTTGCGAATGCGTGAGGCGATTGTGTTCAATGCTTCGTCCCACGACGTCCGTTGCCATTTTCCTTCTCCGCGTTTGCCGAGGCGTTTTAATGGATAAAGAATGCGATCAGGATCTGTGACTTGATTGAGTGTCGCCGGACCTTTAGCACAGTTTCTACCGCGTGATCCTGGATGTTCGGGATTGCCTTCGAACTTCTGTACTTCACCAGTGACTTTATCTACGTAAGCTAGCAAACCGCAGGCGGATTCACAGTTGAAGCAAGTCGTGGGAACGAGCGAGTAGTGGCGTTCTTTACGCCGTGGCCAAGCGCGCGAATCGAGTTCGGTCCAGTCGTCCCAGCGTTCTTTGGGAGGAAAGGCGGCGAGATGAATGCGTGATGGTCCGGGGTAAAAGGTTTCGTTGTCGCTCATGAAATGATTAGCTGAACAGCAAACTAAGATTCGAAGATTTCCCTCAAGTGCATTCGCCAACCCGGTAATGCAGGCTCAGCTTCGCCGGAGTCCGTACTCTTGTAGACTCTTGGGTTCGTTGGCTCATTCGCTCGAAAAACTCGGACGACTTTCTCTCGCAATACATCAACGTCCCACACCACCAATGTGCCTGCTGCAAAGTAATCAGTTCTCTTTTGCGCCATCCTCTTTTCAGCGGCAGGACCGTAATCGTCTGAGCTTCTTACCTCAACCGCGAAGACAGGTGCGCCTTCGAGAAATAGTCCTCCACGCAATTCGCCTTTATAGAAAGCCGCGTCAGGACTGAATGATCTTCGATTGGGAAGGTTAACTATGAAACCGACGTTATCGGGAAAGGCGTAACCGCCACCGACACGTTGTTCATAATTACTCAAGCTGATAAAGATTTTGCCCGAAGCTCGGCCGGGCACACCTCCGGTTGGTGGCATGAGGACCAACTCTCCATTCACTAATTCTGCTTTGCCGTTTTCAGGGACGTGGTAAAGGTCGTCCACTGTGGCTTCGGTTTTCGTGCTCATCGGAAAATCCTTTGGAGCATTCTAAGTCATGAGCTTCTCTCTGCGTAAACTCTGCGTACTTTGCGTCTCGGCGGTAAATAACAACCGAGACCTAAGAACAACCGCAGAGACGCAGAGAACGCCGAGTTAACGCAGAGAAAGAGTTCACGCCAGCGGCACCGATTGTCCAGCCTGTACGTAAGCATTCTCGTAAAGCATCAAGCCAATCAACGCGAGTGGTGCGCCGGCAACACCTAATGTCGACGGAATCAGTTGCAACAACCCCAGCCACGGCAGCAAACCACCAAGCGCACTCAAAGCAACTCCCATCCAGAAATCACTCCGATAACGACCGTGTACCATCTCCCAGACCGCCAGACGCGCGTGTGCCGTCGGATGTGTTAATGAAACTTCACCCCAAATCATCAACAGGTGAATGAGACTTGTTATCGCCAGCAACCACGTTAGTTGCTCATCGAGTGGCGCCGCTTGGCGGCTAATTGTGGAAGCATAAATCGCCAGTGGCAACAGGAACGCCGAACCAAGCAAGAGCGCCTGCAGGCAGAGATGCGGAGGTAATAGCGGGTTCTGCCACATGTCGCGCGCTTTCGCTTGTGCGAACAAATATGCGGTGTAGATCGCCGAGAGAATCGACAAAGGAATTCCCGCAACGATCAAGTACTTCGAAAACGAGATCCAACCAAAGATACTACTGACGAAGTGCAGTGCCAGCACAAGCGTGTACCCGGCGATGATGAAGGCGCCTTTCACGAGCCAGCTTCGCCACTGTGGTCGAGTGAAGATCAAATAGAAACGCTTCGGATGTTCCAGATCCCAAATCAGCAGACCACCAGTTATCGCGAGGAACCCACCGGACAAGATTGGCGTGATCCAGAGCCATACGGGACTCTGCGGCTGGAGATAACCAAAGACTACGAGCAGTGCAGCAACCAGATAAACTCCCGAAGCAATTCCTTTTGTCCACGTGTACAAACTGACGCGCCAGTCCCACGGAATAGAATGTGCGATGTCGTACGAGAGAAGCGCAGCGGCGGATGAGTTCTTGAATTGCGAGTTACCTGAAACGACCGTATTGGACGTTTCCAGTTGTTCGCTCCACATAAACAGGCCGCCGTCAGGTCTGCGTGCCGCCAGCGGGTCGAGAGTTGCCTGGTGCGCGCCCTTGTAAAAGAGTTTCGGCAGAGTTTCCTTTTCCGGTCGGCGTACAGCTACTGCTTCGCGTCCGATGATTTGCGCAACGTATGAACTGTCGTCGTTCATGTCGCCGACGAGTATCGCTTGAGTTGGACAAACAACAACGCAGGCAGGCTCGAGCCCTACATCGATCCGATGTGCGCAGAAGTTACACTTTTCGGCTGAATGATCTTCAGGGTTGATGAAGATGGCGTCGTAAGGGCAAGCGGCCATGCAGGCCTTGCAACCAATGCAGATCGATTTGTCGAAATCGACGATGCCATCGGCACGTTTGAACATCGCTGTCGTAGGACAAGCTGTGACGCACGGGGCATGAGCACACTGATTGCAGCGTGTCACCTGATGAGCGCGGCGCGCCTGGGGAAAAACTCCAACCTCAACATGCTTGACGTAGGTTCGTGTGACCGAGACGGGAACAACGTTTTCTGACTTGCATGCAGTCGTACACGCGTGACAACCAATGCAGCGAGTGTGGTCGATTACCTTGGCCCATTGAACTGGGTTGGGTGTTTCCATGATGCGAGACAGACTATACCACTATCCACAGATTACGCAGATTCCGCAGATTTTTTGAGCGAACTAAAGCATCCCCAATCGCTTCGGCAAATCTGTGTAATCTGCGTAATCTGTGGATGCCTGCCTTCCGCTGTGATATAAGTTCGCCGCTCGCCACTGAAACCCGCAATCTTTCAAAGTCATTCGAGGGGGAATATGAAACTCCTGCTGATTATTCTGAGCGTGTTGATGCTCAGCTTGTTGCCGGTTCAACCAAACGTCACCCCCGCCGACATCGTTTTCAAAAACGGCAACGTTTACTCCGCCCATGATCGCGCTCCGAAAGCACAGGCTATCGCAGTTAAAGCCGACCGGATTGTTTATGTAGGAACAAATGCCGGCGCCCAAAGATATGTTGGTCAGAACACTCGTGTCGTCGATCTTCATGGCAACACCGTATTGCCCGGTTTCGCTGATGCGCATCAACATTTGTCGGGAGTTGGTTTTCGGGAGATGACGCTCAATCTCGAGGGCACAACAAGTCTTGAGGATCTTCTGTCAAAACTAAAAGCCCGCGTCGATCAAGCAAAGCCCGGTGAATGGGTCACGGGCCGTGGATGGATTGAGACACACTGGAAGCCTCCGGTATTTCCGACGAGATGGGACCTCGACAAAGTTTCTCCTAACAATCCAGTAATTCTCGGCCGCGCTGATGGTCATGGCGCAGTTGCAAACAGTGCGGCTTTCAAGATTGCCGGAATTGACAAGGGCACTCCGAATCCCTTTGGTGGCGAGATCTCGAAAGACAAACAATCAGGTGAACCAAACGGAATGTTACTCGACGCGGCTCAGGGGCTTGTCAGACGCAAAGTACCGCCAACGACACGCGAAGATGCCGAACGTGCTGTTGTGTTGGGAGTGAAGCGAGATATTGAACTCGGTTGGACGCAAATTCAGGATGCAGGTGGCAGTTACGAAGACATCGACATCTTCAAGAAGCTTTATGCTTCGGGCGCGATCAAGCTTCGGATTTACAAAGCGGTTTACGGTCCAGGGCCGAATGCAAATCGCTTACTCAGTGAAGGCCCGATCGTTGGTGAGTTTCAAAATCGTTTGACGGTGAGGACGATCAAAGTTGTTTCAGATGGAGCCCTGGGTTCAAGAGGCGCGGCATTACTCGCGCCATATTCAGACGCTCCCGATACCTCGGGATTCTTGACTGTCAAAGCCGAAGATCTGCGCCCAATGCTGATCGATGCTCTCCGCAAGGGAATTCAGGTTGAGACGCATGCAATAGGCGACAAAGCAAATCGATTCATTCTTGATGAGTACGAAACCGCGTTGAAAGCAGTCCCGGCGAGTGAACGAAAGGTTGCAGATCCCCGCTGGCGAGTTGAGCACGCGCAGATCGTCAACCCCAACGATATTCCTCGTTTCGCGAAACTTGGCATCATTCCGTCGATGCAGCCTTCACATGCGATTGGTGACTTGTTTTTTGCGCCGAGTCGACTGGGCCTGGATCGATTGAAAGGTGCCTATGCGTGGGAAAGTTTCATCAAGTCAGGTGTTGTTGTACCCGGCGGTTCAGATGCGCCGGTTGAACGTGGCGAACCAATGATTGAATTTTACGCTGCAGTCGCACGGAAGGATCAGAAGGGATTTTCGACTACCGGTTGGCATCCGGAAGAAGCGGTGACACGAGCACAGGCATTGAAAATGTTTACGATGTGGCCGGCGTACGCAGCCTTTGAAGAGAAGCTGCGAGGATCAATTGAAGTTGGCAAACTAGCAGACTTGACGATCCTATCAGCCGACATCATGACGATTCCGGAGTTGGAGATCTTGAAGACGCGATGCGTGATGACGGTGATCAATGGGGACGTAGTTTTCGAAGGAAATTAATTTGGAAGATCTTAACCACAAAGCCACGAAGTCACAAAGAAGCATTTTGCTGCACCATTTGAAAATTACTCTTTGTGTCTTCGTGTCTTTGTGGTGAATTTGTCATGGGTTATGAAACAGTATTGACTCTTCCATTGAAAGAGAGGCCCAACTGTGAACTCAGGAACTTCTCGTCGAAACTTTCTTACGCTTTCCTTCAAAGGCCTTGGTCTGGCTGCATTAACAATTCCTTCGATCGCGGCGCTCCTTAAAGAAGTCGAAGCAGCTTCGCGAAACGTCTCCCATTTGAGTCCCGATCAAATTGCTGCCGACGAAGACTATTGGTCTGTCATTCAGAACTCGTTCACGGTGACGCGCGGCATAGTCAATTTAAACAATGGCGGTGTGTCACCGAGTCCCCGCATCGTTACCGAAGCCCTGGTTCGTTACATCTGGCAGCAGGAAGACGCGACGGCGTACACGATGTGGCAAATACTCGAACCGCAGTCGGAAACAATTCGGACTGGTCTCGCCGAAATTTTTGGATGTGATCGTGAGGAGATTGCCATCACTCGCAATGCTTCCGAATCACTCGAAATTCTGCTGATGGGTCTCGACTTCAAACCTGGCGATGAAATTCTAACGACCACTCAGGATTATGGTCGGATGCTGACTACTCTTAGACAGCGTGAACGACGTGAAGGGCTGGTCCTTAAACTCGTGCAGATTCCAATTCCGCCAAAGAATCTAAGTGAAATTACGGCGGCGTTCGAAAGAGGCATCACTCCCAAAACCAAACTGATTCTCATTTCGCATCAGATTAACATTACTGGCCAGATAACCCCTGTCAAAGCTGTTTGTGAGATGGCCCGCGCCAAAGGAATCGAAACGATCGTTGATGGCGCACATTCATTCGCGCAGTTTGATTTCAAACAGAAAGACCTGGGTTGTGACTACTTTGGGACCAGCCTTCACAAGTGGCTCTATTCGCCCAAGGGAACAGGTTTGTTGTACGTGAAGCGCGACAAGATTGCGAAGCTCTGGCCTTTGATGGCCGCGGAATCAGCTCAAGCCGCTGACATTCGAAAGTTTGAAGAGATAGGAACGCACTCGGCCGCGCCACGACTTGCTATTGGGGAATCGATGCTCTTTCACAACGCTATCGGAGGAAAACGCAAAGAGGCGCGTCTGAGATATCTGTCACGTTATTGGATGAACAAATTAAAAGACGTTCCGAAAATTGGGTTCAACACGTCATTCGATCCGAATCAATCCTGCGCGATAGCAAACGTTAAAGTCGAAGGCATTGAGCCAACGGCAATCGGAAACTACCTGTTCAACAAGCATCGAATTTTTACCACCCCGATCGTCCACGAAGAGTTCACAGGCATCCGCATCACGCCTAACGTGTATACCACTCTGAACGAATTGGATCGTTTCTGTGACCTGATGGAACAGATAGCCCGGAAGGGGCTGCCCACCTAGTTCATTGCCGATTTCCGATCCCGACTTGTCGGGATTGCCGATTTGGTCTTTGGTTTTGGGCCTTTGGTCTTTGAACTGAGTTCCACGATCCGAAGGAACAAATTTGCCCGCAAAGACCAAAAGCCCAAAACCAAAGACCAAATCGGAAATCGGCAATCACCGCGCAATGCTGGAACTCGCCCACCTGTGCCTGCGTACAAACTTGGTGCTAGAATCAAATCGCCGCACGAGTACGTTTTTGGGGTGCGGTTGAGTGGAGGTTGAGGTTATGGAAGACGCTCGGGACCCCATCAAAGACTGCGCAACAGCAGTTTGCGATGGTTTGCGCCAAATCGGCGATTTCTCTTACGCAATCCTGCCGAAGGACATCGCGCATTCGCTCGGCGACCTGAAAAAGTCGTTTTTAGGCGAGGTGCGTAACTTCCTCGATTGGGAAATTGGCTGGATTGATGAAAGAGTTGCCGGGGGCGACAGACTCCGCCAAGAGTGGAGAGATAAATGCCGGAAAGAAACTTCCGATGACATTCCACCGGCATCTGTCTAAATCAACAGAACAGGAAGCTGCACACTAATGGAAGTTCTGCTTGCGGATGAATACGGGTTCTGCTTCGGCGTGGAGCGCGCCGTCGAAATGGTCGAGGAGGCGGTTCAGGAAGGAGCTCGCCCGATTCGATCGCTCGGTCCGCTGATTCACAATGCGCAGGAGATGGAGCGACTCGGCGCGCAGGGAGTGTCAACCATAGATTCGCCAGCCGAAGCAGACGCTGACACCATCGCTGTCATTCGTGCACATGGCGTGACTCCGCAGGTACAACACGATCTGGAGCATCGTGCAGCTAAAGTTATCGATGCCACTTGTCCCTTTGTAACTCGCGTGCAGCATCTGGCTGAACGTGCCGCACGTGAAGGTCGCGACGTGGTGGTTGCCGGTAATCCGGATCATCCGGAAATGATCGGCGTTGTTGGGTATGCTCCAAACAATACCTATGTAGTCCGTGACGCTGGCGAAGTTGCTTCACTTCCGCATCTCAGATCGCCACTCGTTGTTTCGCAAACAACAATCAAGCTACAAACATTTCTTGAAGTTGCTGAAGCAGTGCGCGAGAAGGCCGACACCGAACCCCAGGTAGTCAACACGATTTGTTCGGCCACTCGAGATCGCCAGGACGCGGCACGCGCTCTCGCCGGTCAGGTTGATGCCTTTTACGTGATTGGTGGCCGCCACTCCTCAAACAGCGTGAAGTTGTTGGCGGTTTGTCAGGAACAGTGTGCGAAAAGCTTTTTGATCGAGACTCCAGCTGAAATCAATCCCTCCGATTTATCGAATGTGAAAAAAGTGGGTGTGACTGCCGGTGCTTCGACGCCGAACTGGCTAATTGATCAGGTGGTGAAGCGACTGCATGAGATCGCAAACGGTGGGATATAGGATCTATTAAATCTCCTCGCCTTGCTCCAACAGACTTAGAATCCGCCTCGCGTCCTCGGAACCATATTCAGCCACCTGTCGGCGTAATGCTCCGCGTGCGATGTCCGAATCAACCGGATCACCTAACAAAGCAGTGATCACGGGAAGCGGGCACCGCGCAAGGGCTTCATTAGCCAACTCTCGAACGATTGTGTCTTCGGAACGCGCAAGCTCGCAAATTTCGCTCGGAGGAAAGCGAGAGTTCAATGCATCGGCCAATCTGTCGATGCGTTTGTAGTCGCGCTGCTGACTTGCCCGGCGAACTAGCTGAGTAAAAACCTCAGCAGATTCTGTTTTCTCCAACAAGACAGATGCACAAGTGTCGGCAACCGATCGCACTTTGCTGGTAGTTTCGGCGTCGAGGCCGTCGCGCCTTTCAGCAACTCTTTCATCAAGCACCGTGAGGAATTTACTTAACTCCAAATCGGCACGCGCGTCGTATTGAAAATTCCTGGTTGGAGCCGATCCAGCTTGACTTGCTTGTACGGCACGTTCAACCAAACCACGTGTTGCTGGTCTCAGTTCAGACCAAACGCTTGCGATACGCGTCCCAAAATCCTCGATCTCTAAGAACGATGCCAATTGCTGACCTCCGAACCGGATCCGTTAAAACTAAAACGGCGTACTATACGCGAGAAATCTAGATCGGTAAATGGACTGTTTTTGTACTTTTGTGCTTTGTGCTTTGTTGTTTGACCTACTCGCGTTTCGAGGCACATCAAAGCACGAAGGTCAAAGTACAAAGCGCGCTCTTGCGGTCAGTGATTATGATCTCTTATCTCGGCAATCTGTGGGAAGGGGATTTTGATGATGTTGCCATCAGGACATTCCATTTTGACACTTGGAGTGGTCAGGGCCTGAGTAGTCTTCAGACTCTGAACGGTTCCGCGGACCCGTCGTCCGTCTGTAGTGAGAATCTCGATATTTGGCTTGCCGTAAAGCGGCCGAAGTGCCGCCAAGGCTTTCGTCACTTCCAAGGTTTATATTCCTCCTGCCAGTTTCAACCAACTACTTCTGAAGTCATTGCATCAATCGTGCCAACAACTGCCGGCTTTATTGTGAACGTCCAAATCTTTAGAGACGCGTGAACCGTCGCTGGACATTTGGCGTATAGAAAATGTCGTGTATTCTTCCGACAACCCCAGTTTGGTGGTTCTTCTATGTCTCAAAATACTGAAAATCAAACACCGATAAGCTCGGCACCGACGCTCACGACCTGTTCAAATTGTCATTCGGCGATGCCGTCAGAACTGCGTTTTTGTCGGAATTGCGGTTTCAGGCTCGGCGAAGGCGTCGCGGAATATACCGAAACCGTACGCTTCGATGGCGCACATCCAACAGTAGTTGCTGCGGGTCTTCCCGTTCCTGCCAAAAGGAAACGTCGTCGCTTAAGCGGTATGGCCTGGGTGTTCGTTGCTCTGTTGGTGTTTTTTGTCGGCGCTGCAGCCTTCACTGCTCTGGTATCACCGATTACTCACAACGTACGAAGTGGAGGTTTCGTTGTGCCGGTGAAAGTGAAGTCTTACGTGGGCGTGAGCGGCTTCGATACCGCTGACGACGGACTGGGAGTCACCTTTGATTCTGTGGATGCACCTGATGGTCCTGCGGACAGAGCGGGTTTAATTGGTGGGGACATTATTACCAGCTTCGACGGACATCCCGTGCACGAGGAAGATGAAATGTCTGACCTGATGGTGAACACGCCGATCGGTAAGACAGTCGATGTTGAGTACTTGAGAGACGGACAGAAGAAGACGACGAAATTAACCACGGTCTCTAGGGAGGAATTCGACCGTTTGAACTCTTTGTTTAATAAGCGGCCCGAAGGACGCGGCCAGTTTGGCTATGACGACGGCGACACTCAACGAGTAAAGGTCCCCGGCATGAACATCTACGGAGTTCAATTGGGCAATATTTTGCAGAGCCGTCCTGCCGATCTCGCCGGAATTAAACGAGGCGATATCGTCATTCAGTTTGGCGATACTCCGATCAGAACGGAAGAAGAGTTTAAGATGCGTGTGCGCCGGGCATTACCTTACAGCACTGTGAATGTAACTGTGATGCGTGGTGAAGCCGCTAAGGAAGACGACTCCGCTAAAGAGGGCGATCAAGAAGGGCCGAAACAACCGCCAAAACTCGAGAAGATCGAGATTCCGGTGAAGATGGGTAAACAGTAGTCATTTTCCATATATCAATTGACATTTCTCAGTTGTCAATTAGGCGACTTTCAAATGGCAACTATCAAATGTCAAATGACCAATGATCAATGACTAGTGTCCTCTCTCGCCCGTACCCCCGGACAAGTAGTCACGCATTCGCGCCTCCATTTCTTGTTTCATCTCGTCGCGTTGTTCCTCAGTCTCATCGGGTTCAAAGCTTTCAAACAGCGCATATTGAGTCTCTGCCAACAAGCGTAGCTCCCAGGCTTCTCGGTTTTGATGCGATGGTCGTGAGAACCATAGGGCATCAAATGAAGAATCCTTAACCGGCAGCGCAGCAAGATCCGATTCCCGTCCGCTCAGTTCCGCTTGCGTGGTTGGTGTTAGCAGGACACCTCTCAATTCCCAGCCATACTTGCGGTAGGTTGCGACTAGCTCCTGAAATAAATGAAGTCTGGTCATGTGAAGAGAGCTTAGCAGGCCGGGACACGAATTCAAGTGCTGTTTTGGAGTGCGACGGCCTGCCGTCGCTTTGTCACACGAGGCGTCTCGCATAGTAGTTAAGTGCAACAAAGCGACGGTGGGCCGTCGCATCAAAAGATCCGGTTGACCGCTTAGATTTGCCGCAACTATCATCGAACTTGTCGGGCTCAATGATTTTGAGTCAATTCTAAGGCGGCTTCATAAGGTCGGGCAGAGGTTCTATCGTCAATACAGGCAAACCAACATTAATCATCTCCCGACCCATCGCTCGTTGCGTTACCCAGCTAAGTTTGATATTGGCAATCCTGGTTTTCACGTTGTTCTGCAGCTCTGTTCAGGTGAGGACGCTTGCGCGTGAAACATATGCTCAACAAATGACCGTTACGACCCGAGTCGAAAAGAATAATTCGAAGTCCCTTCCTTTCTACGACGCACTCGCCCACGCGCTCAAGAAACGTAAGATCAAGCTCGATAGTATTTGTCCGCCCAGCGATCCCGTCGCCCGCAGAATTCTCGAGGAGTACGGAGCTGTTTTTGTTGCGACAAAAAAGGTGCTGCCTCCTCCCGTTTGTATTTTCACTACCGAGGATCAGGTCACGAGATTCCAGGACGAAGCTGGATTCGATGAAGAGCAGATTGGGTTCGACGTTATTGAGCTCCAACCAGAAGCCCTCAAACAGCTAAGAAAGGCGCGCGAGCAGGCACAAAAGGAAGGACTTGATATTACCCCGCGCGATGGTGCTGAAGCGGCCAGGCGAAATTATGGTGACAGTGTTCGTCTTTGGAATTCTCGTTTTCTTCCGGCGCTCGACTACTGGCTCTCGCAAGGCCGGCTAACGGCGGATCAGGTTGCTCGTCTAAAGTCTTTGTCATTGTCGCAACAGATCGCAGAGGTTCTGGAACTGGAGAAAGTTGGGATTTACTTCAGCAAGGACCTGTCGAAATCAATTCTGTATTCCATCGCTGCTCCCGGCACTTCACAACACATTCACATGCTCGCGTTCGATGTAAATGAATTCGAGAATCCCCGTGTACGAGAAATCATGGCCGAACACGGATGGTTTCAAACTGTGTTGAGTGACTTGCCACACTTCACCTTCCTTGGTTTGAAAGAAAAGGATCTGCCAAAGAATGGTCTAAGAAGCCTCGAAGTTAACGGGCAGGTGTTCTGGATCCCGAATGTTGAGGCGTTGCATCCGGGAGTGGATAAGTAAGCCCGGGAAAAGCCTCATGGGTCAGTGGTCATTTTCCGTTTCTCATTTTCCATTTGATTCGCGAAGAGCCTTGTTTCCAAGAAGGCGGTTGTTATTTGAGCCAACACCACGCTAGTTCAAATGGAAAATGAGAAATGGCAAATGACCACTGACCAATGACTCTTTCCGCCCGCAAACTCTTTCCTTCCTCGCCGCTTCCAGTGGTAAACTAGCCGCCATCGAAACGGCATTTCGAACTTTCCCCTAAAGTCGCTAACAATTAATTGCCCTAGGCTGATTTACCGCACGGGCGTAGGCTTCTCCTCATTTCAGTTTGCACGCACCGGCGACCTTTTAACCCGAAAGAAGGTCACTTATGGATGTCCCTCAACTTATCGCCGGCAGATTCAGAATCGAACGCGAGATCGGAACGGGCGGCATGGGAACCGTCTATCTCGCCACACATCTCGGACTTGAACGTCCGGTTGCAGTCAAAATCATCAAGCGCGAGTTCGCTGGTGACCAGGACGTCGCTGAACGTTTTCTCCGCGAGGCGAGAACGATGGCCAAGCTGCGACATCCAAACGCGGCAATGATCTTTGACGCAGGAAGACTTCCTGATGGACGCCACTTCATCATTATGGAGTTCATTGAGGGAGAGACCCTTTCACAAGTACTGACGCGTGAAGGTCGTTTCACTGCGGCGCGCTCTGTGAAGATCGCAACGCAGATTTGCGATGTATTGGAAGAAGCACATCGGCTGGGCATAGTTCATCGCGATCTCAAACCATCAAATATCATTCTCTGCGGACGTGGAGTTTGTGTTCTCGATTTCGGTGTTGCCAAAGTTCTGGCCTCAACAGCTGAGTCAACCGCAACACACGCGAGTACAGGCTCCGGCCAACTAGTCGGCACTCCGCGATACATGTCGCCCGAGCAATGTTTAGGTCAACGCGTAGGGGCTCGAAGCGATCTTTACAGCCTGGGCGTTCTCCTCTACGAGATGCTTGCCGGTCGTCCACCATTCGTCGATCCGCTGCAGTCCGCTTTGTTGGTCAAACAAGCCACGGCAGCTCCGCCCCCGCTGCCGAGGCTGCGTTCAGACGTGCAGCGGCCGCTCGCCTTGGCTGTGCATTCTCTGTTGGCAAAACGACCGGATGATCGACCACGAACGGCTGAAGCAGCAAAGCAGATGCTTGAGCGCAGTCTTGCTCAACATGATCGCACCCTGCCGGAAATCGAACCGATGTCGTCAATGGTTGCCGCCGCGAATCCTGCGCGAAGCATTCTGTTTCGAATTGGTGCTCCATTGATTCTCGTTACGATGTTCGGAGCGCTATTGGCCTGGGGCTATACCGGCGAAACTGCTCCACAGACGGCTGCGGCAGCATTCACATCACCTTCTGCCGGCAATCAGCCTCAGATCGCTCCGCTGACATACCGAAATGAAGGTCTCGGGCCTGTGCCAAAACCTGAGCACGCTTTTCTGAGTGCGGATGAATTGACGATGGATCAAGCGCGTCGAACGGCAACCAGATTTGCGAGAGGTGTACTTGGTTCAGTCGAGATCGTCGACACGGATGGCGGACAGGCAATCGTAGCCGTCAGCATCAAACGAAAGCTTGGCAAGACGAGTTTCTTTGTGCTCGAAAAGCGAAACGACAAGTATCAGATAATCGCGCAAGGTCCTTTGGACGCCAATGGGTTCAGTCATGCAAGTTGGTCTACGGAACAAGTCGATGCTGATGAAGACGGTTATCCGGAAGTAATTTTTAGTGGTAAAGACGCGGAAGAAAGTTTGGTTCAGCGCCGATTGATGCTTTACGTTCCAAACGACAACCGCATGTATTCGATGTTGATGAATGGTGATACGACACCCCGCGGCACACCCCGCATCACCTGGTTATCGAATGCGGCGGGAACAAATGCGGCGGCGTATCGAACAGCGCTGCGACAGAAGGCGAAAGCGATCGTGGCGAGAAGATAAGAAGTTTGAGTGTTGCCGATTTTCGATTGCCAATTGCCGATTTGGTCTTTGGCTTTTGGTGTTCGGTATTTGCAGCTTGTCTTACCGTTTCACTACTTGCACAGATTGATGTTGCTTCGAAGACCGAAGACCAAAAGCCAAAGACCAAATCGGCAATTGGCAATCGGAAATCGGCAATAATGACAACTCCCCACCTACCATGCCAAGATAGTCCCGCTTGTTTGATTCCATTGCAATTCTTCCCCAATGACTCGTCGCCGTTTTGATGATGCAGCCTGTGAATCACTCGCCGGTTGTATAAAGGAAATAGAACGCAATACCGACGCTGAACTCGTGATTGTCGTTCGCGCCCGCTCCGGGAATTACGCTCACGCAGACTACCTCTTCGGATTTGTCGTTGCCTTCGTGATTCTAAACTTTCTGATTTTTGTGCCCTTCCCATTTCCGGAATATCTCGTACCGGTAGACATTGCCGTGGCATTCGTGCTCGGCGCAATTATTTCGTGGCGAAGCAACTCAATTCGCCGACTGTTTTCACGAGAGAATTATCGTAAGCAGGCAGTCCGCAGGGCAGCGGCCGCGATGTTTTATGAAGCCGGCATCGCCAACACGAATGCAGAGATGGGTGTACTCATCTATTTGTCGCTCATGGAGCGGCGACTTGAATTGATTGCCGATCGCGGAGTGCTGAAGAAAGTTCCAGCCCAGGATTGGAATCACGAGATTTTTGAGCTGCGGGCTATCGGAAAGAACCCGGACCCAAACGCATTTCAGAAAGCAATCGAACAGTTTGGCAAGGTGTTGGCTACTCACATTCCACCGACTGGCGAGAATCCGAACGAACTGCCTGACATGCCCCGCTTCGAACTCAAATGAAACGCTGGCTGACTCCCAGGAACATCAATCGCGCCGTGATTATCATCACGGTTTGCATTGTTTTGGCTTTGGTGACTGTGGATGTATTTGGTCGCGTGGGTGGCGGCCATTCTTATGGTGGTGGTAGTCGAAGCAGCGGAGGTGGTCGTGGCGGCAGCGGTGGCGGCGGCGGGAGCGGTGATGGCGGTGCAATTATATGGTTAATTTTCCAGGCGATTCGCCTTCTCGTCTATCTGACGGTTGAATACCCGTTGATTGGTATTCCGCTTGATATCGTCGTCATTGGCGGCATCATCTATTTTCTACGGCAACGTGGGAAACGGATGACTTCTGGTTTCTCGTCAATGGCCGCGGCAGTTCAGCAAGCTGCTGCAAGCTCGCCCGAAATGTCGTCTCGTAGCTTTGAGCGGCTCAAGAAGTTTGATCCAAACTTCTCAGAAATCGTTTTCACAGATTTCTGTTATGCGCTATACGGCAAAGCGCACGATGCGCGGGCAGGCGGTTCGGCGAAACTCGATCTCTTCTCGCCATATTTGAGCGAGACGGCACGCAACGCTCTCCTGCAAAGGAACCCTCCCGGTCTGCAGGAAGTAAAAGGAATCATTGTGGGAGCGATGCGCGTCGATAACGTCAACGGACTCGACACTCCTTTAGTTCGAGTCCGACTCAACTTCGAAAGTAATTACACCGAAGTCACGAAGCGCGACAACCAACCTCCCGCCGAAATGACTTACTACGTCACCGAAGAATGGGAGCTCGAGCGCAAACGCGACGTGCTCTCACCACCACCGGCGCAAGCGACCGCGCTTCATTGTCCACGTTGCGGCGCACCGTTGCAGCGGGATACGGTCGGTGCGTGTGCGTTCTGCGGAACAAAGATCGATAGCGGTGAATTTCAATGGTATGTACAAACCATTCGATTGATTGACAAAGAAGCGCGGGGTCCAATGTTGACCTCCGATGTTGAGGAAGTCGGTACTGATTACCCAAGCGTTATTCAACCCAACTTCGCAGCCATTCGAGCAGAGTTTGAAAGAAATAATCCCCAATTCTCCTGGGCTCAGTTTCAAGAACGTGCTCGCTTGATTTTCAACGAGCTGCAAGCCGCGTGGTCTTCCATGAACTGGGAACGAGCACGGCCGCACGAAACCGACAACATTTTCCAGATGCATCAATACTGGATCGATGCTTACCGCCGGCAAAAATTACGGAATGTTGTCGATAATGCTGCGGTAACCGCGATCGAGCCAGTGAAGATTTTGGAAGACGCTTTCTACCAGGGAATCACTCTTCGGATCTGGGCGCAGGGTTTTGATTACACGATCGATGAAGCTGGCAGAATTGTCTCCGGGTCCAACAAGAATCTCAGACAATGGAGTGAATACTGGACATTCATTCGTAACAAACAAGCGAAATCGGCGGAAACGCATACCGATTTGAATTGTCCGAACTGCGGTTCGCCGTTGCGGGTCAATGCGAGTGGGATTTGTGAATTTTGTGGTGGCAAGATAACCTCGGGTGAGTTCGATTGGGTGCTTTCGAAGATTGAGCAAGACGAGTCTTATGGAGGCTGGGAAAG
>JADMIO011089373.1_pt1 | contig 21816 bp, 13 predicted proteins | sample 8958161 | NCBI WGS metagenome assembly JADMIO01 (sample SAMN16585339, study PRJNA669376) | soil metagenome | isolation source: Crop rotation soil | place: USA: Cullars Rotation, Alabama | collected 2011
GGGTGGTGGCGTGGATGGAAGGCTCCCGCCGCGGCGGCTCGCTCCATCAGGTGGTCGCGGCTGAACAGCCCGGGATCCAGGGCCGCCTCGCCCCGCCCGAATCCCTGCCCGAGCCGGCCCTGCTGGCCTCCGGGCAGTCTCCGCTGCCGTTGCCGCGGCTCGTCCGCGGGAGCCCCGGACCCCTTCCCAGCTATCGCACGGCCCCCGCGCGGCCTGGGAAGGGCCCCCTCGTTTCCTCCGACATCCTCATCCTGATCCAACGCCAGAACGAATAGACCGGGACCGCTGAGTCCCGACCTGAGAACGCAGGACCGTTTCCGGCGCTGCCGGGACACCGTCCGCGCAATCCCATGACCCTGCTCTTCGCAGGAGGAGAGTGCTTGTATGCAGATCCCCAGGATGTCCCGCGGGCCCGCCAGGCTCGTGGTCTGCGCTGTCTTTTGGAGCGCCGCGTTCCCCTTGGCCTCGCTCGCTCAGGAGGACACGCAGGCCCCTCCCACCGTCTCCGAGACGATCCAGGTGACGGCCACCCGCACGCCCGAGGACGTCGAGACGGTTCCGGCGTCGGTCACCGTGATCTCGGGCGAGGACCTCGCCGCCCGCGGGGCCCTCGACCTCCCCGCGGCGCTCGCCCTGGCGGCCGGCGTCTCCATCGCTCCCGGCGGCGACATCGGACCGGCCGGTTCGGTCCCCGAGATCTGGGGCCTGCGTGAGTTCGACGCCTTCCTGCTCGTGGTCGACGACGTCCCCTGGGGAGGGGCCTTCAACCCGGCCCTGCCCAGCCTCGACCTCACCAACGTGGAGCGCATCGAGATCCTCCGCGGCGCGGCGCCCGTGCTCTACGGCGCCACCTCGTTCGTGGGAGTGATCCACGTCATCCACCGCGCGGCGGGGGCTCCCGGCCGCACGGCGAGCGTCTGGGGAGGCAACTACGGCAGCGGCGGCGCGGCGGTCTCCACTTCCCTGCCGCAGATCGGGGGGTTCCGCCAGTCGCTGACCGTGGACGGCGAGCGCCAGGGGTTCAAGGACGACCGGACGCAGTATGACCGTGGGCACGTCCTCTATCGCTCCACGCTGGATGCCGCGGGAGGCACTTTCCGCTTCGACCTCGACGGCACGGTGGTCAACCAGGACCCGGCGAGCCCGCGCGTCCGCGAAGGGCGCGTCCTCTCCCCGTTGAGCCGGCTCGACGCCAACTACAACCCGAGCGACGCCAAGCTCGACGAGGACCGCCTCCACTTCGTCACCGGCTACGAGCGGAGCCTCGCCGGCGGCGCCTGGTCCACCACCCTGGCGTTGACCCACTCGACCCGTGACACCGTCCGCGGCTTCCTGGCCGACCTCTCGAACACCGATCCCAACGCCGTGGGCTTCGAGCAGGACCTCAAGACCGACGACGTCTATTTCGACACCCACCTGGCCTGGAAGCTCGGGCCCCAGGCCCGCCTGATCGCCGGCCTCGACCACCTGTACGGCAAGGCCAAGGCCGATTCGGAGACCTTCGACTACTTCGTCCCCTTGAGCGGGCACGGCGCCCCGTCGAGCGAGGACCAGCCGCGCGACATGGGATTCGACCTGGAGGACGAGCGCAACTTCTCGGGCCTCTACGCCCAGTTGGAGTGGGACCCGACGCCGCGCTGGCACTTCCAGATCGGCGCCCGCCTGAACCGCACCGCCGAGAAGAGCGAAGCCGGTGAGGAGGAGTTGGGTGAAGAGGAAGATCTGGTCGCCAAAGCCAAAGAGGAAGGCGAGGAGGAGGAAGGGGGCGACGAGCGCACCAAGACCCGCGGCAGCGGCACGATCGGCGTCAGCTGGCTCGCCTGGGGCGACGCCTCGAACGGCCTCTGGCTGTTCGGCGACTACCGCAACTCCTACAAGCCGGCGGCCCTCGACTTCGGCCCCGAGGCGGAGCCGGACATCCTGGAGCCCGAGACGGCGCGCAGCTACGAGCTCGGCCTCAAGGGGCGCCTCGCCGGCGGTCGCTTCGAGTGGGAGATCACCGGCTTCCAGATGGACTTCGAGAACCTGGTCGTCGCCCAGGCGAACGACGAGGGGTTGCCCGAGCTCGTCAACGCCGGCTCCGAACGGTTCAAGGGGGTCGAGCTGGAGGCCCAGGGGCGGCTCCGCCCGGACTTCTGGTGGCAGGCGAGCTACGCCTGGCACGATGCCAAGTTCCGCGACTTCGTCCAGGACTTCGATGGCGTGGCCACGCAGCTGCGGGGCAATCGGCTGGAGATGTCCCCCCGCAACCTCGGCTCGGCCGGGCTGATCTACTCGCCGGCCCAGGGGTTCCTCGGCTCCGTGGTGGCCAACTACGTGGGCGACCGCTTCCTCAACAAGCGCAACACCGCCCTCACCCCGTCCTATACCACCTGGAGCGTCAGCGCCGGCTACCGCTTCGCCAACTGGGAGATCCGGCTCACCGGCGAGAACCTGAACGACACCCGTCCGCCGGTCGCCGAGAGCGAGCTGGGCGACGCCCAGTACTACATCCTGCCCGCAAGAACCTTCCGTTTGGGCCTCGGATACCGCTTCTGAGGCCAATCCGCAGAGCCCCCCGCCCGCGAGGGCGGGGGGCCCCTTTTTCGTCCTGCCGGCCGGCTACGAAGCTTCAGCAGCTTCGGGGAGCGATGCCACCGCTTCTTCGCGGTCGGGGGCGGGGACCGCGTTCATTTTATCCTTGAGAGCGGCGTATTTGCCGTCGAGCGTCTCGAAAAGGCCGGCGATCTGTTCCAGCCGCTGGTCGAGGTCGATCGTCCAGTGCTCGTTCCGGACCGGCTCCAGCTTCAGTCCGTTCAGGCGATAGGAGAGGGCGTCGAAGCGCAGCGGGGTGGTGCCGACGTGGATCTTGGCGGAGAGGATCTCGGCCCCCTCCTCCAGATAGCGGAAGAGCTCGTTGAGCACGGCTCCGGCGAGGGAGACCCGGGCCTCCCGGGTGGCGAGCCGGACGCTGCCGGTCTCCGGCTCCACCATCACGTCCGGCTCCTCGAGGAGCGCGCGCAGGAAGCGGCATCCCAGCACCGACTCCCCGGGTTCCTTGGGGATCACGACGTCGCTGAGCTCGCTGGCCTCCGGCGCCTCGTCGAGCCAGGGGGCCTTGAAGTCCCCCTCGACGCCGGCCTGCCGCAGCAGGGTGATCACCGTCCCCAGATAGGTCTTGGCCGTGCTGGCCACGTAGAGGATGGGGCCGTCGATGCAGCACTCGACGATCCGCGTCCGCGGCGCCTGCCGCATGGCGGATTCGGCCTCGGCCAGCTCGCGCAGCCGCTTGCGGGTCTTGGGGCCCACGAAGGTCTTGCCGGTCGCCTCCATCTCGGCCTTGACCAGCTCGCGCAGCCGCTCCTTGACCGCGGTGGCGTCCGGCCGGATGCGGTCGATCCGCATGCGGAAGGCATAGCGCCCCTGGGCGACCTCCCAGGGGGCGTCGAGCTCGAAGGGGACGAACCCCATGCGCTCGCGCACCTCCGAGCCGGGCTCGATCTCCCAGAAACGGGCGCGCTCGAAATCCGGCCCTTCGGAGGGCACGACGACGTTGAACCGGGTGACGGCGACGGTTCCGCTCAAAAGTCCCACGTTGAAAAACCTCCTGCAGAGCTCCGGACGGGCCGGGGAACGAGGAGGGGATCTTAGCCGATGGGAGGCGGAATGGGGGCCGGCGTGGCGGCCGGAGGTGCGCTCTTCTTGATCTCGATCTCGTCCGGGGCTTCGGCCTTGTCTTCCACTTCCACAATCGCGGCAGGCACCTCGTCGGCCGCCTCCGGCGCCCCGGCCTCCTCGGTCTCCTCGGTCTCGGGGCTCTCGACGGCCGGCTCCTCGACCATCGCCGACTCGTCCTCGGCCGGCTCAACGGCGTCCTCCTCCTCGGAGTCCGGGATCGGCTCCACCACGACGGACTCCGTCGTCTCCTCCCCAGACTGGAGGATCTGGACGGCGGCCTTCGTCGCAGGCTGGCCGGAGACGCCCTCCGCCGCCTTGCCGAGATCGACGGTGAAGACCTGGCCGATGTCGGAATCGACGTAGAGATTCTGGACCGTCTCCTCCGCCGCGGCCAGCTCGGCGGGAGGAGCGGTCTTGCGGACGTAGGGGGTGTTGGCCTGCCACTCGCCGCGCATCTCGCTGGCGGCGATCAGCGCGTTCAGATACGAGGTGAGGTCGGCGGACGCCTGGGCGACGTGCTCGGCCTCGGCGCGGAAGCGCTCCATCTCAGCGGCGGTGGCGGCGTCCCGCCGCCGGCGGGCCTGATCGCGCAGGCGCTGCAGCCTCGCGGCGAGCCGCCGCTCGGCCTGCTGGAGGCGCTGGAACTGCGCCCTCTCGGCCTCGTTCAGGAGGCCTCCCTGGCGCTGGCGGAGCCCCTCGCGGCCCCAGGTCGAACGCAGCAGCCGGTAGGAGGTGGAGGCGATACGGAGCTGCTCGGCAATCCGGCCGTTCTGCGCTCCCGTACGGGCCCAGGCCACCCGTAGCTCGCCGAGATCGGAGCTCCCCTGGTCGACCAACAGGAAGAATTCGTTCCCCGGCCGTGACAGGGTGCCCTCGATCCGGCTCACGCGCGCCTGCATCGCCTGGAGGGCGTTCCAGAACGGGGCATATTTCGCGCTGCGGGGATCGAGCCCCTGCCGCGCCGCCTGTGCGGCGCCGGCCAGCGCCGCGTCCACGGTCTGCACGAGCTGCCGGGCACCCGCGTCCGGCCCCCCGGCCCTCCCCGTCTGGGGAATGGCGAGAAGAAGGAACAGAACGGCGGCGATGCGATACGTCCCCATACGGCGTGCTCCTGCGGTCCGGGCGCAGAGATGGTTCAGGATGCGTGCTCCTTGTCCATCATACGCGGGAGGAGGCTGGAGCGTCCAAAGGGAGCAGATCCTGGAATGATAGGATCCGCTGGAGTTCGATCGCTTCCGTCGCAGCATCCGGGAGAACCGCGCCCTGGGGGACGGCTCCCTGCTCGACCTCCCCAACCTGGAGCTCGCAAAAGCGCTCGGCGCAGTCTCCGCCAATCACCAGGTGAGCGCGGTCCGGGTCTTGGGCCTCCTCCTCTTCGGCACCGAGGAGGCGCTGAGACGGTTCCTCCCGACTCATGAGACGGCCTTTCAGGTCATGTCGGGGATCGAGGTCGAGGTCAACGAATTCCACCGCTGGCCCCTACTGCGGTCGATGGAAGAGATCCTGGCCCGCTTCCAGGCTCGCAACCGGGAGACCGAGGTCATGGTGGGCCTCCTCCGCATCGGGGTACCCGATTACCCGGAACGGGCCTTCCGGGAAGCTCTCGCCAATGCCCTCATCCACCGGGACTACACCCGGCTGGGGGCGGTGCACGTCCAGTGGCGGTCCGAACAGATCGAGATCTCCAATCCCGGCGGATTCCCGGACGGCGTCCGCCTCGACAACCTCCTGGTGACCCCACCTCGCCCGCGGAGCCCCCTGCTCGCGGTAGGCCTGCGAATCGGTGATTCGGCATAGTTCGGCCACTTCGGGCCGTGATATCGATCCATGCGCCTGCACGAACTGAAGCACCATCTGACTTCTGCGACGACTCGTGGAACAGACGGTCCTGAGGCCTTCCGGTGGTAAAGCCCGATCGACCCGATACGTGGCTGCAGACTGAAGCCGAATCGCACGGAATCGCACGCGTGCGATTCTGAGCCGCCGAAAATCGCACGCGTGCGATTCGGTCAACGGGGCAGCTTGTAGGGGAGATCGGGGAGGGCCTCAGCTCCTGGGGCGGGAACAATCAAGGCGGTGCCGCTGCGGGATCAGCGGCACCGCCTTCAACCCCAAAAAAGGAGAAAGACCATGGCTGCGCATGATACTCGGTTTGGTCCCCGGTGGGAAGGGGGTACCTTCATTCCTCGAAAACGAGGTCCAGATCCGTCCACATCTTCCCCCGGACGTCGTCCCGGGTGGCCGGGATATACCGCGCCTTCTTCGCCGCTTCCAGAGCGGCCTCCTCGAAGCCGAGCCCGGACTTGTCCCCCTCGCGGACCCGGGCGTCGATCACCTGGCCGTTCTCGTCGACCAGCACGGCGACGCGGATCGTCACCTTCTTCCCGCTCCCCTTCGCAGCCTGGGGATAGGCGTAGGACGGCAGATCCTGGATCTCCGGCGGCTGGACCCCCTTCTGGCCGGCACGGATCGGATCCCCCGGCTTCATCGGTTCCAGGGGCGTCGAGGACAGAGCGGGATCCTCCGGCAGCGGGTCCCGGGACACGGCCGGCTTCTTCTCCGTCTTCTCCGCCATGGGAGGAGCGGGCGGCTTCGCGGTCTCCGCCGAAGTCGGAACGGGAGGCGGACCGGCAGCCGTAGAGCTCGCCGGAGCGACCGTCTGCGAGAGCGCCTGAGGGAGAGGGGACGGCGGAGGGGCGGGACCGGGACGGAACACCCACCAGAGCCCGCCTGCGGCGAGCGCCAGCGCCAACCCGGCCGCAGCGATCCAGCCGGCGCGGCTCCGGGGCGGCTCGGCAGCGACCGGTGCTGCCACCTCGGATTTCCTGGTGGACATCGCATCGAGCCGCAGAGGGCGCACCGTCCAGGTGGCATCCAGATCCTCGACCGGAGTGACCCGCCGGGTCGGCTCGGAGGGGGGAATCACCTGCGTCGCCGCGGGGAAGGGGATCACCGCGGCCGGCGCGGGGGAGGTCCGCAGGGTGGCCTCGACGGTCGCCGTCCCCGCCGGTGGCGTCTTTCCCAGGCCGAACTCCAGGTCGAGGCGGTTCTGCGTCGAGCCCGGCGCGGCGGCGGCCGGCACCCTGCCGGTCCCCAGCGGCAGGAGGATCTCCCAGACCCGCTCCAGATCCTCACGGGTGAGCGGGAACCGGTCCTGGAGCATCGTCAGCTCCCAGACGAACGCCGCGGCGCTGGCGATGCGGTCCTCCGGCTTCTTGGCGAGCGCCTGGAGGACCAGCGCCCGCAGCTCGGGCGGAACCCGTCCCTGGGGATCGCTCTCCGCGAAGTCGATCGGCGGCCGGAAGAGATGCCCCGCCATCAACGAGGCCGGATCGTTGCCGGTGACCGGCGCCCGGCCGGTGAGCAGCTCGTAGAGGACTACGCCGAACGAATAGAGATCGCTCCGCTCGTCCCAGCCGGCGCCGCTGAAGCGCTCGGGCGAGCCGTAGCGCGGCTTGCCCAGGAAGACCCCCGTGGTGGTGAGCCCTCCCTGTCCCTCCAGCCCCTTGGCGATGCCGAGGTCGATCAGCTTGACCAGCGGATGGCCGTCGACGTCGCGGGTGAGCATCAGGTTGTCCGGCGAGACGTCGCGGTGGACGATCTTGTGCCGGTGCAGATAGCCGAGCGCCTTGAGCGACTGGCGGGCGATCTCGATCGTCAGCGAGATCGGCGGCGGACCGTAGCCGTTCAGCACCTCGAGCAGGTTCCAGCCGTCGATATACTCCAGGACGATGAACGCCTGGCCGTCGTCCGCCACCGCGAAGTCGTGGAGCACGGCGACGTTGGGGTGCCGCAGCTTGATCGCTGCCCGCGCCTCGCTCAGGAAGCGGTCGGCCCCCTCCCCCACCGCGTCCGCCTGCGAGCGGATCACCTTGACGACGCGCACCTCGTCCAGGAGGCGGTGGCGCACCTTGTAAAGGCTGCCCATCCCCCCCTCGCGCAGCTTGCCGAGGATCTCGTACTTGCCGTCGATCTGCTCGCTGAGAAGCGCCAAACACCCCGCCTTTCCGGCCGCGGAACCGGTCCCTTCTCTCTTGGGCGAATTTCCTTGAAGAATATTACCGATTGGCGCGGGGCTCAAGGGGAGGCAGACGAAATCAGCCGAAATCAGCTCCACGTCGTCAGCATCAGCGTCCCCGGTCGGTTGGCCCTCATCACCCCGGCCCTCTTCTCCCACCGCACTCCCCCCGACCGGGAGAAGAGGGAGAAGTCAGCTCAGCTTGTTTGAGCCCCTCTCTCCCGGTTGGGGGGAGTGCGGTGGGAGAAAGGGGTTGGGGAGTGAGGGGCCGCCCCGAAAGGGCGGGACTCCTTCGGGCAGGAATCGGACAGAGTAGCCTCAGTCCGCCAACACCCCTTCCACCAGCCTCCGCCGGGGGCCCCGGAAGCGCTTCTGGCGGGACCGGCGCTCGAAAAGGCGGATCTGCAGGAGCTCGCGGTCGGCGTGGTCGATCGTCCGCTCCAGGCTCTCGGTGCCGTGGCGGGTGGCCCAGCCGAGGGAGAAGGAGGGGATGTCCTGCTCGGCCGCGGTCAGGCGCAGGCGCTGCCCCACCTCGGCCACGTAGCGGGCCGAAGCCCCCAGCAGCAGGAGCAGGAACTCGTCGCCACCCATCCGCACCACCGCGTCCTCGGAACGAGCGTTCAACTGGAGGAAGCGGCTCACCTTGACCAACACCTCGTCCCCCGCCTGATGGCCGAAGTCGTCGTTGTACTCCTTGAAATTGTCGACGTCGACGACGATCGTCCCCCAGGTCTCGAAGGCGCTCAGCCGCTTCTGGACCTCCCCCAGGAAGCGCCGGTTGTAACAGCCGGTCAGGGGATCGCGCAGGCTCGCCTCGTGGAACCGGCTCTCGAGCTGCTTGCGGCCCGAGATGTCGATCAGGATGCCGTGGTAGAGCACCTGGCCGGTCTCGGCGTCACGCATCGCGTGGCAGCTGTCGAGCACCGTCCGCTCCTCGCCGTCCGGCCGGCGGAGGACGAGCTCGAACTCGCGCACCTCCCCCTCGCGAGCCAACAGCTCCATCTCCCGGGAGCGCTGCGCCGGGTCGACGATGAGATCCTGCGCCCGGTGGCTCCGCAGCTCCTCGACCGAGGAGACCCCGAAAATCTCCAGACAGGCTGGGTTGGCGTCGAGGATCTCCCCCGCGTCGTTTGTAATATAGATCCCCTCGCGCAGGTTCTCGATGAACAAACGGAGGGTTTCAGGGTCCTGCAAGCTCTGAAAGCGTCCTTGGGACATGTTGAACCTCCCGGCGACATTACAGTTCGCCCAAGTCGCACTACGACTAATAGGCAAAATCGGGGCCAGGAGGAGAAGCGCGAGCAGAAAGGTAGGGAGGCGGGAAGCCGCGGCCGCCCGTGAAGACGACCGCGGCTTCCCGTTTGCGCGGCTACTGGGAGAGGTTCCAGTAGCTGTTCACCCGGATCGCCGTGACCTTGAGAGAGCCGAGGTCCGCGTCGTCGGCGTCACAGGAGCACCGGAGGACGATCGTCCCGCCGGAGGGGTAGTAATGCAGGACGTTGAGAGCGAACGCCTCCTCGTCCGTCCGGAAGTCGTCCCGGCCGTCGACACCCACCCGGATATGATCGGTGTCGACCCCCGCGATCAGCTTGCAGTCCAGCTTCGTCCCGCCTCCCCCGTGAGCCTTGACGAAGCCCTTGGCGAAGATCACGTAGAGGCCGGGCGTCACTTCCAGATTGACCACGTCCTGGACCGTGCCGTTGGGGAACGGATTGTGGGAGGCCGTCGAGAGCAGGAAGAACGAATCGCGGAAACGGGAGTACGCGTCCACCACCGGGGGAGCCGCCGACACCTGATCGCACACCGCGAAGCCCAGCATCAGGGCCAGGATCCCAGAGCAAAACGTGCGCCTTTGAAGGATTCTCATCGTCATCTCTCCTGAGCCTCCGGAGGCGTCTGCATGACGCCCCCGGAAGGCTGCACTTGGAGATGCGCAGCCTGGGTCAGGAGGGGGACACACGGCTTCTCTGAAACAAGGACCTCAGCGCCGCGAGCCGGCTGCGGCGCCCGCCGTATGGCTTGAGGGCGTCCAGGTAGCGCTCCCGCTCCGCTTCCAGGCTCTTGGCGTAGCGTTCCGCTTCCTCGCGCATCTCCCTCAAGGCGGCGCAGTCGTCCCGCAGTTGGCGGATATAAGGGTAGGGCTCGGCGGGCAGGGAGCCGGCGACGAGCGGGAAGTGATTACCGGTCAGGATGCTCTGGGTGCGGCCGTCCATGTAGCAGGCCGTGAAGGCGCGCCGCGGCACCGGCGAAGGATTCACCCCGGAGCGATGGATCAGCCAGTTGTGGAGCAGGACCGCATGGCCTGCCTCCACCTCCAGAGGCTGGACGCGTTCGGGCGGGCAGTGGCGGGCTGCGTCCTCCTCCGTGATCGTGCTGCCGAAGGTGCTGAGCAGGCCCAGACGGTGGGTCCCAGGGACGATCTCGACGCAGCCGTTGGCCCGCGTCGCCGGATCGAGGGCGACCCAGACGGTGACCAGGGGGTCGCGATCGAGAGCCCAGACGGCGCCGCCGTCCTGATGCCAGGGGAGGACCGTGCCCTGCCCCGCCGGCTTGTTCATCACCATGGCGCGGAAGATCGAGACCGGAGCATGGGCGCCGTACTGGCGCGCGCAGATCTCCAGGAAGAGCGGATGCCGGACCAGGGGCGCGTAGAGATCGTCCGTCTCCAGGCCCTGGATCTTGCGATAGATCACGGTCCCGCGCTCGAAACCGGGGACGAGCTCCGCCAACTCGTCGTAGGAGCCGCCGGTATCGAGTTGCATCTGGACGTCGGGATTTTGCACATTGCCCAGCGCGAGGTCGTCGGCGCGCCGTCGCAGCGCTTCCACCTGCTCCGTCTCCAGCACCTTGCCGAGAACCAGGAAGCCGTCGCGCGAATAGTCGTTCCACTGCTGCTCCGTCAACATCGGGATCGCCTCCAGGGCCCGTGTGCGCCCCCTTTGCCCCTTCGTTTCGTTCCACAGGGCCTCGTTGGCGAAGCCCACCGATCGCTCGAGATGCTCGACCTTCCCCCGCCAGCGCCGGGTCTCCTCGTCGCTCGCCTGACGCTCCAGAGCGAGCGCGGCGAGGGCCGCCGCCGCCAGTCGTTCGGCCGGCCAACCCAGAGAGGCCCCGGACACCCCTTCCGGGTCCCGCCGCCAGCCGAGCAGGGCCGGCAGCCGCCGCCAGCGCAGTTCCTCCTGAACCCGGAGCGGCTCCCGCGCGCGCTCCATCGTCTCCCTCAGCTCCTCCCGGCGGTCCCAGAGACGAGGGAGAGCGGCCCCCAGCCCCCCTCCGGACGCGGCCGTCTCGGAAAGGCACCAGGTCTCCATCCCGACGTGGGCGAGGGCCCCCTGCAGCTTGATCCGGGTGTAGGCGTCGCTATAGATCCCGAGGCAAGGGACGGCGGCGGCCGTCGCGAACACCAGCGGATGATAGCGGGACGAGACCACCAGGGCGGCCCGCTGGGTCACCCAGACGGTCTCCTCCGGCGGCATCACCGGAGACAGCGCGCAGCCGACTCCTTCGCCGCGCAGGAGCTCGCGGAGCGCGAGCCCGGCCCGGCCGTCATCGTCTCCGAGGCTGCCGAGCGGACCCTCGTGGGGGACGAAGACCACTCGGAGCCCGCTTTCAGCCACGAACCCGGCGAGTTGCGCGGCCAGGGCCTGAAGTCCCTTCCGGGCCCTCTCCGCCGCGAACGCCGGGTCCAGGGTGACCGCCACATACGGCTCGTCCGGCAGTCTCGAGGTCTCCTCCGCCGCCGGGACGCGTCCGGCGAGGAAAAACGCATCGTCGGGCTGGTATTGAAGCCGGTCTGGAGGGACTCCCAGCCGCAGGGCCAGGGCTGCCGAAGGGGTTTCGCGGACCCCCAGGCACGCGACCCCGGCCAGGACTTCGGCCAGCGCCGACCGCTCCCCGGCGGCGAGGTCGGGCCCGATCGTCTGTCCGCCGGTCACCACCGGCAACCCCCGGCGCCGGGCCTCGCGCAGGAGCAGGAGCCGCTGGCGGAGCAGGTCGGGCCAGGACGAGCTGAGATTGCCGCCGCCGGAGAGAAACAGACCGCCGGCCCCGTCGAGGACCTCGGCGACCTCCCTGGGGCACCACCCCTCCGTCAGCGACGAGACTGCGGGTGCCGCCAGCGCCTTCACCCCATACCTCTCCCCCACGCCCGCCGCGTTTCGCCCAATCACGGTGACGCGGAGGGCAGGCTCCTGCCGGCGCAACGCCGCGAGATTGGCCACGAGCATCGCCTCATCGCCGACATGAAAGGGGTCGGCGCCTACGTCGGCCACGATGACCAGGGAGAGGTACGACGGTGGGCTCAAGGCGGAGGATTGTACACTCACCGACCCTACCAGCGGTTCTACGCGAGCCCCAGCCACTGGCGGAGAGCGTTTTCGACAGCTTCCAACTCGGAGGTGTCACACCGCCCCATCTCGGCGGTGATGGCAGAACGGGGAACGCTGATGATCTTGTCGACCATGATCTGCGAGACGGTCCGCAGACCCGTGCGCTCACCGGGCGGCAGAGGAATGCGAAAGAGTGGCGCGTCGATGAAATCCGAGGTGATCGGACAAGATCGTGATGCTTTGATGGGTCGGATTGAACAGATCCGACTGAACGACGAGCGCCGGGCGAGGCTTTCCGGTATAAGCGCCCTTCGCCGCCACCACGACGATGGCGCCCCGCTTCACTTCCAGGCCCGGGTGTCGGCAGCCTGCGCGATGAATTCGAGAGCTTCTCTCTCCGAACGGCGGCGGCTGACCAGTAGCGACTGGCGCCGAGCCTCTTGTGCGAGAGAGCTCTCCTCCTTCGCCCCCAAGCCGGCGGCGAGGATCTCGCGAGCCACTTCGCTCTTGGTCTTGCGCTGCCGTCGGGCCTCGCGGGCGAGCGAACGCCTGAGGTCAGCGTCGATGCGAAGAGTGAGCACGGCGGCGGACTTCTCTGCTCTGCTCATTGTCATACGGTATTACAGGCCCACCGATGCGGTCAATTTCGGCAGTCTTCCGAAGTGCTATAATGAAGCAACCGCAATGAGCGACGAACGTTCGGAGCGCCTGGAATCCCTCGACGTCTTCCGGGGGCTGACCATCGCCGCCATGATCCTGGTGAACGACGCCGGGGATTGGGACAGGACCTATGCCCCGCTCCTCCATGCCGAGTGGCACGGCTGGACGCCGACCGATCTCATCTTCCCCTTCTTCCTCTTCGCGGTGGGCATCGCCATCCCCTACGCCTTCGCCGGGCGCCTCGCGCGGTCCGGCGGCGACCGCAGCCCCCTCCACCGGCAAATCGTGCGGCGGACCCTCCTCCTTTTCGCCCTCGGCCTGTTCCTGAGCTGGTTCCCGTTCTACACCCTCGACTGGTCGAGCGCCCGCATCCCCGGCGTCCTCCAACGGATCGCCGTCGTCTACCTCGTGGCCGCCCTCGCCTGGCTCCATCTCGGCCCCCGCTCGCGCGCGGTCCTGACGCTGGCCCTCCTCGCCGGCTACTGGCTGGCCATGATGCTGGTGCCGGTGCCCGGGCACGGCGCCGGCGATCTCAGCCCACAGGGCAACCTGGCCGCCTGGATCGATCATCTCGTCCTCGGTCACCACACCTGGAAGAAAGCGCCTGGACCCGGGGATCCCGAAGGAATCCTGAGCACCTTGCCCGCCCTCGCCACCGCCCTCCTCGGCCTGTTCACGGGGGACGGCCTGCGCTCGCCGCGGACTCGAGGCGAGAAGCTCAAAGGCCTGCTGCTCTGGGGGTGCGTCGCCACCATCGCCGGGCTCGTCCTCGACCGTTGGTTCCCGATCAACAAGAACCTCTGGACGAGCTCCTACGTCCTGTTCACGGCCGGCGTGGCGCTGCTGCTGCTCGCCGCGATCTACTACCTCGTCGACATGAGGGGGCGCGACGCCTGGGCGAAGCCCTTCCTGGTCTTCGGCACCAACTCGATCGCCGCGTTCTTCGGCGGCACCCTCCTGGCCAAGATCCTGATCCTGATCCACGTCCAGGCAGGAGGCGAGACCGTCAGCCTGCAACAATGGCTCTACCGCGCCCTGTTCGCCTCCTGGCTGCCGGACTACGTAGCCTCGCTGGCCTGGGCCCTGATGTACGTCGCCCTATGGTGGGGTTTGATGGCGTTGCTGTACCGGCGACGGGTCTTCATCAAGGTTTAGAGTGCCTAACAAAACCCGGCCCAACGGGCCGAGAGAACCCAGCCCAGGGCATCTGAGGCCGAAGGCCGATGCCCTGGGTGGAGAAGATGACCCGTTGTTGCGGCCTGAAAGGCCGCGAGATCATTCGCGGGCCTTTTGTGGAAAAGATGAGGTGAGCATAGATTCTGGAGAGGGATTGAGCCACGGCGCCGTGACTCACCTGACTCCCATCTGTCAAGTAGTGCTCTCGCGACCTTTCAGGTCGCATAGATATGGTCGGCTTTTTTCCCAGGGCATCGGCCTTCGGCCTCAGCCCTGGGCTAAGCTCTCTCGGCCCGTTGGGCCGGGTTTTGTTAGGCTTTCTTAGGATACCTACCCCTCCGCAACCGCCTGCCTACCCGAACGGGTGAATCCCATGACAGGTCCCAGCGATAACCTGAGTTCATGAAAATCTTCATCAGCTACGCCCACGAAAACCCTGAGCACGACAGCCGCGTAGAGCAGATCGCCATGGCTCTCCGGCAGCATGATCTGGACTGTGAATCCGATCACCAGTTCGCTGATGCGATCGGCCCTGCCGAGGGCTGGCCCGACTGGTCGGAGAGAGAAATTCTCAAAGCGGATAGGATTATCATCGTCTGTTCGCCTGCCTACAAGCGACGCTGGGAGGGCACTGAATCCCCTGGCACGGGAAGAGGAGCCGCCTGGGAAGCGAAGCTGATCCGCATGATCCTTTTCGGTGGACAGAAGGACGACAAATTCATTACCGTGGTTCTCTCGAAAGAGGACGTGAGTTTGATCCCTGAGAGGCTGCAGGGGCGGTATAAGGTGATCGAGACCGACGAGGATCTCGAACAGTTCTGCCGGGCGCTTCTGCCACCCGTGGAGCCGCTCGAGGCCCAGAAAGAGCTTGCCCGCAAATACCTGCCGGCCTGGAGCAAGGGGGACCATCTTACGGAAGAGGATTTCGGCCACTGGTCGGCGTTGTTCAGCCAGGTGGTGGATCCCGTGACGCCCCGGGGAGATGATTTCCTTCAGGCTTTCGCCAGACGGGTTCTCTCCTCGTCCGTCGAGCTCGTGCGCGTCGAAGGGGAATCTGGAACCGGCAAGACGACCCTGCTTGCGACGTTCTACTTCTATCTCCGGTCGCGGTTCGAGGCCGGGCAGGGAGCGCTCCCTCTCTTCCTCCATCTGGGCGAGTACGATGATCTCCCCCCGGAAGAGGCCGTCCAGAAATGCCAAAGGGATCTGGAACAGCTCACCAAACTGATTGGAGCTCACACTGACAGAGACCCAATCCTGCTGGTGGACGGATTCGACAGTTATCTAGGCTTCCGAAGCGGGGTCGAGGACGAGGTGCTGCGGTACACTCGGCCTCGTCTCAAGAAGATCGTCGGCGTGGGACTGGGACTCGAAGCTACGGACCGGGCTTTCCGCTTCAGTTGGGGCAGGTCGTGGGCGATCACCCTCAGCGCCCTCTCACCCGATCCGGAAAGCGTACAGGGTCTGGTGGACGCGTTTCTGGCCACGACTCCCCAGGCGAGTGACGGAGAATTCCGCAAAGGCTTCCTCGAACGCCTCACCGCACTCGGCCTGTCTCAGATCGATCTGCGGTCCCTGGCGCTAGTGTTGCACTTCTGGGACCAGCCCGGGGATCTCTCCGAGCTTCTCCGCTGCTACTGCCGTGCCGTACTCGCTCCAGCGAGCTATGGCGACGACGACGAGGTGCTCGGCTCCGCCGCCACGCTCGCCTATGCCCATGCTTATCTGGATGAGGAGCCTTCTCCGGATCAGGGCAATAATCTTGAGTGGGTGTTGATCCATCAGAATGTGGATGTCCGGGATTATCTCATCGCCTACCGGGTCATCGGCTCGCTCTTCGAAGCCGGAGGATCGAACCAGACTATTCTGAGCCGGCAGATCTATCCGCACTGGATCACGCGTCATGCCAAGGCAATCCTCAACCGCAGCGTTCAGGAGGAATACCGGGCGGTCGAGGCCGCGAGAGGATCCCTGGATTCGCAGGATGTCTACCTGTGCACCAATGTGAGCTATTTTCTGGGTCGATTGACCGATCCTGGAGCCCGGCAGAGGGCGACCGCTCTATTGCAGGCCCTCAAGCAGCGACTCTCCGCACGCGATGACGTCCAGGAAGGGAAGGTGGACCGCAACACGCTCCGGCTGCTGCGGACGATCTACGTCAGCCTGATCTATCTCGGAAATCGTAAGGCATCCAACGAGTACATCGACCAGTTGTTGGCCCACGAGGCCTGGGATCACCTCAACCGGGGCTTCCATCTCGAATACTACGGGGACATCGTCAAGGACCGCAGATCGGAGTTCACGCACGAGGACACGATGGTGGATTTCCCACGGACGTTCCGACGTCTTAGATCGAACGTCGAGAAGCATTGGTCCACGGGCGATCCAATCGCGGAGTTGGAGATCTATACGCTGTTCTCGCTAGCGCAGTGCCGGCATGCGGCCGGACTGTTGGATCCCGCCAAGCTCCAGGCCCTCCTGCCGCTTCTTCAACGAACCCTCGACCGCAGCCTGGCGAGCCCGGATCTGCGCCGATACCTGCGGATGCTACAGGTCAACTTCGAGAAAAAGAAGTTCTCGGCCGCCGCGATCGTCGAGGACTGGTACAAGATCAAGGAGACGCCGCGCAGCGGCTGGATCGCCCGTGGTCTCAAGGACACAGAATCCGTGGCGGACCACATGTATGGAGCGTTTCTGCTCGGCCTGCTGTTCCTGCCGGAGAAATCGGACACGTCCGACTACGACAAAAGGATCGTCCTCGAGACGGTTCTGATCCACGACCTCGCGGAGACGTACACGACGGATATCCTCTCCACCGAGAAAACGCAGCGCGATCGGGAAATCGAGACGGGATGGTTCGAGTACATCGGCCTGCTGGGTACCTATGCGGACCTGGCGGACCTCCGGAGAGTCGAGAAGCTCTGGCAGGAGTACGAGAAGGAGAGTACCCTCAACGGCAGGATCGCGAAGGACCTCGACCACTTGGACGCGTACGTCCAGATGCACCTTTACAGCCGGAGGGGCGAGGTCCGCGATCTCGTGAAATGGCAGCAGGAGATCGCCCGCGGAATCCTGACCAGTGAGGGCCAGCGGATTCTGGATCTCCTGGCAAAGCGGTTCGCCGGCTCTGCGACAGCGACGCCGGACGAGAACTTGGCGCCAATGACTCTGGAAACTGCGCTCATCCCCTCCTGACCGCCGGTCCGGCCAAGGAGTCCTGAGGGAATCGCCGAGTCCTTCCTGGACGTCCCTGGAGGCATGGGGATCACCGTGGAACCCAGCGCAACGGAAGGAGATCCTGGGGTGTTCCGACGTAGACCGCCTGAAGCGGTGGCTGCGGGGGCGCCCCTGGTGACGACGGTCGACGAGATCACGTCTTCTTAACCTGCCCGCCACGTCCCTTCTCCGCAACTACACACGCTCCCCCTCGATCACACTGGCCCAGGCCTGCGTGGGGACGACCCGCGTCAGCCTGAAATCGGCCGCCTCATACAGTGAACGGAATTCGGACTCCGAACGGTGGCGACCGCCAAAGAGGACGAGCATGTTGAGGTCGTTCGTCGCCGCGCCGCGGCTCGCGGTGGATTGATCGATCCGCGGCGGGTAGGCGCCCTCCACGATCAACAGCTTGCTGTTCTCCGAGGCCCCGATCCCTCGACCGGTACTCCCACCTTGGTAGGATGTCGTCAATGGACGAAAAACGCTCAGGAATGAGTCTCAAGGCATCCGGCGCCTCCCTGCATCTGCCGGGCCGCGGCTCGCTCCCAGCGGTCGATGACCATCTGGTCGTGCCGGAGGTCACACGCGACGAGATCATCGCGGGACGTCGGGTGATCGCCTTCCCGGCCGAGGTGCCTCATGGGGACAAGCAGGTCGACCTCGACTCCCTCCTGCGGTTTCACGTGGCGCCAGGGTATGCCGTCTCGGCGGATCTGATCACCCGCTTCACGGTGGATTCGGACTTCGCCAGCGATACCTGCGTGCGGAGGGAAGGAGTCGATCCGGCGACCAGCCGGCGCTATCTGGAGGAGATCGCCTTCGAGGTGGTCTCGACCCAGGCCGAGCGGAGGGCGACGGAGAAGGCCCAGATCATGAGCCGCAGCGGCGTGCGGCGGGTTTTCGGGGTCTGGGTCAAGGGACGCCGGAGGGTCTGCGAGTGGTCGGCGGAGAGCGAGCGCTGGCTCCTGCTGGAGGAAGGATCGCAGATCACGGATCGATGCCTGGGGGCGCCCCTGCCGGTGAAGGCACTGCTCGATGCCGCGTTGGTCCGCAGAGCAGCGGTCCAGGCCCTGGAGACCCAGGGCGAGCCGGCGATTCAGGAGCTGAAAGAGGTGGCAAAAGCCCAAGGGATCGCCGAGGGGATTGCCCGGGGGACCGCCCAAGGAATCGCTCGGGGAACCGCCGAGTCCATCCTTGCGGTCCTGGAAGCGCGGGGGATCACCGTGAACCCAGCGCAGCGGGACGAGATCCTGGGTTGTTCCGATATCGATCGCCTGAAACGGTGGCTGCGGGAGGCCACCCTGGCGACGACGGCCGACGAGGTTACGTCTTATTAACTCCACTTTGTCAGATTGCCGGCACGGGCGCCCCCCGCCCGGCCCTCACTCCCCAACCCCTCTCTCCCGGCCTCCCCCTCACCTGACGGGAGAGAGGGGCTCAAACACTTTCTCTTACGTCTTTCTCCCTCTTCTCCCCGTCGGGAAGGGGGGGAGGCTGGGAGAAGAGGGCCGGGGTGATGAGGGTCAACGGACCGAGGACGTCGAATCTGACAAAGTAGAATTGATCGAACCCTACTTTGGCAGGTTACCGGTCGAGTAGATTCACGACGCCCGCCGGACCTCCGTCGCGCGAGGGCCGGCGTCCCTCTCGTCCTCCGGCTCGGGAGCCGAGGTGGGTGGCAATGCGGGCTCCTCAGCCGGCGGCGGCAGCCGGCGGTCGATTTCCGCCAGGGCCTTCCGGACGTCGCCGCCGACGTGGAGGGCCGCGCCGTCCAGCCTCGCCAGGGCCGGCGGGCGGAATCCCGGCCCCTCGCAGACGAAGAGGAGCTCCGGATGCTCCCGGTGGAGTCCGGAGGCGAGGTCCAGCATCCGGCCGGCGCTCGCCGCGAGCGCTGCCGAGAGGAGCACCGCGTGCGGCTGGACGGAGGCGATCGCCTCGTCCAGCCCCTCGTCCGGCAGCTGGCCGAGGTGGACGACGCTCCAACCGGCCTGGCGCAGCAGGAGCGTGAGGATCATCAGGCCGAGCTCCTGCTCCTCTCCGGGAGCGGAGACGGAGAGCGCCCGGTAGCCCTGCACCTTCGGCGCCGTCTCCCCCAGAGTGGCGAGCCGGCTCCGCAACAGGTCGCGGGCCGCCCGCTCGCCGGCGAGGGCGAGACGGCCCGCGGCCACGTCCCGGCGCAGGGCCGAGACCACCGGCCGTATCACCTCGAAAGCCAGAGTCTCCAGGGGGACCACCCGCTCGGCTTCGTCCAACAGAGTCTCGGCCCGCTGCAGGTCGCCGTCGCGGAACGCCTGCTCCAGCTCCCGGCCGAGCACCGCGGGGGTGAGAGCGCGCGCCAGCGAGGTGCGGACGACCCGCACCGCCTCCTGCAGCGTGGCCACCACCTCGTCGGCTCCCGCCAGGGTCAGACGCCGGCGGAGCCGCTCGGCCTCGGCGCGGAGATCCCACAGCGCCACGACGATCCGCGTCCCCGGGAAATGGGCCCGCAGGTCCCGGCAGAGCTCGCGGATCTGCACGTAGGAATAGGGAGCGAGCGCCGAGATGAACACCTGCTCGGCGCCGAGCTCGGCCACGCGGCTCAGCATCTCCGCGCGTGGCAGGTCGTACTCCAGCACGGTGGGGGTGTCTCCCCGCCCCACGAGCTGCGCGAACATCTGAGCCCCCAACTCGTCCGCCAGATCCTCCGCGGGCACGCAGGCCAGACGGGCCACCGCCTCGGGAGAGGTCTCGACTCCCAGGCTGCCGTCCTCGACGGTCCGGCCGGCGAGGTCCTCGATCCAGTTGCGGATCGTGGTGGCGATGAACTCCTCCCGCTCAGGACTGAGCTCGCCCCGGTGGCGATCGCGCTCCGCCAGGATCAGGGCCGGGATCAGGACCCCGTCATAGAGCTCGGCGACGGTCCGCTCCTGGATGCACCCCTCCAGCAGCGTGCCGGCCTCCTCGGGATTCATCGCCAGCAGCCGGTGATAGACCTGGGCCTCCAGCGGCAGCGGCGGCTGATCGCCCAGCAGGACGTCGAGGAACTGGAGCTGCGGCACGTAGCGGCCGATCACCACCAGGCAGACGGTCAGCGGCGTCGCCATCAGCAGGCCGACCGGCCCCCACAGCCAGGTCCAGAACACCGCCGAGACCAGGATACCCAGCGTCGAGATGCCGGTCTCCGAACCGTAGACCAGCGGCTCGACGACGTTGTTGCTGACCAGCTCGATGAGCAGGAAGAGCGCCAGGGTCTCCAGCGGCTTCGCCCAGCCGGGGAAGACCGCGAGCGAGATCAGGACCGGCAGCGAGGCCGACACCCAGGGACCGACGTAGGGGATGAAGCGCAGCACGGCCGCGAGCAGCCCCCAGAGCAGGGCGTTCGGCACGCCGATGAAGAAGAGCCCGATTCCCACGGCGGTGCCGGTGCCGGCGTTGATCAGGCTCTGCATCAGCAGGTAGCGGCTCACCCGCTGGGCGGCCTCGTCCAGCGCCTGGGTCGAGGCGTTGAGCCGTCCCTGCCCCAGCAGGCGCAGGAGGCGGTCGCGCAGGTCCTCGCGCTGGATCAGCATGAAGATCACGAAGATCAGGACCAGACCGGCCGTGCCCAGCGGGCCCAGGAGGGGGAACACCGTCGTCCGGAGCACCGTCAGCGGCGTCTCCGCCGGCTCCACGACGGTGACCGGCACCGGGGCGGACGGCGTGGCGCGGGTTTTCTCCTCCAATCGCCCCTCGACGCGCCCCACCGCCGCGGGCGGGCTGCCCGGCGTCGCCACGCCCAGGTCCTGCCGGAGGTGGTCCACGGTCTTCCGCGCCTGATCGAGCACCCCGGCTCCTCCGCCGCGCAGGACGGCCGCCTTGGAACGGATGTTCTGCTCGTATCGGGGAAGCGTCTCGGCGAAGCTCACGAGCTGCCGCCCCATGGTCCATCCCAGAGCGCCGACCCCACCGAAGACCAGGACGACGACGAGCAGCACCGCGGGAACCCGCCCCAGGCGCATCGCCTGGAGGCGCTGGACCAGCGGTGCGAGAATGAAGCTGATCAGGACCGCCAGCGCCAGCGGAATCAGCACGTCGCGCCCGAAATAGAGCGCGGCCGTGATCAGGATGAGAGTGAGGAACGAGATCCGCCGCGGGCGGTCCGGAGATGGCGATCTTTCCGTGACCATGACGAAGCGAGCTTTGCAACCGGGGTGCCACGGCCACAGTGGGGCCCTCATCCTGGCACGGCAGGAGCTTCTTCGCACTACCGGTACGCTGGAGAGCCGGCGGGGACGCCGGCGGTCCCAGGGAGCGGCCGGCTTGCCGGCCCGCCGCTGCGGGAGGACATGGGTATCCGGTCCGATCTGTGGATAGGTCGGCTCGACGTAGCGATATCCAGGCTGACCCATCCATAGTCAGGCTGCCTATCGATACGACGGCCTGGCTATGGATACAACGCTCCGGATATCGATACGTCGGCTCGACTTATCCCTATCCAGAACGACCTATCGATACGTCGGCTTGAATATCGATACGCCAGCCGACCTATCCATCGGCAAGCCGTCCTATCGGTAGGTCGTCCTGGATGGGGAGACAACGCTCCGGCTATCGATACGTTGGCATGGATATCCATATGCCAGCTCGTCCTGTCCATAGGCAAGCCGTCCTATCGATAGTCGTCCTGGATATGGATACGTCGAGCCGGCCCATTGATAATCAAGCCGACGTAACGGTAGGTCGGACCGGATACCCCTGTCCTCCCGCAGCGGCGGGGCGGCAAAGCCTCCGCTCCCTGAGACC
>JADMIO011053133.1_pt1 | contig 21812 bp, 16 predicted proteins | sample 8958161 | NCBI WGS metagenome assembly JADMIO01 (sample SAMN16585339, study PRJNA669376) | soil metagenome | isolation source: Crop rotation soil | place: USA: Cullars Rotation, Alabama | collected 2011
GCCGCGACTTCAAGTCACGTGAATTCCAAGCTTCGGATCCCACTGTGCTGGAAAGCCAGCGACCTCCCAGTTGGAACCCCGTAATTATCTTTCGCTGGGACAGCCGCGAGGCGGCTTGAGGGATGCTCGCCTCCGCGACGCTCGGACCAAGATCCGAGCCTGGCAGGAAGAATACAACGGTGAGCGGCCTCATAGCAGTTTGGGTGGCCGAACACCCAATGAGTTTGCAGCGAACTGGAATCCTCGACGATAGTTGTGGGACAATGGGCCTTCAAAGGGCTATTACACAGGTTGTTTGGTCTCTTCATGAACTCTTCGTCCGGCAATCATCTAGCTTTTCTTCCATTCATTGCGTTCCATTGACACGCGGTAGTTGCAGCTTTAAAAGGAACGCGATGCCAATGGAACCGGAGGGGCAAAGAGCCCGGGGTGGAGACATCAAGTGGCAACCGGACCTCAACTGAACTTGGATCTGCAGCAGCGCATATCCGCTCTCGAAACCGAGTTAAAGGAACTTCGAGATTTCATCGACAATGCCGCTGTCGGCCTACATTGGGTCGGTCCTGACGGAACTATTCTGTGGGCCAATGACGCGGAGTTGAGCCTTCTAGGCTACAGACGCGACGAGTATATAGGCCGGAACATCGCCGACTTCCATGTTGATAAGACTGTGATTCGTGACATTCTCCGGCGTCTCCAACGCAACGAGGTGCTGAAGGTGTCCATGGCGAATTACTAATCTGCGCCAACATCAAGGGTTTGCTCGATCCTGGTAGCATGCCAAAATGCACTCTGTAGTCACACTTATTGTTCATGGCATCGTCACCTTGATCCGATTGGCCAAACCGGGCGGGCTCCGGTCTGTTGTGGCCGAATCCATACTGATCCGGCATCAGCTTCTAATCTTGCATCGCGGTCGCAAGCGCGCACCCAACTTGCGACCCGCGGATCGGATCATCGCGACCATGTGCACCATTTTCATGCGCCCGGCCCGAATCTTCCGTTCGGCCATCGTTTTGAAGCCCTCCACTCTTCTGCATCTTCACCGACTGCTGAAGAAAGGGAAATATCGCATGCTGTTCTCGCCGAAGCGCCGACACCGACCTGGCCCAAAAGGGCCAGACAAAGAACTCATCCAAGCCGTCGTCGAGATGAAACGGCGTAACCCTACCTGGGGATGTCCTCGTATTGCCCAGCAGATCGCGTTGGCGTTCGGCGTCGAGATCGATAAAGACGTGGTTCGCCGCATCCTATGTATGCACTACCGACCAGACTCGGAGTCGCAAGGTCCATCCTGGCTCACCTTTCTCGGCCATGCCAAGGATAGTTTGTGGAGTTGCGATCTGTTTCGATGTGAATCTGCAACTTTGAGAACGCATTGGGTTTTGGTCGTGATGGACCAATTGACACGTCGCATTATAGGGTTCGGCGTCCATGCCGGCAATGTGGATGGTGTGGCGTTGTGCCGGATGTTCCTGGGTGCGATTCGCGGCCAAGGTCTACCCAAATACCTCAGCTCGGATCATGATCCACTGTATCGATTCCACCGATGGCAAGCCACTCTTGGAGTACTTGAAGTAGCGGAAATCAAAACGGTTCCTGTCGTGCCACTTTCACATCCGTTTGTCGAGCGACTGATCGGTACAATTCGGCGAGAGTACTTGGATCGGATGCTGTTCTGGACCACAGCAGAGTTGGAGGTGAAGCTGATTGACTTCCAACATTACTTCAATGCCCATCGCACGCATGCTGGAATCGGAGGACGTCTACCGGCGCCAGACATCGACCAATCCACGTCACCGATAGACTTACGCTCCTACCGGTGGCGAAGTCATTGTCGAGGGTTGTACCAGACTCCCATGACTGCATGATTTACGAATTCGCCATGGACAGGTCGCGAATGCGCCTTCAACGCATTGCGATAGTTACTGTATTAGCAGGTATGCCGTCTACGGTTAGGGCAATGTTGGATGTGCCAACGGGCAGGTTGCGGGGCAAACGAATGTTCACCTGGTCGAGACCGGGAAAAACGTTTTGGGCCCCGGCGTAGTCCACTTGGACATTGTTCCCGCCGACTTGTGCGATCACGGCCGAGGATCCCGGCCCATGGTTACGAATCCCGGTGCCGTACAGCACCAAAACAAGGACATCGGTGGCTGACCCGCGATCGATAGCGAGCGGCACGAACTGGCCCTGCCCGGAGTCGAATGTCGCCACTGCTTCGACAACTTGCGTACCGTCGGCCTTCACCCGCACCAAGTTCGCGGCCGCCACGCCCGTCCCGCTCGAGTTCGCCGAGATCAATCCTGGAGCAGTGGGAAAAAACGGCGCCGAACCGACCGAGATGGTGCCGTCGCTCGCGGTGACCGTAATCAACGCGATCCCAGGAGCGGTCGCGGCAGGAACGTGAAATGCCAGTTGAGTCGGACGGACATAGAAAAGCGGCACCACGCGATCGACTCCCACCCCGTCGATAATAGTCACGCTTGTGCCAGCTAGCGAAGTGGGAAGCGTAGCCGAGGGCGTGTCGGCAGAACCGGTCGCGAGCTTGGGCCCGAACACGACAGCGATGGAATCGGGCGCCAGAGCCGTTCCGTAGCTGGCCGCCGACAAAGGCGACGCAATGGCCTGACCAGCCCCTGCTTTCCACGCCGGCAACCCTGACTCGAAGGCACCAATATCTGGAGCGCGGCCGAGGAATCCGTCCGTATAGGGCGCGATAGTCAATCCGCCATCTATGGCTGGCGAGGTTGTCTTCAATTGGTAGTTGTTCCGCGCCGGATCGACAAATTGCGGGTCCGTTCCTGTAAGAATGTTGTTCTGCAGGACAGCGCCGGAGTTATTCACGAGACCGTTGAGGGCGGCCGTAAAGATGTTGTTCTTCACTTCCGATCCAGGAAACTGGGCTGTCCCGTCATGGCCGGGCGTTACGATGAGACCGACGTTCGTCCCGGCGGCGAAAGTGTTGTTGTAGATTCTGTTGTTGCGGCTGACGCTGTTCATGCGGGCTGAAGAATAGGCATTCCAGACAAGATTGTGATGGGCGACATAGTTGCTGGAGTCGAAGTCCAGATAGATGCCGGTGCCCAAGTTCGCGCTGCTTTCGTGATGACACACGTTGTGGGCGATTTCGGTCCCATTCCCGTTGGACCCGTAGGTATAAATGCATCCCAGATCGGTCGTCTGGATGCCGTAGTTGTAAATCTCGTTGTGCAGAATTCGTCCGTTGCCCGTGTTGGGGGTACGGTTGGTGTGCAGGATCCCGTGTTTCGCTGTGTTATAGACCGTGTTCCAAGCGATGAGGAAACCGGTCGTCAGCGTGTTGTAACCCGCGGCGATCGGCGACGCCTCGGTCGCGGCGTAATCGGTGTCGTGAATCACGTTGTTGAACACGCGGTGGCTGGTCCCAGCCACCTGCACTCCGTTGCCGCTGCTGAACGCGATGCTGCTGTTCCGAAGGACGTTGTTTTTGCCGTCGAGGAAAATCCCGGAATTACTGACGCCAACAAAGGCTAAGCCCGGGTTGGGGATCAAGGACTGGTGGGATACATATTGGACGTTCAATCCGTCCAGCACCAGGTACTGGCTCTGGGCATCTGAAAAAATGCTGGCCGCAAAAAGGTTGAACCCCTGGATGGTGACAAAGGAGCGTCCGGCGAGGTTGAAGGCATACTGGCGGCGCTTGGCCTCGACGAGATGCCTCGCCGGACTGTCGCCAGCCGGCGTCCAAAAATTCAGTGTGGAAGTCACGCCATCCCGAAACCATTCTCCGGCGGCATCTAACTCACTCCCCTTGCCAGTCAAGTAGTAGGGATTTTTGGGACCCGGCCTAATCATATTCTCAACCACGTCCGGGTACTTTTGAAACGTGAACGCTAGCTGGTTCGCTGTGGAGTTCACCACGGAACCGGTCTGCCACGACCATCCTGCTCCCTGGTGGTAGTCAGCCCTGAACATTCCGATGTGAATCGTTGTTCCGCTCCAATAATCCGTAGACCTGGAGGGAAGGTTTAGGCCTGTGATCGAGCCAGTCGAAAGAGCTGGGGACGGACCACCATCCACCCACGATCCGTCGCCGGTCAGGGCAACGACAGGATGCGAGACATCCAGCGTCGTATTCGGCCAGCGTGCCTCGATCATCATCTGGCCATCAAGAAATATTTGGTTATTGCCCTCTCCCAGATCCCAGCTCATGGCCGCTTTGTAGATGTTGCCGCTGGAGAGCGACCACGAGCTCGTAGGAATCACATCGGCGCCGCTGATGGTGACGTTCTCATTGCTGTATGGCTGAAACGTGATCGGCGCCGATTGAGTTCCGGAGCGGGCCGGCCCAATGACCTCGCGATAGACTCCTGCCCGCACAAAAACCGTGTCGCCTGCGGCAGCCACATTCGCCGCTCTTTGAATCGTTTGGAACGGCGAATCGAGCGTCCCTAGGTTTGCATCACTGCCTGTCGTAGAGACGTAATAGCTCCGTGCTGCGCCGGTTGAGGTTGATAAAACGCCGGCTACTGCCCAGAGAAGGACATGTGCGCATTGGGGCCGCATGAGTTTCCTCCTGCCAAGTAGAGAATCTTATCGCATGCCACTTCCCGGAGCCATGCCCTTTGCATGACCTAACGCCACTCCAAACAATGATCTTGTTACCGGAGACTGCCATAGCAAAGTAGCCCAACTTCACCAAAGACACGAACGAGGCAGAGCGACCGCCGAACGTTTGGTACCGGGAACTCGGCTTGTGTCCGCCAATCCTGGCTGGATGACGCGCGATCCGGAGAAAGGCTTTTTGGGCCGCATCGCTCCCACCTCTGTCCAGTTTGCGACGACCCGCCCGGAAAGCGCCGTCACCCGCCATAGCGGCGTTTTTCGTTCCCAATCCCATCGCACCGACAAGGTGGGGCGCTTTTGTATATAATGACAGCCCAAACCCAGTCAGGCCTAGAAAGGACACTTTTCTCATGAGAAACGATGCTTCTCGGAGTTGTCTTTTTTTGCTTGTGACAGCAGTCGCGTCCATTGCACAGACGCCCACCCAGGTGACTCTAGTCAATCCAGGCTTTGAAACTCCGTACGGGGCTGTAAACCAAGCCTCCGGCGTGACAACGATCACGGGACAGGTCGCGAACGGGTGGCAGGACGTTTCATCCCAGTTCAATGCAACCGTTCAGTACGCGCAAGAAACCAACAATCCACACGGTGGCGCCTCCTGTCAGAAGATCGTAGTGGTAAACCCCGGCAGCGGGCAGCCGGTCGTCCAGACAGGGGCCGCGTTTCCGGTCCAGGCAGGCAACATCTACACCGCAACGGTATGGCTCCGGGGATCGCCCGGAGTGGTCGCGAGAGTGATCATTCGAGATCGTACCTCCTTTAAGAATTTGCTCGAGAACGACATCGATTTAACCGCGAATTGGCAACAGGTAGTCGCCTCGGGTTACATTACTTCCAGCGATACCGCTAACCTGCAGATCGTGATTCCCACGGCCACGACGGTCTGGGTGGATGACGCCGCGGTTTCGTTTATTCCGGGAACCATAACGGCGACTCCGATCCTGGGGCCGATCCCATCCTCCTTCTTCGGGATTCACGCGGAAGATTTCGTGTACAACCAACTCTGGAACCCTGGTTTCGAGCCACCGTTCGGCATCGTCGGAGTGAATAACCCGATTTCCGGGCAGATCGCCGCGAACTGGCACCACAACATCTCGAACGCAGGCGCTGGCGGCGAGAGGGCGGTATTTTCCGAGGACAAGACCAATCCTCATAGCGGCACTTCATCGCAGAAGATCGAGAGCCGAGCGGGCACTTCCGGAACCTCCACGGCACTTATCGAGGACGTTGCTCTGATTCCGGGAGCCACCTACACCTTGTCCGCATGGTTCCGGGGCGATCCCACTGCCAGCGTGAGCCTCGGGTTACTGCAGGTCAATCCGAGCCGCACCTATGCGCAAACCCCAGTGCGGTTGACCGCCAATTGGCAGCAGGTGTCGGTCAGCGGACAGGTTCTCGCCGGCGACACGGGACCTTCTCGGATCCAAATCACGATTTCCTCCAGTGGCACCGTTTGGGTGGACGATGTTTCCCTCACGGATGCGTACGGACAGCCGATTTCGGGTGCTGTTCCATGGCCGGCTGCAGGATTCGGTACGCTGCGCATTTGGCAGGAAAGACGAACCTCCTGGACCGGTCTCGAACCGGCAAAGGGCCAGTGGAATTGGGGCCCGCTCGACAGCATCGTTGCGGCCGCCCAAGCGCGCGGTGTCGACATTCTGCTGACGTTAGGCCAAACTCCGGGATGGGCCTCCCCAACTCCCGATGTCATCACCTTCGGGAGCGCGGGTGCGAGCGCCCCGCCGAGGAACATTCAAGATTGGCGTGATTACGTCACCGCCGTGGCGCAACGATATAAAGGCCGCATCCGCTACTACGAGATCTGGAACGAACCGAACGGGGATAATTTCTATTCCGGTACACTGGCCCAACTCGCGACTCTGAGTCAAGAGGCCTATGGAATCTTGAAAGCTATCGATCCGGCCAACACGGTGGTCTCGGCCCCCCCGGCTCTGCAACCCGCATTCACGCCGGCCAGCGTGTCTTTTCTGGATCGGATGCTTGCCGCCGGAATCGGCAAATACGCCGATATTCTGGGTGTCCATATCTACACGCTTAAGCAAGCTCCGGAAGTTACTGCTTCTACGATCGCTACTATTCGACTTGTGATGGCCAAATACAAGCTGGACAAGATGCCGCTTTGGGATACTGAGGCGTCCTCCGGCGACGACACAACGGCCCTCGCGGTTGCCCCCAAGTTCATCACTCGGAAATACCTGACGGAGCTGGCTTTTGGTTCGGTGCGCTATGACTGGTATTCGTGGAACAACCAGCCAACGGATGCATATCCCCAAACCGTGCAGACCGACCGCCGCGGGTTGACCGCGGCCGGTAGGGCATATCGCTTCGTTTATAACTGGCTGGTTGGATCGACGCTGACGCAGGCGCTCGTCGATAGCGCCGGAAATTGGCAGATCTCGCTCACGCGGCCAAACGGGAGCAAAGCGATGGTGGTTTGGAACCCCTCGGTCCCCGCGCAGTTTACGCTTCCCAGCAACTTCACGGCCCTGAGCAGTCACGATATCGCAGGAGGCGTGAGGAGCATCTCAGGAAGAACGGTGAACGTGACGGATTCACCCGTCTTATTGACGGATTCGGCGGATACGGCGCCGGTGATTTCGGCAGTGAATGTCGCAGGCGGCGGTCCCGATATTGCACAAAATACCTGGATTGAAATTTACGGCAGAAACCTGGTGCCGGCGAACACTCCGGTGGGCGGCGTGAACTGGAGTTCAGCTCCGGAGTTTACCGTCAACCGGATGCCGACGCAGTTAGGGAACGCTCCGCTTGAAGTGATGGTGAACGGCGTCCCGGCGTACCTGTATTTTTATTGCAGCGCGGCGGCCGGATGCTCGAGCGACCAGATCAATGTTCTGACGCCGCTCAGCGGCACGACAGGACCGGTCGAGATCACGATCGACACCGGGATTTACAGCGCTTCGTTCACGGCGAATGTACGGGCAGTATCGCCTTCGTTTCCTTTGTATGGAGGCAAGTATGTCGTGGCGACGCACGCGGACAATACGTTGGTGGGTCCGGCGGCGCTCTCGGCCCCTGGGTATCCCATCACGCCGGCCAAGCGCGACGAGACAATTGTGGTCTACGCGTTTGGTTTCGGCTTGCCGCAGGGCGGCTTGATAAGCGGTGCCTCGTATCAAGCGGGAACGCTGCCCATACTCCCCGTGTGCCAGATCGGGGGATCTGCTGCATCGGTGGCCTTCGCCGGAGCGATCGGGCCAGGTTTGTACCAATTGAATTTGAAGGTTCCGAGCGCGCCGAGTGGGGACAACCAGCTCGTATGTACCCACAATGGAGTGAGCTCGCCTTCCGGGGACTTGATCACGATCCAGTAGGGCTAACAATATTGCGGATATCATCGCGTCTCGCAATGATGTAATTTGTCGCCTCCAAGCCTATACTGCTGGATTTGCGGATCTGCCTGCGGTAGTACTAATAGCCCTACATCCGTTGTCCTCGGCCTAGCAGCCAAATAGAATAACGACACCTCAAAAAGGAGGCCGACACAGATGCGATTCCCACTTGTTACAACGACCGGGTTAGCACTTAGCCTCGGTTTTGCTGTTGGTGCGGCGGGCCAAACAAACTCGGCGCTTCAGTGCGTATATAACGCCGGCGTTCCACCCGCCGTGCGCGCTGAGGGCTTGACGGAACTTGTTGGCGATGTGCTCCTCAATTGCACCGGCGGTGTGGGCCTTCCGAATGGAGCTGCGGTCCCCCAGACTAATATCCGTCTCATTTTGAATACGAATGTAACGAACGCTCCAGGACAGGAAGCGTTGCTCGTCGTTGACGAACCGGGTACCACAGCACCAGCGAACGCAACAGTCACGGGTTTCGGAACTGGCGCACCGGCCATTCCGTGTACAAATTCTGCCGGATGTCCAGCATTCAATCAGCAGATGCTCGGCTTAGGGGGGCTAACCTATAACGTGCTCACCGCAACGCCATCGCCAACCAGCGGTCCAGCACCAAATGTTTATCGTGGTGCGGTGTCAAGGAATTCGGTAACCTTTTTTGGCGTTCCTATCGACCCGCCAGGGACGACCGGGACGCGAGTGTTTCGCATCACCAACGTTCGCGCAAACGCACTGGCCGTCGGAGCCGTTGGTAATGTTTTGGCCTCCGTCTCGGCATCGAATCTGCCGATTACCCTGAATCAATTCGTGATTGGTACCGTGCAGTCGCCTGCCACATGTAATCCTGCAGCCATTCAAGGTGCGTACGCTGTCGAAGCACACGATGCGAACAGCAGCTTCGCCGGGTATGTCTTTTTCAACGGCCATGGTGGACTTAATTATCTAGCGACGGCCAACAGGGACGGCGAGGTCTTTCGAGCGGTCCAGGGCGGCGGCAGTTACACAGTCGGACTAATAGGCTTCAGCTGCCAACCTTCCATTAATTTGAACGGGTTGCCGATTCCGGAGTTCAGGTCCTTCGATTCCTTCCCTGGGGCCAACCCCGCCTTCAGCCCAATCGCGCTACAAGCCGTTAACAGCTCCGCTACTGGAATTGCGGTACGGACGAATCTGTTGTACCCCTTCGTCACGAATCAAGCTGGTTTTGATACCGGCCTAGCAATTTCCAACACATCTTGCGATCCATACGGTACCTCATCCGGCGACTTGACTGGCGTTGGCGGAGGTTCCCTTACAGGAGAGATACACACCAATGGAGGTAGCGCCACCGTGGATATTCAGGCAGCGAATAATGGCACGTTCAACTGGCGATCGAAAGGCCAAATCGGCAATACCACGCTGAGAGATGCGGTCGGTACGGGCAAGTACTCGCTGAATGGTTGTGGTGGAAGTCTCACGTTTTTCGGTATGCCACCCGGAGCCAGAAATTTCGATTTTTTCGCGGCCGGGAACTCCTTGTTCGCTGTGGGGATTGACAAGGAAGGTTTCAGGGCAACTTTTCGTCGGTCATTAGTGGAAACTCTTGCGCATTAGCCGCGGCGTCGGTAAGTTCCGCTATGAGGCTTCACTGGCACGTTTGGTAAGTGGGGCAGGGATAGCCACTGGTATTTGACCTGGCCGGGCTTTTTTGTACCAGTCGAACAGAGAAACTGAATACAGAAAGGAACCGGAAAATGCCGAAGAAGACGTTCACGCCGGAGCAAATTGTAGGAAAGCTACGGCAGATCGAAGTGCTGGTGGGGCAGGGCGAGACGGTGCCGCTAGCGTGTAAGGAAGGCGGAATCACCGATCAGACCTACTACCGCTGGCGCAAGGAGTACGGAGGGCTTCAGCTGGAGCAAGCCAAAAAGCTGAAGGACCTGCAGAAAGAAAACGCCCAGCTCAAGCGGGCGCTAGCGACACTGACGCTGGAAAAGCAGATCCTGAAGGATTTGGCGGAAGGAAATTTTTAAGTCCCGGGCGGCGACGCTTGGCCGTTCAACACGCACGGGAGAAAGGACTGAGTGAACGGCATACATGCCGCTTGGTCGGGCAGTGGCGGACTACACAGCGCTATCCGGCTACGCAGTTGGAAGACGAAGATCGACTCACACAGTCGATCCTGACGCTGGCAAGCAAGTATGGGCGCTTCGGCTATCGGCGAATCACGGCGCTACTAAACCAGGCCGGTTGGAAGGTCGGCAAGGATCGAGTGGCGCGGATCTGGCGGCGGGAAGGGCTGAAGGTTCCCTCCAAGCAGACGCCACGTGGGCGGCTGTGGTTGAACGACGGTTCGTGCATCCGGCTGCGGCCCACGCATCGCAATCATGTGTGGAGCTACGATTTCGTCGAAGCGCGCACCCATGATGGGCGCAGCTTGCGTTTATTGGTGCTGATCGATGAATATACACGGGAATGCCTGGCGATCCGCGTGGCCCGGCGGCTCAACAGTGCGCACGTGATCGAACTGCTGGGCGACGGAATGCTGGAGCACGGCGTGCCACAACATGTGAGGTCAGATAACGGCGCGGAGATGACAGCGCGCCGAGTGAAATCGTGGTTGGCCGCAGTGGGGACGAGGCCCTTGTTTATCGAGCCGGGAAGTCCGTGGGAGAACGGATACTGCGAATCGTTCAACGGGAAATTGCGGGACGAATGTTTGAACGGGGAGATTTTCTACTCCCTGAAAGAGGCGCAGATCGTCATTGAAAAATGGCGTAAGTTCTACAATACCGAGCGACCGCATAGAGCACTGGGATATCGACCGCCGGCGCCCGCCAGTTGGGTGGTGGCAGCGTGAAGACTGCGAGTCTCCCTTCGCCTGCCGGATCTTTCATGCCGCCGGCTGCGCACGGCATCCAGGCTCTAACGATGAACTCGCTGCGCTCGGCCTGGACCCCGGTCCTCGCCGGCTGGACCCAAGCTGATAAGCAGGCGAAGGGAGATTTTCGAAGTGCTCTAACTTGGAGTTATACTCTTCTATCAAGCTGGTACAAAATATCGGGCTGGTCAGCAGATTCCGAACCCGCTTCCGTTGGCCTGGGTGAAGCCACAGAAGCTTGTCAGGCGATCTAATTCTCCCTGGTGCAGCGTCGCCGCCCGGAATGGGGTGCGAAGGAGCTCATAAGCGTTGGTCGATGTGTTCTGGCCAAGTGTCGTTCCAAACGCAAGAAATCCGTTTACTATCGTTAGATCCAGGCTGACCGGGGGTTGCGGCGTTGCAGGTACCACTCGTCGGGAGTGAAGAGCTGAGTAGTTTGATCACGACCGAAGTTGGAGTGGCCGGCGTGAGAGTGTGGCTGATCAGGTCGTTCCGAACGGACAGTGAAACCAAGGCGTTCGGCGTAACTTGACACGCACAGCAAGAAACCAGCTCTTCGGCTTGGAGTTGCGCTGTCCAAAGGTCGCGATGCGCGACGCCGTTTCGTTGGAGGAAAGCCTTTTGCGCAGATTAGGGTCCCGTCTAGAACGCGGTTGGAGTCGGCGTCTTTACTTCTTCTGCAGCGCGGCTTCTATGGCGATGACAAGTTCGCGGGACAGGGGTTCTACCTCGGGCTCGAACCGCTGGATCACCTTGCCATTGCGATCGATGAGGAATTTGGTGAAATTCCACCGGATGTCCCCGCCCGTTTGGGGATTTGATTTTTTGTCGGTGAGGAACTGATAGAGCGGCGCTTTGTCGGTTCCCAGAACGGACAGCTTGGAGAACATCGGGAAAGTCACGCCGTACTTAGAGCGGCAGAAAGAGCCGATCTCCGCGTTGGAACCGGGCTCCTGGCCGCCAAAGTTGTTGGCGGGAAAGCCAGCCACGATAAGACCCTGGCCTCTGTACTTCGCGTAGAGGGACTGCAGTCCCTCGTACTGCGGAGTGTAGCCGCATTGGCTGGCGACATTGACCATCAGCATCACTTTGCCCTTGAAATTCGCAAGCGGCGTAGAAGTTCCGTCGAGGGCATTCAATGTGAAATCATGGACGCTGGACGCGGCGAAAGCGGTTATGGACATCAGCGGCAGTAAGATTCCCAGAGCAAACTTCATGTCGCGATTGTAGCGCGCTTTCACAAGACTCCTGCTGTGCGCTCCCCACAGCACTTCTGTGGTCCTTCCTTTCCGAACTAGGGACGAATCTACCCTAAGGCACGCGAAACCTAAAATATAGTCGTAGGGCAAACTACCAAGGCGTTTCGTAGGAATCAACCTGCAGAACCGCAGAAAAACCTACCGCGTTTTCGACTATGGCTAGCAAAATTCAAACTGTCCTTCGTCGTGCACTGTCGTTTCTAGCGGCACCTACCGATTTAGACTGCAGGAGAACGCGATGTCAAGAATAGTTGTGCTTACTCCGCTGTTGGTGGTTGCCAGTGCAATGTTGAGCGGGCAAATTTCGATAGGAATCAGAATCGGTCCGCCACCTCCACCTCGCGTCGTACACGTAGTTCCATCCCGCGATGCCGAAGCCATATGGATCGAGGGCTACTGGTACCCGGTTGGGAACCATTACAAATGGCATGACGGGTATTGGACCCGACCACCGTACGCAGTTGCTCATTGGGTGGCACCACATTACGACGGCGAACGTTTTTACGAGGGGTACTGGGAAGGAGATCGCGGCCGAATGGCCCACGATCATCATTGGGATAAGGATCGTAATCGGGATCATCATGACAATGGTCGAGGCCACGACAGGAATAGGCACTAGACATCTATGTTGAAATCGCTAATTCTTGTCATTCCGTTTCTGGCCGCCTCGATGTCGGGGGCGGCTGACGAGCGAATCGAGCGTGCGGCTTCCGCATTTCAAGAGTTGATGCGTACACCGGACAAAGGAATTCCCAATGATCTACTTGCTCGTGCCAACTGCATCGTTATCATTCCAGGATTGAAAAAAGGCGCCTTCGGCTTCGGGGGCAAGTATGGGCGCGGCTTCGCAACCTGCCGAGGGCGCGGAGGATGGGGGCCACCCGCCGCTTTTCGAATTGAAGGTGCGAGTTTTGGATTCCAACTCGGCGGTTCCTCAACAGATGTCTTCATGCTAGTGATGAATGAAAAAGGCATGACGCGATTGTTAGCAGACAAGTTCACGCTCGGGGGCGAAGTTGCCGCTGCTGCCGGGCCAATTGGCCGGCAGACTAGCGCCAATACCGATGTACTGATGAGTGCAGAGATCCTGACCTGGTCACGCTCGAGAGGTTTATTTGCCGGCATCTCTCTTGAGGGGGCTACTCTACGCACAGACCGCAGTGAAAACGAACGGCTCTACGGCAAGCGCATTAGGAACAAGGACATCATCACGGGAAAAGTAAGAACGCCATCATCCGCACGCGCATTGACCTCGGTCTTGATGCACTAGCCACTCAATGCAATCGCACCTGTACCAGTTGACGAAGCGAGTGTCGGCCATGCTGATCTAGCGAGTTTATTGTCTTCGCGAAGCCTTCATAGACCCAACTTCCCGCCGCTATTCTCCCGAAACAAACTCCCGTCGCGTATATACCTCCTCACCATCTGGACCGACCGATGCCCAGTCTGGTTCATGATGCTTCGCTCGGAGGCTCCCGCAATTCCTCGACGGGTTGCTCTCCAGCAGAGCCCGCCTCCGCTTCGCCGGCCGACCACGAGCATAAAAAGAGAAGTCAGTTTGAGAAGTCAAAATCATTCAACGGCAGGTGTAGCTATAGCGGATTGTCTCAGGGGAGGGGTCCACCCCACCGTGCTGTAGATAATTTTGTAGCGGTCAAAGCCTCAACGTTCAATAAGTCCCAACAAACTTCAACAAGCTCCGCTGTAACACGTTGAATCTGTTACTCCAATTTTTCAAGCAGTTGCGCACAGGAACGGAATCTGCCTTGGGCGCAGGGGGTCGGGCGTTCAAATCGCCCCGCCCCGACCACAAAACCAATACTTGGGCTTCTCGTCCACATCAGAATTCCGCGATGTACATGCGGAGGCCCACGCTCTTGTCAATGGACTCTCTTGAAGATAACGATTTCTTCGGGCGCGCTCCGATTCCGCCGATTTCGTGATCGCAAAATGTCGAAGGTCGTGAATCGAAGACTCTGGAACGACGCCACCGCTCGTCGCCACGCCGTGATGCTGAACGGAACCCGCGACTCGACTCGATGCTTCCTTGGCAGCAGATCTTCCAGCACGTCGACCGGCTTCCTTCACCAGGGCGCGCCAAGCTGCGTTGGGTAGTAACCTCTCCGGCGGCTCGTCGTTTTAATTTCGCGATAACGAAGACGAGGTATTAGGAAAGGCTCAGGGTCGGTGGTACGAATAACGGTAGCGGGTCAAAAGTAACCCTTTGTATCACGGCTCACCAGTCGAATCAACTCTACTTATAACGAACGTAACTAGAGATAACCACTTAAGAAATAACAGGGCAATCCCCCTAACGTTTCTCTCACAGCCTTCCAAACTTGAAAAGTTTGACCGGTATCGGAAAAAACTCCCACTCCTGCTTACTTCTTTTTCCCCGGTCGCCGTGGCCTGAGCGACGTGCCTCCAACACGCGATTCGAAAGGCGCCATGGCTAGCAAAATGCTTCCTCGGCGGCCATGTCTCGCTCAGGAGGAATCAAGATGTATAAACTCTGTTCAGTTATAAAGCTTGGTCTAACCGCCTTGCTTGTTTTGGTGTTCACAATGGCATCGGTCTCCGCGCAGCAGGGCCGTAAAGGCTCGGTCCGCGGCACTGTGACGACGGCGACGGGGACCCCGACTGTGAGTATCACTGTTGTTCTGGAAAACATCGCCGGTGGCGCAAAACGGGAAACCCTATCGGATGCGTCCGGCAACTATCATTTCGACGACGTAGAGCCCGGACGTTACAGGATGAATACCACCATCAATGGCGTAACTTCAGGGCCGACCGGTGAAGTGGCTATCACGGGTGGCGTAGCAACCGTTGCTAATCTGACGATCGCAACGCCGTCGCGCACCGTATCGACGGTGTCGCCCGTCACTCAAGTCGAAGAGGCCACCCAGCTCCAGGAATTGACTGGTCCCACTATCGAAACGAGCTACAACACGAGAGACATTCAATTCCTGCCGTCGCCCAATTACTTGGCGCGCAACGGCGCTTACTACGGCGCTTATAATCTGTCCCTCCTCAGCGCAGGCGTGGCGTCAAACGGCGGAATTGGGACAATCGGTCCGGTGGTCGGGGGGCAGCGTCCGATTTCGAATAACTATTACATCGAAGGCATCGACAACACGAACCATGGTATTCCTGGCCCCAGAGTCAACATCTCCAACGAAGCCACCTCTGAGTTCATTAGCTACCAAAATCAATTTCCTCCCGAGTACGGGCACACGACGGGCGGACAGTTCAACGCAATGCTCCGCACGGGGACGAATGAAGTACACGGCGCCCTCTATGAATATTTTCAAAACCGTAATCTCAACGCCGTGGATCAGGCATTCGCCAATCGAGGTATCACCGATAACCCGCGCTACGATCAGAATCGCTTAGGGGGAAACTTGGGTTTCCCAATTATCCGCGACAAGGTATTCTTTTTTGGCGACTTTGAATTTATCCCCCTCGGATTTGCGAACGCGCCCGTAAGCCCCATGTACGGACCAACGGCGGCGGGGTATGCGACGCTGGGATCGATCTCCGGCCTTTCTCAAACCAATTTACAAGTCCTCCAAAGCACTGTTCCCGCCGCTTCCAGTGCCAGTGGGTTCACCACAGTCAGGGGCACGCAAGTCCCGATAGGTGCGATAACAACGTTCGGACGTAGCTATCAAAACCAGTACAACGGCGTGGGCGCGGCCGACTGGAGAATCGGCCAATCCGATAGCCTGCAGGCTCGATATACCCAGAACGAGGTGCACTCGAACAACAATGGCGCCGCACTGCCGGTGTTTGTCACACCTCGGCAGACTCGAGCGTTGCTAGCGTCACTATCGGAGGTACACACGTTCGCGAGCGGGTCGGTGAACGAGCTTCGCCTTGGATACAATCGCTTCGAACAAACCAGCGCGCTTAGCGCAATAACTTTTCCGGGCTTGAATGTCAGTGGCTTCCCGTATGTCGGCATCCAGCAGGATCTCAACCTTCAACTCGGCCAAGGCCTCCTCGGACCGCAAAACGCAACTCTGAATACTTACAACCTGGCCGACAATTTCCACTGGCGGGCCGGCCGTCACAACATTCGATTCGGGGCGGACGTGAGACGCCTGAATGGACCAGTAGATTTTTCTCAATACGGCGCCGGAACCTTCACCTACAGCAACCTCGACGGATTCCTGCAGAATCTGCAGCCGGATGTAGCCGGTCAGCGGACCCTGGGCGTCGTCAGATACGACACGAATCAATGGGACACCTACGGCTATGTGAAAGACGAATGGCGGGCCCGTCCCAACCTCGAAATCGATCTCGGGCTGCGCTATGAATTCGCGTCTCTTCCCTCCTATCTGAGGCGGCAATCGTTGAACGCAATCGCGAATGTTCCGGGCAGTCTGCAGTTCGGTGTCCCTGGTTCACAACGCACCGGTTTCGCGCCCCAGGTTGGGCTCGCGTTTGCTCCAGGCAAGATGAGGAACTCGGTGTTCCGCTTTGGCTTTGGAATGAACTACGACGCCTCAGCGTATGCGGCGCTAGGCCCAACGTTCGTTTCCGGATTAACCACCAGGTTCGTAACTTCGGGAACCATTCCGATCCCTGGCTTTTTCGGAAGCAACGGCTTCTTCGATCCCAACTTGGGAAGCAACCTTACCCCGCAAGCACGGACAACGTTCTACGTACCTGACCAGAAGCTGCCGTACACGATTCAGTGGAACGCGGCCTGGCAGCAGGCCATCTTCCACAAATTCATTTTGGAAGTGCGCTACTTGGGTGTCCGAGGCGTGCACATCCCGACAACGGGCGTGTTGAATCAGACCTCCGTCGTGTCGGCAAACAACAGCCTGCCCCTGTTCTTCTCCGCTCCATCGCAAGCGACGTTGAACAGCCTCACAACGACGTTGAATAGCTTGCAACCGATCAATACATTGGCCTCCGCCGGGTTTGTCAATCCAATAATGACAACGTCTCAGTCCGGCAACTCCTGGTACAACGGATTAGCCGTTCAAGGCCGGCAGCGATTTGCCGGAGGATTCCAGATGCTGGCCGCCTATACCTGGAGCCACCTCATCGACGACGTTAACCCGCCTCTGCTCTCGCCGTTCCCAACGTACGCTCTGCTGGAACAGCGCACCACGCGCGACAGTTCTCCGTTCGATCACCGCCAACGCGGAACACTGACCTGGTTATGGGACGTCGGCGCGCTTGGATCGGGAGGATTTCGTTGGTATCGGGACATTGTCGCGAACCTGACTCTCGCGAGCACGTATACTTACGAAACTCCCGCCCCTACAACGCTGCTGGGCGGGTTTGATAACGGACTCACCGGCGGCTTCTACGGCGCGGGCGTGGTAGTGAATCCGAACGGCATCGCGGGTACCGGTGGCGGGGTCACACCATTGAGGAATTCGTTCGGCCAGATCGTCGCCTATCAAGCCATCAACCCGAATGCGCAGTTTATTCAGGCGGCCCCGGGGCTGTTCGCGAATTCGGCGCGCAGCAATTTCAACGGCCTTAGACCCATCAACAACTTCGATGTAAGCCTCGCTAAGCGTTTCGCCGTTCCCGATAAGTTTGACATCGAGATACGGGCGGACGCCTTCAACCTCATTAATCATCCGCAATTCACCGCCGGGGAGCTCAACAATATTGGCCTTTCGCCGGCGTCGAACACTTTCCTCATTCCTGGAACGCTGGATTCGGTAACGTCGAATCCGCGTTCTCGAGCCATCCGCGCACTATGCAACTAGGACTGAGGCTGATGTTCTAGTTGAACCGAAATACTCAATAAAAGGAACCCGCCGTCGTTCATCAAGAGCGGCGGCGGTTCTTTTCAGTGCGGAGTCGGGTGGCGGGAAGATCACGCTGCGCGGCTTTCTGTCCATGACTGGCAGCGGCCGTTTCGGCTTGCGCGCCGGAAGAGTGGTGATTACCGAGGAAAGCCCTAAGGGGTGTGCATTAGTAGTCCCGGCCCTTGCCAAATCTACGTAAAGTTGTATAATCAACTTCCAAAGTGCGAATTTTTTTGGCGCTGTTGGCCGTGCTGCAGATGCAGGCGCAGCAAGGGCCTTCGCCCGACGTGTCCTTACTCGCGGAGATCAGGACCAAGGTGGCGGAGAACTTGAGGCGGCTGCCGAATTACACCTGTACTCAAACCATCGTTCGATCGTTGCGCCGCGCCTCCAGCGCCAAGCTTCATCGCCTGGATATGGTCCATCTGGATGTCGTCTATCTCGAAGGCAAGGAGCTGTTTGGCAAGCCGGGGTCGGGAAGAATCGACGAGCCTGAGATGCATAAGCTGGTGGATGGGACTGTCGGAAACGGCGATTTCGCGTTACTGCCAAAGAACGTATTCTTGGGCGGAAGTGCGAGCTTCCGCTACCACGGCGATGTGCGTCTTGGCGACAAGACGTTCACCCAATTCGACTACGAAGTGCCGCGCGGGGTTGACGGATATCAGCTCGAGTCGAGTTTCGCGGCGGCAATTGTCGGATTTCATGGATCGTTTTGGGTCGATCCCAAAACTTTGGATCTTATGCGGATCGAGGCGTCGGCGGATGGCATTCCCGATGGTTTGAAACTCGTGTCGGCGAGGGACAAAGTGGAATTCGATCGCGTGCCCATCGGCAAGTCGAGTTTCCTGTTGCCGCATAGCGCGGAGCTCCGCGTTTTGGATTCATCCGGCAATGAAATCCGGAACAAAACCCGGCTCCAATCCTGCCACGAATTTGTAGGAGAATCCGTTCTCTCGTTCGAGCATATACCGGTAGAGTCCTTCGTCGCGCCCGTCCGTTAGCCCCAGCGATTTTGAGCTATCCGGTTTTTTGTAGCAAGCGGGCAGAGAGATTTGTGCGTCCACGCTTCGACAAGTCATAGCTCCACACGCGATTGGGCCGCTCCGGCCGCAGACGCTCAATCAGTTAGACGGCACTCCGGCGCGCGCTGTGGCGACATATTCAACCGGCATCAAAAGAGAAGAATGAGGGTGGTGAGCTTGTGGCTTGTGTGGAGGTCACAATATTTTGAACCTGCTATGCAACAAGTGTATCCACCCAAGTGTAGGAATTGTGCTTGGTTTGAAAGGAGAAACCATGATTCTAGGAAAATTCACCTTGGCAATGTTTTTAGTGACTGCTCCTGCAGTTTGGGCGCAGTTTAGTAGAGCGGACATGATGAAGGTGGCGACGGATCGATTCGATACGGCCACGAAGACCTTGAACTTGAGCCCGGATCAAGTAGCTGCTATCAAACCGCTTCTCCAAGCGAAATACGTCGATATGGGCCAGGTTAAAGATGTTTACATGGCTAGCGCTAAGAGCGATGCGTCAAAGAAGAACGCTAAGGACTCGTTAAAGGCCATCGATGACAAGTACAATGCCCAGATCTACACGATCCTCACTCCGGAGCAGGCCAAGGTATGGAAGCGGATGCAGAAGGACTGGAAGGACGACCGAGTCGTGCCGAAGTCCTAGTCCCGTTCGTGCGAGATGCCAGGTGAGCCCAAGCTACACTCCGCGCGGGCAGAAAACTTTTCGTTAACGCACGGAGGTCCGGTTTATCGGCTCCTGAATCGTCTGGCTTTAGCAGCTGAGGAGCCGCGCCGAGTGATTGTAAGAGCCGGGGCCGTTACGCTGTTCGCCTGGCTTCCCCTGCTCGTATTTTCAGCAGCACAAGGACAGGCGCTCGGACGTTCTTTGGACGTTCCGTTCCTTCGGGACTTCGCCGCCAATGCTCGTTTCTTGATTGCTCTACCGGTGCTCATTGTCGCCGAAGTCACTATCGATTGTTGGCTTAGAAAAGCGGTCCGCCATTTCTTGCAATCGGAGCTCGTAAATGATCGTGACCTTCCAGCTTTCGAGAACATAATCGATAGCGTAACCAAACTGCGAGATCGCGCGGCGCCAGAGATTCTGCTATTCATCTTTGCGTTCGTCGTTTCCGTTTTGTTTTACAACCCCGAAGTCCTGATGCGGAACGTCCCAGCTTGGCATTTGACCCAAACGGCCGCTGGTGAAAGGTTGAGCTATGCAGGATGGTGGCTTCGTTTCGTCAGCATGCCAGTTTATCGGTTCCTGTTATTCCGCTGGGTTTGGAGGATGGCGCTTTGGGCATTCTTCCTACGGCGCGTCTCCAAACTCAATCTTGGTTTCACCCCGATCCACCCCGACGGAGCGGGAGGCAGCGGCTTTCTGGCGTCGGCACAGGTGGCGTTCAGCCTTGTCGGCTTTGCGTGTGGCGTTGTACTTTCAGGGCAAATCGGGAACGCAATCGCGTATGAGGGTGCAACAGTCGATTCGTTGAAGTTCATAATTATCGCGTATTGCGCGGCCGGCGTTATGGCGCTGGTGGCGCCGCTGCTCCTTCTGGTACCCGCACTTTCACAAGTTAAGAGACGGGGATTACTGGAATATGGCGTACTTGCGACATGCTACACGCAGTCGTTCCATGCCAAATGGATTCAGGGAATGCCGGCGCAGCACGAACCGCTCTTGGGGACCCCGGATATTCAATCCCTTGCTGATCTGGGCAATAGTTTCGCCATTGTGAAAGGGATGAAAGTGTTTCCGATCTTCAAGAACACGTTAATTAAGGTGACGATCGCAATCGGTCTGCCGATAGTGCCCGTGCTGATCCTTGCCACGCCGGCCGATAAGCTCCTACAAACGGTCGTGCGACTACTCACCTAGCGGCACATTGGCATGCAGTATGCTCTCTTCCTGTCATGAGCTTGAGGTACGTGGGCCGGATTGTTCCGGGCCTATTCATAATGGCCTGCATTTCATTTCGGTTGGCGCAGGCCGGCGACCGATTCTTGACAGACGCAACGGACGAATACGAACGGACGTTACGTGCCCTGCACCAATATCGCGTTCTTGCGGCTGAAGACGACGGAACGCTCTTGCCGCCTATCGAGAAACCCGTAGAACCGGGTGAATATTATTCCGGCCTACCTCGCTTGATCCGCTACCTATCGCTGATCGGAGATCTTCCCGCGGGAGCGTCTATCTTCGATTCGGCGTTGTATGAGGGCGCGCTGGTGGCAGCAGTGAAAAGGTTTCAATCCCGTCATGGGCTCGAACCGGATGGCCGCATCGACATAAACACGCTTCAGCAACTGAACACACCCCTTCGCGACCGGGTTCGCCAGCTGGAATTAGCATTGGAGCGCTTGCGTCGACGTCCCTACGATCCCGCCCGTCCCGCGATCGTTGTGAACCTGGCAGAGTTTCGATTGCGTGCCTTTGGTGGGGCAGACGCCGCCGGTCAAGATCCCGAACTCGAAATGAAGGTGGTGGTAGGGCACGCGCCTGACCACAAGACTCCCGTTTTGCTTTCACAACTCGAGAGCGTGACCTTCCGTCCCTCCTGGACCGTGCCAGCCAGTATTCAACACAACGAATTGCTGCCGGAGATCAGGCGCGATCCTTCCTGGGTTTCGGCGAATAACTTCGAGTTGATCACCCCGCCCGGCAAGGTGGTAGCCGAACGAGTGATTTCTGCACACATACTGTCGGAACTGGACAACGGCGAACTTTTGTTGCGGCAAAAGCCGGGCCCGAAAAACACTTTGGGACTGGTGAAGTTCTTGTTCCCGAACCAATACGGCGTTTACATGCACGACACGTCTGCACGGTGGCTATTCACCTCGCAGCGGCGCGATCTCACTTTCCAGCACATTGGGATCCTAAGCTTAGAATTCCACGTGGACAAGTTGTCGCG
>JADMIO010482449.1_pt1 | contig 21806 bp, 17 predicted proteins | sample 8958161 | NCBI WGS metagenome assembly JADMIO01 (sample SAMN16585339, study PRJNA669376) | soil metagenome | isolation source: Crop rotation soil | place: USA: Cullars Rotation, Alabama | collected 2011
CCCCGGAGGTGGAGACCGCCGTTCGAGAAAGCGCCGTCCAGGAGGGCCTGGTTCTCGTGAATGCCATGCACATTACAGCTTCAGTGTTTATAAACGATGACGAAAAGGGCTTGCACCAGGACTACGATAAGTGGCTGGATACTTTGGCGCCGCATGAACCCGTTTCGAAGTATCTTCACAACCGCACCGGAGAGGATAACGCCGACGCCCACATGAAACGTCAGGTCATGGGCCGGGAGGTGGTGGTCGCGGTCACCCAAGGCAAGCTGGATTTTGGACCCTGGGAGCAAATCTTTTACGGCGAATTCGACGGAAGGCGGCGAAAGCGCGCGTTGATAAAGGTCATCGGGGAGTGACGGCGAATCCTAGCCTCGGGTACAAGGGCGGCACAAGTACGCCGCCCTTTGAAATGCTGCTGGGAACTGCGGAACTACTGCTTCTTCCCACCGGGCTGTGGAGGATTGATGATGGCTTCGTCCCAGTGCTCTTTGATTTTGCCGTTTTCAATTCGGACGACGTCGTAGTGATTCCAGACATACTCCTTGCTGGGGTCGGCCGGATCCTTCACCTTGCGATCCCACATCATAAAAGCGTAGGGACCATTAATTAACGTGAGGACCGGGGCGTTCTTCCATTCTTCCTTGATCGGCTCCGGTGTGCGGCCCGGGACGCGGCTCATGAAGGCCTTGAATCCATCACGGCCCTGCGGCACGGCAGGATTGTGCTGGATGTAATCCGCGTCCATGGTCTTGTCGGCCAGTTCCAAGTGTCCGTACTGCAGCATGTCTTTCAGTTCCTCGGTGGCCATAGCCAGAGTCTTTTTCTCTTCCGCCGAGAGCTTGCCTGTGTTCCACTGCGAGGGGGGCTTGGGTGAGATGCCGTACTCCACGGCCGCGGACTTCGGGGTGCGCTGGGCGCTGTCCCAGTGTTCCTGAATTTTTCCGTTTTCGAACCGAATCACATCAAAGGTATTGAAGTGGTAAGTGTTTTCCGGATTGCGCGGGTCTTTGTTCTCGCGCTCCCAAATCAGCCATACGAAATCGCCTTTTGCGCCGACGACAACCGGTGGATTGGCCATCTTTTCAGGAATCGGATTCACCGGCGGCCCGAGAGCGCTAAAGAACTTCACGAACTCGGCGCGGCCGGTACTGATATTGGGGTTGTGCTGGATGTAATTTTCAGCCTGATATTTGGGAGCCAGGTCGACATGACGGGCCTGGAGAACCTCCCGCCACCAGGTTAGCGCCGTGTCCAGGTTCTTCTTTTCCTGCGCATTCATGGGAGCGGTCTGCGGCTTCGTCGGCGGGTTGATCGACTCGGCGGTTACCGGAATCAGGGTGGCAGTGAGCAGCACCAGCCCGCTGGCGACCGCTTTCAAATTGGAAAGTCTCATTTTATTGGGGTCTTCTCCTTCCCGGCAAGTATACTCTTGCGGGCCTTGCGTGGGAAGTGCGCAACGGCAGTCGCTCGCCATCGGCGCGGAGACCGGGAGGGTGTACCGGAACCTGAGGCGGCCTTTCTCGAAGTATCCGCTCGACGGCGAAGGTGCCGACCGTTTCGGTGGGCTCTGGTCGAGCCCTGGCACTCGGCTCGCGTACACTGATCATCCGCTACATCCGGATTTTGCCCGAATTCGTCAGCCGAGTCATTCCGTTATGATCCCAGGATCACCAAGAGGTTGGCCGGTTCGATGAATGGCGCTCGAAGCCCCTAATTTTAACCGCGCCTTCCACCCTACCTCGTGCTAAAATAAAGGTTTAGCGGCCCTTCCACTGGGCCGACCCTTACCCTTAGGAGTTTGATTTGGCAGATCCGCAGGACCCGACCACTCCCCCGCCAGGCGGCCCCCCCGGAGGGCAGATACCGCTCGGAGGCGACGGTGGCAACCGAAGCCATATACCGATAAACATCGAAGACGAGATGCGCCGCTCGTATCTCGATTACGCCATGAGCGTGATCGTCGGCCGCGCGCTCCCCGACGTTCGCGATGGCCTGAAGCCGGTCCACCGCCGCATCCTTTACATGATGCAGGAAATGGGCCTGCACTATAATCGGCCCACCAAGAAATCCGCCCGCGTCGTAGGCGACGTCATGGGTAAGCTGCACCCACACGGCGATGCGTCCATTTACGACGCCTTGGTCCGTATGGCGCAGCCGTTCTCGATGCGCTATCCGCTCATTGATGGGCAGGGGAACTTTGGCTCCGTCGACGGCGATCCGCCGGCGGCCATGCGGTATACCGAGGCGCGCCTGGCCCGTATCGCCGCCGCGATGCTCGAAGACATCGACAAGGAGACTGTCGACTTCAAGCCCAACTACGACGAGAGCGAGTCTGAGCCGGAAGTGTTGCCCACGCGCATCCCGAACCTGCTGGTGAATGGCAGCGAGGGAATCGCCGTCGGCATGGCGTCCAAAATCCCGCCCCATAACCTTAATGAGATCGTGGAGGCCTGCATCGCGGTGGTGCAGAATCCGGCGATTCAGCTTCCCAAACTCATCGAAATGGTGCAGGGCCCGGATTTCCCCACGGGCGGAATCATTCTCGGCCGCGAGGGTATTTACGACTACTTCAAAAATGGGCGTGGCTCCATTAAGGTGCGGGCCAAGGCAGCGACAGAAAAATTAGGCAAGGACCGCGAAGCGATCATCGTGACCGAACTGCCTTACCAGGTCAATAAGGCGAGGCTGATCGAATACGCCGCCGGCCTGGTGAACGAAAAGAAGCTCGAAGGCATTTCCGAAATTCGCGACGAGAGCGACCGCGATGGCATGCGCATTGTGTTCGAGCTCAAGCGCGGCGAGCAAGCCGAAGTCATCCTTAACAATCTGTATAAGCAGACGCAGATGCAGGTCAACTTCGGCGTCATTCTGCTGGCCATCGTCAACGGCCAGCCGCGCGAGCTGGGCCTGCTGGATGCGATTAAACGCTTCCTCGAGCACCGCATCGACGTCATCCGCCGGCGCACTGATTACTTATTGCGCAAGGCGCGCGACCGCGAGCACATCTTGCTCGGATTCCAGCGTGCACTCACCAATCTGGACGCAGTGATCGCCTTGATCCGCGCTGCCAGAACTCCGCGTGAAGCCCGCGAAGCGCTGATGAATTTCATCACTCCCGCGGAAGCTGCGGCGTACGCGAAGCTGGTGGATGCTGACCCGCGCGGTCCTCGCTTCACCGAGAAACAGGCGCAAGCCATCATCGAACTGCAACTCCAGCGCCTTACCGGCATGGAGCAGCAGAAGATCCTGGATGAGCTCGCCGAAATTCAGAAGCAGATCGCTGAATATCTGGACATTCTGGGTTCCGAAACCGTGCTCCGCAAAGTGGTGGTCAAGGAGCTGAAGGAAGTCCAGAAGGACTTCGGCGATGAGCGCCGCACGGAGATCGTCGAGGACACCGGCGAGATTCGTCTCGAAGACCTGGTGCAGGTGGAAGACGTTGCCGTCACCGTGACGCGCGGCGGATACCTCAAGCGCACCGCGGTCGACACCTATCGCCGCCAGACTCGCGGCGGCAAGGGGCGCATCGGGATGTCGACGCGCGCCGAGGATGTGGTCGAGCACCTGATTGTCGCCTCCACGCACGCCTACCTGCTCATTTTCACCAACAAAGGCCGCGTGTATTGGCTGAAGATTTACAACATCCCCGACGCCAGCACTACCGGTAAAGGTAAACACTCTTCCGGCCTGATCAGCCTGCAGCCGGACGAATCGGTGACTGCGTTTCTGCCGGTGAAAGAGTTTGTCGCGGGCAAGTTCATCGTCATGGTGACCAAACAGGGTGTCATCAAAAAATGCGAGCTCACGGAGTTCGACAATCCGATGTCGCGCGGCATCATCGCGCTGGGGATTGATGACGGCGACGAACTGCTGGCGGCCCGGCTGACCAATGGCGAGAATTACATCTTCCTGGGCTCGCATGAAGGTATGGCGTGCCGCTTCAAAGAAACCGACGTCCGGCCGATGGGCCGTCCGGCGCGCGGTGTCCGCGGTATGGAACTCGAAGAGGGCGATTACCTGGTAGGCGTCGAAATCGTCGAAGAGGAAGGGCTGATTCTGTCCATCTCAGAAAACGGCTTCGGCAAGCGCACGCCGCTCAAGGACTACCGCCTCACGGCGCGCGGCCGCAAGGGAGTCATCAATATGAAGACCACCCCTCGCGTCGGCAAAGTCGTCGGGATTCTCTCCGTGAAGGAAGATTCCGACCTGATGATCATTACCAAGCAGGGCCAGATCATCCGCATCGATTCGGGCGAGATCCGGCAAGCCGGCCGTTCGACGCAAGGCGTGCGTCTCGTCAACGTGGAAGCTGGGGATCAGGTGGCCGCCGCCAGCTTAATCCCGGATACGGAAGCCAACGGATCTCAGGAAGATTTGCCGCTGCAATAAAGCGTCAATGAGCGGAGGGGGTCGTCAGCTCGTCGGTGCGGTTGAGGCGGACTTCCATCGGGCGCGCCCAATTGTAGAACGCGCGCAGAACTTCGTCGGTGATTCTCTCTTCGACCTCGGCGAGATCTTGTTTCGTCGCGAGAGGCCGGACGGCTTCCGCGAGCTCTTGCTTGGTCACGAACTGATCGTTCACACTCATGGAATAACGCAATTCCCGCGGTGCCCGCCAACGCGCTTATTTCTTCCGGCTTCTGACCCAATCCTGGGCGGCCTTTTTCGCCTCATCCACTTCCTTCGGTGTCAGGCGGCTATCCACGCCGACGATGTACTGCTTGGCTTCGTCATCGCCCTGGACGGCGGCAATCACCAGCCATTTGTATGCCTCGACGGAATCCTTGGGCACTCCGTCCCCCGTGTCGTACATTTCCCCTAGAGCAGTGATCGCCCGCGGATTTCCTTGATCCGCAGCCTTGCGGAATAAGGCCAGGGCATCCGCGGTGCTCTTCGCCACTCCGGTTCCATTGCGATACATTTGGCCGAGAAGGAATTGTCCCGCCGAATAGCCCTGGTCCGCGGCCTTGCGGAACCAACTCACCGCCGCGGCTTCATCTTTCGGAACCCCTAACCCTGCTGCGTAGGAGATACCGAGGTTCGATTCGGCTTCCGGAAACCCCTGCGCGGCGGCCTTCCGGAACCACGCATCGGCTTCTTCGTAACTCTGCAGGACGCCCATTCCCCCCGCGTACATACTGCCCAATGTGGATTGAGCCCGGGCGTTCCCCTGATTCGCCATCGGACGCAGGATGCGGACGGCAGTATCGAAATCCTTCTTCTGCAGGGCCGCGCGCACATCCTCATAAGTTGGCGTCTGCGCGAACGCCGCTTGCTCCGCCACCAGTGTCATCACCAGGATCAGCGCCAGCATCGGCGCCGCCGTCGGTCGTTTCATATAAGCCCCTCGTTCCACCACTCCAGTGTCCCACTCTACAATAGAATCATGGAAGCTAAGGAGCGCAGCCTCTTCGCCGCGCTCGAATCACTCGGCAGCGTGATCGTCGCCTACTCCGGCGGCGCGGATTCGGCGTATCTCGCGTGGGCAGCGCAGAGCGTTCTTGGGGATCGCGCGATTGCCATCACCGCCGACTCGGCTTCGCTCCCCGAATCTCACAAGCGCGACGCCGAAGCCTTCGCCCGCGAGCACGGCATTCGCCACGAATATATCGTTACCCGTGAGTTCGATAATCCCGATTACGTCGCGAACAATCCGGACCGCTGCTTCCATTGCAAGGATGAGTTGTTCACTTGCCTGGACGAAGTTGCGCGGGAGCGGGGGATTGCCCACGTGGTTTACGGCGTTAATGTGGACGATCTGGGTGATTATCGCCCCGGCCAGCGCGCCGCGAAGCTGCATCAGGTGAAAGCGCCCCTGGTCGAGGCCGGCCTCACCAAGTCCGAAATCCGCGAGCTATCGAAACGCGCGGGGCTGGCCACCTGGGATCGCCCTGCTTCGGCGTGTCTCAGTTCGCGAATTCCCTACGGCACGCCGGTCACGATCGAGAACGTCAGGACAGTCGATCGCGGCGAGGACGCGATCCGCGCGCTCGGTTTCCGCCAGTTCCGTGTGCGCTTTCATGGCGACGTAGTGCGCATCGAGGTTGCTCCCGAGGAGCTCGAACGCGCTATGACCCCCGAGATGGCGCGTAACTTCACTGTCATCTTCAAGGCCCTCGGGTTCCACTATGTCACGCTGGATCTGGAAGGTTACCGGCAAGGCTCGTTGAACGCGGTGTTGCCGCACTGATGGCCCGCGCGACTCCAACCACCACCAGGCATCCGATCAGGTTGTACCAAAGGTAGGCGATGGATGTGAAACGCGCCACGGCGAAGACCACGGCTTGGCCGGCCAGTACTCCCCAGAACGCGGCCGTGCCTCCCGCGCGCCGCATGAAAAAAGCGACCACGAAGACTCCCAGCATGCTGCCATAAAAAAGCGAGCCCACCTGGTTCACCAACTCAATCAGAGCGCCGAACCCTTGCGCAAGATTGGCGAAAGCCACTGCGTACGCGCCCCAGAAAACCGTCGCTACGCGCGAAACCAGCAGGTAATGGCGATCCGTAGCTTCCCGCTGAAAGTGGCGCTGGTAGACATCGACCATCGTAACTGTTGCCAGCGAGTTAATCTCGCCCGAACTGGCCGACATCGCGGCGGTGAAAATGACGCCGAGAATCAGGCCCACCAGCCCTCTCGGCAGATAGCGCGTCACGAACGACAGGAAAATATAGTTCGTGTCGCTTTCCTTGGTTAGCTTCGCGGCATCCTGGCGCACAGACTCCACGTTCTGCTGCGCCGCGCGGAAATCATCCGCAGGACCGCCGTCCTTCACTCTGCGCGCCGCAGCTTGTCTTTCATCCAGCGCCTGTTCATAGCGTTTCGCCAGAGCGGGATACTCCGCCGTCTGCTCCAGCCGCTTCATTTCTACCGGATGGAACAGCAGCGGCGGCCGCTCGAAGACAAAGAACACGAACACCATTGCACCGATGAACAAGATGAAGAACTGCACCGGAACTTTTGCGATGGCATTGAGCAGCAGCCCCAGCCTGCTTTGTCCGATCGATTTTCCGGTGAGGTAGCGCTGAACCTGGCTCTGGTCGGTCCCGAAGTAGGAAAGCATCAGGAACGTGCTGCCAATCAGGCCGCTCCATAGGTTGTAGCGGCTGCTCGGATCGAAGTGGGTATCGATGGCGTTGAGCCGTCCTGCCGCCCCCGCGATCTTCAGCGCGCCCAGAAATGAAATATCGTGCGGCAGTTTCCAAACCGCGATTACCAGTGCGAGCACCAGCGCGCCCATGATCATCATCATCTGCTGCACGTCGGCCCAGGTCACGGCTTTGATCCCGCCCGACGTAGTGTACAAGATGATGAGTCCGCCCATCAGAATCGTGGTCAGGTGGAAGGACCACCCCAGCACGACGGACATCACGATCGCCGGCGCAGCCAGCGCGATTCCTGCGCCGAGGCCACGGCCAATCAAAAAGATCACGGTCACCAGTGATCGCGTCTTCGCGTCGAAGCGCTGCTCCAGATACTCGTATGCGGTGTACACCTTGGCCCGATGAAAGATGGGCACCGCGGTCGCCGAGAGAATCACCATGGCGATGGGCAGCCCGAAATAGAACTGCACGAAGCGCATTCCATCCACATACGCCTGACCGGTAGTGGAAATGAAGGTGATTGCGCTGGCCTGCGTCGCCATGATAGAAAGACCCATGGCGTACCAGGGCATGGTCTTGCCCGCTAGCAGAAATTGATTTACGCTATCGGAGCCGCGGCCGCGCCACAATCCGTAGGAGACCAGGAACGCCAGCCATCCGAACAGGACGATCCAGTCGAGTGTCGTCATGCAGCGTAATGCTTGGTAAACAGCCAGAACAGGACGATGACCAGCGCCAGCCAGATCAGGACAAAGAAGTATACCCGCCCCCAGCTGCCGAGAAATGGCGGCGGCTCGTCCAGAACCTGTCGTTCTTCGTTCACTGCTGCGCTTTCGCCGCGCTGAGCATATTCGCGAACATCCGGTAAGCGCCGGGGACGCCGGCCGGAAGTTGGCGGAACCAGCTATAGGCGGTGAAGATGTAAGCTCCCTTGCCGTAGCGTGTGTAGAGCATGCCGCCCGGCATGGGCTTCTCGCCGGGATCGTGGGATTCCAGGACGCTTTGGTACTTGGGGTCCCACTCCGTCGCGAAGTTTACGCCACGCTCTTGAATCCATCCTTCAAAATCTTTGTTTGTGATTTCGTTAGGCGAATGTAGCAGCGGAAGCTGGGGATTCGGAAACGTAACCGGAGCTTCTTCCACCGTCACGCGGTCCTTACTCTCGCGGCTCTCCTTAATCGGATATGGGCCGATGTGATCCAGCAGTGTCGGATCGGGAGTAACACCGGTGATCGCCGCAAGTGCGTTCGCAGGCGGGGGCGCGCTGCCGTTAGCTGCGCTTCCATTAGCAGTTCCCGCGGGCGCGGTGGGTGGTGTTCCTCCAGGGCCGCCGCCCTCAGGGACGTTATATTGCACAATCACCGTCCCGCCGTTCTCGGCGTACTTATACAATCGCTGATAATTGGCCCGCAGGTCCGAGCGGGTGTTCCAAGCGCGCACGCCGGTCACGATCGCGTCGAAACGGCTCAGATCGCCGTGCACCAAATCATCTTTACCCAGGAATGTGACCTCACAGCCCATCTGGCGCAATGCATCGGGAACTTCGTCTCCCGCCCCCACGATGTACCCCACGTGCTTCGATAAATTCTTAAGCTCAATTCGCACCAATTTCGACTCAGCCGGCGGAAACAGCGTCTGCGCCGGTATGTGCGGATAATCGATCACACGAGTGTTAAGCGCAACCGTGCGCCCGTCTACAAATGCCATCGCAGTCAGGGTGCCTTGCGATTCGCCCGCAGGCGGCGTCAGATCGAAACTCACCACCGACTCTTCGTTGGCGCCGCCGAGATTGAAGTGTTGCGCCTCCGGCGTATACCGCCATCCTGCCGGGACCGCCAGTTTTATGTCGCCCGCCAGTTTACCGGCGTTCGATTTGACGGGCACCTCGACGTGCCGCGGCTTATTGTCAGTAAAGACCAGCGGTAATCCGCCAAACTCCACGCCGACCGGCGGAACGATCGCCAATGGCCGTGTCAGCTCGCCGTAAACCCGGTCGACATAACGATATTCGACGGGACGCTTGAGCGCGATGTCAACGCCGTCCACCTTCAGCTGAAATTCGGCGGAGAGCACCGGAGCATTTTCCGGAGTTCCCACCTCCTCGGGATTCGGCACTGCGTACATCGCGCCTTGCTTGGGCAATTCGAGCCAATAAGGTTGCGAGTACGGCGCGGTGTCCGGGACCTTTACGGTCACGGGGTGTTGACTCGGCTTATTGAACGCCAGCACGGCCGGAGCTATCGCCGGCGCCACCACGCCGATGCCAGCCAGCTTCGCTCCCAGCAAGGTCACTTCGCCAGGATTTCGCGCGATCGCGCTTAGAGTAACTTTGACGTTCGCACCCGGAATCACCGCGTACTTATCTGTAAGCGCTTCCACCCAGATACCGCCGGCCAGCGCGATGGCCTCATCCAGTTCTTCCAGTTTGCGCTCTGCAAGCGGATTCTTGCTCGAAGCGATCACCGACGCCATGAGAGGCCGCACTTTGCCGAGCAGCGGGACCAAGGCTTCCGGGTGTGCGGGCACAAATGCCGCGGCAGCCTGATTCAAAAGGTTGGAAACCTGAGCGCCGCCCTCCAGCCGCGACCATCCAATGTTGATGTTGTCGAAAATGTCGTTCTTAGCTTTGTCACCGCGCTCCGTCACAAAATAGTTGATGACCGAGCCCCGCCGCTCTGCGGTGCCCATGGCCTGGCTGCGATGCTGGCTGCGGCTCATGCCCGCGATTTCGTTATAGGAATAGCCCAGCTCCGGCGAATAAGCGCCCAGATCCAGCTCCATCTTGTCCGGAATTTTTTCGAGTTCCTTCTCCTGCGCCGGATTGAATGCCGCGAGATTGGTCATCAGGCGCTGCGCCTGCCAGGTGGTGACGTATTTCAGTTGCTCGGGAAACTTGGATGGATCCGCGGCCGCGGCGAAAGCCTCCTTACCGAGAATGGCGGAGGCCTGATGCTGTCCGTGGCCGTCGCGCGGGGTCCCGGAAAAGCGCAGGATGATAACATCCGGACGGAAGCGGCGGATGGCCCATACGACATCGCCCAACACCTTGTCGCGCGGCCACTTGGAGCCGAGGGTCTCGTCCGCTGTCTTGGTGAATCCGAAATCGATGGCGCGCGTGAAATATTGCTCTGCGCCGTCGATCTTGCGCGCTGCCTGCAACTCCTCGGTTCGGATGATCCCCAGTTCGTCGCCTTGTTCGCTGCCGATCAGGTTCTGCCCGCCCTCGCCCCGCGTCAAGGAAAGATAAGCGGTCCGGACGTGCCGTCCGCGCGCCAAATACGCTAGCAGCGCGGTGTTTTCGTCGTCAGGATGCGCCGCAATCATCATGACGCTGCCGAGATTGTTGATCTCGTCTAGCATCAGGCGCATCTTGGTTTCGCCCGCCACATTCCGCTGAGCGACGGCGGCCGCCGGGGGTAGCAGGGTCAATGCGATTGCGGCCCACCAGCGAATTTTGGACAGGGATCTCACGCGCACCTGATTAGATGCTATCTTATCAGCCTCGGATGCGGTGTATTTGGAGGTAGGGCGGACGTCCACGTCCGCGGTTTCACGCCGGGCCTGGAGGCCCGGCCTACTGGACTAGATTTCGGCCCACTCGCGTTCAAGCATACGGGAATACTCGCCTGAAGCGTAGATTTCGAATTCAAATCCCAGGTGGGAGACGTCGGCGAACAAGGTCTCACCCTGGCGGATCTGGAAAAGCTGGTCGGCGTAGCGGTAGTAATTCCGAATAAAGTCGTCCGTAAGCGCTCCACGCTCCGGCACGGATGCGAGCATGGCGCTCAGCCCTAGCGCCCGGGAAAAAATTGACTTGTAGTCCGCCACGCCCCACTTTTTCAGCTTGGCAATTACCGGTTCCGGGGTGTGGTTCACCAGATACGCCGCGAAGCTCTGGTAACGGATGGCGGAATCGCTGAGTTCCGGCGATCGCGATACCAGCTCCAGGCACTGATCGATCCAGCGCAACAGGTCCTTCCCAACGTAGAACAGCATGCGAATCTCACAATACCGTCCATCAAGCAGAGTGCGTTCAATGTCTTCGGTGCGCCGTTCGCCGCTGGGCAGCAGCCCCTGGATCATCAGGCTGGCGCGCGAGCTTTCGACTAGTTTGTCTGGCCCGCCGCTGTCTGCAAATGGATGCAGAATTAGCGGGGGTAAGTTACGAGGTGTCATCTTCCTCCGAGTCTGACAAACTCAGTATGCCAGACTAGCGCCGCTCGGTAAGCAGTACTTTGGCTTCAATTGTCTGGTCCCCGCGGATCACTTTCACCGTCACCAGATCACCCGCCTTATGGTCGCGCAGGGTGTACGTAAAATCGTAAAGATTGCCGATCTGCTTTCCGTCGAACTCTATCATAATATCGCCCGCTTTCAGGCCGGCTTTAGCTGCGGGACTGCCCTCGCGGATATCAGCGAACCGCACGCCTTTAGGGGGCTCGTTGAAATCCGGAATGCTGCCGAAATCTGGGCCATACCCAGACTGAGTACCAGCCGCCGAAACCGGACCCGTAGCTGGCCGGGCGACACGCACAAACCGCGGGCGGTCGGGCGCCTCCGAAAGACGTGTGGCGATACTGGCCACATAGTCAAGAAGCTTTACCGCGTCAGCCGAGTCGATCTTGTCAGCCGTGTCGCCAGGCTTGTGATAATCCGCGTGCAGCCCCGAGAAAAAGAACAGCACCGGAATCTGCTTGGAGGCGAAGGAGGCGTGATCGCTCGCATCGCTCATATTGGTTCCGGAATTCTTCCCGCCTTGGTCGATCTGCAGCGGACCGGGAGGCTTTACTTCTTCGAGGATCTTCGCGAGCGTGGTACCGGTCTGCGCGCCGCTGACAAACACTCTGCCGTCGCGAATGCGCCCGATCATGTCGAGGTTGAGCATGGCGACGGCATTCCCCTCCGGCAGTTCCGGATGATTGACGTACCAGTTGCTGCCCAGCAGCCCCAGTTCTTCGCCGGCGAAAGTCAGGAACAGAATCCCGCGCTTGGGCTGCGGCTGTTTGGAAAACCAGCGCGCCAGCTCGATGACTCCCGCCGTGCCTGATGCATTATCGTCCGCGCCCGGATGGATTGTGCCTAATTGATTCGGCGCCAAAGAGTGTTCATCGCCCAACCCCAGATGGTCGTAGTGGGCGCCGATGATCACGTACTCCGCTGTTTTGCCCGGCAGGTAAGCCGCGACGTTATGGACGGTCTTGGTTTCGTGGATCAGGTCTACCGACAGATCCACGTCCACTTTGCTCAGCGGAAAAGAGCGGGGCTTCAGGTCCGTGTCGATGTCCTTTTCGATCTGGCGCAAATCGCGGCCTTCGGCGCGCAGCCATTGTTCCGCGTTCGCTTCCTTCATCTGGACGAAGAAAATTCCCGCGTCGCGAGGCCCGCCGACGGCCCCGAATTTTTCCAGCTTGTCATCGCTGGTCTTGTGGGCCGCGACATCATTGACCAGAATCACTCCGGCCGCGCCATGCTGCTTCGCGTTCACCATCTTGTCGGTGAAAGTAGCGTGCGAGGTCAGCTTCTTGCCGTCGAAGACGCTGTTCGGGTCGTTCTCTTGCGGCTCGTGGCGCAGAATCAGGACGATCTTGCCTTTGACGTCGATGCCCGCGTAGTCGTCGTAGTTGTGTTCCTTGGCCGTGATCCCGTAACCGGCGAACACTACTGGGCCCGCAAACTTCCCGTTGGTCGAAAACGCAAACGGCTCGTAATCGCGACCCTCCCGCAGCGTTTGATTGATTCCCGCGTCGGTGTAACTAAATCCGTTCGCCGCTCCCAGTTTCGCGCCCAACTCCGCTGGAAAGGCTTGTTCAAAATCTTTACCGTCCGCCGGCTTCAGGCCGAAGGACTGAAATTGCGACGCAATATATGCCGCGGCTTTCTCAAGTTCGGGACTGCCGGTCGCGCGTCCCTTCAACTCCGGCGAGGCCAGATATTTCACGTGGTCCAGGTACGCCTGCGGGCTGATGTCCGCCGCCCACACCAGCGCCGGGATCACCAGCACCAACCAACGCGCTGTTTTCAACATAAGAAAAACCTGTTTCTGACCGCTCCCTCACTGTCGGGCTCGGAATCGTTTCCGAGACCTACTTCTTTGCTTTCGTACCCGTGGCGAGCGTGGGGATACTCACCGTGCAGCAGCTATCGTCTTCCTTGGAGGCAGCGGCAGTCTTGACCTCCGCGGCCTTGTGGTCGATTTCGATCTGGAGCAGTTGCTGCAGCACCCCCCACTCGACTCCGCCTTCCAGCTTGCGCCCGTTCAGGAACAGCGTCGGGGTAGCGCTGACTTGCAGATCATGTCCCAATGCCATGGATTTTTCCACTTCGGCTGCAGCCGCCTTGTCGTCCATGCAGCGTCCCAGTTGCAGCGCGTCCAGGCCCTTCTGCTTGGCGTATTCCTGGAACTTCGCGTCGAAGTTTTCGAGCGTGACGTCCTTCTGGTTTTGATAAATCCAATCGTGATAATCCCAGAACGCGGACTCCCCGCCGCGATACACGCAGCGTCCGGCAATCGATCCCTTCATGGCCCACGGATGGATCTGCGTCAGCGGGAAATCCGTGAAGGACACGCGCACCTTGTCGCCAAACGCAGCCGGGATGTTCTTGCGCAGCTCCTGCTCTTCCTTCTGGCAGAATGGGCACTGGAAATCGCTGAACACAACCAAGCTCACTGGAGCTCCCGCCCCGGCGCCATAGCTCGGTTGCTTTTCGGCCTTTAGCTGATCCAGATTCGATTGGAAGGGGCTCTTGGCGATATTGTAGGCAGTGCCCTTGACGATGCTCTTGCCGTCCTTGGAGACATAGTACATGTCGTCCTTGGTCGCGCCGTTAAAGGTCAGATGAACGCCGACTTCCAGAAAACCGCTGACGTCCGAGGGCTTGGGGTCGTCAATTTTCACTGTGACCTGCGGAATCCACAACTCGGAATAGCGTAAGTAGGCTTCCAGCGTGGCTTTGTCCAGAGCCGATTTCGGCGCCGGGTTTTGCGATGCCTGGGTCTGGGCAAATAACGAAACACTGACCAGCAACAAGGTGGCGAAAAATTTCATGCTTACTTCCTCTGACGCGCCAGGGTTTCCGATGTTACGGAGGCGTCGCTTCATTATACTGAATACTTGTTCCACCGCTGGCTCATTGTTCCGCTTCTGCTCTTGTACCTCTTACAGTTAGGCGGCGTCGGCCTGCTGGGGCCGGATGAGCCGCGCTATGCTTCCGTCGGCCGCGAAATGGCCCGGGCGGGGGACTGGGTCACGCCTCGTCTGGACGGGCAGCCCTGGTTCGAAAAGCCTCCGTTCACGTATTGGCTTACGGCTGTTGGCCACAAGCTGAATTTATCGAATGAATGGGCGGCGCGCCTGCCCGAGGCGCTGCTCAGCCTCGCATTTTTGACGTTTTTCTATTTCACATTGGTTCGCGAGTTCTCTCCGGGACTGGCCACTGCCGCCACCGCTATTCTAGGAACCTCAGCCGGATGGATGGCATACAGCTTTGCCGCTTTGACGGATCTGCCCATGTCTGCCTTCCTCGGCGCGTCTATGCTGGTGACGCTGTTCGATACTAAGCCGAATCGTGGCTGGATCGCGGGCGGCCTGTTAGGACTCTCGATTCTCAGCAAAGGCTTTGTCCCTTTGGTTTTATTTGCTCCACTGTTTCTAGTCGCCAGGGGCAAGCGTGTGACCACGCTCGCGGGAGCAGTGATGGTCGCCGCTCCCTGGTATTTGCTGTGTTGGGCGCGCAATGGCAACGCGTTCTGGGACGATTTTTTTTGGAAGCAGCACGTGGCCCGCTTCCTGACGCCCAGCCTGGAACACGTCCAGCCGTTTTGGTACTACATCCCCATTTTGCTCGCGGGCCTGTTCCCATGGACCCCTCTCGCCGCGCTACTCGCCCGTCGCAAAACGTACGCGGACCTCCGCGTCCGATTACTGGCAGTCTGGATTGTGTTCGGCTTAGTTTTCTTCTCGGTTGCGAGGAACAAACTTCCTGGATATCTGCTCCCGTTGTTGCCCGCTCTGGCGATCGTCCTCGCCGCCGCGCTGGAGAAAACGCGCGGGAAACAGTGGTGGCTGGCCGCGTGTGCCGCTTTGCTGATCGCGCTGCCAACCGTTGCCTCTGTTCTGCCGGATGCCCTGCTCTCCGGATTAAGCCGCACTCACGTGACATTCGCGCCCATCGGCCTTGTCTTTGTGTTCGTCGCAGCGGCCGTCTGGTGGCTGGGTCACAAGGAGCAATCGGACCTGGCGATTTTGACCGTCGCACTGGCGGGCATACTCGGAAGCGTATACATCAAATACAACACGTTCCCGCAGTTGGACCAGACGGTTTCGGTCCGCGGTTTTTGGCGATCGAACCGCGCGGCCGCTGCCTCCGCCTGCCTGGATGATAGTGTCAGCCGCGCTCGGCAGTACGGACTGAACTATTACGCAGGCCACGCGCTGCGGGGGTGCCAGCCATCCGATTCCGGCGCGCGCATTACCGTGCGCGATCGCAGGCTGGTTTTGGTTTCAGAAAGGTAGAACCGCCCGGAACGACGCTCCGCCGGAACTTTGATGCCGGCCTATCGTTGCCCGTGGTTATCCAGATTCAGCAGCCGGTGCCCGTCGTCTTCCTTGCAGACTGGCGACTCCTCCAGCGCTTGCGTGGACGGCCGGATTAAATGCGGGAAATTTGTCCAGGGCTGAGTAAGCACTTTCGGATCTTCCACGGTGACCTGATAGGCCAGGTTCTCACCCACACGCCATAGGCGCTCGATCACGCGCATCGCGTCCGAATGAAAATAGCCGGCTTCACCGAACCAGGTTTCATCCACGAAATTCGTTGAATCCACCACCAAGGTGTCTCCGTCCCAATGCGCCACCGAGTCGCCGTAGAAAGACGGATTGGCGTCTACGCGGTGCTTGCGGCCATCGGTCGGTATCACGCGGTACGGATCCCCAGAAATGTCTTCATACAAGAAGATGACCTCGCCCGGCAATTGGACGATGCGCCGCGGCGAGCCGATGCGTGGAACCCCCGGTTTCCCGCAATAAAACACGCCATCGACTTTGCTCTCATGAGCGGCCAGATCCTTTACTTTGGCCTGAAACTCGGGCTTGTAGGAAGGGGACTTGGCCCATGGAAGGGCGCCGGCAATATCCGCGACGCGGTGCCGTGCACTCTGATCCACATCAACGGTGCTGACCTTGCCCGCGGCTATCTTCGTAAGCTTCGCGGGCGCCACATCGATGGCGTAGGTCCAGGTGCCGCTCAAGTCGGGATGCCCATCGGCGGTCCGCCGGACTTTGGACGCGTCCTTATGTTGGGCCAGCGCGAGACCCGCGATCATTAATCCTAGGGTGAGGGTTTTCATTACTTGGCCTCCTCGGGGTTTTTCAATTGCAATTCCAAAGAGTCTCCGTCCGCGAATTTGATCTTGAACATGTATCCGTACTTTGTGCCGTCGCGAGCCTGCACACCGTCGACGGTGACGATTTGCCCGACTCCCTTGGCGAGATCCGCGCGGCTCAGACCGACCTGCTTGAACCAGGAGGGCGGATTACTCTCAAGATTCCAAGTTTCAACAGACCCGTCGGCTTGTTTGACATCGAGGGAAACGTTTATGTGGGGGTTCACCCAGTTGACCTTGGTCAACGTTCCGCTCCAACTAGAAACCTTCGACATATCGAAGATCGCGCTGGGAGAATGATGCGCCACCAGAGGCGCGGCTGCGAACACGCTGGCGAGAGTCAGTACCGTGGCAAGATGGTGTTTCAAGGCAGTGGTTCTCCTTCCGATCGTAATGATGATATGCGGTCCGGTGGTGGAGGGCAACCGTCGCGGTCATACGATCGGCTCGTAAACGGACGTGAATGGACGTAAATTAGCTCCGCATGCTTTTTGCAGTTCTTATTTGCGTCCATTCACGTCCATTAACGAGCCTGAGAATTCGGCCCTCCCAAGATCTCGACATCTCTTGCTTTACATGGCAGTATGGTTTGAAACAACGCCACTATGACCAACCTCAAGCCAGTGGACGTCGCCATCATCGGCGGCGGATGGAGCGGCCTTGCCATGGCGAAGGAACTCGCCACCCGGACGGCACAGAGCGTGCTGGTGCTGGAGCGTGGTATTCCCCGGAAGACGTCTGACTATGCGACGGATATGGACGAGCTCGACTACGCCGTTCGCCTGCGCATGATGCAAAATATCGCGGACGAAACCATCACGCACCGGCATTCTCCGCGCGCAGATGCTGCACCCGTGCGGCAGTATGGTTCATTCCTGCCTGGCTCGGGTGTCGGTGGCGCGGGGGAACACTGGAACGGAGCCTGCTGGCGATTCCTTCCGGATCTGTTCACCCTTCGGTCGCACCTTAACGAGAGGCACGGAGCCGCGAAGCTCCCCCCGGATTTGGCGGTGCAGGACTGGGGCGTAACTTACGATCAGATCGAGCCGCATTATTGGCGCGCCGAACAGATGCTGGGTGTCAGCGGCAAAGCGGGGAACCTGCGCGGAAAGATCATGGAAGGCGGGAATCCTTTCGAGGGTCCGCGCCAGCAGGAATATCCTACGCCTCCATTGAAGAACGCTTACCTGTCTACTCTGTTCGCCGACGGTGCAAGAAAGCTGGGCTATCATCCTTATCCGCAGCCCGCGGCCAACTTGAGCGAGACTTACAAGAACCCGGACGGCATCACGCGTCCGGCCTGCGCCTATTGCGGCTATTGCGAACGTTTCGGGTGCATGGTCGGCGCTAAGGCGCAGCCGTCCAACACCCTCTTGCCCGTGCTCGCGCAGCGCAAGAACTTCGAGCTGCGGACAGGGGCGTGGGTGCGGCGCATCGTGCACAAGGACGGCCAGGCGACCGGCCTGGAATATGTCGGCGCGAACGGCGAAGAGTTCTTCCAGCCGGCCGGGGTGGTAGTCGTGGCGACATTTACGCTCAACAATACGCGCTTGCTCTATCTATCTAAGATTGGCACGCCGTACGATTTCGCAACCGGCAAAGGCACGCTGGGACGCAATCTCACGCACCAAGCCGAGGGGAATACTCGGCTCTTTTTCGATAAACCGCTCAATGCTTTCATGGGCACCGGAGCGCTGAGCATGCGCATTTCGGATTTCGATGGGGACCGCGCATTCAGTGGGTCGGAAGGCCTGCTGCGCGGAGGCATCCTCAGCACCAACAGTTTCGGCAACCGTCCGATCGGCTCGTTCGATGCCATGCCGCGAGGCGCTGCGAAGAAAAACTGGGGCTCGGAATGGAAAGCCGCCGCGCTGAAGTGGCGCGACCGCATCGGTGGGATCGCCCTTTCGGGTGAACATCTGGCGTATCGGCAAAACTTCATGGACCTCGATCCTACTTATAGGGATAAGTACGGCGATCCGCTTCTGCGGTTCACACTGGACTGGACCGAGCACGAGCATCGCCAGCGCGCCTTCGCCGACGAAATCGCCCGCAAGCTTGCTCCGGCGATGGGCGCGACCGTCGAGGACACGCCGCCCGCGCGCGGCAAGTACAACGTGATCAATTACCAGACCACGCACATTCAGGGCGGCGCGATCATGGGTGACACTCCGGCGACCAGCGTAGTCAATCCGCACCTCCAGCATTGGGATATGCCCAACGTGTGGGTCATCGGCGCATCGGCGTTTCCGCAAAACGCTTCGCACAATCCGACACTCACGGTGCTCGCGCTCACCTACCGGGCCGCGGATGCCATGATCAACCGTTACTTCAAAAATCCGGGGAAGCTGCTGTAAGCGAATTGTACACACCGATGTACAATTGGTCATGGCACCAATACTGGCGAAGCGGCGCGCGCCGCCCAGAATAGGACGCGGACCGCTGGCGATGGCGGAAGCCCGGAAGCAGCTTCCAAAGCTCGCCGAAACTCTCCAGAAGCACCCGGAAATTGGAGCCGTCAAGATCACCAGACGCGGCAAACCCGTGCTCGCGGTGCTGTCCTGGGATTTGTACGAATCTGTGGTCGAGACCATGGAGATCATGTCCGATCCGGAATTGATGGCGGCCTTCCGGCAGGGCGTGAAGGAGATGGAGGAAGGCAAGGCCATCCCGTGGGAGCAAGTTAAGAAAGAACTTGGCCTTTGAGATATCGGATCGTTATCACGCCACGAGCACGCGGGATGATCGAGGCAATCCCTGACCGGCGTGTTCGGGAAAAACTCGCGAAAGTAATTAATAGTTTAAGCTCCGACCCCGAGTTGCGGGGCAAGCCCCTCGATGATGGTCTCTCTGGCTATCGCAGCGTCCGGGCGGTGGGGCAACGTTACCGGATCATCTACCGCCTGGAACGATCTGCCGTGATTGTTGTTATCGTCGCTGCCGGAATCCGAAAGGAAGGGAGCCGCGAAGACATCTATCGCGTCGCGGCGAAGCTCATCAGGCTCGGTCTTCTGTAGCCCAAACCCGGAGACATCGACAACACTCGGCGGACGTGGCAGTATGGACTGAGATGAAGCGCAGAGAATTCCTGACCATTCCCGCGGCTGCCATGGGAGGCACGCTGCTCTACACCTTGGCCGGCGAACCGTTCCGCCTGCAGGCTCAGAATGGCAAGGTCAAAGTGCCGCTGCGATTCTTTAGCGCCGCCGAAGCCCGTGTGGTGACGGCCGCGTGTGAGCGCATTTTTCCGAGCGATGCCAGCGGTCCCGGCGCAACTGAAGCCGGTGTGGTGATCTTCATCGACCGGCAACTCGCCGGACCCTATGGCCGCGACAAATACCGCTACATCAAAGGACCGTTCGTGCAGTCGTTTCCCGAGCACGGGTATCAAGGCAAAGAGAACCCGCAGGAAATTTACCGGCAGGGAATTAAGGACCTCGGGAGTTTCGCCGAGCTCCCGGCTGCCCAGCAAGACGCGAAGCTTGCGGGCATCGAGAAGTCACGCTTCTTTCAATTGCTGCGCACCCATACCATCGAAGGCATGTTCTCCGATCCCATGCACGGCGGAAACGCGGGATTGATCGGCTGGCAGCTGATCGGTTATCCGGGCCCTCAAATGAGCTATCGCAATGAAATCGACAAGTACTTCGGACAGCCCTTTCGGCCCAAACCCGCCAGCCTGGAACAGATCATGGGCCGGCCGGGCAGCCCTTGGGAGGAGGAGAAGGGCTAGCCTTCAGTAGCTCATGTATGGTAATCTCTATAGGGAAGTAGGCATATGTCTATTGCTGAAGTCACCACTGAGCAGCAACTCCTGGAGCAAGAGTACGATAGGGTAGTCCGCGAGGACATCGAATTGTTCCGCTCCCAGGCTGCGGCGCGGCTCGCCGGGCAGTTGAATGACGACGAACTGCGCCCACACCGGCTGCGGCGCGGCGTGTATAGCCAGCGCCAAGAGGGCGTCCACATGATCCGGACGAAAGTACCGGGTGGATTGCTCACATCGGAGCAGATGCGGCAGATGGCCCATGTCGCCGATGAGTACGCAGGAGGCAAAGGACACCTCACCACCCGTCAGAACATTCAATATCATTTTGTGCCGCTCCCGCGAGTTGCGGATCTCCTGCATGCGCTCGCAGACGTGCGCCTGACCACGCGCGAGGCGTGCTACAACACCGTGCGGAATGTGACAGCGTGCCCGCTCTCGGGAATACATCCCGAAGAGCCGTTCGATGTGCAGCCGTATGCGCGACGCGTCGCCTTCGCGTTCCTGCACAAGGAACTGACTGACAGCCTGCCGCGCAAGTTCAAAATCGCTTTCGCAGGATGCCCCGAAGATTGCGTCGCGTCCGCGATTAACGACGTCGGCCTGCGCGCTATGATCCGCGATGGCGTCCGCGGTTTCCGTATGACTGTCGGAGGCGGCCTGGGGCCTCTGCCGACGGAATCGAAAGTCCTGCACGAGTTCATTCCGGCGGACGATCTGGTGCGCCGGATCGAAGCCGTGATTCGTGTGTTCAACGTGCACGGCAATCGCAAAAATAAAAACAAGGCGCGGCTCAAATTCATTCTGCGCGAGCGCGGTTTTGAATGGCTGCGCGGCACCATCGAAGAGAATTACCAGGACATTCTTCGAGACGGTGGTATTGCCATGCCGGACGAAGTGCCCGACAGCTTCGGCGGCTTCAAGTCGCTGCGGCCTCCGCTCGCTTCGGGTGAATTGCTTCCGGTTTGGGAGCCTTCTTCGCCGGCATACTCCGAGTGGAAAAAGACCAATGTGCGGGCCCAGAAACAGAAGGGCTACTCAATCGTCACCGTGACAACTCCCCAAGGCAACTTGACGGGTGAGCAGATGCGCGGGTTGGCCGATATTGCCGATCAAGCCGGCGACAGCTTTCTGCGCTTTTCGATGATCCAGAACGTCATCTTCGGCTGGGTCCCGGATGGCGCGCTCAAACGCGTCTACGGAGCTCTCACGAAACTGGATCTGGCCCGAGGCGCCGCTGACGAAATCAGCGATATCATTACATGCCCCGGCGCTTACAGTTGCAACCTCGGGTTGACCAAAACCATGGGACTGGGCCCAGCGATCGCAAAAGTCGTCGAAGGTGAAACCGACGCGCTGGTTCGCAAGCTGCGCATCAACGCCAGCGGCTGCCCCAACTCTTGCGGCCAGCATTGGATCGGCGACATCGGTTTTTATGGAAACGCCCGCAAAATCGACGGTCCCGACGGGCTGAAGCACGAAGTGCCGTACTATCTCATGCTGCTCGGCGGCACTTATGAACAGTTTGGCGTAGCTGTCCAAAGTATTCCCGCGCGG
>JADMIO010904401.1_pt1 | contig 21804 bp, 19 predicted proteins | sample 8958161 | NCBI WGS metagenome assembly JADMIO01 (sample SAMN16585339, study PRJNA669376) | soil metagenome | isolation source: Crop rotation soil | place: USA: Cullars Rotation, Alabama | collected 2011
GGAGCAACGCGACACCCCTGGATCGGTTCTCCGAGTCCATCGCACGCTGAAGGCGTGCGAGGACAATTTGGGAAGCAGTGCCTTGGCCAAGGAGGGAATATCAACCACTCTGACTGTTCCCGCGGGTTCGGCAATAGGCCCTTCGGCCGTGGCTAAGTCTTTCGCCGCTAACGCTGCTAAAACGGGGATGCGTCAAGTATGTCAATACCTCGGAGGACAGGGGGCTCGCCGCTACAAGCCCTAGTTCGGCGAGTACGCCAATCCTTGTTGAAGCGTTTGTTCGCTGACCAGAAATCTCAATCGTAATTTTTCTTCGTCGGCGTCGCTGTCGAGGATGGCGTCGAATTGCTGGCCGCTGAAGCCGCCGATGACTTTCCACTCGTGGTTGGTGTAGAGCACGCCTTCGTAGCCCTGGCCGGACACTTCCGTGCGCTCCTCACCGTTGAGATAGAGAAGCGTGGCCTTGGCGACGAGGTCCAGTTTTTCCTCATTGCTCAGCAAAGAAGTTCCCAACAGAAAAGTGAAACCCCACCTCAGATCCGCCACGGCGTATAGCCTAGCATGCATTTGCGGCTAGAATCGGAGTGCGAATGCAACCACCGGCAGGCTACTTCTCGCCCGATTACTTCACCGCCCGCGACCGGTTCCGTGACGCTGCCGCAAAGGCGGGCGCAACACTTCACGCGCTGCCATTGAGTGCGAGAGGGCCACGCAGCGAAAGCCTCGCGATCGATATCGCGTGGTTGGGCACGGCGTCACCGCGACGCGTCCTGCTGCACTCCTCCGGCTTGCACGGCGTTGAAGGTTTTGCGGGATCTGCGATACAGCTTCGATTCATGGAACAGGTTCCAGCACTGCCCGCGGACGCGGCCATCGTTGTCGTTCACATCCTCAATCCATACGGCACGTCGTGGCTGCGACGCGTGAACGAAAACAATGTCGATCTGAATCGGAATTTTCGAACCGGATCGTATTCAGGAGCGCCTGCGACCTACGCCGCGCTGAATCGTTTTCTGAATCCATCGACTCCACCCGGGTTCGACCTTTTCCTCGCCCGCGCTGCCTACCTGATACTTCGCCACGGCATGTCCGCGCTCAAGCAAAGTGTGGCGGGCGGCCAGTACGAATTTCCGAAGGGCCTGTTTTTCGGCGGAAAGCAAATCGAAGATGGTCCCCGGCAATACGAAGCATTCGTGCGAGAGCGGCTGGGCATGGCCGAGAAGGCCATTGTGATTGACGTCCACACCGGACTTGGAAAGTTCGCGGAGGATTCGCTACTCGTCGAGTCCGAAGACTATGCGCGGCTTCGCAACATTTTCGGCGGACGCGTCGTTGCGCTTCAACCGAACGCGAGTCCGGCTTATCACGTTGAAGGCGGGCTGGAGTCGATGATCTTTCGGGTCTTTGCGAAATCACGCCCGGACTTCATCGGCCAGGAGTTCGGCACCTACAGTCCGGTGAAAGTGCTGCGGGCGCTGAGAGAAGAAAATCGCTGGCATCACCATGGCAAGGGCACGCTGGATCACGCCGTAAAGAAGACACTCCAGCAGACGTTCTGCCCGCCGGACGAATCCTGGCGCGCAGCGGTGTTGCAGCGTGGCCGCGAATTGCTGGAGGCTGCGATCGCTGAAATCACCCATGATCGATAACTCGCAGTGGACGGAACTCGAGAAGCGCCTCGGCCCGCGCGGAACGATGGGAGTCGCCGCACGATGGTTCACGCCCGCCGGCGAATTGAAAGATGCGATCGGCTTCAACGCAGATCTCGCATTACCGATGGCGAGCACGGCGAAGATCGCGGTCGCGATGCTTGCTGCCGCCCGTATAGCAAGCGGCGAACTTTCGCTGGATGAACAACTCCCAATCGACCCGCAATTGCTCGCGCCGGGACTGGCTCGCAGTCCGCTCGATCACTTGTTCTACTCGCCCTTTGAAAGACGTCGCAGTGAGACAGTGCATCGGCTTCTGGGATTCATGATTCACAAGAGCGACAACACCGCGACGGATGTGCTGCTGCACAGGCTCGGCGGGCTGCAGGCACTGACGCGCTTCGTCGAAAGCCTCGGCATCAGCGGATTCCGGTTCAAGCGCACCTTTGGCCAGCTCGTGGCCTTCTATTTCGACCTGCACCTGCCGCCGGACCGGCGGCTTCGTCTCATGGAGATCATCTCGGCCATCCGCCGGTTGCGGAGCCCATACGTCTGCCGCAACATTCCGGAAGAAACCTTGATTGCCTCCGGCGAAGACTGTTGTACGCCGAACGCAATGGCCGACCTGCTTGTCGCGCTCGCAATGCGGCCCGAATACTCGCCCGCCTATTCGTACATGCTCGAGTGCGAGGGAGGTCTCAATCGAATCCGGAGAGGATTGGGTAGTTCCGCGAGCCGCATCAAAACTTTTGGTCATAAGACGGGCAGCATCGGAGGCGTCGCGAATGATGCGGGCATCGTCCGGTTTCGCGACGATTCGTTCGCCGTGATCTGCATCATGACGAGCCGCGCATCGGCGCCGATGAGAATTCGGGATGAGCAGATCGCCGCCGCGACGCGCGCCATCATGGCTCGCATGCAATAACGCACGGCGCCCATGATTTTTCTTTTGACAGCGTGTATCCTAAGGCCGATTCTTTGGGCAACTTTCCAGGGAGTACAGGTAATGACATCGAAAAATACGCTGATTTTGAGTGTGGTAATCGGTCTCAGTCTCCAATTGGCCGCCATTTCATTGCAGGCGCAAAGCGGCGACAAATTCAAAGGACGTCTCGCTCCCGTACCGGCTTTGGGAATTCAGCCGGCGGCTGTTCAGGGAGTGGGCGCGGCTGCCGCGACGCTCAGCGGCCGCAAGCTCACAGTTTCCGGATCTTTCGAAAAGCTGGCATCGGCCGCGACCGTAGCGCATCTGTGCCAAGGACCGATCACGGGCGCGCGAGGCGAATGCACGTCCGATCTGCAGGTCTCGAAAACCGGTGACGGCAAGAGCGGCACGATCGCGGGCACATTCGATCTGACTCCGCAACAGGTCGACGCGTTGAAGAAGGGTCGGTTGTACGTCCAGATTCACAGTGAAGGAGCGCCGAACGGTCACTTGATGGGCTGGCTGCTCAAATAGGAGGTCACATGTACGGCTTCAGAAAACATTTCGCGATGGCTGTTTCGGCCATCGCACTTTCGAGCGCTCTTATCGTCGTCGGCCAGGCAGGGCAGGCGGGCCAGGCGCCCCCCGGTCAGCGTGGCGGACAAGGCGACGGCGCTAGAGGACAGCGCGGCGGACAACAAGGCGGCGCTCGCGGACAGCGCGCGGGCCAACCCGAAACGCCGCCGGCCCCGCTCGGCCTGACGATCACCGGTGAAGTTCAAAACTACGTTCCGGTGACGGATGCCATGTTGAAAAATCCGGATCCCGGTGACTGGCTGATGATTCGCCGCGATTACCATGCTTCCGACTACAGCCCGCTCACCCAGGTCACCCGCGACAACGTGAAAGACCTGCAGCTCGTCTTCAAGTCTCCAATGAACGAAGGCGGGACGAATCAGCCCGCGCCGATCGTTCACAACGGCGTTATTTATCTCGCCAACACCGGCGGCATTATCCAGGCCATCGACGGCGCAACCGGCAAAATCATTTGGGAAAACCACGTCGGCGGCAATATCGCAATGCGAGGTATCTCGATTTATCAGGACAAGATTTATTTTGCCAGCGGCAATCGCGTCAAAGCGCTCGATGCGCGCACAGGCAAGGCTGCCTGGGACACGGAGATCGCGCAGGGTTACAGCAACTCGAGCGGCCCGCTCATCGTCAACGGCAAAGTGCTCGAGGGTCTCGGCGGCTGCCAGCGATATCAGGAAGAAAAATGTTTCCTCAGCGCCTATGACGCTCAAACCGGCAAGCAGCTCTGGCGCTTTTACACGGTCGCGACCAGCGGCAACAAAGGCGCTGACACGTGGGGCAACCTTCCGGACAAGAATCGCGCGGGCGCCGAAATGTGGATTACCGGCAGTTACGATCCGGTCCTCAATTTAACTTACTGGGGAACCGCTCAAGCGAAACCGTGGATGACGCTTACTCGCGGCACTGAAGGCGACGCGCTATATTCCAGTTCGACGATCGCCATCAATCCCGACGACGGCCAGCTCAAGTGGTACTTCCAGCATGCGCCGGGCGAAGCACTCGACCTCGACATCGTGTTCGAACGTGTGCTCGTTGATGCAGGCGGGCAGAACCTTCTGTTCACGATCGGCAAAGACGGCATTCTCTGGAAGCTGGATCGCAAGACCGGAAAGTATCTCGGTCACAAAGAAACGGTTTTTCAAAACATCTGGACGAAGTTCGATCCGGTGACAGGCAAGCCGACTTATCGTGACGATATCCTTCATGAAACTCTCGGCAAACCGGTGGATGCATGCCCGACGAGCGCGGGCGGCCACAACTGGCCGGCGACGAGCTACAACCCTCCGGCCGGCGTGCTCATCGCGCCGCTGGTTCAGGCCTGCCAGGTGATGGTTCCCGGTGCCGCCAATCTTGAAGGCAACGGCAACGGCGGCGGCGCTCAGCGATCGTTCTACGAGATGCCCGGCAGTGACGGCAACGTCGGCAAACTCGCTGCATATGACGTGAAGACTTTAAAGGAAGTCTGGTCATTGCAGCAGCGAGCCACATTCCTCACGGCGGTGCTTTCGACAGCCGGCGGCGTTGCTTTTGTCGGAGATCGCAATCAGATGTTCAAAGCGGTCGATGTAAAGAACGGCAAAGTGCTGTGGGAAACCAAACTGGCGACCTCTGTTCAGGGCTTCCCCGTGTCCTACAGCATCGGCGGAAAGCAGTACATCGCGGTCACCACAGGCAAGGGCGGCGGCAGTCCGTGGCTCGTACCGAACACGATCGCTCCCGAAATCAATCCCCCGAACGAGGGTTTCGCGCTGTACGTCTACGCGCTGCCGGACAAGAAGTAACGACCAACCTGCCTTTTCGAGCGTGATGAGGGCGAGCAAGCCGAAACATTTCGGCGTGCTCGCCCTCACCCAGGCTTCCTACAATCCGATGCTATTTCGCGGCGTGTTCGGCTCGGAAACCAACAGCAGGCCGTGTCTCGATCCCGGTGTGAACTCTGTTCCGCCGGCGGACAGATGGTGACCGAGAACCAGGGAGCGTTCAGAGCTTCAGGATAGCGAAGCACGCATACGACATCGCCCACTTCCCTTGAACGATAGAACTCGCTGTCAACCAAGTCGGCGATCTGTGAGTCGCTGCTTTGTCCCAAGCCTCCATAGGAACGGAGTAATGCCATATGAGGTTATGGTATCGACGCTGGTACGCTATGATAAGGCATGGCGGCAAATCGCAAAATCACACTCGAACTTCCCGAAGACTTACTCCGCAAAGCGCAGGCGTGCACCGGCGAGGGAGTGACAGCAACCGTTCGTCGAGGGCTTGAGCTGCTTGCCACCTCGACGGCATATGCCGAACTCCAGAAGCTTCGCGGCAAGGTCAGGTTTTCGATCAAACTCAAAGATCTGCGTAACGATCGGTGATTGCAGCAGATTCAAGCTCTTTGATTGCACACTTGTCCGGTGACCAGGGAGAAGATGTCGAGATTCTGGAACAGGCGTTGTCGGACCGTCTGGTGGTGTTGCCGCCGGTCGTTCTGGTTGAGATTCTGAGCGATCCGAAGATTCCCTCGTCAGTATCCAATCTTCTCAAGGCGCTGCCACTCCTGGAAACAACAGACAATTATTGGGGGCGGGCAGGAGCACTGCGTGCCAAAGCGTTGTCCAGAGGTCGAAAGGTTCGTCTGGCGGATACCCTGATCGCTCAAAGCTGTTTGGACCACGACGTTCCGCTGATCACTCGTGATCGAGACTTTCGGGTGTTTGCTGCATTCGCGGGGCTAAGACTACTGCCGCCTCGTCAGTGAACGTCCGGCGGCATTTTGTGGCTTTTGGATTACCAGAGAATCGCCCGAGCCGAAAGCCGACGCAGGAGGTAACGATGAAAAAGTGCATGTCGGCGGTACTTGCCGCACTGTTTCTGTATTGCACCGGGCCCGCTTATGCGGACGTCGTCTACAGCAATTATGGTCCCGGCGGCGCGTTTCAGTACGGCATCGGTCTCGGCCTCCTCGACGGAAGGCCCGAGTGCGCGGGATGTCCCGAACAGCCTTTGCATACATATGTCGGCAACGCATTCACACCACACCGTACGAACTACCGCCTCGACAGTCTGGAATTGACGGGCTGGTTGGTCACGGGGCCCAATGAACTCGATCTCTTTCTCGTTATGGATGCCAGCGGCAAGCCAGGCGAGCTGATCGAGGCATTTCACCTTAGCGGCGTAATCCCTCTTTCTAATTCTGAGTCGAAGCTGCCTTTAGTTGCACAGTCTGCACTTCACCCCGTGCTCCGGGAAGAAACGCAATACTGGCTGGTTGCTTCCGTGTCGGGCCCGGACGCTCTATTCGCGTGGAACTTCGACACGACGGATGGCGAAGGTCTTGAAGCCCATGCATGCGTGGGACCAGGCGCTGGAGCTTGTTCCCCCTGGGCCCAGGGGGATTGGTATGTCGTCCATCAACCGAAGAGGACTGTATTCCGCGTCTCCGGTACCCCTATTCCGGAACCTCGAACGGCGGTCTTGCTGAGCATTGGCGTCACTTGTCTGCTCGCCTTCGCTCGCCCTGGATTGCAAAAACTTTCACGTTAGTCTGGCGCCTTCCTGCAAGGTGCTCCATCAATTTCTCCTCCTGCTGATTTGCAGCAGGATTCAAACATCTCAGGCGGCATGAGCGGCAGGCATTAACGGCAATCTAGCGGTTCAGGGTAATTAAAAGACGACGGTAGATGTTCTTCAGTGGCTCCAGTTCGGTAACGACGATGTGCTCGTCGATCTTGTGAATGGATGCGCCGGGCGGTCCCAGTTCGAGGACCTCGGGACAAATTTGAGCGATAAAGCGTCCATCGCTGGTTCCGCCGCTCGTGGAGAGTTCCGGCTCGATTCCGGTCTCGTCACGGACCACTTGCTGCGCGGCACGAACAAGGTCCCCCGGTTGGGTGAGGAACGGCAGGCCGGCAACGGTCCATTCCAGCGAGTACGAAAGATTGTGGCGGTCCAGCACCCCAACAAGCCGCTGCTGCAGGCTCTCGGGCGTGGACTCCGTACAGAAGCGGAAATTGAAATCCACGACGCATTCGCCAGGAATCACGTTGCCTGCGCCGGTTCCAGCATGAATGTTGCTCACCTGCCAGCTCGTCGGCTGAAAGAAACGATTACCCTTGTCCCACTCGATCGCCACGAGTTCCGATAGAGCGGGAGCGAGCCGATGGATCGGATTGTCCGCGAGCTGCGGATATGCAATGTGGCCCTGGACACCTTTGACCACGAGTCTGCCGCTCATCGTACCGCGCCGTCCGTTCTTGATCATGTCGCCGGTGCGCTCGATGGACGTGGGTTCGCCGACAATGCACCAATCCAGCCGCTCACCGCGGACCTTCAACTCGTCGCACACTTTCACGGTGCCGTCCACGGACGGACCTTCTTCGTCGCTGGTCAGGAGAAACGCGATTGACATGCCGGTATCGGAATGCGCGGCAAGAAACTCCTCGCAGGCAACCGTCATCGCTGCAAGCGACGCTTTCATGTCCGCGGCGCCGCGGCCGTAGAGTTTACCGTCGCGGATCACGGGCGTGAAGGGATCGCTCGTCCACTTGTCGAGTGGTCCCGTCGGCACCACGTCAGTGTGCCCTGCGAATACAAGCGTGCGGGCGTCCGGCTTGCTGCTGCGCCGCACGGCCCACAGGTTGCGAACCCGGAAATTCTCGGGACCTCGGTCCATGCGCTCGCAGGCAAACCCGAGCGGAACGAGGCGCGATGCAAGCAATTCGAGGCATCCCGCATCTTCCGGTGTGAGAGAAGGACGCGAAATCAATTCCTCTGTGAGTTGCAGTGTGCGCGACATGAGCGACGACTCAGTCGCGAAGCAGGTCGTTCAATGTTGTCTTGGAGCGAGTCTGCGCATCGACGCGTTTCACGATCACCGCGCAATAGAGGCTGTACTTGCCGTCGGCGGAAGGCAGGTTACCGGAAACGACGACGGAGCCGGATGGGATACGGCCGTACAAAACTTCTCCGCTGGCTCGATCGTAGATCTTCGTGCTCTGGCCGATGTAAACGCCCATGGAGATCACGGAGTTCTCTTCCACAATCACGCCTTCGACAATTTCCGAACGCGCGCCGATGAAGCAGTTGTCTTCGATGATCGTCGGATTGGCCTGCACCGGTTCGAGCACTCCTCCAAGGCCGACGCCGCCCGAAAGATGGACGCCCTTTCCGACCTGAGCGCAGGAGCCGACTGTAGCCCAGGTATCGACCATTGTGCCTTCGTCCACGTAAGCGCCCACGTTGACGTAAGACGGCATGAGGATCGCGCCTTTCGCAATGAAACAGCCGCGGCGCGCCACAGCCGGAGGGACGACGCGGATGCCGCTGGCCTTCATCTCGTCTTCGCTGGAGTTGGCGAACTTGGTCGGGACTTTGTCGTAGAACCCGAGATCTCCGGATTTCATGAGGACGTTATCGCTAAGCCGGAACGAGAGCAGAACGGCTTTCTTGATCCACTGATGCGTGGTCCAGCGGCCCACGCCTTCGCGCGTCGCCACGCGCAGGCGGCCGGAGTCGAGTTCGGTGATCACGTGCTCGACCGCCTGACGCAATTCCGGAGCAGCGCTGCTCATGTTGATGGAGGCCCGGTTCTCCCAGGCATTGTTGATGATCGATTCCAGTTGAGCGGTCATTTATTTTGTCTACCCTTGACGAAGGCCACGATATGCCCCGCGGCCTCCACGCATTCTGCAGTTTCAGCCACCAGGGCCATCCGGACGCGGCCGGTCCCGGGATTGTTGCCACCTGCGCGACGCGCCAGATAGCTGCCGGGCAGGACCGTCACATTGTACTGAGCGAAGAGGTCTCGAGCGAATGCTTCATCATTACCGCCCGGCACAGCCGCCCAGAGATAGAAGCCGGCGTCGGGTAAACGAACATCCAGCACTTCCGCCAGCATCGGCGTCACCGCCGCGAACTTTTCGCGATACATCTGACGGTTCGCGACGACATGAGCTTCATCGTTCCACGCCGCGATGCTGGCCACCTGGATCATGCCGCTCATCGCGCAGCCGTGATAGGTGCGGTACAGCAGGAACTGTTTGAGGATGGCGGCATCGCCGGCCACGAAACCGCTGCGCATGCCCGGCACGTTGCTCCTTTTAGAGAGGCTGGTGAACGCGACAAGGTTTTTGAAATCCGTCAGCCCCACTTTCACTGCTGCTTCCAGGCCACCGATGGGAGGATCGTCGCGGAAGTAGATTTCGCTGTAACACTCGTCGCTCGCGATCACGAATCCGTATCGCGCGCTCAACTCGAAAAGCTTTTCCCAATCCCGCATCGGCATCACGGCGCCTGTCGGGTTGCCGGGCGAACAGACATACGCCAGCTGAGTTGAGCTCCAGGTCTCTCCGGGGATGACATCCCAGTTGATGTTGAAGTTTTGTGAGGGATCGCTTGGCGCATAGTACGGCGCGGCGCCGGCCAGAAGTGCCGCACCTTCGTAAATCTGATAGAAAGGATTCGGGCAAATCACTGTGGCGTTGCCGGCTCGGGGATTCACAACCGCTTGAGCGAAGGCGAACAAGGCTTCGCGTGAACCATTGACGGGCAGGATCTGCGTTGCAGCGTCCACGCTGACGCCGTACCGCCGCTGGAGCCAGCCTGCACAGGCCTGTCGCAGTGCGGGCGAACCCGCAGTGGGAGGATACGCGGCAAGCTCGGCGGTTGACCGGGCAAGAGCGTCCAAAACTAATTGCGGCGTCGCATGTCGCGGCTCACCGATTCCGAGGCTGATCGGCCGGTACTTTGGATTAGGCGTCACGTTCGCAAACAATTGCTTCAGACGCTCGAAGGGATATGCGTGAAGACTTGCGAGGAGAGGATTCATGTCGAACGGTTATTATCCCCGACTTTGCGCCGCCTCTCGCGAATCAAATCCATCAACCGTGGAATTTTGGAATTTCCAATAGGTTTAGCTAAGGAGGGCACTAATGTCGGTCAAGACCGAAGCGGAGTTTAAAAAGCTGAAAGTCATTGGGAGCATCGTTCGAAAGACGCTCGACCAAACGGCAGCGGCCGCGCGCTGCGGGATGACGACGGCCGAACTCGATGGAATCGGACGAAACATTGCTGGAAGCGGGAGCCGAACCTGCCCCCGCAAAGGTGTATGGCTTTCCGGGCGCCGTTTGCATAGCGTGAACGACGAAGCCGTTCACGGCGTACAGCTAGTCCGAAGTGCGGGCGGACTTGGTTGAGAATTCTTTAACAGTCTGCTTTTGCGAATCGTTCAGCAGTGCCAGAAGGTCCCGCTTATTCGCCTCCTGTGTAATTCTCAAAGCCTTTTGCGCCGCGTCAAGCGAGAGCACCGCATTCGCCGTAAGGACCGCATCTCCCTTTGAAACAGCCTGGCTCAACGTTTGCTGTGCATTTTGCACATTGATATTGAGAGTCTGAATTTCAGCAGTCTGTTCGGCGAGCAGCGCGTGGATCTGAAAAACTTGAGCCTCGGAAAGATTCAGAGTCTGCGATGTGGGTTCGGGTTGCTCCGCCCGAGCCGTCAATCCAGTCAACGTAAGCGCCAGCGTTATCGCGAGTGCAAAATACGATGTTCGTCGAAGATTCATGAATAGCGTCCCTTCTGATGAATGTGTCGAAACCTTATGAACTAACATGCGATCGAAATCTTCTTCTTTCACTGAAAAATACGCGCCGAGGTGGGCAAAAGATACAAGGCCGAGCCAACGAATGTTGTCTATTTTGTAAAGATTCGGTAAAGCTCTAGAACCGCCCTACTCGTGGCGAAGAACCTGCATGGGTTCCACACGCGACGCGCGAAAGGCCGGTAACAGCGAAGCCATGACGGCGACGGTGAGCATGAGCGCGACCACGGCCGACAGCGCATCCCGGCAAAGAGACGATAAGTCCCCGCCTGACGAACTGTCGCAGAATCTGGTTTCGCACGGCTCACAAGGCGAGTCGAAACCCCAATTGGTACCCGATCCCTTCGTGCCTTCGTGTCTTTGTGGTTTGATCCGAATCCGTAAAATTCGCCGGACTCGCTTCAAAGTGATCCATTACCCGAAACCTACCGGGCTTGATTTTCCGGATCGTTCGTACTACTCTCCGCCGCATCCCGGAGGGGTGGCTGTGCTCAAACGTCTATTCATGCTGGTAACCGCCCTCGCGCTCGGTGGTTCGTTTGCTCATGCGGATATTCTGTGGGGCTTTACGGAGCCTTTCACTCTCGCGACCTTTGTTGATCCAAATGCCGAATGGATGCCGTCGGCTCGCAGTTTTACCGGCAACCTTCAGGTCGCAGGCCACATTGGGTTTCCTCCGATCGTAGTTCCGGGGGTTATTCCGGTCGGAGTTCCGGTGGTCCTTGACAGATTGGATCTTGATAGCGTGTTCGCATCAGGACGAATATTCAACGCGGAACTGACTCTTAAAAATCCGGATCTCGAACCGGGAACACTGGCGTACTTCAGAGTTGGCATTCAGGACTACTTTACTTTCTGGCTCGACGCCCCCAAGGTCACGTTCCTCGCGGCTTTTTTTACTCCCACCGGAGGCCCACCGCTACCTCTGGATACCCTGCCGGGATTCAGCGACTGTGACTCCACGTTTACCCTCTGTACGTTCACCACGGCAATTCACATTTATGGGTACAATCCGTCCGTCTTCGCCACACCGGAACCGGGCGCAATTCTGCTTGTCGGCCATGCTGCACTGTTTTTGCTGCGCGTTCGCCGGCGCCGACAGGCCTCGCGAAGTTAGTCCACCTGGCCTCAAATAAATAGACAAGCGGCGGCCCCTCTACAATAATTGCGGCAAGTCATCCTTTTGAAAATTTGGCATCGTCTCACGCAATCTTGCGCGGAGGCATCAGATGAAAAGAAATCTTTTGCTGGGCTGTGCGGTGCTCGCGTTTGGCTTTGTCGCTCAAGCCCAAACGCCCGTGTCCGCTCAACGCGCCTTCCTCGATCAGTACTGCGTCGGCTGTCACAACGAGAGAGCGAAAACTGCGGGACTGCTACTGGACAAGATGGATGTCTCACACATCGGCGAGAACGCCGAAGTGTGGGAAAAAGTCGTGCGCAAACTCCGCGCCGGCATGATGCCTCCCTCCGGAGCGCGAAGACCGGACAAAACGGCGGCCGATACATTCACCGGTTGGCTCGAAACGGAACTCGACCGGTCGGCCGCCGCGAAACTCAATCTCGGCAGCTCGCCCATTCACCGGCTGAATCGCACGGAATACGCAAACGTCATTCGCGATTTGCTGGGGCTCGAAGTCGATGTGACGTCGTTGCTGCCCGCGGACGATTCCAGCTTCGGTTTCGACAACATCGCCAGCTCGCTAGGTGTGTCCTCCGTCTTGCTTGAAGCCTATTTATCGGCCGCATCGAAGATCAGCCGCCTGGCTATCGGCGATGCGACGGCCGCGCCAAATCAGAAAACATTCACTGCGCCTGCGGACCTCTCCCAAAACGAACACATCGACGGACTGCCGTTCGGCACACGCGGTGGAATGCTGGTTCGATACAACTTCCCCGCCGACGGTGAATACATTTTTCAGGTCGCGCTTCTGCGAGGGACTTCCGAAGAACTCTTCGGCCGTGCCTCAAAAGATGAAAAGCTCGAGCTCAGTATCGATGGCGAGCGGGTGAAACTCTTTGATATCGATGCGGAAGAGAAGGATCGCGTTCGCGTCGATAACGTCACGCAGCCGCTGCAGGCAAAGATCACTGTGCATGCCGGCCTGCACGCCGTCGGCGCAGCCTTTCTGAAGAGAAATTACGCACCCGCCGAAGACGTCTTCTCGAGCACATACCTGCGGAGTTCCATCTCGGTACTCGACGTCTCCCGCACCAACGTGCCTCACGTCAGTACCCTCACTATCGGAGGACCGTTCCACGTTACCGGCATCAGCGAGACGCCGAGCCGCCGTCTGATCTTTTCTTGCCATCCCACGAGCCGCGATACGGAAGCCAAGTGCGCGGAACAGATCGTCTCGACGCTCACGCGCCGCGCGTTCCGGCGTCCGGCGACAAGCGAGGATCTCGAAGTCCTGATGGGCTTCTACAATGAAGGCCGCTCGAAAGGCAGCTTCGATGAAGGCATCGAAATGGCTCTTCGACGGATTCTCGCGAGCCCCGAGTTTGTGTTCCGCATCGAACACGATCCGTCGAACGTCAAGTCGGGCGCTACATATCGAATTACCGACCTGGAGCTGGCTTCGCGTCTGTCGTTCTTTCTGTGGAGCTCGATTCCCGATGACGAGCTTCTGAAGCTCGCCACGCAGGGAAAACTTAAAGACCCTGCCGTCCTTGAAACGCAGGTTCGCCGCATGCTTGCGGATCCGCGATCGAGTGAACTCGTCAGCAACTTCGCCGGCCAGTGGCTGTATTTACGAAATCTGCAAAGCATCTCCCCCGCACTCGAAGAGTTCCCCGCCTTCGACGACAACTTGCGTCAGGCTTTCCGCCGCGAGACCGACCTGTTTTTCGAAAGCATCGTTCGCGAGGATCACAGCGTCCTCGATCTCCTGACTGCGGACTACACATTCGTCAATGACCGCCTGGCGCAGCACTATGACATTCCCAACGTGTACGGCAGCCAGTTCCGTCGAGTAACGCTGGGCGCGGAAAATCCGCGCCGCGGCCTGCTGGGACAAGGCAGCATTCTCACCGTCACGTCTTTGCCGACACGCACCTCGCCAGTCGCGCGAGGGAAATGGATTATGGAAAACATTCTGGGTTCGCCGCCGCCGAATCCGCCCGCCAATGTTCCGCCCTTGCAGGAAGGTGCGAAGGGCAATCTGGAAGCACTGTCGCTGCGGAAGCGCATGGAGGCGCATCGCACGAATCCGGTTTGCGCAAGCTGCCACCGCCTCATGGATCCGATCGGTTTTTCGCTCGAAAACTTTGACGCCGTCGGGAAGTGGCGCATCAAGGATGGATCGACGCCCATCGATGCATCGGGCGAACTCACCGACGGAACGAAGGTGAACGGCCCGGCAACACTGCGCGAAGGGCTGATGCACTACTCGGATCAGTTTGTCCGGACCATGACCGAAAGACTTCTGACTTACGCGACAGGTCGAGGAGTTCAGTACTACGACATGCCGATCGTTCGCGGTATCGCGAAGCAGGCGTCCCGCGACAATTATCGATTCTCGTCGCTTGTTCTGGGCATCGTGAAAAGCGCCCCATTTCAGATGAGGACGAAGCTGTAATTTACGGATCGCATAAAGGCGTGGGGGAACCGTCCGGAAGTGAGGAGGCCGCGAAGCGGTGTACCGCACCGAACTGGACGGTGGGCCCGACGCTAAAATAAGGAGGCTCACATGTTCGTTTCCAAGAGGCACATCCCCCGGCGAACTTTTCTGCGCGGTATGGGTGTTTCGATCGCTCTGCCATTCATGGAATCGATGCTGCCGGCGCAGACGCCCCTCAGAGCGTCTGCGGCGCAGCCCACGACACGTTACAGTTTCGTCTATCTTCCGCACGGAATGATTCTCGACGACCTGACGCCTAAGACCGAGGGCCCGAACTTCGAAATCACCAAGATCCTCACGCCGCTTGAACCTTTCCGCGAGTATCTGCATGTCGTGAGCGGTCTCGAGGCAGCCCAGGCAGGCGATGGTAGCGGCGGCGATCATATGCGGTCGGCGGCGGCTTATCTCAGTTGTGCTCCGCCGCAACGAAATGCGGGTCAGAACGCCTTTCTCGCGATGACGATCGATCAGGTCATTGCGCAGAAGATCGGGCAGGACACGCCGCTGCGATCGCTCGAGCTCGGCATTGAAGACACCGGCTATACCGGCATCTGCGACGACGGCTACAGCTGCGCCTACATGAACACGATCTCGTGGGCCGCTCCCCGCACACCTTTACCGATGGAAAGAAATCCTGTCGTCGTTTTCGAGCGCATGTTCGGCGACGGCAGCACCGTCGAGCAGCGCGCGACACGCCGCAAAGAAGATCGCAGCATTCTGGATTCGGTCACTCACGATGTCGCGCGGCTGGGCAAGAGGATCGGCTCGAACGATCGCGCCACGCTCGATGAATACCTCGACGACATTCGCGAAATCGAACGCCGGCTCCAAGCCGTCACGCGAGCCACTGCGGACTTAACCACACTCGAAGCGCCGATCGGTGTGCCGCAGTCCTGGGACGAACACGCAAGGTTGATGTATGACCTGCAGGCGCTGGCCTATAGAGCCGACATCACGCGCGTCTCGACGTTTATGTATTCGAAGGACAAGATCAACCGCACTTTCCCCGAAAGCGGCGTGACGGCGGGCTTCCATTCCGCATCGCACACGTCGGGTGCGGCCGAAGCCAAAAAGAATTTCGCCCGGATGAACACCTATCACACGCAGGTGCTGGCACATTTCCTGAAGAAGCTGCAATCGACGCCGGACGGTGACGGCACGCTGCTGGATCACTCGCTCGTCATGTTCGGCAGCTCGATGAGCAACGGCGACATTCATAATCACACGCCGCTGCCGATCATGGTGATCGGCGGAGCCTCAGGCCGGCTCAAAGGGGGACGTCACGTTCGATATCCCGAGCACACACCGCTGGCGAACCTGCTGCTGACGATCCTGAACAAGGCGGACATCGTGAAGGAAAGTTTCGGCGACAGCACCGGAATGCTGGAGATCTAACAGGGGGCAACGATGCGCATGACAGGACTGATTGCCGGACTGTGTGTCGCCGCGCTGCTGGCGGGAGTCGCGGACGCAGCGGTCAGCGATGTCGCCGATGCGGCGATGAAGAAAAACATCGCCGGCGTGCGTTCCCTGCTGCAACGCAAGGCAGACGTCAACGCGCCGCAGGCGGATGGCGCGACCGCTCTTCATTGGGCCGTCCGCCTGGATAATCTCGAGCTCGCCGATCTCCTCATTCAGGCCGGCGCCAATGTGAAAGCCGCAAATCGTCTTGGCGTCACGCCGCTCGAACTTGCGTGCGTCAATGGTAATGGCGCGATGATCGAGAAATTGTTGAAGGCGGGCGCGGACGCAAACGCGGCCTTCTCGGAACTCGGTGAGACGCCGCTGATGATGGCTGCGCGCACGGGCAACGTCGATGCGATCAAGAGCCTTCTCGACCGTGGCGCGAATGTGAACGCCAAGGAAAGCTCGAAAGCGCAGACAGCTTTGATGTGGGCCGCAGTGGAAGGGCATGCCAATGTTGTGAAGATGCTGATCGATCGCGGAGCGGACGTGAATGCTGCTTCAAAGGTCGAAGCGGCTGGAGGTCGAGGCCTCTACGATCAGGCCGCCAATGCTCCAGCCGCCGGTGCTGCTCCGGCTGCCGGTGCTCCCGCTGCTGCAGGTCCGCCCAGGCCGCAACGTCCCGTGCAATTGACCGGAGGTATCACGGCGCTGATGTTCGCCGCGCGCGAAAACAGTCTGGAATCGGCGCGCGTTCTCCTTGCGGCGGGAGCGGATGCCAACAAAGCGATGGCGAACGGCAGCACGGCGTTGCTGATGGCGACGCTCAATGGTCATTACGCACTCGCCCGGTTTTTGCTGGATCACGGCGCCAACGCCAATGTTGCAGACAAGGACGGCAAAGCCGCTCTCTACGCCGCCGTCGAGATGCGCAACCTGGCAACGACAGACACGCCGGGCCCCGCAGCCGACAAGGCCGAAGCGCTTGAACTGACGAAGGCCCTACTCGATCATGGTGCGGATCCCAATGCGCGGCTGACCGGCAAGCCGCCTTTTCGCGGCGGCGCCAATCGAAGCTGGCTCAGTGAACCCGGCGCGACGCCGTTCTACCGCGCGGCGGTTTCCGGCGACATCAAAGTCATGCGCCTGTTGCTGTCGTATGGCGCCGATCCCTACATCGCCACAACCGACAACACCACACCGTTGATGGTCGCGGCCGGGATCGGTTATCTGGTGGGCAGCACGTTCTCATGGCCTGAAAGCGACGCTCTCGAAGCGCTTCGACTGTGCCTGGAACTCGGCAATGTCAATGCGGTGAATGCTGCAGGTCTCACGGCGTTGCACGGAGCCGCATTCCGGGGATGGAACGAAGGCGTTCTGGCGCTGGTCAACAATGGCGCCAGACTCGACGCGAAGGACAAACAGGGCCGCACTCCGATGAACTGGGCCGATGGCGTTTACCGCGGCGGCGGCATTGCTCCGGTGCGGCAGATTCAAACTATCGCTCTGCTTCAGCAGTTGATGAAGTAGCGGTATACTCCGCTCATGATGGACGCGCCCAAACACTTCATTGCCGCGGCAGTGGTTGCGATGGCAATCACCGCCGCGGCACTCGTTGTCCCCGCAGCGCAGGGACAGGAACCACAGCCGCTCAACGCTTCAGACCTTGCCGACGGGATGAGACTCTATCAACAAAAAGGCAACTGCCAGGCCTGCCACGGCTGGTCGGGCGACGGCCACAAAGGCGACAGCCAGATGCCCGACGGCGCCAACCTGCGCGAGACCAAGCTCAACCGCGCCGGCCTCGTCACCGTGATCAAGTGCGGCCGCCTTAACTCGCAGATGCCGGCCTTCGACAAATTCGCATACAGCGACGGCCGATGCTACGGGAAGAAGCAAGCCGACCTGAAGGCATATCCCACCCGCATGCCCGATCCCCCCGCGACACTGCAACAACGCGAGATCGAGCTTGTCGCGGATTTTCTGCTTGCGAAGATCGTGGGGAAGGGTCCCATGGATCGCGCCAAGTGCGTTGAGTTCTGGGGCTCAGAGACCGATGCCTGTAAGGGACTCAAATAGCCGCGTTAGCGGCGAAAGAGTCTTCCGCTGCTCCGCGGCTTACGGAAACCATGATCCTGTCCACCCCGGAGGGGTGCAGGGATATTAGCCAGGGGTTAAGCCGCGGGAGCGGCGCAACCCCTGGGGTGTGGCCCCGAATCCTGGCACCCCGACTGGGATGCCGGGACTCACGACGCAAAATCACCGGTGGTTACGCTCGCTTCGCTCGCTAACCACCGGCTAATTTTCTTGCGCCCCTTCGGGGTGACGTTGGGCAACACGCCCTTCGGCCGTGGCGAGACTCTTTCGCCGCTAACGCGGCTACTGAATCAATTCAGCGCGAATACGAACATGTAGCTGGCATCCTGCAGATTGTCATACTTCACAGGATGCAGATGCCGCCCGCCGGCTTGAACCGCGAGGTACTGCTTCGGTCCGATCGCATAGGTGACAGGAGCACCCTTCAGCGGTGTGCCGACGTTGAAGCGCCACAACTCCTCGAGCGTCTCGTCGTTGTACGCGACGATCCAGCCATCCTGCAATGCCGTGAACAACACGCCGCCTGCGGTATCCGTGGCGCCGGATCGAATCTCGATGTCCGTCACCGCCTTGGCCATGACCTTGTGATTGATCGTGTCAAAGGCTGTCACGGAGCCGTAATACAGATCGCTGTTGTAAGTGCGCTTCTCGCTGTTCTTTTGATCGAGCCCGCCGTTCGGCGACAAGAACGCGAAGGCCGCGCCGTTTTGTGAGAAGCATCCTTCGATGCCGACGCCATACGCGATGTGCTTGACGGGATTATAAGCTGTCGGTTGGTGCGCGATGCCGCCATGCCATGTCGGGCACGTTCGCTTTTCGGGGTCGCCGCGCAGCGAGCGCGCCGCGGGATTGTAGGTTTGCACGTCCAGCTTCGGATTGTATTCAACGGGCTTGCCTGTCTCAGGATCGAGGCCCTTCGTCCAGTTCAGGTCATTGACGTACTGCGCGCCTTTGATGAACTTCCCGGTCGTGCGATCCAGCGAATAGAAAAATCCGTTGCGTCCGAAGTGGCTCACGACTTTCCGGACCTGGCCGCCGATGGTGACATCGTAGAGCATGTGAACGCCGACCTCGTCGTAGTCCCACGAATCGTTCGGCGTGTATTGGAAATGCCAGGCCAGTTTGCCCGTATCGATGTTGAGAGCCACGGCGGAGTCGGTGTAGAGATTGTCGCCGGGACGCGATTGTGGATCGTATTGCGGAACCGGATTGCCCGTGCCCCAGATGGTGAGTCTCGTTGAAGGATCATATGAGCCGGTCTGCCAGATACCGCCGCCGCCCGTCTTCCACGCGTTGTTCTTGTCCTTCCAGGTTTCGCTGCCGGGATCGCCGGGCTTCGGTATCACATACCAGCGCCACAGTTCCTTGCCTGTTCGGGCTTCCAGCGCCGCGACCCAACCGCGCGTGCCGGCATCGCCCGCGCCGTTTGCGATGAGGACCTTGTCTTCCGCGGTGATCGGCGCGGTCACGAATTTATCTTTCGTGCCGAATTCGTTGGTGCCGGCGAGCATCTTGTCCCACACGATTTCGCCGTTGTCACGTTTGATGCCGATGACCCGGCCGTCGGGAAGGTTCGCAATCACCAGGTCTTCCCATAACGCGACGCCGCGAGTCCGAGGCGCATTGCCCTGATGTTTCACACCGGGGTCGGTGACCCAGACGAACGTAGCTTTGTTCGGATCGCGCACATCGATTTTGTAGATCGTGCCCCAGCCGTCGGACGTGTACATGAATCCGTTATCGATCAGCGGATTCACTTCGTTTTCCGGCCCGTTCTGCCCGACGTCCTGCAGGCCGCCGAGCGCCAGCGCCCAAACCATCCGAAGGTTCTTTACGTTGTCGCGGTTGATCTGTGAAAGCTTGGAGTATCGCGTTGACGCGTAATCGCCGTTCATCATCAACCAGTTTTGCGGCTCATTCTGCGCGTTGAGCAAGCGATCCTTGTTGACGGTCATGGTGTACTGGGCAAGCGCCGCCGCAGCAAGCGCGATCGCAGCCACACCGGCGAGACCCGCCAGCCGCAAAGCCTTCCGAACATGTCTCATGATGATCTCCTTCATAAATGCCGCTATTTCGGCCCGTAATTCTTTACCAGATAGTCGAGCAGCATGGACGTATCGTCATCCGAAAGTTCTGCTCCCTTGCCTTTCATCCGGTCGACGATCATAAGCCAATCCGCCTGCGCGAGATTCTTACTTTGCACGCGATTCAGGTTGTGGCACGTGGTACACGCCATGTCGAGGATTCGCCTGGCCGGATCGGGCGGCGGGGCCGGGGCCTTCGCCGCGAGCACGGCTTGCATGTCGGGAACGGGCTTCCGAATCGCGGCATACAGATCGGCGCGCGTTACGGCGCCGGGACCATGAAGCGGAAGGATCTTGTCGAAGTCGAGCTTCAGTTTCTCGACATTGTCCGCGATGCTGGCCGTACTCGGATTGACTGTTGCCGGCGGGGTATTCGCCGGCGTGAAGACATCGACCTCGATGAGAATCTTTTCTTTGGGCAGGAACGCCATGAGAATTCCGTCGTTGTGCGGGTTTCCTTTGATCAGGTGCAATTCCAGCGTGCGCGTGGCGTCGCTGAGAACCTTCTTGTCGCCGACCGTTTCAATCACAGGCTTCTTCTGAGACCGCGCCAGCCGGTCTGGATTCATAGTGCGCGGCGCCGACAAGGCCTGCTGGTAAAACTCTTTGTTGATCTCGTGCGTCACGATGGTTACGCCTTCGTCCACGTACGTGCGCAGGCCGCCGGAATGATCGAAGTGGTGATGCGTATTGACGACGTAGCGGATCGGTTTATTCGGGACGAGCTTTTTCACTTCGGCGATTACCGCGATTGAGCGCTGCTCGTTCAACGGCGCCTCGATCACGACGACGTGATCGGCGAACTCCACAGCCACGCTGTGATGAGTTCCGCCCTTGAGGTAGTACACACCATCGGCAACCTTTTCCGTCTGGACCGATACCGCATCCGCAACGGCAGCCGGAGCCGCGGCCGCAGGCGGCGGCTGGATGCGGATCGAAGCATTCGGCTTGACGTCGGACACCGACAGTATCAGCACTGGAAAGCCGCCTTGCTTTTGGATGATCATCGTCGGGAATTTAACGCCGCCAAAATCTTTGTAGAGGCTGTAAGACGCATCGACCAGCATGTCGCCCAGCACATCGTTGTCGATCCACGTCTGGACGCGTTCCACGAGATTCTGATCGTTGATATAGCCAACGACTCTGAATTTGTTCTGCAGGACGACCGTCACGACGTTGTACTTTGTGCCGCCGATCGTCTCGGATTTCAGCGTCGCGTTGTTCGCCAGGGCGCCTTTGATGAAACCGAAGGGCGTGACCCAGTAATCAAACTGTGAAGACCACGGTGAAGCGGCCGCAATGTACTGGTCCTGGTTCTGATCTGCTCCATTCTGAACGCGGACCAGCTGCACATGCGATGCGGCAGCGGCAAAGTCGATCTCCCGCGTGTAGGCTTTCACTCGAGTCAACGGCCACCGGTTCGTCGGGCTCGTATTTTGGCCGATTCCCGCGTTGGAACCCATGCCCGAGAATTGAATTGTCGTCAGGTTGTCCGCTCCCATCGCCTTCGCGACACTCGTTAAGAGAGTTCTCGCATCTTGCGCCAGGATGACGGCCGGAATTCCCCGCAGCAAAACGGCAAGCGCAAACACCGCTACCCACTTCTTGAGCATAAGTCCTCCGTTTGTCGGCTAATTTCGCAGCGATTATGGTCCGCGCTTCCGGGGCGAGGCAATGAAATTGATTTCGTGGAGGGAACACCCCGGTAGGGGTGAAAGAAGATTAGCCCGTGGTTAGCGAGCGCAGCGAGCGTAACCACCGGTGATTGTGTCCTGGGAATCCTGGAACCCCGGCCGGGGTGCCGGGATCCAGAACCTAAAACCAGGGGTTGCGCCGCTTTCGCGGCTT